>Ga0181606_10003157_pt1 | contig 13979 bp, 6 predicted proteins | sample 041ome_10_FD_132994 | JGI IMG/M metagenome (GOLD analysis project Ga0181606, IMG submission 132994) | Coastal salt marsh microbial communities from the Groves Creek Marsh, Skidaway Island, Georgia - 041412US metaG (megahit assembly) | ecosystem: Environmental > Aquatic > Marine > Intertidal zone... | reverse complement strand
CGCGTGCTTGTCGTATGCCCGCTTTCTATTATGAAGTCCGCTTGGCAAGAAGACTTATTTAAGTTCGCCATGCACCGTAGTTGTTCAGTTGCACACGGCTCCTCTACTACAAGAGAGAAGATAATCAACGCCGGTTCTGAGTTTGTCGTAATAAACTTCGACGGTGTTGCCGTGGTGAAAGACACGATCTTGCGAGGCAACTTCGATCTCATCGTAGTGGACGAGGCTAACGCATACAAGAACTCGCAAACCAATAGATGGAAAGTAATGCGGGATTTGTGCAAAGGAATCGACAGGTTGTGGATGCTAACTGGTACACCGGCAGCGCAATCTCCTCTAGATGCCTACGGCTTAGCTAAGTTAGTAAGCCCACACCGAGTACCTAAGTATTACACTCCTTACCGTGATGCAGTCATGTATAAGGTGGCGCAGCACATATGGCGTCCTAAGCCTAATGCGGACAAGATCGTGCATAAAGTATTACAGCCTGCAATTAGGTTTGAGAAAGATCAATGCTTAGACCTGCCGTCTGTTGTTTCTGTAGAAAGAGAAGCCCCGCTTACTGCGCAGCAAGAAAAGTATTATAAACTCCTTAAAAAACAAATGACTATGCAGGCAGCAGGTGAGCAGATAACTTCTGTAAACGCCGCTACTAACTTGAATAAGTTGCTGCAAATATCAGGAGGTGCGGTCTACTCGGACGATAGAGAAGTTGTGCAGTTCGATGTGAAGAATAGACTTAACGTAGTACTTGAGGTTATCAACGAAGCTCCGCATAAAGTATTGGTTTTTGTTCCTTTTACGCACACGATAGATTTGCTAAAGGACTTTCTAAACAAGAACAAAATACCGTCGGAAATCATCTCGGGTAAGGTTACGTTAAACAACCGCAGTAAAATTTTCAAAGACTTCCAAACCAAAGCTGACCCGCAAGTACTTATCATACAACCACAAGCTGCATCGCACGGACTTACCCTGACAGCGGCGGATACTATAATTTGGTACGCCCCTGTAACTAGCGTAGAAACTTACTTGCAAGCCAATGCCCGTATAGACAGGCCGGGGCAAAAGCACAGTATGACCATCGTGCACATACAAGGTAGTGAGGTTGAGGCTAGGCTGTACGCGATGTTGAAAAACAATGTTCTCAACCACAACAAGATTGTAGAACTTTATAGAAAAGAAATAGAATAACTGTTGACATTGTCTATCCAAATGGTATCCTCTCTATCCCCCTTATTGGAAGGAAGGAGCAATGGAAGACAAAACAGCAGGGAAGATGGTGGCAGCGTACATAAAGCTACGCGAAGCCATCCAAGCAAAAGAAGACGAGATAAAAGCACTAAAAGAAAAACAGGCACTCGTTAGTGCCAGCATGCTAGACCTATGTTCCAAGGAAGATATAGATAGCATAAAGACTCCCTTTGGTACGCTGACCCGCAGGGTTTATTCCTCCTACTGGACTAGCGATTGGGACCAAATGTATAAGTTCATCGCAGAAAACGATGCTTATCATCTACTAGAGAAACGAATTCATAACGCCCACATGAAAGAGTTTCTCGAAGAAAACCCCGACGCACTGCCTATCGGACTGCAATCAGACCGTAAGTATGCTGTCTCTATACGTAAACCAACTAAGAAATAGGAAATCTTATAATGAGTAACAATGTTTCAATTTTTACAGGACAAACCGGCGTGTCTACAGAGCGCCGCCAAAGCGCCTTGGCACAAAAGCTTGCCACTACTTCTACAGTAAGCAACCGCCGCATTCAGGCTAACATCAACGGCACGTTTAAGAAGATGGTTAACGGAGAGCAAGTTGGTAACGCTATCCGAGGTGAGTTCAATGCTATTGTTGTTGGCATGCTGACTAATGTCTCTCGCATCTACTACAAGGAAAAGTTCGACCCCAACAAAGAAGCTACGCTACCTAACTGCTGGTCAAACAACGGCGACAAGCCTGAAGCAGGTGCATCCGACCCACAGCATGGTAACTGCGCAGACTGCCCTAGAAACATAAAAGGCTCGAGTGATAATGGCGGTAAAGCTTGTCGCTACCAACGCCGAGTTTCTTTAATGCTTGAGGGTGATGAGTCTGGCACAGTGTACCAGTTTAACATCCCAGCAAAATCTCTGTTCGGTAAAGGCACTGGCAACATCCACCCTTTTGAAAGTTACGTTAAGTTCCTCGTAAATAACGGCATGTCACCTGACCTCGTTGTAACTAACATAAGCTTCGACAGCAACGCAGAAACTATGGAGCTAGTATTCTCTCCAGTACGCGAGGTCAGCGATGCAGAGTATGCGCTAGTTTTAACGGCACAAGAACGCCCTGAGACCGAGATGTACACTAAGCTCACTGCTGCGCAGACTGATGGAGTAAGCAAAACTCCAAAGCTTGATAAGCCTGCACCTGTAGTCACGCGTTCCGAAGAACCTGAAGAGGAAGAAGTAGCGGAGCCAGTAAAGCGCACTAAGAAGAAGGAAGAAGAAACTCCTGCGGCTGAAAGCGAAGACCCGCTAGCATCTATTATTGACGAGTGGGGGAGTGAAGACGCCTAATGAGTTACGGATATAGCCTAAAACTTATGGAGTTAAATAAGGCTGCCGACAAAAAGCTTCTTGGCGTTTACTTTGGCGCGGTGTGCATCAAACACGATGTGCCCGTTGCCGAAGTGGCTAAGAAATTAGATGTCAGCCGTCAAGCCGTCTATAACTGGTTTGCAGGAGTTTCCAATCCTAAAGCCCCAGTAGCAATGAAGATAGAAAAATTCATAGCAAAGTTGGAGCAGTAGCCTAATGGAAAACGCAGACCTCATAGACCTAGTACGCCCTGCGGGTGGGTGGTACGGTTTTCTTGCGGTCAAAGATAAGACTACAACGCGTCAGTTTATGGTGGAAACCAGAGAGGAACTAGACGCCGAGATAGAAAAATATGTAGCAGATAGATGGTGCGTATTCTTTGCTTTGGCAAAGTTTGAAAACGGTAAGAGCCGTACACAAGATAACGTCGAGTCTCTCAAGTCATATTGGGTAGACATAGACTGTGGACCAAACAAGTCCTTTGCGGACGAAAAAACTGGCAGGCCAAGTGGGTACGAAACACAACAAGACGGACTAGTAGCACTACGTAAGTTTTGTTTAGACGTCGGACTACCGAAGCCAATGCTGGTTAACTCGGGTAACGGGCTGCACGCTTATTGGCCTTTGGCTGAGGACGTGCCTAGGGATGAGTGGACACTGGTAGCTAAAAGACTTAGGCAGCTCTGCATAGATAAAGAGTTCTATATAGACACTAAGGTATTTGAGTCTGCTAGGGTGTTACGTCCACTCAACTCTTTTAACTTCAAAGGAGACGCTGACGGGGTAGAGCCAAAGCCGGTTAAGCTTATAAGCGTAGTAGACCCCATTCCCTTCGGTGTTATCCGAGATATTGTAGGGGTATCACAAGGGGAAACAGTAAAGCCTAGGCGACCTATGTCCGCCATGGGCAAAGCGTTAATGCAAAACAACGACTCCGTGTTCTCTAAGATCATGCAGTTAACTGGTAAAGGAGAAGGGTGCAATCAACTCGCAGCCTGCTACACCGACAGGGCTACCCTCGCAGAACCACGTTGGTTCGATGCTCTCTCCGTTGCTAAGTTTTGTTCTGACCGAGACACAGCGATACACAAGCTGTCTGAAGGGCACCCAGACTACGACTATGCGCTAGTAGAGAAAAAAGTACTGGGCATAAAAGGCCCGCATAGTTGTGTCGAGTTTGAGATAAATAACCCCGGCGGGTGTGAGGGTTGCCCGCACAGAGAAAAGATTAAAAGTCCTATATCTCTGGGTCGTGTCATTGCTAGGGCCAAAAGCTCTACGGTCACGGTTGCTGTAGAAGGCGAACTGGTAGAAGAGCACAAGATACCTACTCTCCCTGATGGTTACTTCCGAGGTGCTAACGGGGGTATATACAAAGAAGGAGAAAACGGCGACGACGAAGACGAAGCTTCTAAACCTAAGCTCGTATACGACAATGATTTGTACGTAGTTAAGCTCATGGAAGACCCCATAGTTGGGTTCGTCGCAGTGCTCAAGCACCACTTACCAAAAGACGGTGTAAAGGAATTTGTAGTATCTAACACAAAGCTTACCGAGCGTGGTGAGCTGCGTAAAGAACTAGCTAAGTACGGCGTAGTCGGCAACGAGACGCGCCATAAGTATATAACGGAGTACTTGTTGGCTTTTATTAGAGAGCTTCAACATGTGAACAAGGCACAGATTATGAGATCGCAATTTGGATGGGCTGATAACGACAGCGTATTTATTGTAGGCGACAGGGAAATAAAAGCTACGGATACTTACCATAGCCCCCCTGCTAGCGCCATTGCTAATATGGTTCCTTACTTCCAGCCGAAAGGCTCATTGGAAAGGTGGAAAGAAGTTTTCGAGCTGTATAGTAGGGAAGGACTCGAAGTGCAGGCGTTTGGTGCACTGTCTGGTTTTGGCGCCCCACTACTAAAGTTTACTGGGCAAAAGGGTGCGGTAATAAACTTTATCCACTCCGACTCAGGCACGGGCAAGACAACAATCTTGCGTATGGCTAATAGCATATTCGGTGATCCTGAAATGCTGCTTGGCACGCCTGACGATACCGATGTCGGAAAGATATTGAAGATTGGTTTCTTGAATAACATAGTTAACACCATGGACGAGATAACCAACATGAGTCCGGCTGACGCATCGAGAACGCTGTATGCTTACTCACAAGGTAGGGGTAAAGATAAAGCAAAGGCTAGTGCAAACGAGCTTCGGGAGAACAGCATAACGTGGAGGACAATCTCCATAGCAAGTTCTAATGCGTCGTTCTACGAAAAGCTTGGCGTACTTAAAAATAACCCTGATGGCGAGATGATGCGTCTACTAGAATTTAAAGTTCCTTACACGGCAGAACCTATTATCTCTACTCAAGAAGGGAAGGACATACTAGATCACATGTTGAATAGTAACTACGGAGTAGCTGGGGAAGTTTATATGCAGTATGTAATAAGCAACCTAGAAGAAGTAAAGGACCTTATATTTAAGGTGCAAGCCAAGATTGATAAAGAGCTTCGCCTTAGTCAGAGGGAACGTAATTGGTCTGCTGTACTAGCGGTAAACATTGCAGGGGGCTACATAGCTAAAAGGTTAGGTTTATTAGAAGGGTGGAACATTGGAAAAATCTATAGCGAAATATCAAAGCATGTACTTGAGATGCGCAAAGATACAACGGCTCCGGTGAGCAACCCTAGCACCGTGGTAGGTGACTTCATTAACCGACACAATAACAACATGTTAGTAGTAGAAGACGGCGTGGACCAACGCACTAACATCGGTAAGTTCCCAGAGCTTCTACCAAAAGGTGCGCTCTTAATGCGGTATGAACCCGACACAAAGAGGCTATTTATAACCGCTAAAACGTTTAAAGATGACTGTGTAGACCTGCAAATTAACTACAAAGACACCTTAAAACAGTTAGAGAAAAACGGTGTACTATTAAAAATAGATAATAAGCGCTTAGCTAAGGGCAGTAGTTTAATGTCCACGGCAGTACGGTGTTTGATATTTGACGCTAGTCATCCAGACTTCTTGGACATGGATGCACTTATACCTACGAGTGACGAAGATGCAGGTGGAGAAGGTTAGGTACGAGATAAACTGGAAAAATTTTAAGGTGGGGTATTCTTTCTTTATACCCTGCCTTGATCCACCGAATGCCCTAAAAGAAATAACCCCGACTCTAAAACGTCTGAAGTACAAGTTCGTACACAAGATCGTTTTAGAAGACGGGGTTCAAGGCATCCGTGTTTGGCGAGTGTAACTACTCGAAGAATTCGTCGGTCTTATAGCGCAAGCTCTTAGTAAACGTAATACCAGCTCTGGTTTGTTCGTTGTTCTTTTTACTTGCCGCCCACGAACGTTCCAGAGTTCTTTCATCCATAAGAGCAGGGAACTGCCTTCTAAAGTTAGCAGCCTCTCGCTGAGCTTCTCTTATAGCATCAGGGTCTCTTCTATACTTAGCCTGTTTGTATGCGTTTAGTATGTCTTGTTTACGCTTAAGTACTGCATTTTCGTACTCTTTAGCCGCTGCTCTTTGTTGATAAGTGTTAGACAAATCCGCAGGGATAAAACCTATAGCCTGCGTTAGTAAATTCCAACTGCTAAAGTCTGTGTCTATCGGGTCTCCATCTCTGTTACGCGCCCCTTCCATAGAGAATCGCCAAGTCTTTATTAAATTTCGTGCAGCAGTCGGGAAAACACCTTCAAATCCCCGTGCGTACCTACCTTCTTGGAAGTCTTCTACTGCTCGTTCAGCTCCTATGAAGTAGGAACCCATAGGACCAGCTAAGCTAAACAGCACGGTGCGGGTGTACCCGAAGTCTTCTATACTCTTGGGATCATCTCTCCATAAGATGTCGTTACCCAACGCTGCCCTTGAGCTTAAATCTATGTTTAATAAAGTAGCTAGCATGCCGTCGTACATTGTCTGCCCAAACACTTCTCTAAGCTGTTCTCTGGCGTTGTAGGGTTCGTCGTCATCTTCGTCCCTTAACAGTTTCTCAGCCATAGTCATAAGTGTGGTCATAGCCCCGACAAGCGGCATGCCCTTAGCACCTAACAATGCGTAACTTAACCCGTAGGTGCCTAGTACTTGGCGTATAGCTACGCGTCTAGCTTCAGGAGATATTTGACCCCCCGCTAGGTTTTTGTTTGCGATAGCCATTGCTAGTGAGTTGATAACAACAAAGGCTTGTTGGAACACAATGTTCTTGAACGTCCAAATTACACGCCCAAAATCGTTCTGCATCCACCTAGGCATAGTCTCAGCCATACCACCAGTGTGTGCGTCGCGTGTCATTTTAGCCGCGAAGTCTATTGCGGCTCGCTCGTTGTTAGCTGGTACACCCTCAGAAGGTATGCCAAATTCCATAGCCAAATCAAACGCAGCTATAGCCGTTGTAGCCCGCATATAGCGCTCACTTGCGGAGAAAGGTATAGAGAATAAATCTACTACTTTGTACTGCAACCCAGAAAAATCTTTGCCTTTAGTCTTACCACGTTCTAAAGCTTCTCTGGCTGTTGTATGTTTTAACAAACCACGATTATCTAATTGCTCGTACAAGTTTTTGTATTTGCCAGTTCCCCATGTATCGCCATTCATAGCGACCCTACCAGCATCAACTAAAGCACGCGTAGCATCGTTGTACGTAGTCCTAGCACCCAGCATAGGGGTAACCATAAATATTAAGCCAGTAAGGTTGACCACCGCCGAAGATACACTACCTAATATAAATTCTATGTAACTCGCATAGGTAAGGCCTGCTGCAAGAGGGTTAAAATTAGGGTTAAGTAAAAACTCTTTCTTCCCTACTATAGATTCCTTTGCTGCTTCAACCGTGCTGTCGCCTTTTGCGTTTGTATCTTCTATAGCCTTAATAGCCATTTCTATTCTGGGGTTGTACTGAGTAGTAGCAAGTTTATTGGACCACTTAATCGCTGTGTTTGCGTAAGCTGTTATTAAATCCCGGTCCATACCCGGCTTATTTTTAGCCTTTTTAAACTGCTGCATTATAGACTTAGCAGGGAACATAGAAATGTACTGCTGGTACACACCATCAATGGTGTCTTCGTCTACGCCGTTCTTACGCATCTCAGTAATAAGTTGAGTTACGAATCGTCCTTCCGGCAGACCTTTAGGTGTTTTTACGTCGTTTATATTTTTATGCCGCTTAGGGTTTACGACGTTTTTAAAATCGCCAGAGAATTTAGATGCCTTAAATTGCTCCTCTAACCTGCTTATTTCTTGGTCTATTTCTCTAGGAGAATCTCTAGAAATACTAACTTCCACGGGGTTACCGTCCGCGTCTAAATCTGTAATGTCGTTGTAGACTAGCCAGAAATCTTTGTCTCTAGTAAACGGAACGTAAGCAGTGACACCTTCTAACGTAGCAAATTGCTTCATTAGGTTTGAAGCGGCAGTTTCAGGTAGCAGCTCGGTAATAACATCGACATATTCTTGTAAGTACCGGTCTAATTCTTCCCTAACTTTTTTGTATACCAACTGCAAACCTTGGGGGTTGTTTACGTTTCCTTTATCCAAGTTGTTAAAGCGCGCTACTAATTTTTTGTACGCCTCTTTCCCTGCTTGGCCGGTAGGTTCAGGCTTAAAAATATCTATACCAGCAAGTCTGGCATCTATAGCGAAGTCATTAAGCGCTTCCTTTTTTGCACGAGTAGAGGCTCTTTCTATCTTAGCCATCTCTTGTATGTTTTTACTTATAAGGTCTATGCTTTTATCTACAAAACCTCTTTTTGTTTCCAACGCTGTTATTAGCGGAGATACAGGCAACTTGTCGCCAAGCAATGTCGCTGTGTTGTACAAGGATGAAGCGCCAAACGCTTTAGTTTTAAGCCCTACTCCGGCTTTAGACAGTGTGCGAAGTGCTTGCTCGTTAGTACGTCGCGCAAGGTTACCCTCAACAGCTTGCATAACTGAGTCAACATTTCCGCTACCCAAGTATAAAGTTTCAGTTAGCGACGGCTTTACTTTGTTTGATACGTCTATAACCTTGCTTAATAACTTGCCTGCTTCTTTATAGGCTGTAGAACCTGTAGTGTATCCAAGGTAGTTAAGGATAGCATCAAGGATACGGACAAACATGTTCGCGCTTTTCGGGGCTTTGATTTGTTTTAGTAACGCTTGGAACTCTCCGTTACCCACGTACTCAGCCGCAAATTCTTGCAGATTTCTACCCCCGTAAGCATCGCCCAGTTCTAACTTGATCTCTTCAAAGAACTTAGTAAACTCTTTAGTTATCTTTAAGTCTGGGTTATTTAGCGGCTGCGCTACAACGGCGTGCGTAGTTTCATGGAGTAAAGTATGCTCGTTCAAACCCGTGGTGGGGCTTAAACTAATTTCGTTTGCTAAGGGATTGTAAGAACCATTTCCGCCAGTCGTAAGTTCCTGTACGTATATAGCGGTCTTCATTTGCACTTTATTGTTTAGGCGTTTGATAAGATCAGTTAAGTCTTTATCTGCCCCGCGTGCATTCCTAGCCGCGATAACACTTTGCACAGCTCTACGAATACTGCCTTCAGCAATATTTTTCTTCGCGCTCTCGTCTAGTTCTGGCCCTACATAAGCAGGAGTCTTGTTAAAGAAGTCGCCGTGCTGCTCTACTATTGCGTTATTTATTTGCTTGGGCGTAAACTTAGGGTTCTCTAACTTTATTTCGTCAAACCTTCGAGTGTAAAACTCTCTATATTCTGCCGGTGCGTTGTCAATAAAGTCTTGGCGTTCTTTAGAATACTCGCTTCTTTCAGGAATTTCTTTCTCCGCCGCTTTAACGTCTTTATCCTTCGCTGCAAGTGATTCCGCTTCGTCGTCTCTTCGCTCTTTGTCTGCTTTTTTCTTGGCTTCTTTTTTGGCTTCTTCTTTTTCTTCGGGAGTTTTTGCTTCTATCTTTACTCTATCAGGTAGACCTTTTTTATCTTTAGCATCTATTTTTGCACCCTTACCGGTGTTCATTTTTCTAGTAGTGTCAGCCAAGTCTACTTTTAAACTAGTAGCGCTTTTCTTTGAGTCTTCTCTTGTCTTTCTACCTTCCGCGTTTTTCTTGTTAATCGGTAAATTTTCTAGGGTTTCCTCTACAAACTTTATGTTCCTGTCTACGGCGTTATTCACCGCAACGGACATATTTTTTTGCACCCACTCAAGTGCTCTTTGCGGGTCTGTTTTAAATTCCGCTTTTTTATTCACCCGCTTTTCAGTCTGGGCAAAAGTTTCTGGCTCTGTGTACTCTGGGTTAGCCTCTGCTACTAAAACCGCAAGAGCTTCGGCTGGTCCAAACTTGTGGAAGTAGTTAACAGCTATCTGTCTAGGAGTAAGCTTTTTACCCGCTACTGCTTTTTTAGGGCCTGCTTTCCTCTTAAGCTGTTCTATATCGAATACTACGTTGTCGCTAACTTTCTTATTAGCTAGCGTACTTACTATATCTTTTTGTTCTCGAGGAGCGGCAGCTTTTCTAATCGTCTCCAAGCGAGCTGCGTTTTTACTGCTTTCAGGGGTATCGTCAGTTTTTTTATCCGAAGACTTTTCAGCGGCTTTATCGTCAGCTTTTTTAGCGGCAGGTTTTTTAGCGGCAGGTTTTTTAGCGGCAGGTTTTTCAGCGGCTTTAGCGGCAGCTTTTTTAACTGAAGGTTTTTCCTCTGGTGCAGCAGCTCTGTTTTCAGCTAGAGCTAGTAGTGCCTTAGATGTTTCTCTATCAGGCGCGTTTGCTAGTAACTCATTTAGTTCTTCATCAGAAAGTTCACGTGCTTCAGGTGCGGTGGATTCGCCGACTACAGGTTTTCTAAAGCTACGTTGTCTTTCTGCTTCGCGCACTAAGGCATCAAAATCTTCGTCGGTTAAGTCAAAGCCTTCTTGCTCGTTAACCCCAAGCTCTTGATATACTAGTAAAGCTTTTTCTGGGTCTTTTAACTGACCAATGCCATCGTCTTCTTGCGTTTTTGCTACAGGTTCAACAACTTCTGTTACCGGCTCAGCAGTCTCAGCGGGTTTAGCAGGTTCGGCAACAACTTGTTCTACAGTTTCATCAGTGATGATAGTTGGTTCTTTTATACCTGCTTCTGTGTCCTCTACCATAGGACCATCAAACACTGCGCCGTCAGACTCAGCATCTGCAAGCAGGTCTAACATTTGTTCGCTATTTAACCCAGCAAGTTCTTGCTCAGTCACATCATATTCATTAGTAAGGAACCCAAGCAGTTCTTTAGACCATACGGGCTTATCTTGTGGGATGTCTTCCCTAATATCTTCGGCAGCTTTCTTTTTAGCTTCTTCTTTTGCTCGGGCTTCTTCTCTTGCTCGAGCTTCTGTTTCTTGCGTAGCAAAACCCGTAGGCACACCAGTACCAGCAACAACCTCAACCCCGGCCTCAACCTTAGCATCAGCATCAGCATCAGCATCAGCATCAGCATCAGCATCAGCCTCAGCCTTAACCTCATCAACCACTACTTTGTCTTTTACTTTTGGTTCCGAAACCAAACCTTCCGGCTCTAAATTTCTTATTACCGCTTTTACTTTCTTAATTATTTCGGGGTTGGTAGCGGTCTTTAAATAATCCTGCAATGCTACCTTTACTTCCGCAGCTTGTGCTGGATCAGTAAGGTCTTTGCCAGCCAAAGGTCCATCAGGACGCAATATTAGTGCACCGGGTGCAATACCTAAATTAGTTAACCCCCATTTTTTTAACCCTTCAGGGTCGGAAGGTATTTTCAGTGCAGCAGCTTGGTCAGCAATAATTTTGTCTGCGGCTGCTTTGTCGGCAACTTCTTTCGCAGCTTTATCAGCAGCCGCTTCTTGTGCTTGTGCTTCTAGCTGTTGTCGAATCTCTAACTCTGCGTTTTCTCTTCGTATTCGGCTACCTTCAGCTGAACCTCTGGCTGCGCCGCCAACAGTACCAAGGGGAGTACCTACCGCAGCACCAGCAACGACTGATTCAGCTACGCGTCTCCAGTCTTCAGAGTCAAAAATTTGAGGGTTCTTTCCTACGAAGTTTTCTGCGGCAATGTTAATTGATTGCTGCGCGCCTTCTGTTAAACCTTCTGTTATAGCACCGCGAACACCACCTGTTATAGCTCGACCAATAACTGTGGGCGGAACACCAGCTTTTTTAAGCCCCTCTCTAACAACGGCTTTTTGTAGGCTGGGGCTAAAGCTCCTAAGAAACCTAAGAGGCGCTATTGTTTCAAGTGCGGTATTAACTATGCCCGCTCCGTAAGCAACACCGGGGGCTAGTTCTCCTGTGTCTGCAAAAATACCTTCAAACGCTTCACTAGTTAAAACAGGCGTTACAGCCGCACCTTGGAGTAAACGGTTACCAAGTTGACCTGCCCTAAGCAACTTACCACCTACAGTAGCCGCCGCAATGTTTCTGATTATTGGCGCAGTCTCACCTGTTTTTTCTGCCATAAAAGGCAAGATGTCACCGGGACCTTGTATATCTTCCATACCGCCGTACACAGCAGGGTTACGCATAGCTTCTTCTTGGCGTTTGGCTTCTGCAATAGCTAACTTTTCTTTTGCGTACTCTTCGTCCCCAAGAGCGGACATAACAACAGCAGGTAATACATCTCTATACGCCGCACTAATACCCACATCTCCACGCTCGTAGCCCTCTGAAAAAAGGTCCATGAGACCGGGTTTTTTCTCAACCTCTGGTGCATACGCACCGGGGTAAGCAGCCGCAATCCTAGCTTTTATTTCAGCGCGAGGCATATCATCAGGAAAGCGTATAAGTTTACCATCTGGCATTTGCAGTACAGGCATTATGTAATTCTCACAAAATAAATTAAGTGCATGCTTGCTTTTATAGGTCTAAATAACTACCAATACCTGTTGTTCCTTCGATACCTGTTGTTCCTTCGATACCTTGTAACTCGTTAGCCCCTTTAAATTGTTTTTGTAACTGGTTGAGTTGCATTAACGCTTTTTGCAACTCTGTATTTAGTAGCTTAGCTTTAAAATCGGCCATTTGCTTTTCTATATTCGCTCTTTCATTAGGATCGATCCTGCCTATAAAGTTGGGATTAGCAATTTTCTCTAACCTTTCACGTTCGGCCTCAATTAAACTGCCTAACTGACTTGACCCATCAGCCATATCGCTTAGGATTTGATCCCGCAACATTATTAACTGTTCTTGTTGAGTAGCATTTGTAAGAGCGGCTAGTTCTTCTGCTGCTATCTCTTTACGAGCATTTATAAGCATTTCTTGCTCTTTCAGCCTATTAGCCCTGTCTGCTTCTGCACTTCGTAAGTCACGGGTAGTTTCTAATATCTTAGAAGCTTCAAACCCTTTAGATGCGCCAGCTCCACGACCTAATACACTCGCTATACCCATAAGCTTGTCTATATAGTCTATATAGCTTGTATCTTTTTTAGGTTCGCCTTTCTTGTTTTCCCGAAACACGGCTTCATCTTTGCCTACCATAGACCCAAGTTTTTGACGGGGAGTAGGTTCTACTGCTACAAGCTCTTCTACACCTACAGCTTCAACTTCTTCGCCTTTAGGTTTAGTTTCTCCACCTATATTAGTTTTGTAAAAATCACCTATTTTTCCTTTCAAAGACGTTAAACCCTCTTGCGCTTGTATCTTTGCAGCTTCTACGTCATATGATTTTTGGAGCGCCGCTAACTCTGCCTCAATGCGTGCTCTCGCTTCTGTGCTAATATCTCCGCCACTAGCTTCAAGTTGAGCACGTAAAGCGTTTCTTTTCGCTGCGTAATCTGCGTTTAGCACTTCCATTGCTCGTTGTTTAGCGGCTTCAGAAGTAGTTTCTACGGCTTCACCGACGGCACCAGTGGTTCCAAAACCATAACCAATATCCCCGGCGGTCCGTGCAAGGTATTCCCCTATACCACCAAAAACGTCTGTTCCAGCTTTAGTTAGCGTTTCTGCGCCAACCTCTAATGCGCCACCAATCTGGCTACCTACACTGCTTTTTCTAGGGTCGGCTGCTACATCTTGCATTTGCCTTCTAAACGGTTCACCAAATCGACCAACCCCTCGTTTTAAATCTTCAAATAATAGAGCCTCATTGGACATCCCATCGCTGCTTTGTCCGGCAGCGGGAGTTACACCGGCTTGGGAACGTACGTACTCGTCGTATTGCTCGGCCAAAGATACTTCGTTATTGTATTCCTGCTCAGATATTTCCTGCCCGTTGGCGTTATAAAACTTGCCGTTTGCCATAAAAGGTCTTGGAGCAAGATCAAGAGTTACTTCTTTACCGGCTTGAAACTTTTTAACTTCACCGCCCATAGCCATACCTTTGCTTGGGCCGTACATCATTTGGTTTACTTTTTGTCTGAACGAGTTCGGGAACTGCGCCTCAAACGTGCGACGGTCTTGCTCTAGTGCTTGTCTGCCTTCTGGGCTTACTTTGTCTGGGTTCTT
>Ga0181606_10003151_pt1 | contig 13992 bp, 16 predicted proteins | sample 041ome_10_FD_132994 | JGI IMG/M metagenome (GOLD analysis project Ga0181606, IMG submission 132994) | Coastal salt marsh microbial communities from the Groves Creek Marsh, Skidaway Island, Georgia - 041412US metaG (megahit assembly) | ecosystem: Environmental > Aquatic > Marine > Intertidal... | reverse complement strand
TGATTTTAAAAAATGAATTATAAATATACAGCAAGAAATCTGTTGGATGAACCGAATAATTATATGTATTCAGATTTCAAAGGAGAAGTGTTTTTAAGTGATTACTTAGAAAACAGAATTAATCTTCTATGCAATCTGGTTATGACTTATAACTGTGAATTCACTGACTTAGATCAGCATGTTTCAAATGAAGCGTTTAATGTTTTATCCCGCAATAAAAGTCCAGCTTTAACAAAAATTCCCTCAAATCTAATTCCACAATCTTTTATTAACCTTCCATCTTTGAACAAATTAACTCCACCTAAATCTTTTCCTAATCAAGAAAAAATAGAGACCTTTCAATTGCTTGAAGCAATTTTACATTCTTATCTTTTCGGCGAAAGTTTGTTGACGGAGGTTTGGTTGAATCGTTTGGTGCAAAGGTTTGAAGTAACAAAAAAGCTTGGGAAATACTACCTTCCCGGTTTCAGGAAAAGCGAAGGTGGTTACGAAGATATTAGGCTCTATCAAGTCTTTTCCATAGTCTTGGCATTCGCTTATTCACAATCTAAGCGTTTACAATATTTAAGTACCCTTTTAAAAGTCAATGACCTACTACTTTCATTACCCCGGGGAATGTTTAATTTTGAAGGAAATATTCCTTCTTGGAATGCGGGTGTAGTTTTAGAGGTTAATGCAGTATTTTCCTTCCTCAAATCTTAAATTTTCATGTTAAGCGATATAGGGTTTATAGTAGCAAACACATCTAGAAGTCGTGCATATTTAGCTGCATTGGAAAGAAATAACTTATTGCCATGCTGGTGCTTACTTTTGGATGATGACTCGAATAAACCAAGGATTGGACAAGCCTCAAGTACTGACTGTAAAAGAAAAGATCCTTGTTTGCTTGAAGATGCTTGGAGCGAATCAAATTTTGATCCAACAACTCCGCTTGAACCTTGGATAAAACGACTTGGTATAAAATACGAGAAATCAAACACACAAGACATACACTCAGATGATGTTATTGACCTTATCAAAGACGCTAAGCCAACTATCTTAATCTATTCTGGCTATGGGGGTGTTTTGTTACGGAAAAGTCTTATAGATTGCGGAAAAAAGTTTTTACATGTTCATGGTGGTTATCTACCAGATTTTAAAGGCAGTACTACAAATTACTACAGTCTCTTGGTTGATAGTTCCATTGGTGCTTCGTCAATTTTTCTTAGTGCTGATATTGATAGCGGGCCAATTTTGCATCGTTCTAAATTTGTAGCACCGCCCAATTGCTTGGAACTTGATCATATTTATGACTCAGCAGCTCGAGCAAAAGTTCTTGTTGAAACCTTGCGAGACTATCAGAAAGATTCAAAGTTCTGTAGCTTGGAGCTTGATATCGAAGGCAACCTTTATTACGTAATTCATCCTGTCCTCAAGCATATCGCTATATTGAGGCATGTCTTTTAATTAAATTTATGAAAACTCCGAAATTATCATTTGAAGAATTACTACTGTCAGTTTTAGAAACGGCACCGAAACTCATAAATAACGGGCCTTTATACAAACTTGTTGATATCATGGCAAAGCAAACGGTTCATGACTTGCCTTTCAAGGAAAACAAATCGCAACCAGTTTCGACTGGCATCATTGGCGACTTAATATTTCCGTATCAAAAATTGGGTGCCATTGATTCTCTAGATCTCTTTGGCTTAGATGAATTAATTCTTTTTTCCTTCTACTGGACTAATAGAAATCGCTATAAGAAAGTCGCTGACTTGGGTGCGAATATAGGTCTCCATTCGATATTTTTGGCAAAATGTGGTTTTGATGTAACCGCTTACGAACCAGACCCCTTGCACTGCGAAATCTTCAAAAAGAACCTTGATTTAAATGGTATCGAGAATGTTATTTTAAAAGAAAGGGCAATTTCTGACAAAAGCGGTAATTTAGAGTTTATTCGAGTTCTAGGTAACACCACTAGTAGTCATTTAACAGGTGCCAAAGACAATCCCTACGGCGAATTAAATAAAATTAATGTAAAAGTCGATGCACTAAAGGATGTCATCAGTGACTGCGACTTCGTAAAAATGGATATTGAGGGAATCGAATCGCAAGCAATTTGCTCCCTAACTTCAATGGACTGGGGTTCATTGGAGATGATGCTTGAAGTTGGATCGGAGAAAAGTGCATATGCCATTTTTGAGCATTGCAAGGAAATTGGACTTAACATGTTTCCACAAAAAAAGGGATGGGAACTTGCACAAGAAATAAGTGATATTCCCATAAGTTACCTGGAAGGAAGTTTATTTTTAACAAAAGAATCTACGATAAATTGGAAAAACAACGGTGAATCCAAAGATTAAAAGTGCATAAAAAAATAATCGTGATAACAGGTGCCGCTCAAGGCATTTGCAAATCTGTGGCAATTTACTTGGCTGATTTAGGATACACTGTAGTAATTGCAGATCAACAAAAGGAAAAAGGCTTGAATGTTTCTTTGGAAATTCAAGAAAAAGGTGGAGATGCGATTTTTCATGAAGTTGATCTACGTAAATCGAAATCCATTACGAATTTGGTTGAGCGATTAACTATGGATTTTGGACAAATTGACTGTCTAGTAAATGGTGCACGATCCCCTCTAAGAGAAAAGTCTCTTGTTTCATCGATGTCTGAATGGGATGACGCAATGCAAGTTATGTTGAAAGCACCTGCTACTCTAATTCTGCAGAGCTTGCCTTTGCTTAGAAAAGCAGATTGTAGTTGTGTAATTAATATCGCTTCAACAAATGCGTTTTTAATCTCTCAGCAACCTGTTTCTTATCATGTAGCAAAAGCGGGGCTCATTCAACTAACGAAAAGTATGGCAGTAAAGCTTGGTCCAGAAAAGATTCGAGTAAATGCTATTTGTCCTGGATTGGTCGAAGTAGAAGAGAGAGCAAAAAACAATCAACACAATCAAATTATACGAAATGTCGTTCCTCTGGGGGAACCTTGTAGAGTTAATCAAATCGGGGCAATGATTGCCTTCTTATCTTCATCGGATGCTAAAAATGTAACAGGACAGTCATTTGTTATAGACGGAGGAATTTCGATTTTAGATCAGTATCATGCATGCGATCGATTCATTAATTCTTACAATGAAACAAAGCTATGATCAATTGGTGGAATACTGACATAGGAGAAGTCGAGAGGTCCTATTTAAATAAAGCTTTCAGTGAGAAGAGGTTTAGTTGCGGTCCTTATGTTCGTGAGTTTGAAGAACATATAGAATGTGAAATGAATGTTGCTCATGCAATCGTTGTTCCAAGTGGTACAGCAGCTCTTACTATGTCTTTGCTTGCACTAGATGTTGGACCAGGAGATGAGGTTATCATTCCTGATATGACTTGGATTGCAACTGCTCAAGCAGCTTCAGTTTTAGGGGCAAAAGTTATTTTGGTAGATGCGGAAAGCAAAGAACCAGTTTTTGACATTGAAGTGTTGGAAAGAAACATTTCTGAGAAAACTAAAGTGGTCATTCCAGTTCACTTTCATGGACGAAGTGGTGACTTAGATGGATTATTAGCATTACAAAAGAATCACAATTTTTCTATTGTTGAGGACGCATGCAAGGCAATGTTCTGCAAGTCAGGAAACTCATTCCTTGGAACAAGAGGCGATTTCGGATGCTTTTCCTTGGGAATGATATCATTACTTAGTGTTGGTTATGGAGGGTTTGTCGTAACTAATGATGATATTCTTGCTGACAAATGTCGTCTTATCAGAGATCATGGGATGCAGAGGCAACCTGAACACTATCTGTGCAATGGCTTCAATTTTAAAGTCAGCGATTTGCTTTTAGCTGTAGGCAAAGGACAGTTGGAAAGAATAGAGGAAAAAAAAGAGCATCTTATTAATGTTTACAAACTATATGAAGATGGGTTGAAAGATTCAAATTTTGTAGACTTGCTTCCAGTCGATCACGAGAAAGGGACAATTCCGCTTTGTGTAGACTTAAAATGTGTGCATAGGGAAGAACTTGCAGAATTTCTCATGAAGGGAGATATCGAAATCTCAAAATTCCACAAACCTGTTCATACGGCGAATTACTTAGGAACATTTAATTCAAAATCTTTCCCTAATAGTATAAGATTTTCAGAACAAGGATTCATGCCACCTTGTGGCCCAAGTCAAAGCTTTGATAATATTTATAAAACTATTGAGTTGATATTGAAATTCTCAGTTTAGTAACATTTTTTAAAACCAATGTATTTTGTTCATAATTATTCATCATGGTTCTTGATTCCATTTATTAACAAACCTCACAAAATTCGAATTTCCTACAATTGCCTACATAGATGTTTTGGGTATCTTGCACGGGCATTTTATTTTGTTTAGGATTAATAATAGAATGTAATTTTAGATTCATCCTTTATCAGTTTCGACTTCCCATGCTAAACACAGAACTGGTAGAAGTTTTAGTCGAAAAAACGCGAGGGTGCTTTAAAAAAATGGTTGCGGTGTTGCGGAGCATTTATTAAACATATCCTTTTTAATTTCTTGCCGCACATCATCAATTAGAGCTTTATTTGCTCTGCGGTCTGATTCACCTTTTACCTGCATACTTTTTCTCCCTAGCTAAAGCAGCCCAATCATTCAGTGAATAGCAATCTTAGAAAAACAATCGCACAAATTGTACATCATTCCAAAGAAGGACATATCCCGAGTTCTTATTCTATAGTTGATATCATAAATTACCTTTACGAAAATATTCTTAGTTTTGATTGTCAGAACCCGAATTTGGATAGTCGTGACTATTTTATCCTTAGTAAAGGGCACGGGTGTGCAGCTCTGTATGTGGTACTTGAGAAATTCGGGTTCATTTCTGCGAAAGATTTAGAGCAGTATGGCTCTCCATCAGGCATCTTAGGTGGGCACCCTGATATGACGAAAGTGCCTGGTGCCGAAGCATCTACAGGTTCTTTGGGACACGGATTCCCTACTGCACTGGGATTGGCCTTAGGTTTACGGATTCAAAATAATAATAATAAGATATTTTGCTTAATGGGGGATGGCGAATGTCATGAAGGGACTATTTGGGAAAGTGCTAATGTTGGAGCTAATCAACATCTTGGAAACTTATGCGCAATAATCGACTGGAATCAGTCTGCGGCCCAATTATTGCCTGAAGATGATCTTCCTGCTCGTTGGAGGGCTTTTGGCTGGGAAACACATGTAATCGATGGTCATTCCAAAGAAGATATGGATAAAACTTTTCCTAAACTGAAATTTTCCCTTGAAGGGAGACCCAAAGCGATAATTTGTAAAACTATTAAAGGTAAGGGAGTGAGCTTTTTAGAGGGGCATGGCATTTGGCACCACCGAATTCCTACTTCAGAAGAACTGCATCAAATTGATCTAGAACTTTCATGAAAAAACTTCGGAACGAATTCGCAGACACAATGCTAGAGGTTGGGTCAGCCGATCCCAGATTAGTGGTAATGGTTGGCGATATTAGCCACGGAATACTTCAGCCTTATGCTAAAGCTTGTCCCGGTCGCTACTACAATGTTGGCATATGCGAACCAACCATAGTAAATATGGCAGCTGGCCTTAATAAGAGTGGGTTAATTCCGGTAGTACACACCATCGCACCTTTCATTATTGAAAGAGCCTATGAACAGATCAAACTTGATCTAGGCTACCAAAATTTAGATGCTAATCTCATTTCGGTTGGTAGTGCCTTCGATTATGGGCAACTTGGTTGTAGTCACCATTGCTACGCAGATGTTTCTCTAATGTCACATTTCAAGAGAGCTCAAGTTTTTGTACCAGGTTCGCCTAAGGAGTTTAACGCCCTTTTCAAGCAAGTATATTCTCAAAATAAGATTAATTATTTCCGACTTACAGAATTTAACCACGGAGTAGATTTAGATTTAACGCAAATTAAAGCGGGAAAAGCCATAAGGATAAAAGAAGGAAATCATTTAACTATTGTGACAACTGGTTCACAATTGAAATCTGCAATGGATGCCATTCCGCTTCTTCAAAATGAAGGAATTGATCCTGAAATTCTTTACTACCATACTATCAAGCCCTTTGATTTTAATACTTTGCTAGATAGCGTGACTAAAACTGGACATGTCATGACAGTGGAAGAACTTTCGGCTCACGATGGTATCTTCAATCAAGTCATAAAGTCATCTGTCCAAATCGGTGGTGTTCAATATTCTCAAATTGCAATCAATGACTTTGTGCATGGTTATGGGTCTTATCAAGATCTTTGTACTCGCTTAGACCTTTCCCCCCAAGGCATCTTGAAAAATATAAAGTCAGATTTTCCTCATTTGTTAAAATCGAACCGATAAAGAATAATGGGCAAACGAGTCATTATTTCAGTTTCCAGTGATATTGGGATTAGTCTAGCTAAACGTTGGATAAACGAAGGGCATCAGATTATTGGTACATATCGTACAGAGAGTCCTTCCACAAAAATGCTGAGTGAAGCCGGAGTAGAGCTCGTTTATGCAAATTTAAGTAATCCTGACAATGTAAAGACAGCTTGTAAGTTCCTTCGAGAAAAATGTCAAAATTGGGAGTGCTTGGTTATGGCTCCCGGTAATCAAGATCCAATCGGAATGTTCGCTGATTGTGAATTTGATGGGTGGAAAGAATCTATCTCAGTAAATTTTATAGAACAACTTCGAGTACTTCACAGCTTATTGCCAATTAAGGATATACATTCAATATTAGAACCACTGGTTCTTTTTTTTGCAGGTGGAGGTACAAATAATTCAACCACGCACTATTCGGCCTACACAATATCCAAGATAGCATCCATTAAAATGATGGAACTACTTGATGCCGAAATACCCGACATCCGCTTTTCGATAATGGGACCAGGCTGGGTTAAGACTAAAATTCACCAAGCAACCTTGGATGCAAAAGATAAAGCAGGTGAAAATTATAAAAAGACAATCGAGAAGTTGGATGGACAAGAGTGCAATCCGATGGAAAGAGTTCTTGATTGTTGCGACTGGATGATGTCAGCTCCCAAAGAAGTTATTGGTGGAAGAAATTTCAGCTGTGTATTTGATCAATGGGAAAGCATTGAATTGGCGGAAATTCTCAAGAAAGACAAAAATATTTATAAATTAAGACGATTCGGTAACGATTGTCTGACTGTATGAACCTGAAAAAAGAGGGAATTGCAGACAATTTTAAAAATCACGGTTTTGTTATACTACAGGTTTTTGATTCTTCAGAATTCAATGTAATAAAAGAATTCGCATTATCATGGATTTTTAAGCTCCTGAATTCCTATTCATTGGGGAGTGTTCTTGATAAAAAAATTGAAAAATATCATATTTGGTGTTCTCAAGAAAAAATTAAACATTCTGAGATGTTGTGTGCACGGAATAGACACATGATCCCTCCACCAAAGATAAATAAACTTTTATCACAAAGATTGTTGGAAGAAACGGTTCCTAATTTTCTGTCCAACAAATTTACCTTTTGGGACGAAGGATTAGGTTGGTTAGCTTTTAGATTAGTCAGACCGGGATATGGAGACGGTTATCCTCTTAGCAAGAAAGAATGGGGGCCAGCCAAAAATGTGATTTCCTGTTGGATACCAGTGCTTGGTCATAGTTCAAATGAAACACTTGCTCTTGTTCCTGAATCACATAGACAAACATTTCCAAAATATCTACCAAAGGAAAGTAAATTTACTAAAGATGAATTTCGCTTTGCAGGAGACAGAAATGAATTAAAAATCATGCGTCCAGAATTAAAAGAAGGAGAAGTTGTTTTTTTTCACCCTGCATTGCTGCATGAAGAAGAGATTCCCACCGGTTCAAGAACTCGCTTTAATCTTGAGATAAGACTTTCCCCCCAAACCTGATGCTTTACAATAACTTGGGCAATTCTGATATGCTTATATCAAAAATTGGATTAGGAACGCTGCACCATGGTGTTTATGTCGGATTAAAAGAAAGTGAAAGGCTTATTAATAAAGCGATTGATTTGGGTATTAATTTTATTGAAACAGCTCCTATCTACGGAAAAGGTCACTCAGAATCTTTGGTAGGAAAAAATATCAAACATTTTAGATCAGAGATTTTTTTATCAACAAAAGTTGGGTTGGTTCAGGATACTTTGCCAAGTGGTGATTTCGGTGTAAAAAACCAAGTTTTGTCAAAAAAAAACATTAAAGCAAGTGTCGAAAATAGCTTAAAATCTCTTCAGTCAGATTATATAGACTTGCTACAACTACATGCTTTCGACTCTAGTACTCCGATTGAAGAGACATTTGAGGTTCTTGAAGAATTGCGAAAAGAGGGTAAAATTAGATATTTCGGTTGTTCCAATTATTCTCCCAGTGAACTGAATATAGCTTTGCAACTAAATAATCCCTTCTTCGTTAGCTGTCAGGCACATTATAATATTGTTGAAAGGTTTGTTGAAGAAAAATTGCTGCCCATTTGCTCTGAAAAAAAAATGGGAGTTATTTTTAATAGAGTGTTGGCTAGGGGTACATTGAGCAACAAATACCTTAACGGTTTAATTCCATCTCAAAGCAGGGCTTATTCCAGTAATAGGATTCAGAAATTACTCGAACCCGAATTTCTTTCCATGATCGAAGTTCTTCAACAATGGGCAAAAGAAAAGCAGATGAGTGTGATTCAATGTGGTCTTTCTTGGATAATTTCAAGGCCGTTATCCAATTGTGCACTTATTGGGGTAAGATCTGAGGAACAATTAGTGGAATGTATAAAATCAATTGAATTCCCTATATCTTTAAAAGAATGGGAGGAACTTGATGAGATTTTTGAAAACAATCATTGGTTAGCGGAAATTCTTAAGAAACCTAAAGTATATTTAGAAAAATAGTTTTCTCCTTGTACCTATATACAAACAATTTTCGTAAAGTTTTTTCTGGTTAAACCTAATTTTTGATGGAGCAATTGACTATAGATAGTATTAGTTTAATAGTCTTAACTTTCATTTGGAAAATATTACATTTTTCCTGTTAAAAATAAATGAGAATTACTTTCAGAAATCATGGGGTTAAGAGTTATTGGGCCAATCGTTGGAATGATATTCCGGCTGATGAGCCTATGGCTAACATTAATACTTATCCCCTTAAATATGCTTTAAAAACAGTTGATTCAAAAGATGGATCTATCCTTGAGGCAGGTTGTGGTGCAGGTAGGATTCTTCGGTACTATCATGATTTAGGTTATGATATAACTGGATTTGACTTCATTGAAGTTGCGATCGAAAAGCTAAAGGAAGTGGATGAATCTTTAAAAGTCGAAGTGGGAGATATTACCAATCTTAAATATAAAAATGAGCAATTCAGGTACCTCTTAGCATACGGACTATACCATAATTTGGAGAATGGGTTAACCGGTGCAATAAAAGAAAGTTGGCGTGTCTTAGAACCAGGAGGCAAAATATGTGCCTCTTTTCGAGCTGACAACATTCAGACTCGATTAACAGATTGGCTTGCCTCGAGAAAAAATAAAATAGAGGCCAACGACGATTCTTTAGAATTTCATAAGTTAAATTTAACTCGACGAGAGTTTACTTCAGTTTTTGAGAAGGCTGGTTTTAAAATTGATCAAGTCTTTCCCGTGGAAAATATGCCAATCTTATATAAGTTTTCTTTTTTTCGTGCCCAAACTCACAAAAGCTTTAATGAAAATATAGCTAGGAAAGATGGCTACAAATTATCTTGTTTAGGTACGATTTTACAAAAACTTCTCATGAGGTTATTGCCAAATCAGTTTTGCAATATTTTTGTCCTTATTGCTACAAAAACTTCAATCTAGGTCATTACAATTCATAAAATTATATTAAGTCAAAGAATTGATCATATTTCAGATCGAGGGGAAACGAGGGACTCGATTGATCAAAGACTTGTTAGTTGGGTTGATCATCTCGGTGCAACTCCCATACCTATTCCAAATAATCTAAATCCGAAAAAATCCTTAATAGATTGGCTCAATATTATATCTCCAAATGCAGTAATTCTTAGCGGTGGTAATGATCTTGGACAATTCCCTATCAGGGATAACACGGAAAATTGTATTCTAAACTATGCTGAAAAACACTCACTTCCTGTGTTGGGGATATGTCGAGGAATGCAGTTTCTTGGTCACTATTTTGATGTTGGGTTAAAGAAAGTAGAAAATCATGTCGCTACTCGCCATAGGCTTACCATTAATAGGCATCAGTATGGATCGGAGGATGGCATTGTTAATAGCTATCATAATTTATCACTTGAAAAATGTCCTAAAGGTTTTGAAATAACTGCAACTTCTGAAGACGAAAATATAGAAGGAATAGCAAATTATAAAATAAACTGGGAGGGTTGGATGTGGCATCCTGAAAGAGAGATTGAGTTTTTTAAAAGTGATTTGTTGAGGGCCCAAAAAATACTTTTTAGTAACAAATGAAAGCAATAATTCTAGCAGCGGGTGAAGGTCAAAGGCTTCGACCCTACACTAATGACAGACCTAAATCTATGGTTGAAGTAAATGGAGTAAGTTTACTGGATCGCCAAATAAAAGTCCTCAAATCCTGCGGGATTGAAGAAATTATAATTTTAGGAGGATATAAATCCGATATGCTAAAGGGAAAAGGATCAAATCTTATCATAAATCCGAGATATTATGAGACGAATATGGTATGGACCCTTTTTTGTGCTGATGAATTTATAAACGGTGATGTTATTATTTCTTATGGTGATATTGTCTACTCACCCAAAATCTTATCTGAGTTACTAAAATGTGATGCAGAGATAAGTGTAGCCATAGATATGAACTGGGAGAAGTACTGGCGAGAGCGAAATGATGATCCTTTGGACGACGCAGAAACACTAATTCTAAGACCTGACAACCAAATTAAGGAAATTGGACAAAAACCAAAATCAATTAAAGAAGTTCAAGGACAGTACATGGGGTTGATGAAATTTAGCGGTACAGGAATTGATTCCCTTCGGTCGACATTCTTTAATTGTAAGGAAGCTGATTCAATAATGGGGAAATCTCCAGAGTGTGCATATATGACAGATTTACTAATGCAATTAATCAAAGAAGGTCAGTTTGTACGATCTGTACCAATTACTGATACCTGGGTCGAAGTAGATACTGTATTTGATTTGAGTGCGGATTATACCAGAAGAAGAATTGAAGAAATAGATGCCAGTTTCTTGGGCTACTAATTAATGGAGATATCCATTATCATCCCAACTTTCAATCGTTCGATGATGATTGAAAAGACATTACGCAGTTTTCTTGATCAAACCATTGATGAGAAATCATATGAAATTATTGTATGCGATAATAATTCCACAGACGACACAAAGGATGTGCTTGATCAATTGAAAAATGAATTCCCAGATAGGATTCAGTGTCTTACTGAAATACGCCAAGGTGTTCATTACGCAAGAAATTCAGCGGCAATAAAATCTAAGGGTGAAATTCTATATTTTACGGATGATGACATGATTGCAGAACCAGATCTGCTCGAAAATCTCATCAAGACTTTTGAATTTAATCCGAAAATTGGATCTGCAACTGGTTTAGTTAAACCTTTATTTGAGAAACCACCTCCAAGGTGGGTTAGCAAGTACCTTCATAACAGTTGGTTAAGTTTAACAGATAAACAAAATCATGATATCTTTGTTGTTTCCGAGGAAAATTGCGGAATATTTAGTTGCCATCAGGCAATCAGAAGAAAAGCTTTTTTCGAATCTGGAGGGTTTAACCCAGAAAATACAGATGGAGTGTGGGTTGGTGATGGTGAAACGGGATTAAATTTAAAGATTAAGGATCTTGGTTATTATTTTGCATATAACGCATCTTCGGTTATTCACCATATGATTCCGCCTCATAGAACAACCTTTGGTTATTTAATTAAGAGAATTGGTAATCAAGCTTATTGTGATGCTTACACGGAATACAGAAGCCATCGAAATTTTTTCAAACATGTGTTTGGCATTCTTAAACGTAATTCATTTGGAGTAGTTAGAATTTACTCGGGTCTTGCTCTTAAATTAGCTCAAAATCAAATATCCTCATTTTTTCTGATCGCTTACATATTTTATATAAAGAATAGATTCATTTATGATATAAAAGTTTTATTTAAACCAAGATTCAGAGAGATTATTGAAATCGATAATTGGCTAGAAGTTGACGATGAATTAATGATAAAAATTTAGTAACGATAAAAAAATAAATAATGATTAAAAATATTTCGCATAATGGTAATATCTTAGCAGTTCTTTTATCCACTGCTTATTCTAGCGAAGGTATTGAATTCTTTACTCCAAACGATTTTTCTCAGCAACTTGGATATATGAATCGACCTAAGGGATATGTAATCCCTCCGCATGTTCACAATCCAGTACAACGAGAAGTACACTACACAAAAGAAGTTTTGTTTATCAAATCTGGAAAAGTTCGAGTTGATTTTTATGATGATGAGCAAAACTATTTGGAGAGTCATATACTGAATCAAGGTGATGTGATTTTACTGGCATATGGTGGGCATGGTTTTGAAATGCTTGAACCATCCGAAATGATAGAAGTAAAACAAGGGCCTTATGCTGGCGATGGGGATAAAACTCGGTTTGAGGCAATTTCTGCTGATCAAGTCAGACTAAAAAATTAAGATATGAAAGCATCAGTATTCAATGCATACAGTGCTTATTATGATTTATTGTATCGTGACAAAGATTATAAAGCAGAAGTTGATTATATAGATGCATTGCTCCGTAGTTATAATGTATCCGGTAAAGGCTTGTTAGAGTTTGGCTCAGGCACCGGTAAGCATGGCAAACTTCTTGCAGAACTTGGTTATGATGTTACTGGTATTGAGCGAAGTACAGAAATGGTCGAGCAAGCAAAGAGTTCATCAGGATTTAGTTGTCAGCAGGGTGATATTTGTAGCGTACAACTAGGGCGTACTTTTGACGCGGTCTTATCTCTCTTTCATGTAGTCAGTTATCTTACTACAAATCATTCTGTTCAGTCGGTTTTTTCTCGTGCCTCTGAGCACTTGAAGCCAGGAGGTTTGTTTTTGTTCGACATATGGTACAGTCCAGCAGTTCTAACTATGAAGCCCGAAGTTCGTGTAAAACGGATATCGGATGATTCTGTAGAGATTACCCGCATTGCAGAACCGCAGATGCATCCTAATACAAATTGCGTTGATGTTAATTACAATGTCTTTGTTCGTGATCTTAAAAGTGGTGATGTTGAAATCATAACAGAGACCCATCCTATGCGTCACTTTTCCTTACCTGAACTTGATCTTCTTGCTCAAATTAGTGGATTTGAACGATTGGGAGCAGAGGAATTTATGACCGGAAACAACCCGAGTGAAAAAACATGGGGTGTCTGTTTAGTATTGAAGAAAAAGTAATAAAACATGTCTGACTTCATACCAGTCAATGTTCCGTTATTAGAAGGAAATGAAAAGAAATACCTAGCTGAGTGTATTGATACTGGATGGATTTCTTCTGAGGGACCATTCGTCAAGCGCTTTGAGGAAGAATTTGCAACTCGTATGGGGCGTAAGCACGGAATAGCTGTAACTAACGGAACTGCAGCAATAGATGCTGCAGTAGAGGCACTTGGAGTCGGTCCCGGAGATGAAGTCATATTGCCTACCTTTACCATAATTTCTTGTGTTTTACAGATAGTTCGCTCAGGAGCGAAGCCTGTCTTGGTTGATAGCGATCCAGATACCTGGAATATGGATGTTTCGGCTATCGAAGCTAAGATAACGGCACGAACCAAAGCGATCATGGCCGTTCACATATATGGTCTTCCTGTTGATATGAATCCAGTTGTGGAATTATGCGATAAATATAATTTGAAATTGATTGAAGATGCTGCAGAGATGATTGGTCAGACTTACCGGGGCAAACCTTGCGGTTCGTTTGGTGACATTAGCACAGTAAGTTTTTATCCCAACAAGCACATAACAACAGGGGAGGGCGGAATGATTCTTACCGATGAT
>Ga0181606_10003150_pt1 | contig 13995 bp, 13 predicted proteins | sample 041ome_10_FD_132994 | JGI IMG/M metagenome (GOLD analysis project Ga0181606, IMG submission 132994) | Coastal salt marsh microbial communities from the Groves Creek Marsh, Skidaway Island, Georgia - 041412US metaG (megahit assembly) | ecosystem: Environmental > Aquatic > Marine > Intertidal... | reverse complement strand
TTTGACTCAATCATTAAATACTTGGGTTTTATTGAGCTGATGCTCGTTACTAACTATTAAAAAATTATAAAGTAAACATTTTCAATTGTATCCATAATAAATAGCTTAGTGATAGAATAGCCGAATTAAATTTGAATAATCATAATTATGAAAGCTGTTATTTTAGCTGGTGGTCTTGGAACAAGGCTAGCAGAAGAAACTCATAGCATACCAAAACCAATGGTTGAAATTGGCGGTATGCCAATTCTAGTCCACATTATGAAAATATTTAGTTTCTATGGGGTAAATGACTTTATCATTTGTCTTGGTTATAAGGGTTACTTTATAAAAGAGTATTTTAATAATTTTCATCTAAGAAATTCAGATGTAATATTTAATACTGAAAATAATTCAAATAAAGTAATTCAAAATATTCATCAAAATTGGAATATAACATGTGTAGATACTGGAGATAAAACTCTTACAGGCGGAAGAATAAAAAGAGTGCGCGAATATCTTGATCAAGATGAACCTTTTTTTTTAACATATGGTGATGGAGTTGCTGATATAAATCTTAAATTACTTCTCGACTTTCATCATGCTCATGGAAAACTTGCAACAGTTACGGCTGTCAATCCACCCTCAAGATTTGGCATACTCAAAATAGATGAGCAAAATGTAGTAAAGCAATTTAATGAAAAACCGAATAATGAAAATTCATGGATTAACGGGGGTTACTTTGTTTTACATCCATCTGTAATTGATTATATTGATGGAGATATGACATCCTGGGAGGTTGAACCTCTTCAAAAAATTACTAAAAAAAATGAGCTTGCTGCATACAAACACTCTGGATTTTGGCAACCAATGGATACACTTTCAGAAAAGAAAATCCTGAATAATTTATATTCTAAAAACTTGGCTCCATGGAAAATATGGTAAAAAGCCAATTTAATAAAAACGAACCCTGAAACTTATTAATTAGAATTTAATGAATTTCTATCAATCCCTTCGGTATCTTTTAGGAAAAAACCTTGTAAAGATAGTCCCTCTGATTTTTCTATTTCTTTTAGTCTCAGCTGGAGATTTAATTGGAATAAGTGCGATTGGAGCATACCTAACATTATTATTTGATCCAGAACTTATTGATAAACTTGATAACTACCAAATTGTTAATTATCTGAAATCTTATAGTCATAATCAAATTATCATTATGCTTGGAATAACAATGGTTATAATTTTTTTTATAAAATTTATTTTTGTCTTAACATCTCAATACTTCATTCTAGCATTTGCGATGAATGAAAAAGCTAAAATACAAAAACAACTTATTGACGGCATCTTAAACCAAAGTTATGAAAATTTTCTATCCAATAAAACTGGAGATAACCTCTCTTCAATAGCAAATTTTGCATCAAATTATGCTGAATGTCTTCAGGCTATTTTCCAAAGTGTAAGTAGCATAATTGTAATTTTGGCTGTTTCAATTTTTTTTGGTATAACAAATTTATCCTCCTTATTGATGTTATTGGGAGTGGTTGGGCTTGTTCTAGTTGTATTTAATTTAATTTTTGCAAAAAGGCTTACTTATTATGGTAAGGGGTATATGACTGGAGCAAGTGGCATGCTTCAAGGCACAACAGACATCGCAAAAGGTCTCAAGGAAATCAAAACACTTGGTAAAGAGCAGTTTTTTATGAAACTGATTGTGGAGGCAGCAAATATAGTTGCAAAAACATCGGTAAGACTTTTATTTTCATCAACTATCCCAAGAAATTTAATTGAATTAGTATTAATTATCCTTATCGTTGCCATTATCGGAATTAATATTAGCAATGGTATTGAAATTAGCTCAATGTTTGTAACACTTGGAATGTTTGTAGCTGGAATGATAAGAACTGCGCCTTTGCTTAGCTCTCTTCAATCCTCATGGAATACTTTAATTTTTTCAAAAGAGCCTATTATTAAACTGTCGCTATTATTACAAAAACAAAATACAAAATCTTCACAATCAAATATCTTAAAAAGAAAGGCTATTTCAACAAGTCGTCAATTAATTAAAGAAGAGTTTAATAATCTTGAGCTAAATGACATTAGTTACAAATATCCAAACTCAAAAGATAATGCCATTGAAAACATAAATCTCAAAATTTACAAAGGAGACTTTATAGGACTAATAGGCCCATCTGGTTCTGGAAAAAGTTCACTAGTAAATCTGATCTTGGGATTTTTAGAATCGAGCACTGGGAGTATTAAATATAATGGCCATGACTTATTGGAAAACATTGATGATTGGAGAGCAAAATGCGCATACCTTCCTCAAGATATTTTTTTGATCAATGGTTCTTTAACAGAAAACATAACTTTTGAAGAGGAACTACAAAAGCCTGAGCTATTAGAGAAAGCAATAAAAATGTCAAAGTTATCCGCTTTAGTTCAAACACTACCTGAGGGGCTTGAAACTAATATGGGTGACAGCGGGATAAGGCTTTCCGGCGGTCAAAAACAAAGGGTTGCTATAGCTAGAGCTATTTATCATGAAAGAGAGATTATTCTGCTAGATGAATCTACGTCAGCACTAGATCCAACTACTGAGAAAGAAGTCATGGAAGAATTAGTTGGACTTCGCAATCATAAAACAATAATTGCAATTGCACACAGAATATCTACTCTCAAAGAGTGCAATAAAATATTTAGATTGAATAATGGATGCATTGAAGGCCCATTAAACTATGATGAAATAGCCAGCTCATAAAATGGAGGCTGAAGCCGGAATCGAACCGGCGTAAACGGCTTTGCAGGCCGCTGCATAACCACTCTGCCATCCAGCCCTAAATTAGGAAACTGAAGTATAATATATTAAAACTAAGATTTATTAACATTAATGAATAATATTCAAACTAGACTCAAAGATAGATCAAATAACATATTAGAAAATATAGAATATTTTGAGAAAGTTGTAACACTGTTCTCTGAAAAAATATCTTATTCCTTGACTGCTGGAAATAAAATTTTATTTTGTGGAAACGGCGGCAGCGCTGCTGAAAGTCAGCATATGGCCGCTGAGTACTGCGCTACATTAAATCATCATAATCCCCGTAAGGGTTTTAAGGCAATTGCCTTAAGTGTTGATACTTCGTTAATTACAGCTTGGTCTAATGACTTTGGTTTTGAAGGTATTTTTGAGAGGCAAGTTGAAACTCTTGGTGAGGAAAATGATGTCTTAATATGCTATTCAACTAGTGGCTCTAGTAAAAATATTATTAAAGCTGCAATTGAAGCAAAGAGAAAAAAAATGCATGTATTAGCTTTTACAGGAAACTCAAAAGAGAATAAATTAAGCGATATTGCTGATTTATCTTTCATAGCTCCCTCATCAAAAACTGCCATGATCCAAGAAATGCACACTATAATTGGTCATGAAGTATGTCTTGCAGTAGAGCAGTCGATCTCAAGAGACTAGGAACTTGAAATTAGAAGATTTTGTATTAGAAAATCATAAATGGATGCTTGCAGGCCAGGCAATAAATAATTTTTTAGTATCAAATGAATCTTCATTAGAGTTTTTTTCTAAAAATCCCTTGAAATATTTTTATGCAATGATCTTTTTAATCATTGGGGGATTAAGAATTATTTCACTATACTTTAACCAAGAATCTGAAAGGGATAATGATATTCTCAAGAGCATTGATCATTTGGTTGGAACAACACAATTTGGGTATAAGCAAAATTTAGATTACAGGCATAAAAATTATTTTAAAATTTTCGAAAATGAGCACAAAATTAAAAACTTTTTTCTGGATGAGTATGATAAAAAATCCTTCACAAAAATTTTTAAATTTTCTTTTTGTGACCTTGTTAACGAATTAAGATTTAATGTAATAGAGTCGTCTAATTTTATAAGTCGAGTAAGAAGCTTAAGAATGCTTTATCTAATTCTTCCTTTTTGTATAAAAAATATTGCTTTATTTTCATATGTTTCCTTGTTATTAAGACAAATTAAATCAAAAAATTCTCATATAAAGTTTTTTAGTGGGGGCAATGAATTATTTGCTTGCGCCGCATTAAAAGAAAATATATCAACGCATCTTTTAAAGCATGGCTCCATGTCTGTGGCTAGCAAAAGTTCTTTTTTACAATATTCTCATGTCTACGTTTATTCTAATGATGATTTAGAATACATAAAAAAAATTTCCCCGAGAACGAATGTTAGTATTTATGCATTTCAACCAGTTGTTGCTAAAGCTAATAATATTATTTTTTTTGGGGCCTCTAGAGATTGTGATGAATTAGATCTATTGTCGGAAATCACAAACTTTTTCAGACATAAGGGAATTAAACCATTTTATAAAAGTCATCCTGTGATGGATACAGATGAACAAAAGCTAATCAGCCAAGCTCTTGATATAGAACTTATAAATGAAGAAATTGATGGGTATAATTTAATTCAAAAGTTAAACCCTATATTTTGTGTTGGATGGGCATCAACTGCTTTATGTGAATCTTTAAATTCTGCAGTCATTCCAATCTGTACGCAGCGTGAAAATGAAAAAGAAATATTAAGTGAGCACGCTATTGTTTACCCATTTGAGAAAAGAACTCTCTCCTGGTTTAAGAATAGGAAGGATATTGAAAAGCTATGCAGTGACCGTGCACTTTATGACAGAACGATTCTGGAGCTTCAAGAAAAAATCTGATTAAGAATACTCAACAATGAAAGAATGATAGCATTGTATGAATATCTGGTGAGAAATGATTAGGACTCCTGTGAAACTCTATATGAGCTCCGATTTCAGAATTAGCCCAATGTGCATCTCTATCAAGAATTCTTCTTAATAATCTTGTGTCTAAAGAGCAAGTAATTACGCCTTTTGAATTTTTCTCTGGCTTACAGATATCTATCATGTTTCCATCTATATTAATCCTGATTTGCATATCAGGACTGAATTTCCAATTTGCCCACCTTATATGCATCTTTTGTGAGGCATCGACTATATCAAGCTTTAATTTTTCAATATCAGGATATTCATCAGCTTCATATTCGTATTTTATATTTGATAGTGATGTTTCAATATATTCATGAATTTCTGATGGTGAATATGGAACGAATTTTCTATTTGTCTGTCCTGTTTTTAAATCAAAAATATCATTTTCTCTCATTGGAAGAACCTTTGTATCAAAGGTAATTCTCTGATTAAGGTAATCTGCTGTTTCCTGCAGACCGGGAGAAGCAAGGTATTGATTCTTCTCATGCAACTTGCCGCCTAAACAATAAAAGCCTGCAAAGGGGACCATTACAGATGGTTGCAAGGCTTGTAAACAATCAAGAGAGTGATCTAGATACCTAATTTCAATTTTATTTTTTTCTTCAAGCTTCTCATCATGGCTAAGGTTGCTGAAACAAGCTGGGTATGCGCCTGCAGCATTGGAATTTAACAAAACAAGATCTATATGGCCAAATCTTTCTTTAATTTTAATGCACGATTTTACATCTGGCTTATTATCATTTGGATTAAATGCAACAAGACCATCATTCTCCAAAACTATTGCTGAATCGATCAAAGTACCAAATCGAGATTCATCATATATGTGGGTAGTAAACTCCGCAAACATTGTGAGCTCATAATCTTCAAATTGCACTTTTTCACCATCTTTTATAGGAATAAGGTTTGTGTAACCCTGAGCTATTAAATTTTTGTGCATGAAATTTTTTCCATGATCAAGCACAAATATTGGTATATCCCTTCTAAATTCAAAATTTCTTGGGTCATAATGATCAGGATGAATATGACTAAGGTAAATTCCATCAACATCCTGCAGGTCTTTTAAGCTATTTTCTAAAGGATATGGATGACACCAAGAACCCTCAAAAACTCCATCAACAAGCCATGGATCAGTCAAAATCTTTTTACCAGCTGCAGACGTGAAGACCCCACATGCATTAGCAATAAATCTAAACTGCATTATTTAAAGCTTATCCTTTTGTATATATGAATTGAAATCGGAAACCTTTCTAAAAACCGGCCTTACAGGAACACCTTCGATCAAAGACAATAAATCTTTCTTTTTCTCAACTATTTCTCTAAATATAGGAAATATATCGTCGAGACAATTAAGAGTGTAGTCAATTTGCTCATCTTTGTGAGAGAAGCAAATTGCATGATAGGCCGTCCATAAAACGCCTCTTCTAAGTAATTCTTGCTGAAACCAAGACTTCATTTCTAAATTATCAAAACTGTCCTTGGGATCAAAAGTAACCACTGACCTGCATGGATAACCAATACATTGAATATACTCTTCAATATTATGTATTTTTGCAAGGTCATTAAATCCATCTTTTAGTTTTGCGCCAACTTGCCATAAATGATCAGAAACTTTATTTTTTTTCATCTTAGGTATGCAAGTCTTAGCAGCAGCCAAGCCCAGGCAATCACCGCCATATGTAAATGAAAAGAAAGTCTGGTCTAAAGTTGACATATACTCCTTTTTACCGACAATTGCTGACAAAGGAATAGCGTTTGATATGGCTTTAGCAAGGCAGGTTAAATCTGGAGTAACTCCTGTGAGTTCCTGGGCTCCACCAAATGAGTATCTAAAACCTGTAATGACTTCATCAAAAATTAAGAGCGCTCCATAGTGATGAGCCATTTTTTTTACCTCTTCTAAAAAATTATTTTCCGGTTCCAACACAGTCAATGGCTCCATTATTACGCATGAAACTTGATCGGGATTTTCTTTAAATATTTTTTCTAGGCTGTCAATATCATTAAAGCCGAAAGAGTGTGCTAAATCTTGATTAAATTTTGGGATTCCTTTGTTAAGATCAGTTGTAGCAACAAACCAGTCGTGCCATCCATGATAACCACAAAAAGCAATATGATCTCTTCCAGTTACTCCCCTTGCAATTCTTACCGCAATAGTGGTTGCATCAGCACCATTCTTACCAAATCTAGCCATTTCAGCTGAAGGAACTGCATCAATTAAAAGCTCTGCAACATCAATCTCAAGTTCATTCATTTGACTAAAAGTACTGCCTAACTCAAGTTGATTAATAACAGCTTGATTAACATCAGGATCTGCATAACCTAAAATAATAGGGTGGCATCCCATGATATAGTCTAAATATTTATTATCATCAACGTCCCACACATATGAACCTTTACCCTTGTGTAGGTATTTAGGAGCAAAACCCTCAACAAATTGCGTTACTCCCTTGCTGAAAGTTTGGGAGCCTGCAGGAACTATCTGTTTAGCTCTTTCATAAAGGAGATTTGATTTAGTAATAACTGGTTTTTTATTAATCATTTTTGTTAATTCTTTATTTAAAATCGATAAAAATTATACATTAATATAAATATTTAATATGTTACTTTTGGAAATTATTTTTCCATAATTCTAGCTCTTCAGGTGTGTCTACCTCAATAATATTATCAGCAACCATTTTATCGATAAAATATGGGTATGTCTTACTATTAAGCATCTCGCTATTAAGATAAGGCAACTCATCGACTCTCATGCACTGAATATAATTATGAGGAGAAAAAGCAGGAGGTAAATCCTGCCTTCTATATATATCATTAGGTATATATTGCTTCAGGGCTTTCATGTTCTCGTCATAAGACCAACAATATAGCGGATGAGTCTTGGCTGGAATAAATCCACAAAGACTTCTGTGCTTATTTTCTTCAATTATCGCTTTTGCTTTTAAAAAATCATCAGCATTTTTGTATAAAACAGGTAAGGCAAAAACCCACAAAATATCATTTTTATCTAGAGAAAAATCTTCTGCAACTGCAACAAATACTGATTTAACAGATGCTTTATCTCCAGCAATTGAGTGGATTCGATGATGATACTCATACCCTCTTTCTATAGCTTTTTTTTTTATTTCTATGTCATCAGAGGACACTATCACCCTGTCCCAAATTTTTTGTTCATCTAAAAAATCAGCCGTAGCATCAAAAAACATTCTATTTTTAAGAGGTAAGCCCTTGCTGCCCTTTCTAGCAGGAATCAAAGCAATATGACTTCCGCTCATTATTATTTTTTAAGAATATAAGCTGACGGCTTAGAGGAATGAGAAATTCTAATAATTTCAGCATCCTTATCTTCAAAAAACTCATCAACAGCCTCAGTCTCATTCCATTTTGGATCTCCATACTCATCAAATATAATAATACCTCCGGAACTCACAAAGGGATATAAAGCCTCAAGTGAGGCCTTTGTGCCATCATATGTATCTAAATCTAAATGAAGCAGTGAGATAGAACAATTTGCTTTGTCTTGAACATATTGACTAGAAGTTTCAGCTATATCCCCTTTAATCAATTCTACTCTCTCTGCAAGTCCTGCATCTTTTGCATATCCTAAAATTACCTCTTCTGAGACCTCTCTAATAGCTGCCTCTTCCATATACTCCTCAGCTGTCTCCTTCTCTATATCGGTCAAGGCGCCTCCAAAAAGCTTAAAAGTATCAAAGCCTATGACTTTCTTTCTTCCATCTGGCTCGTAAATAGATAAAAGTTTAAGCCAAAACATCAAGCCAGCACCCTTAAAAACTCCACATTCCAAAATATCTCCAGGAACATCTTTTGTCATACTATATAAGTCGTATCTCACTAGCATTTTCTTTAGCCGACCGATATCAGAACCAAGCAATAAAGTATGGTATGAATCCCATAATTTATCTTCATTATTAAAATCACTACTCATAAGTATTCTCCTTAAATTTAATACGGATTAATTGCGCTCATTAAAACAAGATCATAATATCTTTCATTCTTGAAGACATGCTCTCTCAAGATCCCTTCATGGAAAAAACCATTCTTCTCATATATTTTTATTGCTCCCCTATTATCCTCTCTTACATCTAAATACACCTTGTGTACCTTTAATTTCCTAAAAGCAAATTCAAGCCCAAGCTTTACAACTTCTGTTCCAATCCCTTTGCCCCAATATTCCTTATTACCTATCATCATTCCTAGTTGTATTCTACTGTTATGCCTATCATGAGGTCCCAAGCGAAAGTTGCCAATATGTTCACCTGTGTCATGAGCTATCATTGCAAAAAAATGGTTTTCACTGCTTTGTATCATGGCTGTAGCATATTCTTTGCACTCTAATAAATTAGTTGTTGTTTCCGCTGATAAAATAATTGTGCTCATCTCTTTATCATTTAACCAACTTACATATGTTTCAGTAATATGACTTTCATTAAATGGAATCAAGGATATCTTTGACCCAATTAATTCAACTGTTGATAATGTATTCATAGGCAATAAAGCTAATAGCAGAAATAATTTGAGAGAAATTGTAATTTAGTTTGAATCAAAAACATAGTTAAGTTCATTGCAATTACCAAGCTGTCCTTCCTCCATCAATGGGGATAATGGCTCCATTTAAATAACTTGAAGCATCACTTAATATCCATGTAACTACACCATGATATTCATCTTTTTTGGCTAAACGACCCATGGGAATTTCTTTACTTATTTTTTTTAAAAACTCTTCTGGTTGATTATTTTCTATTCCGCCTGGACAAATAGCATTACACCTAACACCTTTGTCAGCCCAATATGTAGCTGTATATCTAGTAAGCCCAATAATTCCTGACTTCACTACTGAATATGAAACTGGCTTAAAATTATTTTTGGAATAAAGAGACTGCTTTGGGCCAATAAGGCCTAAATCAGAGGATACATTTATGATTGACCCGCCTTTGGGATTTTTAGAGATCAAATGACCAAAGTATTTTGTGCATAAGAAAGCACCGGTAAGGCCAACTGACAAATCATTATTCCAAGATTCTAGTGAAAAGTTTTGTAGCTCATTAGAGAAGTTACTATTTGGAGTCTCAACCTTGGGATTATTTGCTGCATTATTAATTAGCCCAAAAATATTTTTATATTTATTTTTTATTACATTACTGCACTCCATAACATTTAATTCAGAAGTAATGTCTAATGGAAAAATATCCACCTCAACATCAAAAGATTTTTCAAGTTGTTTTTTAGATTTCTTGAGAAGATTTTGATTTTTATCTAAAAGAATTGGCATTCCTTCATTTTTCAAAATAGCTTTACAGTGCTGCATTCCTAAAAGCCCAGCGGCTCCAGTTACAAGAATGAGCTTATTTTTTAGGCTAAAGTTATTTTTCATAATCTTTATTTTATCATCTCTTCTAGATTAATATTCTAAGAAGCTTGTGGTATTTATGAATTAAAGAGTTTTTTTAGTATTTTTAGTATTTTTAGTATTTTTAAATGAATCTACTAGTTTTTTTGCAAATGAAAAATTATGCCTAGCTTCCTCTTCCCAGTTTGAAAAAATAGGAGTTTCAAGAATAAAATCACCGTGCCATTTGCAATCTCTTAACGCTCTGAAACCATTTATAAAATTTGTATTGCCCTCTCCCAGTCTCGTGGACTGACTTAAATCCTTATCTTTGATGTGAATCTCCCCTATCAGATGATGAAGGTCTGAAATATCTTTATATAAGTCATAGTTAAGTTGTGATGCATTGCCTAAGTCAAATACAATCCCGATATTTTTCTCGTTAAAATTTCTAAAAAAATCAAGACAATTTTCAGCATCTAAGTCTGTTTCAAGCAAAATTTTTAAATTTAAATTTGGAAAAAATATTTTATTAATAGAGTCTTTAAACAGTTCTAACTCATTCTTTGAATTTAAAGAGGCGCCTTCCATTAATGGAATGATAATTCTGCTTATACTAAGATCATTGGAGTGATTTATAATTAATTGTAATTTTTTAATAGATTCATCTCTTAGTTTCTCGTCATTTGATGATAGCCCGCCAGAAATAAATGAATGAGCACAAATTGAATCAACTTCCACCCTGTGAATTTCTTGAAGCTTAATAATTTCTTCTCTGCCGTTAGTTGTAAAAAACGGATTGTGAGAATCTGAAAACCCGTCCTCGACCCATTCTAGACAGTCAAACCCAATATCTGCGGCATTACTAAATTCCTCTTCCCAAGTATTAAGAGGAAAAGATTGTAACGGTTGATCATATTTGTCGCTAAGCCTCCCAAGCATTGCGCCAATTTTAAAATTTTTTTCAATTATCATAGTCTTAGTGTAAAGTTTTTTATTTGATTAGCAGCATCAACTAGATTGCTTGAATAATAACTCGCTATTGAGCCAATTTTTTGGTCCGCGGTTCCAATAAGTATATTAATTAATAAATTAGCTTTTTGCCCTGCCAGGATATCACTTTCCTTATCACCAATTAGAATAGATTGTGATAGATCTAATTTATGTTCTTTTTGAGCTTGAAATATCATTCCAGGCTCTGGTTTTCTACATGAACATGACTTGGTAAATTCATCAATATTCCCATCTTTATGATGAGGACAGTAATAATAATCTAATATCTCGACATCATGTTTATAAAGATGATTTATAAGTCCTTGCATAAAAATATGCATTTGATCAAGTGTAAAAAACCCCCTCGCAATTCCTGATTGATTTGAAATAATGATCAGTTTATATCCTAAGGAAGATATTTTTCTAAGACCTTCAACAACTCCATCAAGAACCCTAAGATCTGATAGCATGTACGTGTACCCATTGTCCTTATTGAGAACGCCGTCTCTATCCAAGAAAACTGCTTTATCCATATTTTGTGATAACTGACTTATAATTTACAGAACATTATCTAAAAGATCTAATGCTTTCCAAAAGCCCTCGCCATCGTTTTTATGGCCCTGCCAAATTTCAGGAATAAAAGTAGCTGATGGAGCCAAGGATTTTAAAATTTTACCAACTTTATCAAAATCAATGGAGCCATCGCCTATTTGCAAGCCTTCTCCGTTTAATCCCTGCGCATCACCAATATGTAAATGAGCTGTATGAGGGGCAATTTTTTTACAAAAGTCATAGAAGCAATATCCAAAATTGTTAGAAGTTAACATCGAATGAGAAATATCGAAACACATCCTAAGATTTAACTGTTTACACCAATGAATAATTTCATCTGGATGAACAAATAGATTTTGAAATCTTTGTCCTCCAAAGTGCCATGGATAAGGTGCCATAGTTTGAGGAATAAGTTCCACGCCATCTGTATTAAGCTCATCAAGGCTTTGACAAAATATTTTATATCCAGATTTTACCTCTGCATTTGTAAAATTTTTGTCCATTGAAAAGCCTCCTATATTTGTCACAATCATTGGAGTATCTGTAGAGGGAAAATAATTTTTTAGTTTAAGAGTTAAGTCAATAACTCTTTGCATATTTTTGATGGAACGTTTTCGATAATCTGGATCCGGAGAAGCTAAATCAAGCAACTCACTATTCTCAAATAATTCTGGAGCATGAACAACGAAGCCACAGCCATAATCCCTCTCTAAAAATTCTGCTGGATCTAATAACATATCTTGGTAAGACAAATGAAATTCAATCAGATCAGGCTTTGACATTTGAAAATATCTTACAAAATCATGAAATCTTACAGGTATGCCCCACTTTCTACTAAATTTATATTTTCTTGGTAAAAATTTCTTAGATGAAATATCAGATTGATAGAAAAAGTCTTCAGCATCCATATCCCGAGCAAGGACTTTTCCGATCAGATTATTATAATGCTGAGGTGATAAGCCTTGTCCTGGACTCTTGATAATAATGTCCTCAGAAGTAATGGTAATTCCAGCTTTGAGTGGTCTTGAAGACATTAAACTTTTTGCTAGATTCTCTCTGTTAATCATCTCACCTTGAGATAAAGGCCTTTCATCTGAAACAGAACCTAATGCAGACTCAACTTCACGAACACCCTTAACAAGCCTTGAAAACTCATCAAATTCTAAGCTAGCCGCATGATCGGGACCTTCCATATTTCTATCCAAGGTAAAATGCCGCTCGATAACTGAAATACCCATTGCAACAGCAGCTAAAGTAACAGATATTCCTCTCTCATGGCCGGAATATCCTACATTAGAGTGAATCTTCTTTAATTCTTTAATCCAACTAAGGTTTATATCTTCAAAAGGTGCGGGGTAGGTACTATTGCAATGCAAGAAAGTATATTCTGCATTTGATTCATTTAGTAATGATGCTGTAAATCTTATCTCTTCAGTTGTGCTCATGCCTGTGGATAAAATAAGTGGTTTACCTGTTTCGATTAAGAGCTCAATTAATGGTATGTTGGTTAAATCTGCTGAAGCAACTTTATAAGCTGAAACCCCTAACTCCTCGAGAAAAAGAAGACTAACTGAGTCCCAGGGAGTGCAAAGATAGGTTATTTTTTTTTGATTACAGTAATTAAATAGTTCTTTATGCTCCTCTTTGGATAATTCAAATCTTTTAAGTAAATCAAGCACATACTCAGTTCCTAAATCCTCTCCAGATGTTTTAGAGGATTGCTTCCGATAAACCTCATCAAGAGTTCTCATCTGAAATTTTACACAATTTGCACCAGCTAAAATTGCCTTATCAATCATATCCTTTGCAAGCTCAAAAGATCCATTGTGGTTATTTCCAATCTCCGCAATAATGTATGCGTTTCCTGGGGCAGCTATAAAATTATTAATTTTCACAACATTATTTTCCTTGAATTAAGATTAGCAAGATTTAAAGTCTAACCTTCCATGATTTAAGCCCATCTGATTCAAATCTAAATGGACTTACTTTGAGACCTTCTTTTTCCAGATGAGACAATAACAAATGTTTGCTGGAGGGAGGGACAAAAAATAGAAAAAACCCTCCTCCACCTGCACCTAATAACTTGCCACCAATAGCACCATTCATCATTGCTTGATCATAAATTCCATCAAGTTGTGAGTTAGATATTTCATTGCTTAAGTCCCTCTTAAACTTCCAAGCAGTATCAAGAGATTTGCCAAATTCCATAAGCGAACCCCTTAGCAATTGATTTCTTAGTTTGTAGCAAAGGTCTACATTTTTCTGAACAAGTGCTTGCTTGTTTTTGCTACGCATTTGATTGCGTTGATCTTTGTGAATATTTCCAGAGTTATGCTGGATACCTGTGTTACAAAGAAC
>Ga0181606_10003149_pt1 | contig 13996 bp, 7 predicted proteins | sample 041ome_10_FD_132994 | JGI IMG/M metagenome (GOLD analysis project Ga0181606, IMG submission 132994) | Coastal salt marsh microbial communities from the Groves Creek Marsh, Skidaway Island, Georgia - 041412US metaG (megahit assembly) | ecosystem: Environmental > Aquatic > Marine > Intertidal zone... | reverse complement strand
GTGCCCAACTTACTCGACTTTGAACAATCTCTACTGACTGCAGTTCGAGCAGCGGTCGCATTTCGAGGGGAGGGACCAAAAATTCCGGCGATGCCCACCAGTAGCGCCGACGAACTGAGGGCACGCTTCAATAGACCTCTTGACGAGGACGGCAGATCAGGACCCGAGGTCATCAGCGATTTGATCAATGCCGCAGCGGGAGGCCTGGGGAGCAATACGCAATCTAATTTCTTTGCCTGGGTTCAGGGCAGCTCACACCCTACCGGCGTGGCGGCAGATTTACTGACGTCTGCCTGGGGCCAAAATGCCGGTCTATATGCGATGTCACCCGCTGCAGCCATCGCAGAGGAAGTCGCCGGCCAATGGTTACTCGATCTTTTAAATCTGCCGGCGAGCGCCTCGGTTGCCTTTACCACCGGTGCGACCATGGCAAATTTCATTAGCCTTGCTGTCGCGCGCAGTGAGGTCCTGAGGCGTATCGGCTACGATCTGGAACAAGATGGAATGGCAGGAGCACCACCCGTGACCGTCATGGTTGGCGCCGAAACCCACTCCAGCGTTCTGTCCGACCTTCGTCATCTTGGATTCGGCGAGCGCAATCTTGTTGTCATAGCGTCAGATTCTCAAGGTCGAATGTCTAGCTCGAACCTGAAGGCGCGCCTGAATCAGATCTCGGGCCCGAGCATTCTTGTGGCTCAGGCTGGGCACATCAATACAGGATCCTTTGACCCCTTTAACGAGATCATTCCTCTCGCTCACAAACAGGGTGCCTGGGTGCATGTCGATGGCGCCTTCGGCTTGTGGGCCAACGCCGTACCGCGACTCAAACACCTAACGCAAGGCGTAGAACTGGCAGACTCCTGGTCTGTTGACGGGCATAAGTGGCTACAGGTGCCTTATGATGCCGGATTCGCTATTGTCAGAGACGCGAAGGCCCACACGCGGGTTATGCGCATCACGGCGAGCTATCTGAAAACTGAGGCCAATGCAGGTCGAAATCCCTCAGACTATGTACCAGAGCTTTCTCGTCGAGCCAGGGGCTTTGCTGTGTGGGCGACATTGCAGGCGCTAGGCCGGCGTGGTGCGCGCAATTTGGTCCTTGGGCACTGCCGCTGCGCCATCCACCTCGCCGATCGGCTGAGGGCTGTGCCTGGGATTCATGTGATGAATGAGGTGGTGCTGAATCAAGTGGCAATTAGTTTTGGCCAGCGAGGCCCTAGCGACGAGTCCACTGAAGCCGTGATCGCGAAGTTAAGGCAGCAGGATCAGCATTTCGTTCTTGGCGCACGCTGGCGCAATCACGCCATCCTGCGTATTTCCATCACGTCAATGCTCACTCAGCTGAGCGATATCGACACCTTGGCTGACGCGATTATAGGCGCTTGGCGCGACGCAGCCTGACCCTTGCTAACAGCCTGACCCTTGCTAAAGGTCGCTGCTGCGGCTCAAGGCTTTATCCGCAGATTGCTCTCTGCTGATTGCTCTCTGACGATTGCTCTCTGACGATTGCTCTCTGACGATTGCTCTCTGCAGAAAGACTCATTCCCGCAGCGACTTGAATAACATCTCTCGTGCTAAAAATGACTGCGATCGCAGTGGTTGCACGGGGCCTACAATATTACTCAAACCCGGTATAGGTCACAAAATTGGTATTATCTTCACGCACCGATTTGACGCTGTTAGCGGCAAAGTCAAAATCAGGCCAGCCCATGGCGACGCAAGTCATGATTGTCTGATCATCCGGAATTTTGGCATGTTCGCGTACCACCGACGATTGCATAATGCCCTGCCCGTTGATTACCGTACCCAGGCCACGAGTCCATGCTGCCAATACAAGACCATAGACTACGGCGCCTAAATCGAAGTGACAAATGGTGTCATGCTCCATCGACTTTTCGCAGGTCATGACGATTGAGACAGGCGCATCAAAATGACGAAAGCCACGCATCACCCAGTCTTGTTGCTTCTCGGCATCTTCACGGGCAATACCCATGGCCGCGAACAGTTGCTTGGCGATATCCACTTGGCGCTGGCGATAAGCCCCTTCATAGCCATGATTCATTCTTATTTCGCGAGCCACATTCGCACCCGAAAGCATTTTTGCCGTATTGCCTTCTCGAATTCGCTCCAACGGTTTCTCCGGTCACGACATGGAAGAACCAAGGCTGCGGGTTCATGGACGAAGGCGCACCCTTCGCAATATCGATGATCTCGACATTCAACGCCTTCGGCACCAGCTGTTTCTTGTAGCCACGAATGCTGCGTCTTTCTCTCACAAGGGTATCAAGGGCATTTGGGTTCCATTTCGCATCTCACAGGTTCATTTGAGGCAATGGCGCTACAGGAGAGGTGAAGGATAAATCAAGCGACATTCCTCAGCGTGACGGCGAAGGTTAAGATTCAGTGATGGACAGCCACGCTGAACAGCTTTGATCTGGCTTGCCGTCAGCGCACTGAACACTTGAAGCTTCAACTTTGCTCTTTGCACTGATTGGTTGACCCGGTTATTCTCAGCTTCCTCGACGCTTTGACACTACTGTTTTCACCAAGGGCACTGCCATGACTAAAAACATCCTGCAACCCACCGCCGATCAGATTCGACAATTCAGAGACCGAAAAACAGGCGAGCCCATTGCGATGCTCAACCTACTGAAATTCAAAAGCCAGGCGATTTACGCAGACGGCCGACCTTCGACCCTCACGGGTGAGGCTGCCTACAAGCTTTATGGCCAAGCCTTCGAGCGGATAATGGTGCCAAAGGGTGCGAAGGTTTTGTACTCTGGGCAGGTACGCGGCTTTCTGATTGGCGAAGGAGAAGGCGCCTGGGATGCAATGGCCTTGATTCATTATCCTTCGACAGACGTCATGCTCGCCATGCTACGCAATCCCGATTACCAGGCAGCCCAGCTTCATCGAGCAGCTGCTCTCGAGGGACAGTTGCTGATTGAATGTGGGCCAGGTTTTTCTTTTGGCTAAAACCTTGGTCTTTCGCCGAAGGGTCGTGCCTGCCAGTAAGCCCTAAACGTAAGCCCTAACAGTAAGCCCTAACAGCGAAACTGGCTGATCTGAATTTCCTCGCCCTCATCCGAGTAGTCACCCGCCGCACGGCCACGACGGAACTCCCCCCAATTGATCGGCCGGTAACAGGCAGGTTGCTTCTCGCTGGTCACCAAGGGTCGCACGACCGTTCCATTGGCCGGATTGAAGAAAAACGGTGCGCTGAAGCGCTCTTGCGTACTCGATGCCAGTACTCTGTGCTCAGGTGCGACGAAACGGTCGTTGCTCCAGACCTGTAGCATGTCACCAATGTTAATAATCAAGCCGTCAGACACAGGTTCGATCGTGTGCCAACAGCCATCACGATTAACCTGCAGTGCAGCCACCTCATCCTGCACCAATACAGTCAGGGCACCTGAGTCGGTATGCCGGCTAATGCCCAGATGACCCTGCTCCACCAGAGTGACCGGATCACGGGTCAAGGGCGCGGCGCACAAAGGGTAATAGTTCAAGCGCGCAAAGCTAGTGTGACCCGCAGTAAAATTCTCCAGCAATGACTGAGGTGGTAAGCCCAGCGCGTGAGCAATAGCGGTCATCAAACGCAGGCTCAGGGCTTCACATGCCTGAAACCAGGCCCGCAGTATGCCTTGCAGCTCAGGCCAGTGTTGTGGCCACTGGGACTGGCAACTTGCCTCAGCATCATGCCAGTCAGCACCATAATCAAAGATCTCTTTCCAGTCGCGCACATTTTTCGTCAGCTCGCGATCATAAAAACCCATGGGATTGGTTTGAGTGCGCATAACGGTCTGTTTGACGAGCGCAGGGGCATGGAAAAATTCTTGGCAGGCTGTCAAAAACTGCTGTCGCAATTGCGGGTCGATTCCATGGGATGTGACCTGAAAAAAACCCCATTCTTCACAAGCTTGAGCAATCTCGTCGACGGTCGACGCGTTACTCGGCAGATCAGAGATATCAATCGTCGGTACTATCAGTGTGCTCATTGCTGGCTAATCTACTTGAACTGAATGTAAATAGAATGAAGGGTAAGCTAAAAATCGCAAAGACGCCAATGGCCAAGCGCTATTTTCCGGAGAGGCCAACTCACACATGAATATTCGACCATTATGCCGCCTTCAAGCCTAGTTAGATCCGTCCTCGTCCTTCAGAAGATGGCGGTGCGACTCGTTGATTACCATCAAAACGCGCGCGCGAATTAGGACCAGCAGACGGGGCCGCGAGGGGCCTTTTAGCAGTTGATGAAATCGATAAAGCACGACCCGCATAAAATGAACTGACGCCTACTTTTCATACTTGTCCAGCCAGCCCAGTATCTCATTGACGATTTGATTCCTGGGTAAAGGCCAGTGCCCTGCCTTGTAGCGGACTAATCGCTTGTCTTCGTCAGGCGTACCAATTTTTTGATAAAGCACGTCTTGTGACTCTATCGGGATCAAAAAGTCCTGCTCACCATTAAGCATCAGCACAGGCGTATCAATACGATCCAAGTAGAAGATACCATCAGAATGCGGCGGATAGTGGGGCGCAAAACCACCGCTCAGGAAAACGGCTGACTGATAGCGGTCTTCAGTCAGGAGCACTATAGGCATAACCACGGCGCCGTAGCTCATCCCCAGGTAGCTCATTTTGTCATTCGAAAAATCCGGCCTATCCTCCAGATAATCCAAAATTCGGCCAGTATCCACTCGCCAATCCACCATCATTTCTCTGAACTGTCTGAACTGATCCTCAGAAGTCGGTTGCGCTATGGATGCATCCACCATTCTGTTCATTGATCCCTTGAACGAGGCCCACACCAACGCCCGCCCACTTTTTATCAGAAAATCTAAACCATACTCACCAGGATCGATATCATCTATATCGGGCGGGTTTCTAAAATAATTAAGGCCAGGATACACCACCACTGATCCTACAGGATTGTAGACATGCTTCGGTCGAAAGATCAGAACGTCCATCCGCTCTTTGTTATAACCCACATCAATCGAAACTTTCTCTCTAACCCAGTCAGGATGGGTTTCATCAACGTACATCACCTTGGGGCTCAATTCACGGCGCGAATAAGCAAACTGGGTAGAAAAAATCTTGAATGCAGCCTCATCCAGCGGCTTTAACGTATCAGGCGCAGGTGCTACCCGTCGTTCGATCGGTCCACCAAAAGGATTTAGGTCAGCGGGATTGAGTAGTCGGACCGTTCTGAAACCGGTAAGACTAGAACGGTTAAATCTCGGCATGGGATTCGGTTGAAAGCCGGTATACTGCGGTTCAGTTACAGCGCCACCTAATGTCATTCCTCGACCACCAAAAATATTCCAGACCCACTCACGCACATTTCCCGTCATATCATAGGTCCCATAAGGACCTATTGAGTTACGAGTTCCAACGTTAACCACTTCTGCCCCCTTGAAATTACTCTGCGCGAGCATCTCTGGAGCGAGAGGCGCTACCCACTCATCTACTGGAAAGGCTGCTTTCGCCCAATGAAAGTAAGGTGGCAATATATTTCCCATAAACTTTGCATAGGCCTGCGCCTCATACCAACTAATGCCTGTAACTGGTTTATTTTCTTCACCCTGTGGAAAATCCGAGAGTTCCCAGCCTGCTGGACCTGGCCGTCCCGTCAGGTCTTTCATTAAATCGAGCGCTTCATCCAAAGTAAGACTCACCCCGTCCATTACGAAATCCATATCCTGCCAATAACGTGGATTGGCGTAGCCACCGGCATCTATGAATCTTTTAAACTGTTCATTAGTGACTTCATACTTATCGATAAAGTAGGGGCTCAGTGTAAACGGCCGAGTACCCTCACCGGATATGGCCGGTACAAATGGTCCTCCGGGAACATAGACCATACCGACGGGGACCATATCTTTATCAACCAGCTCCAGCGGTGAACTTTTAAAACCCATATCAGCGGGGAAGTTATTAAAAAGCAGACCGGGGTTGTTAGCACTAATGTAGGCTGTTTCGTAACCGTCCTTCTCAAGCCTGAGCTGCAACGGTCCCACTGGCAAGGTCATTACCTGCTCTGGATCTGTTCCCAAGAATTCCCAATTGAAATCATCAGAAGCATAAGGTTTCCAATAAACATCGACACCTTTCTGTTTAATTTCGAGACTACCAGACCGACTCAATTGATCGAGTGCATCCTGTATCTTAGGCAGAAAAGGAAAAATGCGATCAATCTGCCGCGCAATCATCCACGTTTTTGCATACTCGTCATCTCCAAGCGCCTTCTCTAACTCAGGCGACTTCACAAACTGTATCCAGTAAAGCGAACCTCCCAGATAAACTGCGACAACCACTGCCGCAAAAATCGCCAGTAATTTAGCTGTGCTGAACTGGGATGAAATGATAATAGACAGGAGGATTACCAGAGGAAACCCAATGAAACTCGCTAAAATCACTCCTTGAACCACCGTGTCCTGAAGATTAAACGATGCCGCAACAAGACTGATGACTTGTACCGATATGAAGGCGATAACCGCATAGGACGACCCTACGCGAAAAGCTGGATGCCCCTTTAATTTTCCCCAGAAAGCCGAAAAATTCATCCTTTGCACCTTATTTTTAGTATTCTTGGAGTATATCGAAAAAATCCATATTCACAAAAGGCTATGGAGTTGCCGCTTATGTCGCATATCGCCCGGCAGGAAAGCCACAAATCGGAGTTTGGCTATGGTCGCTCAACCTCAAGCTTTGCAGCAAATCTAATATGGAAATAGTATTTATCAGAGGATTCAGTTTACATCCGCGATGTCATTGCCGGACGGATCAACGGCAATGACATCGCGATCAGCAGAGATGGCAAAGGCGCGCGACTCGATAATGTGTTAGTTGAGCGCCTCTGACGATCTGTTAGATACAAACCTGCGTAGATGCCTGCATCTGAGACGCAGCATAAGCTAGCTATGGATGAGATCGTTACTTCGCTTTAAAAAAAGCGTTGCGGATAAATTTCAGACAATTTCAGAAAAACTCAGAACAAAAATATAGTCCTAGTGCAGTGGTCGACTAATACTTACGTTTCTACTCGAGAGTATTCCCGACTTAAAGACTGCTTTAATTAAAAAAAGAAGCAACGAGCTGATGTTAAACTGGACTTCCGCCCCCGTATGACTGATAGCTCACGTGCACAGCCATGTCATTACCCAACTTTGTGCCTGAAAGACAGAGTTCAAATCGTCCTTACCATGTCTGTAAGAGGCAATCCAAGAACGCGATAATCGCTAAAGGGCCAGTAAAACATGGGATGGACAATGGTGCTTAACGGGGCTCGCAGCTCCGGGGCGCGTAGCCCACGACTGAGGCTTTCTTGCTGAAGCTTTCTCGCTGAAGGATTCAATGGGGTGGACGATGGGGCTTGAACCCACGACCGCCGGAATCACAATCCGGAGCTCTACCAACTGAGCTACGCCCACCATTAAACCGATCAATATCTGGTGCGCCCGACAGGAATCGAACCTGTAACCCCCGGCTTAGAAGGCCGGTGCTCTATCCGATTGAGCTACGGGCGCAAAACTCTAACCCGGTTGACACAAGATCTTGCAAATTGGTCGGGGTAGAGAGATTCGAACTCCCGACATCCTGCTCCCAAAGCAGGCGCGCTACCAGACTGCGCTATACCCCGAAATATTGCCTGGCCCGCAATTGCACCAGACGGTTTGGCAGTTATCTATGAATTCCCGCAGTCGCGACGACCAGATAACTCCCTCAAGCCGCTCTTATATCAAGAGACTGACTTAAGAGGCGGCATTCTACTGAAGGATGCGGTGGCCCGTCAAACATGAAAATGGATTCTCAACGCTATTTTAGGAATAATGCGCACCTTGCGCTAAAAAATCATTCGAAGGATGGCTATTCTATGCTTGGTCACACAGCTGTTCGGCCTACGCTCTTCATCTCCGACCTGCATTTGGATACCGGTAGGCCTGATGTTCAGCAGGCCCTACTGACATTTCTCGACAATATTGCTAAAGACTGCGAGGCACTTTATATCCTTGGCGACTTCTTTGAGGTTTGGATCGGCGATGATGCCACCAGCCCATATGTCGATCGCGTGATTGCGGCACTTAGCGCCCTGCCCTGCTCGGTGTTTATCATGCACGGCAACCGCGACTTCCTTCTTGGCGAGCAGTTCTGCGCCCAGACCGGCGCGACCTTGCTGAGCGATCCGACCACCGTCGACCTGTACGGCACTAAAACGCTGCTGATGCATGGCGACAGCCTCTGTACGGAGGACTTAGCCTATATGCAGGTTCGCGAGCAATTGCGCAGCCCGGCTTTTCAGGCAGAGTTCTTGGCAAAGAGCCTGCCTGAACGAGCGGCATTTGCTGCCCATGCCAGGCAGCAGAGCCAGGCACACACTCAGAGCACCGACATGGGCATCATGGATGTCACCCCCAGCGAAGTGGTCAGGGTCATGGCAGATGCCGGGGTTCTAAGATTGATTCATGGGCATACCCATCGCCCCGGCAGGCACGCTCTGTGGGTCGAGGGCGAATCTGCCGAAAGGCTTGTGCTCGGCGACTGGGATCAGTTGGGCTGGTTTATTCAGGCAGATCCAAGTGGTATCCGCCTGAACTCATTCAGTATCTGAAGCTTGTCACGCGCGCCTGCCGTCTCTCGCCGCGGGTATTAAATCGATACCACTCGTCAGCACAGGCAGCCCACTGTGAAAGCGGAATTCGTGATCTGCTGATTCAATCAGACTCTGGTCTTCGCGCAGAAAAAACGCAATGCGATCCTCAAGAGATGCCTTCATTTGTGCCTCGTACTGCATGAAGTAGCGCTTGGCAAAGTCCAGGTAAATCATGAAGTGCCGCGCCTCGGACTTGAGGAGAGAGGTATAGAAGCTCGCAAGCTCATCATCCAGCACAGGTATCATGGCACTGAAGCGCTCGCAACTACGGGCCTCGACGATGGCACCCACCACCAATATATCGATCAGGCGGGCTGGCTCGTAAGTTCGCACGCCCTTGCGTAGCTCGCCGGCATAGCGGGCCGACGGCACATTGGCATAGGGGATTTTTCGCGCATTCAGCAACGCTACGACCTGTTCGAAGTGGCGCAACTCCTCACGGGCCAGCTTTGACAGACGCATCAGCATCTCGGGTTTGTCGATATACCGATACATCAGATTCATGGCTGTCGAAGCGGCTTTTTTCTCGCAGTTGGCGTGGTCAATCAGGAGTAGCTCCAGATTGTCATTGACCGCATCGACCCAACCTGCGGGCGTCTTACAATACAAAAAGTCGTCTATTGTCATTCCCTACCCTGCTTTGAACAGTCCGCCCGCGCAGCTTAACTTTGAAGGCCCATTAATGTAGACTAGGCCGCCTAATTTCAGCGGTTTTCGCCCAGGCGGCGCCGCCACCGTTACTTACGTATGAATGAGGATTAAAGCTGTGCTTGAAGCTTATCGACAACACGTCGCCGAACGATCAGAACTGGGCATAGTCCCGAAACCCCTCACTGCCGCACAGGTTAACGAGTTGGTTGAACTTTTAAAAGCACCACCGGCCGGTGAAGGCGCGTTTCTCCTCGATCTGATCTCTAACCGAGTACCAGCGGGTGTTGACGATGCCGCCTACGTCAAGGCGGCGTTTCTCACCGCCATCGCCAAGGGTGTTGATAGCTCACCCCTGATCACGCCAGTGGACGCGACTCGCCTGCTTGGCACCATGCTGGGCGGCTATAACATCGAGCCACTCATAGATCTGCTTGATAATGCAGAGACCGCCGATGCCGCAGCAGCCGCCCTGTCACGAACCCTGCTGATGTTTGATGCGTTCCACGATGTCGTCGAGAAGGCCAAGACTAATGCCCACGCTCAACGAGTCCTGGAGTCTTGGGCCAATGCTGAGTGGTTCCTGGCCAAACCTAAAGTTGCTGACAAGATCAAGGTGACTGTTTTCAAGGTCGATGGCGAAACCAACACAGATGATCTGTCACCTGCGGGTGACGCCTGGAGTCGCCCAGACATTCCCCTGCACGCATTGGCGATGCTACAGAAGACCATGGAAAACCCCATTCAGACCATCGAGCAGCTGAAGAATACCGGTAACCCTATCGCCTATGTGGGCGACGTGGTGGGTACCGGTTCGTCACGTAAGTCAGCGACTAATTCGGTACTCTGGCATATGGGTGACGATATCCCCAATATTCCGAACAAAAGAGATGGCGGCGTTGTCCTGGGCAGCAAGATTGCGCCGATCTTCTTCAACACCATGGAAGATGCCGGCGCCCTGCCCATTGAGTGCGACGTTAGCAAAATGTCTACCGGTGATGTGATCGTTATTCATCCCTATGAAGGCAAGATCATCAACGACAAGACTGGTGAGGTCGTCGCTGAGTTCGCACTGGCTACCGAGGTATTGTTGGATGAAGTTCAGGCTGGCGGCCGTATTCCGCTGATTATTGGCCGCGGCCTGACAGAGCGCGCGAGAGAGGTTTTGGGCTTGCCCCAGAGCGCCGTCTTCAGACGTCCCGTACCCGCCGAGGCTTCAACCAAAGGCTTTACCCTGGCACAGAAGATTGTCGGCAAGGCTTGTGGCGTCGCTGGCGTTCGTCCAGGCACCTACTGTGAGCCCAAGATGACCACAGTGGGCTCACAGGACACTACCGGACCCATGACCCGCGACGAGTTGAAAGAGCTGGCTTGCCTGGGCTTTTCAGCGGATCTGGTCATGCAGTCTTTCTGCCACACGGCGGCTTATCCCAAGCCGGTTGACATTGATACCCAGCATACTTTGCCAGACTTCATTCAGACCCGCGGCGGCGTTGCCCTGCGACCGGGCGATGGCATTATCCATTCCTGGCTGAATCGCATGTTGCTGCCTGATACGGTCGGTACCGGCGGGGACTCGCACACTCGGTTTCCCATGGGAATCAGTTTTCCGGCAGGTTCAGGTTTGGTGGCCTTCGCCTCTGCTATCGGCGTCATGCCCCTAGATATGCCAGAATCTGTTCTGGTTCGCTTTAAAGGCACCATGCAGCCAGGTATCACCCTGCGAGACCTGGTCAATGCTATTCCTTATGCGGCAATCCAGCGCGGTCTTCTTACAGTGGCAAAAGAAGGCAAGAAGAATATATTCTCTGGCCGCATTCTGGAAATTGAAGGCTTGCCGAATCTGAAAGTCGAACAAGCCTTTGAGATCAGCGATGCCTCTGCCGAGCGTTCCGCTGGCGGTTGCACCATCCGACTGGGCAAGGAGCCGATCATCGAGTACATGAACTCCAATGTTACTCTGCTGAAGTGGATGATCAGCGAAGGGTACGGAGACGCTCGAACCATCGGTCGACGCATCAGGGCCATGGAAGAATGGCTTGCCAATCCGGTGCTGATGGCGCCCGATGCAGACGCCGAGTATAAAGAAATTATTGAGATCAATCTTGATGAAATCAAGGAGCCTCTACTGGCCTGCCCTAACGATCCGGATGATGTGAAGCCCTTGTCAGAAGTGACTGGCGCTAAAATCGATGAGGTCTTTATTGGTTCCTGCATGACCAACATAGGTCATTTTCGAGCAGCCTCTCAGTTACTGAACAAGACCAAGGGTATTCCTACTCGCTTGTGGATTTCCCCACCCACCAAGATGGACGAACACCAGCTTCGTGAAGAGGGCGTCTACAATATTTTCGCCGCTGCCGGCGCGCGAACGGAAATGCCAGGTTGTTCACTTTGCATGGGTAACCAGGCACGCATCGCGCCCAAGTCTACCTGTGTATCGACGTCTACTCGAAACTTTCCCAATCGGTTGGGCGACGGTGCCAATGTTTATCTGGCGTCAGCAGAACTGGCTGCGGTGGCTGCGATTCTTGGCCGCCTGCCGACGGTCGACGAGTATCTTGGCCATATGCAAGAGCTCGACACCATGGCCAGCGACATCTATCGATACCTGAATTTCGACCAAATTGAGGCCTTCAAAAAAGCGGCAGATAGTGCGATTATTCCCGCGGTCAATATCGTCAACGTCGCGTAAAACCCACTGAACAGTCACTCGCCAAGGACAGGCGAGTGACTGGCTTCAGCGCTTATCAGCACCTCAAACCTCCCCGCTAGTTAACAACCGGCCTGCCATTGCTGTACTTCATGATTGAGCGCTGCAGAGGATCTGCTGAGCGTCGGACTCAGTGTCAGATAATCGTTCGGGTTCTGATGGATAGGATTCATGTTTTCCACAACCAAGTAACTGCGCCCTTCCAGCTTTTCGGTACTGCAGCGTCGGCTGATAAACTCTGACAAGTCCTGAAATCCGGTGTTAAGGTCAGCACTCGTTGGATTTACGGCTTGATTCGGCGACTCTATGGATACCAATCCGTCAATCCCTTGCTGCGACGATGCCGAGATTAGGGTTTCTGTATCGGCAATAAAATTATCCGCCACCAACAAGATATTGCCACCATCCCCGACATTAGCCTGGGCCACAATTTCACTCTGTCTGAGCGTAAACAACACCGGATCAATGGTGACATTACCACCATCATCGCCCGACTTCAGGCCACTGGCTGACGCTGAGACGACACTCTGGTCAATCTCAATGCGATCTACCGCACTGATCACAATACTGCCACCACCGGAATTCAAAGCCTTACTCTGCACGGTGGAATCAATCGCCGTAAAGCGCTGCGCAGCGGTCAGACTGATCTTTCCCGCATTCGCGACGCCGGATGCCGAAGAGGAAATCAGCGCTTCGTTCACAAGCTCTATGTTGGTGCTGGCCAATGACATATCACCGCCGCGCCCAAGTCCCGTTGTATCTGATGAAAGGCTGCTGCGATCGATTAACAGCGCCTCAGCAGTAATTTGAATTCGACCCGCGTCACCTCTACCCACGAGAGATGAGACGTTTACACTCGCCTCGTCTTGCAAAGTCACATTCGTTGCGGTCAGCGCTACCAAACCACCACTACCATCGCCTTCTGTCAGTGCATTCAGCTCCGAGTTGCTGACCAGAAGATCTGTCGCCTGCACTGTAACGTTACCCCCTGATCCAGTCCCCAGCGCGTCACTGCGAATAGTCGAGGAGTCTTTCAGAGTAACATTTGCGCCATCAATCAGCACACGACCGCCGTTGCCAGCACCCTTTGAGCTGGTAATGACCGAGGCACTGACTAAACTGACTGAGTCGGCAAGCAGGGCAACGCCGCCCGCGTCCCCTTTACCTTTGGTCTCTGCACTCAGGCTCGCATCAGCCTGCAGTAGGATCTCGTTAGCGGTTAGCGTGATATTGCCACCGCGACCCAAGTCAGCTGTGTCAGTCAGCAGACTGCTTTGGTTGATGACAATACTTTCGGCTGTCAGGCCTATCCTTCCTGCGTCGCCGATACCGGCGTTCGACGAGACATTCAGTGATGAGTCTGACGTTAACAGGATACTAGCAGCTTGCAGATCCAGGATACCGCCATTACCGTTGCCATTCGTCAAGGCGTTAATCCCCGAATCACTCAACACCAGGTCGGTGGCGATGATCTTGACATTACCGCCCGAACCAGTGCCTAAGGCATCGCTGCGAACTGTTGCCTGTTCAGTCACAGCTACGTTAGTAGCATCAATCGCGACTTTACCACCATCACCCGCGCCTTTTGAGTTGGTAATAAGCGCAGCACTGGTTAAATACACGTCATCTGCGGTAACAAAAATGTTACCTGCATTTCCTGCGCCTAATGTCTGCGCTTTGAGGTTGGTACCAGCGAGTAGGTTGACCAGCCGGCCAGTAATTGCAATATCTCCGCCTAATCCCGCACTTGCGGTATCTGATAAAATTTCGGTGTGGTCAATCGCAATGCTGTCTGCATCGAGATTAATGCGCCCACCCTGGCTATCGCCAACGAAGACTGAGACATTCAGCGAACTATCATCGGTTATCACCAAATCGGTCGCGGCCAGATTAATTTTGCCCGCATCACCCAAGCCAAAACCCAAAGCATGGACTATTGCCTCACTCAAGTGCATATCGACGGCAGTGAGGCTGATATCCCC
>Ga0181606_10003147_pt1 | contig 13996 bp, 10 predicted proteins | sample 041ome_10_FD_132994 | JGI IMG/M metagenome (GOLD analysis project Ga0181606, IMG submission 132994) | Coastal salt marsh microbial communities from the Groves Creek Marsh, Skidaway Island, Georgia - 041412US metaG (megahit assembly) | ecosystem: Environmental > Aquatic > Marine > Intertidal... | reverse complement strand
TCTTCCACGCTGACGGTGTCGTTCTCGTTCACGATCGGCACCGCCTCATGGCTGAGAATCGCTCGCAGCGTGTTGCGGATGTTGAGGTAGCGGCGGCGATCGTGAAGGTCATCGGCGACAAGCAGCACCTGAGCGGCATGCCGACTGTGTTCCCGCAAGGCTCGTTCATACGACTCCACCAGCGAGCTCTGCCCGATAGCTGCCACCGCTTGGAGGTCGGCGAGTTCCCGCGGTCGTGCTGTGAGGCCAAGCCGCCCCATGCCGGCAGCCACCGCACCTGAGGAGACCAGCACAATCTGTCGGCCAGTGGCAAGGATCTGGTCAATCTGGCGGCTGAGAGACGCGATTCGCTGCTGGTCGAGGAGACCGTCTGGGCGTGTGAGCACACGCGTGCCGACTTTGACGACGACGATTCTGGAGCGGCTGGCGATCTGCTCGCGGACGGCAACGGGCATTGTGGACGGGGAGATGCGGCGACAGGCGGAAACCCCTCCGCCACTACCTCGTATCCTACAGCCAGAGAGTGGTCTCCGCCCACCGCAGGCCTGTGAAACGGCCGGCTCATGGAGTTTTTAGAACCACACGTGTAGACTCCGGCGGCTCAGTGAGTCCGGCTATGTGGGATGCCGTCTTGCGTTGAGTCGGCGGTCATCACGACGCCGTTTGCGCCCTTCTCTCCGCAGCGATGAGCGAACTCAAGCACGAATGTGGCGTCGTGGCCATCTGCCATCTCCCTGGAGGTGAAACCAGCCCGCTGGCACCGTCCCAGGGGCCTGGTGAAGTCTCCCGGCTCGTGCCCCGCATGCTGTTGGATATCCAGAATCGCGGCCAGCTCTCCGCCGGCATGACCGTCTGGAATCCCCACCGCAACCAGCTCTTGGCGACCTACAAGGAGCTTGGCAGCGTCAGCGAAGTGTTTCGTATGAGCCATCGCGGCAAGTACGAAAGCCTGATGGAGCAGCACCTTGGGCCGGCGGCCATTGGCCATGTCCGCTACGCCACGTGTGGTGCTGAAGATCGCGGCTATGCACAGCCTTTGGAGCGGCCGCATATCCAGATGCGGAAGTGGTTTTCGTTCTGCTTTAACGGTCAGTTGGCTAACTACGCGACCCTTCGCGATGAAGTGCTGGCGGGTACCGACAACCACCTCGTCCGTGACAACGACACCGAGGTGCTGATGCACCTGCTGGGGATGGCCCTCTCTGGTGAGGGAAACCCCGGGCTTGTCGACGTGCTGCGAGGAATTGCTGGCCGTCTCGACGGTGCCTGGAATCTGACCATGCTCGATGCCTGTGGGCGACTTCTGGTTGCCCGCGATCCGCTCGGGCTGCGGCCGATGGAGATCGCCCAGGAAGGTCAGCTTGTGGCTGCCGCGAGCGAGAGTGTCGCCCTCTTGAATCTGGGCTTTGCTCCCGAGTCGATCCATTCCCTGGAGCCAGGCACCGCGTTGCTTGTCGATGGCGATCAGGTGCGGATTGAACGGTTTGCAGAGAGCACCAAACGAGCGCACTGCTTCTTTGAGTGGGTCTACTTCGCCAACGTGGCCAGCACGATGGATGAGCGAAGCGTCTATCTCAGTCGCAAGCGGCTCGGTGAGGAGCTTGCTCGGCTGGAAACAACGCCGATCGATGCTGACACGGTCGTCGTGCCCGTGCCAGACACCAGCAAGGCGGCCGCCGATGCAATGGCGTATCGCCTGTCGATCCCATCGGTCGAAGGGCTGATTCGCAATCGCTATACAGGACGGACCTTTATCGACGGCGCATCGAGCCGCCGACAGAAGGCGGAGAGCAAGTACACGCCGCTACGTGAAGTGCTCGAGGGGAAGCGGGTGATCCTGGTCGAAGACTCGATCGTCCGTAGCACGACGATGAAGGTGCTGCTGGGGCGGATGCGGTCGCTCGGTAAGGCGCGGGAGATTCATGTCCGTATCGCTTGTCCACCGATCATCGCTCCCTGCTTCTATGGGATCGACATGTCGACGATCGACGAGCTGTTTGCACCGAAGTTTCTGGAGAACGGACTGCTCACAGACGAGTCACAAAAGAAAATGGCCGAGGTGCTCGGGGCGGACTCGCTACGGTATCTGCCAGTCGAGTCAGTGTCTCGATCGATCGATCTCGATGCCTCATGGCTCTGCCAGGCCTGTATCAGCGGCGTGTATCCAACGCCTGCTGGCGAGAGGCTCTACCAGATCGCCTCAAGTGAATCGGTGGTCGCTGGTGGCGGCCGCACCTACGAATCTACGTCTGCCTCCGTGATTTCGTAACTCTTCGACGCTGGAGCAGAGCATGGGCTGCTTGGTCGCGTGCGGCGTGACCGCGAGAAGGGCAGCGGATCACGCAGAGTGATCTGGCTCGGACTCCGGAGCTGAGCCTGCCAACAACCGGATCCGTTCATACGACGTGATCGGTTGGCGGGCTGGCGGCTTCTGTTCGCTGCGGTCGAGCTCCGCACGCCAGACGGGCTTCTCGGCAAGCCTTGTTCGCCGTTCGAAGTGCGTGTGATAGTCCGTGTCGTGCTCGGCTGCCCGCTCCGCCACATCTCGAGGAGGCAGGAAGAGTCCTGTGCTGGCAGCTGCATCCATTGCCTCGTGGAAGTACTCCTCCACGTCCGTCCAGACGTGGACGGTGCCATCAGCTCGTAAGATGCGAGCTGCCTGCTCAAAGAAAGGCTCGCACAGCACGCGTCGCTTGCGGTGTCGCGCTTTCCACCAAGGATCTGGAAAGTAGACGTGGACTGCCTGCACGCACTGGTCTGCAACCAGGCTGCGAATCATCAGCGTGGCATCACCGGAAACCACGCGAGCGTTTTCACAGTTGCGGCGAACACAGCGAGCTGCCGTCATGTGGGCGTAGCCCGGGGCGAGTTCAACGCCAAGAAAGTTGCGGTCTGGATGAGCGGCAGCTGCACTTGCCAAAAACAGCCCTTTGCCGCACCCCACCTCGAGCTCAATCGGAGCGGCTGACGCAAAGAGACTGGCTGGATCAAGCGGCGTTGGGAGCCAGGCCGGCTCGTCGATGCTCGGCTGATCGGCGGGAAAAAGATCGGCGAGAGCGCAGAGATGCTCAGACACATCTCCACGAACCGCACGTTTTTTGGGACCACGGCCGGGCATGCGGTCCTCAGGAAGGGCCGGTGCTCGGCTGCTGGTTGCCAGCCGTAGGCAGGCTCTCGACGGGCAGAGGCACGCCTTTGATCTTGCCGTCAACGACAAGTGAATCCCGCACGAGTCCCTGGAAGCGGCAGACAATCATCGCCTTGGGACGCACACGAATCCTCTCGACAGCGATCACAAGGCGGTCACCTGGCACCACAGGTTCGCGGAAGCGGACCTCTTCAAGTCCACCAAAGCCGATTACTTCAGCTTCGAGCAGGTTGTGCTTTGAGGCAAAGTAGCTTGAAAGCTGCGCGGCGGCTTCGCACATCAACACTCCCGGCATCAGGGGCATTGATGGGAAGTGACCTCGTGCCCAAAACTCATCAGACGACACATCCTTGTAGCCGACGCAGACTCCACGAGGCACATCTTCGTGCACGATGGCCGTGAGCTGTTCCATCTCAAACCGCTGCATGTTCCAGCGGCGGATTTCATCAATGTCAGCGAGCGACGTCTCGAGGTCGTACTCGTTCGGCTGGATGATCAGGTCTCGGGGAGGCACGACGCGGGCTCCACTCTCTCTTGGGTACCCGCGACGAGCGACGCACGGGAAACGCGGCGAATAAAAAACGGAAGGGCAGCGAAGCCTCGCTGCACCTTCCGTCATCGGCAGATGGCGTCTCAGGTCTTGACGTGACGTCGCTTCTGCTTGCGTGCCTTACTGTTCGCTGGACGGGCACCGTGATTTGCCTTCTTCAGGCCGCGATGTGGCTTTGCCATGACTCTGCATGTCTCCAATAAATGAGGTCGGACCGCTGATCGGGTCACAAAGCCCGAAAAACTGTTCCGAGCATGTCGAGGGTACCAACTCTCTTCATCGCAGGGAAGCGACCACAGCGGGCCTCGCTCTGCATGAAATCTTGCAAAAAAGACACCGGAAAAGGCGGCAGATGGCTCTTATCCCTCTGCCGAGTGTCTCCGCTGATGCATCTGCTCGGCTGCGTCCGCCTCGCGAAAGGCTGAACGGATCACATCGATAAAACTGGCAAGGAGGAATCCGCCGATTCCGCCGATCACGGCAGATGAAATGCCCCCCAGAACCGCTCCTGGCAGTGAACTGCCTACAAATACCAGCAGGCAAAAGGTGCCGATCAGCCCACCGATGAGGCCCCCGATGCCCGCTGAGACAGGAACCAGTCGGCCGAGGCTTTCACCTCGTTCGAGAAGTGTGGGGGGCTGTCGCTCCGGAATCGTGACCAGGCCGGTTGGGCGATCGCTTCGTTCGCGGTCGGTGGCATCGCGGATGCTGGTGCCGATGGCGTTGCCGGCCACATGAGCGGCAAGGCAGGCGACTCCCACCACCACAGCGAGTGTGCCGGCGATCCCAAACCAGCTCACGGCCGCGACCGTGACACCGACCACGACGGTGATCCAGGAGAACGTGCGAAGATTCATCGGAAGCAGGAGGAGCTGAGGGCAAAAACAGACTTCTCTAGTGTAGATAGCAGCGGCTTGAAAAGGGACCGCTAGTATTCGCCATCGATCGCTTGTTCGCCGTAGATCGGCAGCAGCCTGTAGTAGACCTCGAGCGTGAGCACTGCCAGGGCCGTGTGGGCAAGCCGACCACCGGGAGCGGAATCTGGATCTGCGAAGAACCAGCTCCCGGTTTCGTGGCCATGCGCAGCCTGCTGGCGAATGATCTGGTCTCGATTGGTGGCATTCCACCGTGGCCAGACCGGGTGGTCGGCCTGCATCAGCACCTGGGCCAGATAAAAGTTCTCGTAGATCGCATTGGGGTCGGGGCCGCGAGCGGCGAGCTGAGTCATGCCCCGCACCAGTGGCTCATCCTCGGTAGTCCAGCCGGTGTACATGCGGGCGAGCAGGCCCACGGCCGACGTGGAGGGTTTGGCTGCGGGGGTTCGGTAGCCATAGGCAGCACCCCCCTGAGTCTGCACTCGGTCGAGGAAGCGTTGTACGCCGTCGAGTGTTGGGGATCTCACTGGGATGCCGGCCATGGCAGCGCTCTTGAGAGAGACCACCTGCCAGCCGGTGACGGTCGTGTCGCCCGCTTGCCCGGGAAGGTATCGCCAGCCGCCACCATGCAGATCTTGGCTGGTCTCGGTGAACCGAACGGTTTCCTTCAGGAGGGGCTCAAGGAAGTCGTCGTTGGTCATCCCGTAGGCCTCGGCCATCGCCAGGAGGGCGATCCCATGGGCATACATCGAGCCTTCGCAGAGGTCTCCTCCGCGTTCTGTCGGCCGGATGCTGGTGGCAAGGAAGTAGAGGCCGCGGGAGACGGTGGCCTGGTGTGGGCCATCGAGGTGGGTGCTTCCAGAGCCGAGAAAGGGGAGAAGTGCCAGGGCAGTCGGGCCGATCGAGCCTGTGATCGAGCCGGGGTTGCGGCAGCCGCCACGGCAGCGGGAGTTGGCCAGGTCACACCGCCAGCTGCCGTCGGGGCCCTGATGAGCAGCGAGCCAGTCAAGGCCACGGGTGACAGCCTCTTCGCTGGCGGCCGAGCCCCCGTGCTGACGCAACGCGTCACGTTTGGCAGTCCCGTTCCGGTTCGCGAACGGCACGCCCTGAACCCCTCCGGACACCCCACCACGTCGCGGCTGCGTCGGCCGAGGTGGGCGTGCTGAAGGCTGAGCTGTTGAGACAGCAGTGATCGGTACACCAGTGTCTGTCGCGGCTGCTGCGAGAGGCTCATCGTCAGCTGAACGGAGTGCCTGATGGCTTCCGTCACTGGACGGCTGCACCACGATCAGCTCCGACGGATCGTTGGGCTCAGCGAGTGGTTCTTCGTCAGCCTGTTCGTCTGACTCCGCGGTTGCTTCAAGGGGAGCGTCGGCTGCCTCGGCAGGCTCATCGGCAACGGTGTCATCGATTGGCTCGGCAGTCCCGGGTGTGCTGGCATCCTTGGCGGCGACCTGAAACGCGGCTTCGAGTTGTGGAGCGTCGCCAGAGAAGCCGAGCACAAGCGGCCTCAGCCGTGAAGAGGCGGGCGGCTGGATTGCGAGCACCGCGAGCAGCATTGCCAGGATGAGGTGGCCGATCAGGCTCACGTACCCCGAGCGCACAGACGTGCTCTGGACCACGCGTTCGAGTCGGTGGCCGACGTTGAGCGTGGGAACCTCGGCAACACTGCCGCCAACGGCATGCTGCGGGCGATCGCGAGATGTGCGGTCGTTAGCTGGCATCCGAAGGCTCACGAGGAACAAAGCCGCATCACGGGAGACGCTACTGCCGAGGGACTGGGAGGTTTGCGGGAAGACTGCGGCCTTGTGGAGAGGCTAGCAGCCGGACAAACCGTCATGCCACCGGCCGGTTACCGCGGGACACCATGGGAGTATCGGCGGTCTTGTCACTCGGCTCGATCGGGCGGGCCGGTCATGCCGATCATCGCGATTGCCCGGCAGAGAGGAGGAACTTGCGTGAGAACTATTCCTCAAACTCCGTCGAGACGCTTTCCTGGCCGTAGATCGGCAGGTGACGGTAGTAGACCTCGAGGATCATGGTTGCGAGCGACGTGCAGTAGAGCCTGCCTGCGACCTCAGGCGCGTGTCCCTTCCCGAAGCCCTCAAACCAGCTTCCGGTTTCATGACCAGAAGTTTCCTGAGCGCTGATGAGCTGGTCCCGCATTTGTGCATTCCACGCATCCCAGCGATCGTCTTCCATGTGGTGTAGGACCTGCGTCGCGTAGTAGTCGTAGTACAAGTCGCCCGACGGACCGGCTTTGCTCAGCCTGTCTATGCCTGCTTGCAGGCTCGGGTGATCCTTCTTCCAGCCGAGATACATCCGGCACAGCAGCCCCACCGCCGACGTGCTCAGCTTGTTGCCGGGGTCAGCGTAGCCGTAAGCGGCTCCGTCTTCCGACTGGACGGAGTCGAGGAACAGTTCGGCTTTCTTCACCGTGATCGGTGAAACCTGAAGGTTTGCCATGTAGCCGCTCTTCAACGCCATCAGCTGCCAGCCAACGACCGAGGTGTCACCGGGCTGTCGGGGGGTGTATCGCCAGCCACCGCCGACAGGATCCTGGGCCTCCATGATGTAGTTCAAGGCAAGCTGAGCTGGGCCTGCAAGCCGTGGGTCTTGGGTCATTGCGTAGGCCTCGCACAAGACGATGCCCACGAGACCCTGGGTATAGAGCGAGCCACCCTGCGTGTAGGCCTTCCCTTTTCCCTGAACGGTGACCGACGCAAGGTAGTTCAGCCCGGCTTCGACCTGCAGCTGGTATGGACCTTCACGGTGGGTGTACCCACGACCCAGAAATGGCAGCAGGGCCAGAGCTGTGGCGGCGCTGCGGTCGGCACGGGTGCCGCTGTGCGAGCATTGGCCTTGGCAGCTTGGGCACTGCGTGAGATCGAGTGTCCAGCCTCCGTCTGGAAGCTGATGGGCCAGCATCCACTTGAGGCCCGATTCAACAGCTTGTTCGCTCTGCTTGCTTCCGCCGCCGGCCTGAACAAGCCGATCTCGCTGGCCAGCGCTGCGGCCACCGAGGCCCCCTGCTTCCCCGCCGATCGCACCAATCTGCTGCAAGAAATCACTGGTGGGAGCCGCATCAAGGCTGAAGTCGGTCAACTCAACGTCGATGGGTGCCGCGTCGAGATCATCTGCCAGACTTTCGACTTTGACCTCAGTGATCTCCGTGACCGTCTCAGGGACGAGAACCGCTTCCGAGATATCGGGAATCTCAGGGTTTGGGTCGTCGGTCGGTACCGCCTCGAACTCTTCGACAAACTCCTCGATCTGCTCCGATGGCGTTGAGGTGATCAGTCGAGGCGGTTCTAGGCTCGGTGGATCTCTGACAATCAACGCGAGAGCCAGCAACACGACCACGTGCAGCAGGGTGCTCATGGCGAAGGCCGGCAGTCTTGAAACGGTATGGGGGGCGGTCAGGTCTCCGTCGGATTCCTCAGGGGAAGACGGTTGAGAATCCTGAGGAGGGGCTCCGGTCGGAGGAGCCGTGACCACGAGTTCGGCAGTTGCAGGGCCTGTCGCTTCAGCTGCGATCGGCTCGCCGCCGTTCTTGCCAGGCACTGGCGGCGGCGAATCAGTTGACGGCCGCGCTGTGGATGACGGCCGCGCCGTGACTGGGGCCTTCGCGGTTTGGGAAGGTGACGTCTGTGAAGACCGCGGACGCGATCCGGGCACTGCACGCTCACGGACCTTCGGCCTTAACCCCGCCTTGCTTGGGGCCCCATCGCTTGAAGCTCCATTACCTGACCGATGTTTCGGCGAACCGAGCCGCTCGCGGCTGCCGTCGCGTGGAGCGGGATCTTGCCCGAGAGAACTGTCGGCGGGATTTGCGGAGATATCGCTGGCCATGGCTTACATGCTCGCTTTCGGGCAATCCTCGCCCCTAAAAATACCGCAGAGCGGCATTCCCCTGTACGCAATACTACCATTCCGCACCCCTGCCGCTGCCACCACCCGCTGTCGGGGGCCTGTTCTGGCTGGGGGGCGTGGAGCAGCGGCTTCAGACCGCGTCGTCAGGGCGTCTGGCGGAGGGGCACGCTTTGAGGTACGCTCTTGAGGCTCTGGCGAGTCCAGACCTCAACCCCCGAAACGCAACCCCTCGTGTGATCTCGTTTTATGGCTAAGGGAAAGAAAAAGCTCGAAGTCGTGCACCTCGTTTGTGAGGAAACTGGCGACTACAACTACACACTCCGGCGGAAGACGGGCGGTGAGAAACTGCGTCTGAAGAAGTTCAGCCCGCGGCTGCGGCGGCATACGCTGCATGTTGAGAAGAAAAAGTAGTTCTTCTCAGTAGTTCTTCTCAACGGTTCTTCTCAACGGTTGTGGGCGATCAGCCCACCTGCTCCAGGACAGCGTTGAGGTCGCTGAGCCACACACTCATGGGTTCCCGAAACGCGGGCGCCTGGAGTATGACGTCTGCAGCTGCCCGGAGTTTCCGCGGAACGCCGCTGCCTTGACCCCCTGGGTTGTTGGCGAGCAGGAGCACCCTGCATTCGGGGTATGCGTGCCGACCACGACTCCCCTGACGCGTTTTTTTGCGGGGTAGGAAACGGCCTTGTCCGGGATAGATGACGAGGTCGACTTCTGCCGTTTGGTCGTCAGGCACGCGAGTTTCCGCGTGTGGGCCGAGCATCTCGGCAATGCCGCGTCCCAGAGCCGTCTGCTCAAGATCGGGCGGGAACCTCCAGCGGAGGCTCTCCAGGTTCCTGGTGACGAGGCCCTGGCGGCACTGTGACAGCCGACCCTTACGAAGGAAGTACTGGACATTTGGGCCATCTCGCCAGCGAGGCGTGGCCGTTGGGTCCGTCGGATGCCAGACATGCAGTGAACATGTGCTGTCGAGCACGGTCTCGAGTCGGACGCCGACTGCACGGAGTCGCAGCGAGATGTCGTCATCCTCCTGGCCCCAGCCGACAAACCGTTCGTCGAAGCCGTTGATGCGTTCGAAGTCGTGGCGATGAATACCGATGTTGTTGCCGACGAGTCTGGGCTTGGTGGAGTGGCCAATCAGTGAGTACCACCGCCACTTGCGGAGTTTGCGACGCAGGGCAGCCTGTTCTGTCGAGGTGAGCATCTGGCCAATCGCTGCGGCGTCGAGGGCGGTTGGATCGACTGCCTGGCTTTGAGACTCGGTCAGCCGGCCGCAGTCGCCTCCTGTGGCAACGCCTTGTTGGCATCGCTCCAGATGAACGGCGACGTGATCTCGCGGCAGCATGCAGTCGCCGTCGAGAAACAGAAATCGCTGGCCGTGTGCAATGCGGACCCCGTCGTTGCGGACCCGTGCCAGCCGAAAGCCGTCGTGAGGACGAGAGGTGAACGCGAGCCGATAGGAAGCCTTGGCAGCCCGCTGGGCAACAAGCCGCTCAGTCTCGTCGGTGGACCCGTCATCCGTAATCACGACTTCGAAGCGGCCCTCGACGCCGATCTGTCGTTCGATGGAGTCGAGAACAAGTCCGAGGTGCCGAGGTTTCATGAACGTGTTCACGATCAGTGAGATCTCGGGAGCCTGGGATCGGGAAGACATGCGGCGTGAGTCCTCGTGCCAACAGTGGGCTTTTACGAGTGAGCGGGCGGAAGGTGAGAGACCGCGTCGCGTATCAGTGCTTCCAGTTGAGGCTCACCCTCGAGTATGTCGATGGCGATTTCCACGGCGACCACAGGCGTGTCGTGCAACGACATCTGCTGGATTTTGACGAGGTCTTTGACGGTGGTCACGATCAGTTCTGCAGATGTTTGCTTTGCAGCCTGGCCGATCTGCTCCCGGTCACGCTGTGGATATGGGTGGTGGTCAGGGTAGATCAGTTCGGCGACCACCTCGCCGCCCGCCGCTTCGACTGTGCGACGAAATGCTGCGGGATTACCGATGCCAGAAGCGATTGCCACGCGTCGGCTTGCCAGATCCGTTAGCGGGCGTGTGCTGCTGTCGGCGCACCTCAGACCGCGGGCGGTGTGAGACGCTTCCGCCCAGACGAGCGGCCGGCCAGCAGTGATCTGCTGCACATGTTCGCGAATGGTTGCTCGGCGCGAGTGGTTGACGGAGGTTGCGCGAGTCAGGATGCAGCCGCCCGCCCGCCGGAGGCCGGCGACTGGTTCCCGCAGCAAGCCACGTGGAAAGAGGTGTCCGCAGCCGAACGGGTCGGTGGCATCAATGGCGATCAGGTCGAGGGCACGGCGAAGTCGGCGATGCTGGAAGCCATCGTCAAGAACGGCCACCCGGGCCTTGTGCTTTTCGATAGCGGTCCGCACGCCGGCGGCCCGATCACGATTGGCAACATGCGGAATGCCTGGCAGAAGCATGGCAAGCTCGGCGGCTTCGTCGCTGGTTGTTTCATTGGAGGCTGCATAACCGCGGCTGATGATGGCAGGCGTGGCATGCATGCCTGTCAGAAGCCGTGCCAGCCAGGCCACGAGAGGTGTCTTGCCCGTGCCACCGAGGGTGAGGTTGCCGATGCAGATCACCGGCACGTCAGCCTCCTCGGAAGGAAGCCAGCCAACGTCATAGAGCCGATTGCGAGCGGCCACGGCCGCTCCGTAGGGGAGTGCGCAGGCAGCCAAAAGTCCTCGCAGAAGCGATGGAGTGAGGCCACGCTGTGAGCCATCCACAAGGGCACGAAAAGTGGCGGCATCTGGAAGATGTGGCATGAATTGACTCGGCACGCGGAGCCCAGCGGGGGTGCGGGCGTTCGAAAACGCTACGTGGCAGGCCCCGAAGGCGTCAAACGCCTTGGCAGGAGGTCTGAGGCGGCAAACGCCGATATACTTCACCGGTGGGGTCGGTCTCTGCGGGCCTGCCGCATGGCATGGAGGATCGACCAGTGGCGACGGCAACAGAGAAACACGAAGGTCCACTCGCAGTACCAGTCTGGCGCGAGGACGAAGAACGTGTTTCCAAATCAGAGCGGTATCTGGCAAAGCGGCTGAAAGCCGCAGCGGCAGATCATCGTAGCGTCGCCTGGAGCACGTTCCTCGTCGGAAGTGGCATCGGCCTGCTTGGCTGGCTCTTTGTTGGAGTGATTGCCGAGCACTGGCTGGTCCCTGGCGGCTTGCCAGCGTGGGCGCGAGCCGGCTGGCTGGTGGCCGCAATCGCTGGGCTGATGGCAGCGGCTGGGAAGTGGCTGCTGCCGTTGCTGCGGTACCGGATCAATCTGGTGTACGCCGCTCGTACCATCGAACAAGGCCACCCCGATCTTCACAACGATCTCGTCAACACGGTCTTGCTCCAGGGACATTCCGAGGGGATCCCCGAAACCGTCACCCACTCCCTGCGGCGACGAACAGCGAGTGGCCTTGCCCGTCAGCCAGGTGATCTCGTCGCGGATCGTTCGCAGCTGTTGATGATGGTGTATGTGCTGGCGGCGCTGGTTGTTTTTGCCTGCCTCTACCAGATCGTTTCACCCAAGAACCTCTTTGTCTCAGCCGCCAGACTCGCGGCTCCATGGTCGCGAATCATGCCTCCAACTCGAGTGCAGATTGCGCCGCCGGAGTTTGCCTGGCGGGTGCCGCCGAGAGAGGGGCGTGGGGATGACGTGATGCGACGACCGCTCACGGTGCAGCGAGGTGAGGTCACGCTCCATCGTGGTCGGCAGCTGATCGTCAGTGCGACGATTCGTGGCCGACGTCGGGGAGAGCAGCCACAGGTAACGATCGTGCCTTTAGGCGAGAACGGTCGGCCTGACGTAGCTTCTTCCTGGACTGTGGACATGGTTCGCCGCGGGGCAGGCGTCGATGGTGACGAGGTAGCGGACGGAGACGAGCCGACAGCCCGACGCGAGGTGTACGAGGTGGTGCTCCCCGGCGGTGATCGTGGGATGGACCGCTCGGTGACCTGTTCTGTCTCGGCTGGTGACGGCAAGACCGAGCCTGTACGGGTGGTGCTGATCGACGTGCCATCGCTGCTGGTCCGCGAGGTTCGCTACGAGTTTCCCGAGTACACGAAGCGGCCGCCGGAAACGGTCGAGTGGCAGGGTGACCTGCGTGCTCTCGAGGGGACGCGGGCGACGCTGGTGGCCGAGGCGAGCCTGCCGTTGGCAAAAGCCTGGATCGACTTTGGCTGCGACGGCAAGCACGACTGGGAGTTCTCTGTGCCGCAGCACGATCTCGCGACAGCCCGGGCGAGTTTTCCTCTGAGACTCAACGAGACACGCAGCGGTCCCTGGTTTGACTCATATCAGCTGCAGATGCAGCTGGCATCTGCCGAGGCGGGCGACGTGCTCACTGAAGAGGTGCGGCATCGCATTGAAGTCATCGCAGACCTGTCGCCCGAAGTACGGATTGTGAAGCCGGCGGAGCAGCTTGTGCGGGTGCCGCCTGCGGCCCCGGCGGCTGTGCAGGTCGCAGCCCGAGATCCCGACTTCGCGATTTCCCGCGTTGGCTTGGAGTATCGCGTTGTGGCTGGAGATCAGCAGATCGCCGACGGCTTTGTGTGGCAGCCGGACGTGGAGCATCAAGGGCCGCTCGCAGCCACGCTCGTGTTCACTCCCGCTGATCTCGGAGCAGGCGCTGGGCATCGCATTGCCTACCGTGCCGTGGTGGAAGACAACCGCGAGCCGAAACCGAACCGTGGCGTTTCGCACAGCGACGGTGAGCCGTGGCCCGAGTTTGAGGTCGATGTCAAGGCGGAGCCTCAGCAACTGCCACCGCCACCTGCCGACACACCTGATCCGGAAGCCTCTCAGGACCAGCAGCCAAACGAGCCTGGCAGTGAGGAGCCTGCAGACACCGAAGGCAGGCAACCACAGCAGGGCGAGGACCAGCCGGGCCAGCAGGACGGGCCACAGCATGGCGAGAACAGCGGCGAGCAAAACGCTGGCAACCAGGAATCAGCAGCGGAGCAGCCAGAGGCTGGTGCTGAGGGACAGCAGGCGGAAGACGGCCAGCAAGGGGACGCAGGCGAGGGACAGCAGGGAACGTCTGGAGAGGGCAGCCAGTCGTCGCCAGGTGAGGGGGGCGAGGACGGTCAGGCCGGCGAAACTTCTGAGGGGCAGCCCAACGAAGGCCAGCAGGGCGAGAGTCAGCAGGGCGAAGGCACGGCCCCAGGTGACGGCACGGGCCAGGCCGACGGAGGCCAGTCAACAGAAGACGAGGGGGCGGGCAACAGCAGGCAGCGTCCCGGAGCGGAGGGAGACAACACGCAAGGAGCGGGACGTCAGGGTGGTGATCGCGGCCAGGGGGAGCAAAACGGAGACGGCCGTGGAGATGGACACAACGGGGACTCGGGGCCTAACGAACCGATCGCGAGTGACGGCACCGAGGATGGTGAAGCGATGGAGCGAATCCTCGAGCATCGCCGCCAGGGCGAAGAGCAAGGCGAAGGTCAGCAGGGCGAAGGACAGCAAGGCGAGGGTCAGCAGGGCGAAGGTCAGCAGGGCGAAGGTCAGCAGGGCGAAGGTCAGCAAGGCGAAGGTCAGCAAGGCGAAGGTC
>Ga0181606_10003144_pt1 | contig 14000 bp, 9 predicted proteins | sample 041ome_10_FD_132994 | JGI IMG/M metagenome (GOLD analysis project Ga0181606, IMG submission 132994) | Coastal salt marsh microbial communities from the Groves Creek Marsh, Skidaway Island, Georgia - 041412US metaG (megahit assembly) | ecosystem: Environmental > Aquatic > Marine > Intertidal zone... | reverse complement strand
TCGAACAGTGATTCCAAGGTGGGAACGGCCTGTTCTACATTGAGCATCATCGGGATGCCTTTAATGTCGTATTCACCCTCCGTGGTTCCTGGGGCCAAGTCAAAGCCAGCGATGGTGAAATCTCGTTCGTGCTCTTGGTATAGCGCTCTCTCGGCCATGGACAAGGAAATGCTCTTTGGGAACAAAATTTGTTGCGAAGGCACGGTTGCATCTTGGAGCTTCGACCAGATTTGGTCGTACAAGATTCTGAAGCGGGCCCCTTTGATATCAATTACCAGTGCCTTTGCACCTAGTGTAGTGATGGCGTATTTGCCCCAGCGGATGATTTTGCCGCTGACGGGGTCCACAGGTAGGGCATCTTCGATGTTCCACTCTTGTGGAGCGTCGAAAGTTTGTTGGGTGTTGAGGTATTTTTCGTTTTTAATACGCTCGTACCGCTCGTCATTGGACCTGATGCGCGGCGGAGTAGATTTAGTCGACTCGAAGGGGTTGAAGTTTGGATTGACTTGGATCTGAGGCGGTTTTGGAAGGTGTCCTGAAGGTAAGGGCGGGACTTTAAAGCTTTGTTCTGCATCAAAGTCAATGGCGGGAGCGACATTGAACTGCCCAATAGCGTGGCGGGCAGCACTGCGTAGCACCGCGTAAATGGTGCGCTCGTCCTCAAACTTCACCTCGGTTTTCGTAGGATGGATATTTACATCCAAGCTTTGAGGGTCTACCTGTAAATGCAAGAAATATCCCGGATGGTGCTCTGCGGTCAAGACCTCCTCAAACGCTTCACGAAGTGCATTGTGTAGGTAGGGTGATTTGATGAACCTGTCATTGACAAAGAAGAATTGCTCGCCGCGTTTCTTCTTGGCAAACTCGGGCTTCAAAATGAAACCACTGACCTTCACGACCTCTGTTTCTTCCTCAATGGGCACCAGACGCTCATCGAATTTTCGGCCAAAAATGCCATTGATACGGCGGCGTAGGGGCTCAGGTTTGAGGTGGAACAAGGTGTTGCCGTCGCTTTTCATGATCCATTCGATGGAGGTGTGAACTAAGGCAACACGGTGAAATTCGTCAACACAATGGCGCAGTTCTACACGATCGTTTTTCAGAAACTTACGGCGTGCTGGCACATTGTAAAATAAGTTCTTGACCTCTACATAGGTTCCTTGAGCACAGGGGTAGGGGTTCTTCGCCACTATGCTGCCGCCTTCTAGCTTAATCTCAAGACCTAGACCCTCTTCAGCAATGTTCGTTCGCATCAATGTGTGCGATACAGCCGCGATGGAGGCCATGGCTTCCCCACGAAACCCTCTGGTATGAAGGTTGAAGAGGTCTTCGGCGTTTTTAATCTTGCTGGTGGCGTGGCGCAAAAAACAGCGCTCGGCATCTTCCTTGCCCATACCACTTCCATTATCGGTCACTGAGATGAGTGTACGTCCCGATCCCTCGAGTTGCAAGGTGATTTTCGTAGCTCCAGCATCGATGCTATTTTCCAACAATTCCTTTACCACAGAGGCGGGGCGTTGCACCACTTCTCCTGCAGCAATTTGATTGGCTACGTGATCTGATAAAACAGCAATTATTGAACTCATCCTATATAATAAACGGCTACGGCCGCAAGTACTGCGAGGGCGACAAAGCTGATTAGGATGCGCTTTACAAATCCTTCACTTGCACCGGCGCTTCGTTTTCGACGAAGGTCCCAATTCTCTCGTAATCGATCGCGGTATTTATCTTTGTTTTGAAAGGGGATTTCGTCGATGCTTTCATTTCGTTTCAAGATCCGGAGCCGCTCCTGGCGCTCATCGTGAAATCTTGGCTGGTGTTGAAAACCGCGCGGTTGGCGTCGTTCGAAGAGTCCCATATCTTTCTATATTCTCATCTCAAAGGTAAGAACCCCTTGGCACTTTATCGACCTATGCACACACGCTTTCTAAAAGCCGTTTTTACAGCCTCTTTACTTACTCTTCTGCCGGGTAAAGGCCTTTATGCTCAATCGTTTAATGTAGACTCTGCCTTGAGTGCGATGTCTTTAGATGAAAAAATTGGTCAATTATTCATGGTCGCTGCCTACAGCAATAAAGGCGTAGAGCATGAAGCGGAATTAGAAAAACTCGTACGCGATTATCATATCGGAGGTGTTATTACAATGCAAGGCGGACCTGAACGCCAAAAGAAACTGCTGCATCGTCTTCAAAGTGCGGCGACCTTCCCCTTGCTCGTAGGGCAAGATGCGGAATGGGGACAAGCCATGCGCTTGGACAGTACCTACAAGTTCCCAACCTCCCTTACCGTTGGGGCAGCAGGCGGGGCTACGGATGCCTATGATTTAGGACATGTTTTGGCGGATGAATGTACTGCCGTAGGCGTACACATGAGTTTCTCGCCAGTACTAGACGTCAATACGAATCCAAACAACCCTATTATTGGTGCGCGATCCTTTGGTTCCGATCCAGATCTCGTGAATACACTGGGCGTAGCTGTCGTTAAAGGGATTCAAGAGAATGGTGTGCTGGCCTGTGGGAAGCATTTTCCAGGCCACGGCGATACACATCAGGACAGCCATAAAACCTTGCCGAAAGTCGACCGCACCCTCAGTGAACTTATGGAGGTAGAATGGGTGCCATTTAAGGGGGCCATTGACGCGGGTGTTGGGGCTATTATGATCGCCCATTTGAATATCCCTTCCCTGGAGCCCTCTGGAAAACCCACGAGTCTTTCACGCAAGGTCATTCAAGAGATTTTGAGAGATCAATGGGGATATGAAGGCCTCATTATTACCGACGCATTGAATATGAAGGGCGCTGCAGCCTTTGCACCCCCAGGAGAGTTAGAGTTGGCGGCGTTTGCCGCGGGCAATGATATTTTACTCTTTCCCATGGACGTGCCAAAGGCTACCAAAGCTTTCCAAGATGCCTTGGCCACAGATAAGATCTCCTTCCAATCCTTAGATGAGCGCGTGAGAAGAATCTTGGTGGCAAAATCAAATTGTAGGGCGTATTCGGATTGGCTCGATGCTCAAAAGTCGGCTAATCCCACGCTGCTAACCTCAGACCACGGTTCGTTTGAAAGAGAAGATTTGAACCAAAGAGTGTCGTTCAACCTCATTCGAAATGCGGCGACATTATTGGAGCGCGGTACGGCTACTTTCCCGATAAAAAATATAGAGCAAAACTTCCTGCATATCGCTTTGGGTGATTTCGAATCGGCCACAACTGTGAAAGAATATTTGGATAGGTATGTAGGTATGTCTCACCATCACGGTGTAGATATGGATGACCGTGAAATGGCATCCCAAGATGCCTTTGTGGTGACCTTCCATCAAAATGCGAAGAATCCATGGCGCCGCTATAAACTCGAAACCTATGAGAAAGAGCTGCTCGCGCGATTGGCGGCCACCGGTAAGCCCACTTACGTTGTGCATTTTGCCAATCCATATGGGGTGTTGACCTACCCCAATCTGGGACAAAATGTTAGAGTGTTGATCATGTATGAGAACGATGAATATGCCCAGTTATTGGCGCCTCAGTTCTTGTTTGGTGCCCGCGAGACCAAGGGTTCCTTGCCCGTGGATTTGAATCAGTGGGGAAGCGTCGGAAATGGCGAGAAAACTGAAGAATTACTTCGATTAAAGTACGGTATCCCTTTTGAGGTAGGCCTTGATGCGGGGCCTTTAAACCGTATCGATTCTACAGTAGAGCACGCCATTGCGGCAGGTGCTACGCCAGGTGCACAGGTATTGGTGGCACGACATGGCGCGGTCGTGTATACCAAATCCTTTGGGTCACATACCTATGCTAAGTCAACGCCGGTGGAGTGGACAGACCTATATGATATTGCCTCGGTGACTAAGATTACTGCTACGCTGCCAGGGATCATGAAATGGTACGAGAAGCAACCCTTATTATTGAAGACGACCTTAGGCAACCATACGAGCCGATTAGACGGTTCGGGCAAGGAGCACTTAGTGTTTGAAGATGTGCTGGCTCATCAAAGCGGATTAGATGCTTGGATACCGTATTACGTGCACACGATAAAATCTGATAGTACGAGGGGTTATTGGTACAGTTCGACGCCGCAATTGGGCTATACTCAAATTCATGAAGGCATGTATGTTCGTCAAGAAATGAGGGATACGATGTTTCATATGCTTGCGAAGAGTGAGATGAAGGCACCGGAATACCGCTATTCAGATTTGGGCTATTACCTGTTTCAGGAAATGTTGGAGGAGCGTTTTAACGAGCCTCTGGATCAATGGGTGACCAATACTTTTTATGGTCCCATTGGCGCTCAGCGACTCACCTATAATCCCTTAGAAAGAGGTTTTTCCCTTGATGAGATAGTGCCTACGGAAGAAGATGGATACTGGCGCAAGACTACTGTGCACGGTCGCGCGCATGATATGGGCGCTGCTATGATAGGCGGAGTCGCTGGTCATGCCGGCTTGTTTGCTAATACGAATGATTTGGCTAAAATGATGCAGATGTATCTCAATGGAGGCTATTACGGTGGGGTTCGTTATTTCCAGGAATCGACCATTGAGAAATTCAGTAGTTGTGCCTTCTGCGAAATAGATAACCGACGAGGATTGGGCTTTGATAAAAAACAATTAGGCGATGGTCCGGGTCCAAGTTGTACCTGTGCCTCGGATCTAAGTTTTGGTCATACAGGCTTTACCGGAACCATGGTCTGGATGGATCCCAAAGAAGGGTTGTTATACATATTCCTGAGTAATCGCACTTACCCGGATGCAGAGAATTGGAAACTCAGTACCTTAGACGTCCGAACAAATATTCAGGGGTATCTTTACGACGCCTTGAATTAATCCCTAGCAAGAATGAAGATCGGTGTAGTTTGTTACCCCACCTATGGTGGATCCGGAGTGGTTGCCACGGAATTGGGCATTCAAATGGCTAAAAAAGGCCACGAAGTCCATTTCATTACTTATAGCCAGCCGGTACGTTTAGATATTCTTGAGGAGAACATCTACTACCATGAGGTAAATGTTCACGATTACCCGCTGTTTGAGTACCAGCCCTATGAGCTCGCGTTGAGTTCTAAAATGGTGGACACGGTCATCAATGAGGGATTGGATATACTTCATGTACATTACGCTATCCCGCATGCCTATGCCGCCTACATGGCGAAGAAGATCCTCTTAGAGGAGCACGGCAAGTATGTTCCGGTAGTAACTACGCTGCACGGTACCGATATCACATTGGTAGGTAAGAATCCGTCGTACAAACCGGCAGTAACCTTTTCCATTAACAAAAGTGATGTAGTTACCTCGGTGAGTGAGAGTTTACGTCAGGATACGTTAGATTCCTTCGATATTAAAAAAGAGATTGAAGTCATCCCAAACTTTATTGATCTAGAGCTCTATCGTGGAGATGAGAATTGCCGCCGTGCGCAAATCGCGCCGAATGGGGAGAAAATCATTACGCACATTTCGAACATGAGAAAGGTGAAGCGAATACCGGATATCATCAATGTTTTCGCCGGTATTCGTGCTCAAGAACATGCGGTGCTACTGATGATTGGCGATGGACCTGAACGCGAAAAGGCGGAACAGCAGGTACGTGAATTAGGACTGACAGATTGTGTGAAATTCTTTGGAAAGACCAATGAAGTTCGTCGATTGCTTTGCATGAGCGATTTATTCCTTCTGACTTCTGAATCCGAGAGCTTTGGTTTGGTGGCTTTGGAGGCCATGGCTGCAAGGGTGCCGGTATTGTCTACGAACGCTGGCGGGATTCCAGAGGTGAACGTCCATGGTCAGACGGGGTATTTATCTCCCGTGGGAGATGTGGCTTCAATGGTGGCGCATGGTCTATCACTCTTACAGGATCCTCAGCGATTGATGGAATTTAAAATGAACGCTTTAGAACGTGCCAAGGCCTTCGGGATTGAATCCATAGTTCCGAAATACGAGGCGGCCTATGCGCGCGCACTTGCGGAACGATACACAGTCTCATAAGAGACACCTATCCTTTGTTTAGGGTTGGTGTTCAATCGAGACAAATTAAGTATTAATGCTTATTTATCCTCCTATTCTTTTGGTGCCGTATCCTAGTGATTTGAGTTTGTCCATGGCTTTGTCGCGTACATTGCCTTGAAGCAGGATTTCACCATTTTTTGCAGATCCTCCGACCCCGCAATGTTGCCTGAGTTCCTTGCCCAATTCTTTGAGTTGCTCTTCCGGTCCTTCGAATCCCTTGATGATCACTACCTGCTTCCCGCCGCGGCCTTTTTTCTCAAAATGACAAAGCAGTAATTGCTCGGAAGGATCTAAAAACTCTTCGGTATCATCCACGGGTGGTTCAAAATCCGGATTTGTGCTGAACACAAAGCCTCCTAAGTCCTCTAAATTGATTTTCTTTGGTTTATCCTTTTTACCCATCTATGAATGATTTAATCACAAGCACTTCGAATCCAAAAGTAAAGGAGATTGTTCAATTATTGACAAAGGCTCGCGCTCGCAAACAGAGTGGGCTGTGTGTAGTGGAAGGTGCGCGTGAAATTCAGCGTGCTTTAGCTGCCGGTTGGACCGGCGTGGAGCTTTGGTCAAAGGAAGATGCCGCACAGGCATATTGGATGCAATCCTTTGAGCGGCAGTATATGGCGGGTGCCAAAGTATTTGAGAAAATTGCTTACCGCAGTAGTACTGAGGCCCATGTTGCGCTTTTTAAGCAGCGCCATTGGAAATTAGATGAACTAGGTGCATTATTAAGCGAGGCTCGTGGTGTGTTGGTGGTAGAAGGGGTTGAAAAGCCTGGTAATGCCGGAGCCATTCTTAGAACAGCACAAGCAGCTGGGGTGGCTGCGGTGTTTTTTGCAGATGCGGCCTTAGATCTTTACGGGCCAAATGTCATGAGGAATGCTACGGGTGCCATTTTTGAAGTTCCTACTGTATTGGGTACCAGTGCACAGGTTCAGTCGCTTTTGGAAGAGCACGGTTTTCAGATATACATTACCCACATGCACTCGGACTCGGTATCCATGTTTGAACTGGATTGGCCGGGGAAATCAGCCATTGTTCTCGGCGAGGAAAGTGGTGGGTTGAGTTCACATTGGCTGCACCAAGGTTATACGAATACTATTATTCCTATGGAGGGAGAGGCCGTTGATAGTCTGAACGTAAGTGTGGCGGCAGCGGTCTTGATGTACCACTGGAAGTCGAAGTTGGTATAAAGAAGTACGGCCCGCAAAGCGAGCCGTACACCAAACCAATAAACCTAAGCTACCCGTAAAGGTAGGGGACAAAGATAAAACAGGATTTTGATACAAATGCCTCGATTGAGACTTAGAAAGTTTCTGAAATACATAATAAGTATTAAATACCACTATTCTTGAAATCAATTTGTCTCAATTGAGACTTTATTCTGTTTGATCAGTGCAGCGCCTGTTGGGCTCTCTGTTATATGAATAATTTCTTCGGGTGTACCTGCGTAGAGTAGGTGTCCGCCAAGCTCTCCACCCTCCGGGCCAATCTCGATTAGATAATCTGCTCTGGCAATAACATCTAGGTCGTGTTCAATGACTAGGACAGTATGTCCCATCTCAACTAGTGCATCGAAGGCCTTCAAAAGTTTGTTAACGTCGTCAAAATGTAGACCTGTGGTCGGTTCATCGAATAGGAAGAGTGTATGTCCTGCTTTTTCACCTTTGGATAGGAAGAACGCCAGTTTGACGCGTTGCGCTTCCCCGCCGCTTAATGTCGAGCTGCTTTGTCCGACCTGCGCATAGCCTAATCCTACATCCTGAAGGGGCTGCAGCTTTTTGACAATCTTGTGTTGTTTATGTATTTTGAAGAAGTCAATGGCTTCGTCAATAGTACTTTCAAGGATATCGGCAATATTCTTGTCCTTATACGTAATCTCAAGGATTTCAGCTTTGAATCGCTTGCCGGCACACGTCTCACAAGGCAAGTGGACATCGGCCATAAATTGCATCTCAATGGTTACCTCGCCTTCGCCTTGACAAGCGTCACAACGACCGCCATCGGTATTGAAGCTGAAGTGCTTTGCTTTATAACCTCTAATTTTTGCCAGTTCAGTGGAGGCATAAAGGTTTCTAATATCGTCGTAAGACTTTAAATAGGTTACTGGGTTTGATCGGCTTGATTTTCCAATGGGATTTTGATCGACCAATTCTACTTGGTCAATACTTCCCAAATCCCCGCGAAGCTCCTTGTGAATTCCTGGGCGCTCGCTCACCTCATGGAAGTGTTTCTTTAATGCTGGGTACAGAATTTTCTTTATCAGGGTGCTTTTGCCCGATCCGCTTACTCCCGCAACTACACTGAATACTCCTAAGGGAAACTGAACGTCAAATCCCTTGAGATTATGGTGTCGAGCACCTTTGATCTCAATCCATTTTTTTGCTGTTCTCAGTGCTACAGGACTCGTAATGCTTTTGCTGCCGTTCAGGTATTGTGCGGTTAGGGAATTAGGATTGGCCAGTACCTCCATTGAAGTACCTTCTGCCACTATTGTCCCACCCAAATTACCCGCAGCTGGACCGATATCAATCAAGTAATCGGCCGCATGCATGAAGGCTTCCTCATGTTCGACCACCACCACAGTATTGCCCTTGTCTCGTAAGGCATTGATGACCTTGATGAGTTGCTCCGCATCCTTCGCGTGCAGCCCTATGCTTGGCTCGTCCATGATGTAGAGTGAGCCAACAAGTGAAGAGCCGAGGGAGGTGGCTAATTGTATGCGCTGGCTCTCGCCGCCGCTCAATGTGCTGCTCACTCGATTCAAGTTGAGGTAGGGAAGGCCTACGTCTACAAGGAATCCTAATCTACTTTCTATTTCCACCAATAGACGCTTTGCAATGGCGGCATCTTGTTCGCTCAAGACTAAATCTTTGAACCATTGTTGCAGCTTATTAAGTGGCATTTCTACCAGAGCCTCAATAGCGGTATTATTGATTTTTACATAGCTCGACTCTGGGCGTAATCTTTTGCCTTTACAAGTAGGGCACTTCGTTCTTCCGCGGTAACGGCTGAGCATCACGCGAAACTGAATTTTATAGCTCTTGCTTTCCAAATGTTTGAAGAAATCGTCAATGCCCTTGATGCCTTTTGCGCCTTCCCATAGCAGTTGCTTTTCCGCATCATTTAGGTCGATATACGGCCTGTGAATGGGGAAGTTGTGCGCTGCCGCTCCGAGGATGAATTTTTCTTTCCATCGCTTCATCGTTTCACCGTGCCATGGTGCGACGACTCCTTCGTATACACTCAGGTGTGGGTTGGGAATGACCAGGTCCTCGTCAATGCCCATGATGCTTCCAAATCCTTCACAAGATGGACATGCTCCCACAGGATTGTTGAAGCTGAACAGATCGGTGGACGGCTCCGTAAAGCTCATGCCATCTAGTTCGAATAGATTATTGAAAATTAAGGGAGATTCACCATTAGCGAAATCAATCCAACATTCTCCGCGTCCTTCAAAGAACGCAGTTTGAATAGAATCTTGGAGGCGGTGCTCGTTTTCTTCGTCGCCTGGTCGAACGACCGCACGGTCCACCACCAAGTGAATCACCTCCTCGTTAAAGGTGCCCTCTTGTATGACATCTTCAATGCGCTCCACACTAGCGTTGTGGAGGATGCGGGAGAAACCCTGTTGGGCAAGTATATTCAAGTGTTGTTCAGCAGTCCGGTCGCTATAAGTGACGGGCGCTATGATCATGAATCGCGTTCCTTCTTCGAGCGTATTCAGGTGAGCTATGACATCTTGAACTTGGTGTCTTTTAACTTCTTCTCCGGATATAGGAGAATAGGTGCGTCCCACACGGGCAAAGAGCAGCTTCAAATAATCGTAAATCTCTGTGGTCGTTCCGACAGTTGATCTAGGATTTCTGCTGCTCACTTTTTGTTGAATGGCTACAGCTGGTGGGATTCCTTTGATGGATTCCACTTTTGGTTTGTCCAATTTTCCTAAGAACTGGCGCGCATAGGCGCTCAAGCTCTCAACATATCGTCTCTGGCCCTCTGCAAACAAGGTATCGAAGGCAAGGGAAGATTTGCCGGAACCGCTGACCCCGGTGATGACGACTAATTGGTTACGCGGAATACTGACCGAAACTTGTTTCAGGTTGTGGACTTCAGCGCGCTTAATGTCAATGGTTGGGGTCATGAGCAAACAAGGATAAACAACAAAAGTAACCCTTTACTTGTTTGTGAAAAACCGTTAAAGCTTCGAATATTTGGAACGGTATTTGGAAGTTTAACCTATATTAGACCCTGTAAACACTAAAAAGAAGTACTGCTTATAGAAAAACTGCTACGCTAAAATTTGATTTTATGATGTTAAATCAGAGTGAGGACCATGTTCTTGTGGAACTCTACCGTAGCGGAAACGAGCGTGCTTTAGAGGTGTTAATCCGAAGACATCAAAAGCGCATCTTTTTACAGATTTATTCCAAGGTCCAAGATCAGGACGTTGCGGATGATTTGTTTCAAGAGACTTTCATCAAGATAATCAAATCCTTGCGTAAGTCGAATTATGAGGAGAAAGGAAAATTTCTTCCTTGGGCTTTGCGCATTGCCAACAATACAACCCTTGATTATTTCCGCAGAGAAACGCGCAAAAAGGAAGTGCGTTCAACCGGCGAGTATACGGTATTTGATACCTATGGTGAATCAGATCGTCCTATTGAGGCGAATTGGATCGAAGCCCAGATTAATGAAGACCTGCGCAAGTTGATTGATTATTTGCCGGAAGAGCAGCGTAAGGTGCTGCATCTGCGTATGTTCTGTGAATACAGTTTCAAGGACATCGCCGAAGAAACAGGAGTGAGTATCAATACAGCTTTAGGTCGTATGCGTTACGCTATCAGCAACATTCAAAAGCTGATGGCGCAGCATAATATCAGCTTAGAACAATAAAAATCTGACTGGGATATACGAAGCAGGAATAAGTGCCGTTATTGATGTATCACTAACAGATACACTATGGCGAAAACCTTACCCTACGAAAACTTGGACGTGGGAGCGTCTGAAAAAACCATCCAAAGCATTCTAGAATTCAGTAAAATCACGGCAAACCTGCCATTACCAAGCAGCCCGCAAGATTTGGAATTCTACTTCAAAAACTAAAAAAGCCCGCATCCGCGGGCTTTTTTTCTAATTCGCTACATCTGAGAAGAATTTCAAGCGAAGCAGCTGCAGTTCTTGCTCGTCGTAATCGTCCCCAAATTCTTCGAGGAGTTCATCCATGGAGCCGTGTTCAGACTCTTCCGTTAAAAAGTCGAATACCTCCTCGATGCTGTCCTCATCCATGATGTCTTCGAGGTAATAATCAAAGTTGATCTTGGTTCCGCTCAATACGATGCTTTCCATTTCTTCAATGAGTTGGGCCATCTTCAATCCTTTGGCGCTGGCGATATCGTCGAGCGGTAGTTTGCGGTCCGTACTTTGAATGATATACACCTTCAGCGCACTCTTATTGGCCACGCTCTTAAAGACCATGTCTTGCGGACGATCGATGTCGTTTTCCTCTACATAGGCTGCAATAGCGTCGACCATGGGTTGCCCAAATTTCTTGGCTTTTCCTTCACCGACCCCTTGAATGTTTTTCAATTCATCTAGTGTACAAGGATAGATGGTGGCCATTTCGCTCAGTGAATTCTCAGCGAAAACGGCATAAGGAGGAACACCTTTGCTATTGGCGATTTTCTTTCTGAAATCTTTGAGTATGCTAAGTAGCCCCTCGTCCATAGCTACTACCTTCTTAGTCTCATTGGCACCACTGTTTAAAGTGGTGTAATCTAGTTCCTTTCTGACTCTAAACGCCTTCGGTAATTTGCCTGCTTTACCTTTATCAGTGACGTGTACTGTTCCGTAAGTCTCGATGTTTTTCTCAAGGTAGTTACGGATGATTCCTTGGCGAATAACTGCGCGTAGGTGGGTCTCAGATTTGTCTTTATGCTTGCCCCAATTTTCTAACTGGTCCGCATTATTTTGCGATAGGATGGCTGTCATAGAGCCGCGTAAAATATTTACGACTTCTGAGGTTTTAAATTTACCATGGGTTTCTAGGATACACGAGATTACGTCCAGAAGCTCCCGACTGGCATCTACTTTCTCTCGCTCATGGCGGCAGTTGTCGCACATCTTCTCGCAATCATCTTCGTGGAAAGATTCTCCGAAGTAGTGCAGGAGTACGCGTCGTCTACAAATGGCGGCCTCGGCATAACCGGTTGCCTCTTCGAGCAGTTGACGGCCTATTTCTTGTTCACTGACGGCCTTCTTGCTCAAGAATTTTGCCAATCGTTCGATGTCTTTAATGTCAAAATACGTAATGCAGTTCCCCTCTCCACCGTCGCGTCCCGCGCGGCCGGTTTCTTGGTAATAGCTTTCCAAGCTTTTGGGCATGTCGTAGTGCAGTACGTATCGCACATCTGGTTTATCGATCCCCATTCCAAAGGCGATGGTCGCGACAATGACGTCGCAATCCTCATTGAGAAAGGCATCTTGGTGCTTCACTCGTTTGGCAGCGTCTAAGCCCGCATGATATGGCAGGGCATTGATGCCGTTTATCGCTAGTTGTTCGGCTAGATCCTCAACTTTCTGACGCGAGAGACAATACACGATGGCACTTTTGCCTTTGTTTTGGCTTAAAAGCTTGATGATGTCGTGGTCGATATCGCGTTTTGGGCGTACCTCGTAATAAAGGTTGGGCCTGTTGAAGCTGCTCAAGTAAATATCGGGCTCGTCCATGCCCATGGTCTTGATAATATCCGCTTGCACTTTGGGCGTTGCAGTCGCTGTTAGGGCGATGATGGGCTTGCGCCCTAGAGCTTTAACACTCTCTTTGATGGTTCTGTAATCTGGGCGGAAATCATGTCCCCACTCGGAAATACAATGGGCTTCATCAATGGCGAAAAAACTGATGGTGATCTGCTTGAGCAACTCGATGTTGCTGTTTTTGTTTAGCGATTCTGGTGCGACGTAGAGCAACTTGGTTTTTCCTGCTTTGAGATCCTGGTGTACTTGGTCCAATTCCTTTTTGGTCAATGAACTGTTCAAGACGTGCGCCACACTATCCGATTCGCTGTATCCGCGAATGGCGTCTACTTGATTTTTCATCAAGGCGATTAATGGGCTTACGATAATGGCAGTGCCTTCCGCTGCAAGCGCAGGAAGTTGGTAACAAAGGCTCTTTCCTCCTCCAGTAGGCATAATGACAAAAGTGTCTTTTCCGCCGCTAATACTTTCGATGATTGCGCGTTGGTTGCCTTTAAATTCCGAAAAGCCAAAATGGTGTTTGAGGTGCTGCTCCCAATTGGTAGACATGCTGCTTGTACTTTGGTTTTTTAATATACGGGATTTTCAGAGGTTTTCGAAGGTACTAAAGATTGTTTTTCGGATTTTTGACCTCGAAAATTTTATGAACAAGCACAAAGACAAGAACAGTATGAGCTTCATGGAGCACCTCGGTGAGCTCCGTTGGCATTTGATGCGATCCTCTATCGTAGTCGTGATTTTCTCTGTCGTTGCGTTCTTGGGCAAAGCGATCATCTTTGATCAAATCATCTTTGGTCCTAAACAGCCTGATTTCCCGACCTATACCTTCTTCTGTTGGTTGTCTAGTTATATCGGGGGCGATGTATTTTGTTTTGATGAGGTCCCGTTCGAATTGTTGAATATGCGCATGAGTGGCCAATTCCAAATGCACCTATGGGTAAGTTTGGTGGCCGGGCTTATCATAGGTTTCCCCTACGTGTTTTGGGAAATTTGGCGATTCATCAAGCCTGGTCTACATCAAAACGAGCAGAAGAGCAGCCGGGGCGTCATCTTTTTTACCACGCTCTTATTCGCCGCGGGTGTGCTGTTCGGATATTATGTGATTGTTCCTTTGAGTGTCCAATTCTTGGGGACCTACGCAGTGAGTGCGGAGGTGGTGAACAGAATTGACTTGACCTCGTATATCAGCATGGTGAGTTCGGTGACCTTGGCGACAGGGATCTTGTTCCAATTACCTATTGCGGTATACTTT
>Ga0181606_10003143_pt1 | contig 14001 bp, 11 predicted proteins | sample 041ome_10_FD_132994 | JGI IMG/M metagenome (GOLD analysis project Ga0181606, IMG submission 132994) | Coastal salt marsh microbial communities from the Groves Creek Marsh, Skidaway Island, Georgia - 041412US metaG (megahit assembly) | ecosystem: Environmental > Aquatic > Marine > Intertidal... | reverse complement strand
GGAGCTCATTGCTGGCCCATCTGTTGAGCCTGGAGTTTTTCCAGCCCGCTAACCTCCCCCCTCTCCCTGATCCCTCTCCCCCCTATGGAGGGCGAGGGGACCTTCGGCCATGCCTCCACTATTCTCCCTCGCCACCCATAGGGGGGGGAGGGCTGGGGAGAGGGGGGAAGTCTGCCGCTCGTAGAAATTTTCAGCATCAGGCAAAGAACCCATGCAGGAACCAGCGGTCATCCTGCCGGTATAGCCACAACCGCTCACCGGCCTCGTCCTCAACCCGCCAGTAATCCCGGTGCGAGGGCCAGTCTGCGTCGCGTTCGCGCCATTCGGGGGTGATGCGTTCGGGGCCGTCAGCAAAGCGCACGGCGCGTCGGGCACCATGGCGTTTCAGGGTAAGTGGCGGGCTGAGGGCGTCGGCGCTATCGCTTTCAGCGTCTACAGGTAGCGGCTGCGCTAGAAGCGTAAGCGGGCGCGGCGATGGTGGCTCGGGCCATGTATCTGCACCTGAGGCGGCTATGGTCGCAGGCGTTTGGCGAAAGCTTCGGTCGGGGAGCCAGCTATCCTCAGGCTCAAAGCGCGTGACAGCATCGAAGCCTAAGCGGTTGCCCAGCGTATCAATGAGTGCGGCCAGAGCATCCGGCTCCGCCCGGCCAGCCAGCACGTCTTGCTGGCGAGGGCGGAGGCGTTCGGTGCGGGCAGCGCGGAGTGTTGCTGCTTCAATGCCAAAGTCGGGGTCAATATCATCCAATTTTTCAGCGAAAAGGCGCGTCAACCGGGCAGTATCTTGCGTGGGCTCGGCTGTGCCGACGGAGAGGCTTTGCCAACTGCCATCCAGCCGGTGCACGGTGAAATCTAGAAGGCTGGCACCCAAATCTTCAAACGTCAGCCGGGCAACAAGTTTCTCCAATAAACGCGCCAGTGCCGTATCAATGCTGACGCGCTCGCCAATCGGTTCATCGAAGGCAAGGCGGACGGTATATGGCGTCTCCGGCCTAGTGGGAGAGATTGGTTCTGGCGCTGCACCCAGCGCCTGATCAATCCGTGTCGCAATCTCAACGCCAAAGCGGCGGACCAATGTTTGCCGGTGTAGGGCGAAGAGATCGCCTATGCAGGCAAGGCCAAGGCGCGCCAAGCGATGATTGGTTTCCGGCTTCAGGCGAAGCGCAGCTACGGGCAGCGCCGCCAATAGATCTCGCGGAACGCCTGGGGGCGCTATCACGCCAGAGCGGCCATAGCGGGCAAGCGCTGATGCAGCGCCCGGCGTATCCGCCATAGCAATGCGGGCAGCAAAGCCAAGACGCGCCAGAATCGCGGCCAGCCGCTCCATAAACTGGGCTTCACCGCCAAACAGATGCGTGGCACCGGCCATGTCCAGGAAAAGCCCATCCGCCCCATCCATCGCCGCCAGGGGCGTGAAGCGGTCAGACAAGCGGGTGAGGGCTTTGAGGGCCGCTGCCGTGCGTGCGGGATTGTGGGGCAGAGTTCCCAATCCAGCATAGAGTGCACGAGCATCAGCCAAGGCCATGCCTGGAGCGATACCTTCTTGCTCACCGGCAGCATTAACGGCAACGACGGCAAGGCGTTGACCAGCCTCTACATAAAGCGCCAGTGGTTTATCCCGCCATGCGGGCTCGCGGCGCAGGATGAGATCGGTCGCGAGACGGGGAAGCCAAATGGAAACGATGCGACGGCCCATGCCAGTCAACCTCCCAATAAGTCAATGAACCCTGTTTGTTCTTAAGTAATTCAAGCCGATACCGAGGGAAGCCGCTTGGACTATTGCGTGGAATTGCAGTTGCCCGCCATCGGGTTTCTGCTGCGCTGGAATGATGGGCGGAATCAGGCGGTAGCAATACCCCCAACGCCCCGCCCGCAACAGCCGCCAATTGCAGCCGCCGACTTTCCGTGAAGTCTGGCGCAGTGGCGGCTTCTGCAATGACGGCCCGTAGGACGCCAGATTTCAAAGCCTGCTCAAGCGCCCACAGCGCATCCCGGCGATGTGGTGTGATAAACAGTAAATTTCCCGGAGAAAGTCCTGCATTTTCAATGCCGCAGGGATAAGGGCGGCGCACACGTTCCCGCCCCAATATCCAGGCTGTAGCGCCGCCCACCTGGCTGGCGAGCATGGCCGCGATGGCGGGCGCGCCGCTGCCCATAACTTCATGCAAACCTGGCAGCGCCAGTCCACCACCGAGCGTTTTGTCGATGGTTGGTGGGCCGAGCGATAAGCGCGCCTCCGCACCATTGCTTTTCGCAAGTGTCCGCTCAAGCTGGCGCTTCAGCAAGGCCACGATTTCCGGACGGTTGTGCAGAGGTGCATCAAGCATTGTTTTGCCACTTTGTTCTTATTCAAGATATGTTCTTAAATACAAAACGTCAACAATAGATTGCCAGCTCTGGCCTGATTTGTCTGTCAGGCTCTCAAACTGTCAGTGACTGGACCGCCTGAACCACTTCAGCCGCAGCATCCTTCACGGACTTACCGGATGTCTCAACGGCCGCCTCAGCCTTGGCATAGAGCGTTTGGCGGCGTTCCAAGATCGCGTTTAATTCTTCCATCGGGCGTGGACGGCCCTTGATGGGTCGCTGATCACCTTGGGCCAAAACACGGTTCATATGATCATCCGGCGCTGCCTTCAGCCAGATCGAATGGAAGTGGCGCAACAGCAGTCCATACGTCTCCGGCTCACTGACTATCCCGCCAGCGACCGCAAGAATAACCCGGTCATGCCGATCCCGAACCCGCGCGATGGCTTGCCGTTCAAGCTGCCGATAGCCTTCCTGCCCGTAAAGCGCCATCACCTCCGCGACAGGAAGCCCCGCGTGAGTTTCGATCTCATCGCTGAGCTCGACAAAAGGCGTATCAAGGGCTTCTGCAGCGAGCCGACCAAGCGTTGACTTACCCGCGCCGCGAAGGCCAATCAGGCAAATGCGGCCGGCCTGGATAGGGGTGGCTGGGCGATTAGCATCTAACATCCGGCGGATGGCGTCTTGTTGAGCAGGCGGCGCTTCACCAACCCGCACCGCCAATTCTGAAGCATCAGGTTCAGATATATCTGCGATCAGCCTTTCAATGGGTTGATCCAAGGCACCTGCGATCCGGGCGAGGAGGAGGACTGAGATATTGCCGCGCCCTGCCTCTAACTCCGCCAAATACCGCTCTGAGACACCGGATGCGCTGCTGAGTGCACGACGGGATAGTCCTTGCTCCTTACGGCCAGAGCGGACCCGGCCTGCGATCCGATCCAGGAGCGCTTGGTCACTTGCGGCGATGCTGTCTGGCGGGGCGTTCAAGGTCCGGTCCGTTAGTAGGTCTCAACGTGATAGCGGCCATCATTCCGCATCGCGTCCCGGATATCTGTCCATTCAAGGCCAGCGCTGCGCGCGACATCGGCCAGGGCCTCATCCACACCTTGCTCCATCGCTTTCAGTCCACACACATAGATATGGGCTTTGGGGTCCTGCAACAGCGGCGTGACGGAGGCAGTTTGGGCACGGAGTTGGTCTTGCACATATTGCTTCGGCTGGCCTGGCAAGCGGCTGAAGGCGAAATGTTTAGCCAAGAACCGATCCGGCATCTTAGCCAGCGGGCCGAAATAGGGCAGGTCATCTGGCGTTCGGGCACCGAACACCAGTGTCAGCATACCGTCATCCGTCGGGTCGGTTCGCTGACGGCGCATCGTCATGGCGCGGAAGGGGGCAGCACCTGTTCCAGTGCAGATCATAAGCAGCTTGGCCTCAGGGTCATTTGGCATCAGGAATGTGGCACCGAACGGGCCGGTGACCTGCACTTCATCACCTGCCTTCAGGTCACACACAAAGTTTGAGCAGACGCCCTGGTCTTCGCGTTTTACCGTCAGCGAAAGGTTGTTGTAGTTCGGCCGCTCACCGTCACGGGGCGATGAAATCGAATAGAGGCGCGGCAGGTGCGGTTTGCCGTCCGCATCTGTACCGGGTGCAGTGATGCCAATGCTTTGGCCTTCCAGGACTGGAAAAGCCGTAGCGCCCAAGTTGAGAATAATATGGCGGACATCACCATCGCTATCCTCTGCTGTCAGGCGGTAATTGCCTTGTACGGTTGCCGTTGTCGGTTTGGAGATTGTGAACAGGTTGACCGTTGGCTTTGCCGCAGAAGCAGGTGCCTTCGCCCTTCCGCCTGCACCCGCATGGGCCTCTGCGAGGAGGGCTGCGACCGCGTCATCCAATGCCTCGATAACGCCATCACCGGAAGCGCCATCATCAGCCGTGATGTCTTCCTGGTCTGGAAGTTCATCCCATTCGAACTGCTCTTCGACGGAATAAGGCGTTGCAACAACGCGCCAATTATCGATGGAACCGGTCGGGCAGGGAGAGATGCAGTCCATGCAGAAATTGCACTTGGATGCGTCCACAACAACGTTGTCATCATTGTGGGTGATCGCATCGATCGGGCAAGCTTCCTCACAGGTATAGCAACGGATGCAGATTTCGGGGTCGATCAGATGCTGTTTCAGCGGCGCGTTCATGGGGCCTTACGCCATATGCAGCTGGACATATTCAAAATCGCCCGGCTTGTTATCAATTCCAACCTTTGGGGCCGATATCCATGACGCATATTGGCCGGGCTCATAGCAAGGCTGCATAAGCGACTGGATGAATGCGCCGTCTTCCTTTGTCGGCAGCCATTCATTGCGTTTCGCATCCCATGCTTCCTGGCTGATAATCTCACCTGATGGGTCCGCGGGCACGCCTGCAAACGCCCCAATCTGGCGATTGAACGCCTCGTGCGGCATTTCAAACTGGAATTCGACACCTGCTTTTTTGAGCGCCCGGTTCCAACGGCCAACGCCGCCAGCGGCATCTTTCACATAGTCATCCCTGAGCCGCATATTGACCGCTGTAAGCGCCGGCGCATCTACCTTTTGGATCACGCCATTGACGACCTGGGACACAGGATATGTTGCACCGTGGAGCTTATGATCGTCGTCGATCTTTAGCTCCTGGAAGCGGCCTTTTATGCCTGCATTGAATGCGTTAGCTGCATTTGTTGAGACTTCACCGCCAAAAAGGTCCAATGACAACGTGTAATGCAGATTAAGCTTTTTCTGCATCGTCGGCAGATCAATAACGCCAAGGTCACGGATCTTATTGATGTCGTAGGGATCAGTAATCCCTGCCTTCTGCATTGCATCAACGGTCGCTTGGATAACCCGGCCAACGCCAGTCTCACCAACAAACATATGATGCGCTTCTTCGGTCAACATGAAGCGGCAGGTGCGGCTGAGCGGATCAAAGCCAGATTGCGCCAAGCTCTCCAATTGCATACGGCCATCGCGGTCCGTGAAATAGGTGAACATGAAGAAGGAGAGCCAATCCGGCGTTTCCTCATTGAAGGCCCCCAGCATGCGTGGCGCTTCCTCAGACCCAGAGTTCCGGCGCAGCAGATCATCCGCTTCTTCACGCCCATCACGGCCAAAGTACTTCTGCAATAGGTAAACCATCGCCCACAGATGGCGGCCTTCCTCAACATTGACCTGGAACAGGTTCCGCAGATCGTAGAGCGAGGGTGCCGTTAGCCCGAGAAACCGTTGCTGCTCAACCGATGCAGGCTCTGTATCGCCCTGAATAACGACCAGGCGGCGCAGCATTGAACGGTATTCGCCCGGAATTTCCTGCCACGCCTTTTCGCCAGCGTGCTCACCGAATGGAATTCTGCGGTCCTCGACCTCTGGTGCCAGCAGGATGCCCCAGCGATATTCCGGCATCTTCACATAGTCGAACTTGGCCCAGCCTTTGGGATCAACGCTAACGGCCGTGCGCAGATAAACATTGCTGGCCTGGAATTGCTCTGGGATCAGGTCATTCCACCAGTTGATATAGCCCGGATGCCACTTCTCCAGCGCTTTCAGTACGCGCCGGTCGGAGGAGAGGCTGACATTGTTCGGGATCAGCGTGTCATATTCTACGTTCATAATGCCAGGCATTGCTTCTTCTCCTGCTTAGACGCGTTCTTGATTGAATTCAGCGCGAACGCCGGTGCCGTAGCGCTGCAAGGCGCCATCTGGGCCAACAGCATTGGGGCGTTGGAACACCCAGTTCTGCCATGCTGTCAGGCGCCCAAAGATGCGGGTTTCCATAGTTTCCGGCCCGGCGAAGCGCAGATTGGCTTCCATTGCGGTCATGGCATCGGGGGAGAAACTGGCGCGTTCTTCCAGGAAGATACGCACTTCGTCTTCCCAATCCACATCGTCGAAGGCAAAAGTGACGAGGCCAAGCTCATCTGCTGCTTCAGCGTCAAGCGCTGCATTGGTCTGGCTCTTGAGCGTCTCAACGGTATCGGGCTCGCCAAGGAACCGGGTTTCAAGGCGGGTGATGCCGTTGGACATGGGATAACGGCCAAAATTCGCGTCGCTCAGGGTGATCGTTGCAAGTGGGCGGTTATCGCCATCGAACTCGTCCAGCATCATATAGCTGCGGTCTACGGCAAACAGGAGCTCGGCGAGCATGCCAGCAAAGCAGGAGCCATGTTCGACCAGTGCCGCCATAGAACGGGACGTCAGATCCACCCGCTTCAGCACACGTTTCCAATACAGTAACGCTTCGTTTGCCAACCAATGATCAGCGTTCTGCAGGAGCATGGCTTCGTGGGCCAGTACAGCTTCAGGATCGCCGCTGGACTGAAAGAGGATCGTGCCAAGCTCAGGCTCGTTCAGGCGTAGGTGCAGGATCGCATCGTCCAGTTCGCGCGCGAGGCGGAGCATGTAGGCCTCGGCACCTTCAGCGTGGAATGCAGCCATATCTGTGGGCGCAGCTTCCGCTGGACCCGTGATCATGATTGAGGCCTGCCGGGCGGCGCGGTCAAGCGTTACATCGACAGTCGTGTATGAAACGCTATCCGCAGCAATCGTCCGTTGGAGCGGTGTGAGTTGAATGCCTGACGCATCATCCGGACGAGGGGATTTCGCTGTGAATTCGGCAATCCTGGTCGCGACCGTATCGTCAAAGCGGGAGTTCGGGACGACATCGTCGACCAACCGCCAGTCCTTGGCGCGCTTGCCTTTAACGCCTTCTTCGATGGAGCAGAACACGTCTGCCAAATCGCGGCGTACCTTGCGCTTGTCGGTTACGCGGGTGAGGCCGCCTGTGCCCGGCAATACTGCCAGTAACGGAACTTCCGGCAGCGCTACATTTGAGGACGCATCGTCTGCTAGGATGATGTGATCGCAGGCAAGCGCCAATTCATAACCACCACCTGCGCATGCGCCCTTAATGGCAGCAATGTAGGTTTGGCCTGATTCAGTGCCAGCAGCTTCAAAGGTGTTTCGGGTTTCATTCGTGAACTTGCAGAAATTGACCTTATGGGCATGCGTTGAGCCCGCCAGCATGCGGATATTGGCGCCAGCACAGAAGACACGCTCTTTGCCGGACTGCATCACCACGACCTTAATGGCGGGATGTTCAAACCGCAGGCGCTGGACAATATCTGCCAGTTCGATATCGACGCCAAGGTCATAGGAATTGAGCTTCAGCTCATAACCCTCAAAAAGGCCACCAGCCTCATCAACATCCATGAATAGATTTGCGGTATTGCCCTCAATCTCTAGCCGCCAGTGACGGTATTTCGCTGGGTCAACCTGAAAATCGATCATGTCCGCCACGGCCTAGTCTCCTCATTGAATGGGCGAACCATAACCCGCGCTCGCGGGCCTGCAGTTAGATTGTATGCGTTATGATGCGTATTTTATCCAAGAAAATGCATTAAAATGCATTATCTGAGTTCCAAACCCTGCACCAGAAGCTTGCCAGACTGTATCTGCCGAAGCGCAAGTGCGACCTGCTCATGCTTAAGGTCCATGGGGAGTTGCCCATCAACGCCGGATGCATCTCTGAAGTGTGCCTCCGCAATGCTGGCCAACCGACGAGCGGCGTTCGGCTTCTGCATTTCAAGCTTGAGGGCCGCATTGGCGATCTGAATGACACCCTGAACGGCAGCCCGCGCCTGTGAATTCGGGCGTGCGCGGAGCCATACGGTCTCCAGCACTTCATGACATTCCCAATAAAAGCCCCGTGCCAATAGCTCCAAGCCATAGCGCCAGGCTTGATTCTCAGACGCTGTAGCGTCCTCGGTTACTGCCAGGGCTGATGCTTTAGCAGCATCAAAGGCATCTGTGTGGTGCCGCGCGTTTTGGCCAGGAATATGAGCGTAGGAAGGCAGCGTAAATGTCATCTAAGCGTGCGGGACAGGAAATTTGAAACGGCGGCTAACGTCTCTTCCGGCTTCTCTTGGTGTGGCGAATGTCGGCAATTTTCGATGATCGCCGTCTCGATCGGGCTTGGACTTTGAGCAGCCAACGCCTCGATATGGGCTAGCGTTCCATATTCGTCCTGTGCGCCTTGGATCGCGAGTGTCGGGACAGTTATATTGGACAAGCCTGCCTCAACACTCCAAACGCCAGAGAATGCAGGGTCTAACCAAGCATCTGCCCAACCAAGGAATGTTGCATCTACATCCCGATGATACTTGGATAAACGTTCACGCAGTGGGCCATTCAGATAAGCATCTCGCGTTACAGCGATAGCGGTTTGTCCGCCGGGTTCTGTAAAGAAATGCGGGGCCATAAGGATGAGCGCCCGGACACGCAGATCATGGTGCGCACCAGCAAAAATCGCGGCTATCGTGGCACCGTCGCTGTGGCCGAAAATGGCTCCGTCTTGAAAGCCAAATGCATCCAATACTTCGGGCAGGCAGCGCTCCCCCTCAATCGACATATAATCGAGCGGCCTGGGCATTGGTGCTAGATCAGATTGGCCGTAGCCCAAACGCGACCAGGCGAATACGCCCATGCCGGTACGATCTGAAAGCTTCTGTGGGAAAGATCGCCAAAGCGATAAAGCCCCAAGGCCTTCATGCAGCAAGACAATCGTCGGTGCGATCCCTGGGGCAGGGCCGAACATTCCGCATTCAAGCGTGGCACCATCTATAGTGATGTGCGCTGTGCTGCCATCACTCCAGTCAATCTGCAGCACGATCAATGCGCCCGCAATTTAAACCGCTGGATTTTTCCGGTCGCTGTTTTCGGCAGTTCCTCAACGATTTCAATCCACCGTGGATATTTCCACATACCAACTTTGGCTTTGACGTGATCTTTTAACGTATCGCCCAAATCTGTTGATGCACCTGCACCATCCTGCAGCACAACAAAGGCCATTGGTTTATCCAGTCCTTCACTATCCGCCCGCGCAATCACGGCTGCTTCCAGCACCAATGGGTGCGAGCTCAACGCTTGCTCGACCTCAAACGGGGATAGCCAGATGCCGCTGACTTTGAACATGTCATCTGTTCGCCCACAGTAGGTGTATCGGCCAGACTCGTCCTGAGTGTATTTATCGCCGGTATGGGTCCATTCGCCTTCGAATGTCAGCCGGCTTCGCGCGCGCTGGTTCCAGTAGCCGTCAGACGCAGACGCACCCTTGACCAACAATTCTCCGACTTCGCCCGTTGCGACCGCCGCACCGTCATCATCAACCAGCCGCAATTCATATCCTGGCACCGCGACGCCAGATGTGCCGTAGACCACTTCGCCCGAGCGGTTAGAAAGGAATATGTGCAAAAGCTCTGTCGAGCCGACGCCATCCAAAATGTCCACGCCCCAAAGCGCATGCCAGCGCTTGCCGACATCTTCCGGCAAAGCTTCGCCAGCGGAAATGCAACGGCGAATTGGCGCATTCGGCAGCGCATCAAGGTTCTCCAGATGCGCATTCAGGGCTGCGTAGAGGGTTGGCACGCCGCAAAAGACCGTCGGTTTATGATCCGCGAGCACCTGTGTGACGGACTCAGGCGTGGGGCGGCCCGGGAACAAGATCGTCGAAGCGCCAACGGACATTGGGAAACTCATGCCATTGCCGAGGCCATATGCGAAAAACAGTTTCGCCACGGAGAACACAACATCATCCGCCTGGATGCCGAGCACCTGAGAGGCATAGGTATCGCAGGTCGCCCGCAGGCTGGAATGCACATGGCGGACACCTTTTGGCTGCCCAGTTGATCCAGATGAATAGAGCCAGAAGGCACAGTCATCGGGGCTAACGGCGTATGTTTCGCCTGGTTGGCTTGCGGCCAATGCCTCTGCGAAATCATGAGCGCCAACTGGTGCTTCACCGCCAATCACGAATACATGGCGGACATATGGGTGCTCCGCCAGAAGGGGCTCCACCGTCGGGTAAAGTGCTGCGGAAACGAACAGGGCCCGTGCGCGGCAATCCTGCAGTATCGTGCTGTAGACGTCTGTCGAGAGCAGGGTATTGAGAGCGACTGGAACAACGCCCGCATTGATCCCACCCCAAAAAATGACGGGGAACGCAATTTCATCCAACGCCAGGAGCGCGATACGTTCTTCCGGGCGAATGTCGAACCGTTCGAAGATCCCACCCATACGGGCAACGTCCAAGCCTAGCGCGCCATAAGTGATGCTGCGCTGGTCTTCTGTCGCCTCAATGAATGCTGTTTTGTCCCGGGCGTCGCTCGTGGCGTTTCGCGTGACAAAATACGTGGCGGCGTTGGCTTCTATGGACTGCATGTTTTCTCCGACCCTACAGACACTTTGCGACAGACTTCACCACAAGGCGCGCGATAGATGCAATTCTTATCCGCCAACTAAGTCCCGCAGAGATACAAGAAGCGTCACAGCGCTGATCAACGCCAGCACCGCCAGCGCAGCATTTCGGTAAAGCGGCTCACCAGGCCCTCCAAAGAAACGGGCACCAAGCCATGCTGCGCCTGAATAAACCGGGAAAATCAGCACACTCAGCAGGATTACCGTCGGCGTGAAAAGACCATGCAGATATAGCGGCACTATAGTGCAGAGGTTAAGGCCAGTGATTGACCCAATCACATTCGCCCGCTGTCGTTCAGTCGTTCCAGACCGTGACAAGGCGACCGCGACAGCCGGCGGCCCACCAACGCCAGCCATGCCTTGAATAAACCCCGCTGTGGCCCCGGCACCCGCAAGGAACACAGCGCTTCCAGCTTGTTTGGCGCGCCAGCCTTTGAACAACAGGAACGTCATACCCAGCACCGATATGGCGATCACAAACTTCATGATCGCCGGATCAAGTGCCACCAGCACCATTGCGCCCAGTGGTGCGCCGACGAAGGTGGCGAGACCGAAGGGCAAGACAAAGGCGCGCTCCGACTTTCGGATTGCTGTTGGCAGCAACTGAAACATCACCGGTAAGCCCGACAGGCAGGATGCCGCGACCGCAATCTTCGGCCCAAGTGTGAGGCTGATCGCCAGCACGACAATCATTGCACCGCCAAACCCAACGAACCCGCGGATAAATCCGCCGACCAGAACGCCTGCAGCAATAACCCCGAGGGCTGGAACGCCTGCTTGCGCAATCAATTCATGTAGCAGGTCTACCAAGCCTTAGAGACCGAGTGACACCTTCGCCAGGATGCCTTTCTGGACTTCGCTGGTGCCGCCAAAAATCGTATTGGCGCGGTAGTTGAAGTAGCGGGGCGAGACACCGGCTTCAGCCTCGGTTTGCGCAGTCGGCGTGCGATTATCGCCCGCCATAGCTTCCAATTGCTCAAACGGCATTGCGAACAGGCCAGCAGCCTCCACAGAGAGCTCCGTAACGTTCTGGTTCACCTCCGAGCCGCGAAGCTTGATGACCGATGCATCTGCACCCGGATTCTCACCAGATTTCAGCTTCGACAGCATGCGAAGTTCAGAAATCGCGATTGTTTCTGCCTGAATCTCCAGGTCTGAAAGCTTGCGCTTGAAACTGCTGTCGTCATTCAGGCCATTGACGTCTGCCATCCGCTTAAGCCGCGCCATATTCAGGGCGATCCGTCCAGACGCAAACCCACCGCCGCGTTCAAATTCCAACAGGTATTTAGCGACGGTCCAGCCATCGCCTTCCGGCCCAACGCGGTTGGATTGCGGCACGCGGACATCATCCAGGAAGACCTGATTGACTTCGTGATGACCACCAAGCGTGATGACTGGGCGAACATCTACGCCAGGCGTATCCATTGGAATCAGCAAGAAGGTGATGCCGTTCTGGCGCTTTGGTTCATCGGATGTGCGAACGAGGCAGAACATCCAGTCTGCAAACTGGGCGTGGGTCGTCCAGATTTTGGAGCCGTTGACGACATAATCATCACCATCAGCAACCGCGCGCGTTTTTAAGCTGGCGAGATCTGAGCCGGAGCCTGGTTCAGAATAGCCTTGGCACCAATAATCATCTGTCGCGAGGATGCGCGGCAGGAAATGCGCCTTCTGTTCCGGTGTGCCATATTTCATGATCACGGGGCCGACCATGCGAAGGCCAAGCGGGATGACCGGGGGCGCGCCGTAAGATGCCGTTTCCGTTTCAAAGATGTATTTCTGCGTCGTCGTCCAGCCTGTGCCACCGTGCTCCACGGGCCAGTTCGGTGCGATCCAACCTTGCTCGTGCAGAATTTTCTGCCAGCGCACGGCGTCCGGTTTATCCGGGAAGATCATGCCGGATTCTTTCCAGCGCGCATGGATGTCCTCCGGCAGCTTCTCACGCAGAAACGTGCGGACCTCCTGGCGGAAGGCTTCGTCTTCAGGCGACAGGCCTGTATCCATGGGGATTGCTCCTAGTCCAAATATTCGGGCACGGGCCGCAGAGGGTAGAAGGGTGGCATGTCCGCTGATACGCGCATAGGGAAGTTCGGCGCGCGTTTTTCAAGGAATGAGGCAACGCCTTCCTTTGCGTCTGCCTTGCCGCCCATATAGCCCTGCAAGCAACGGGATTCGAGGCGGTGAGAGAGCATTGGGTGGTCGTTCATCAGGCCTGTCAGCATCAGTTGGCGACAAAGTGCGACTGACATAGCTGACGTATTGTCTGCAATCTCGCGCGCCAGTTTCTGGGCAGCGGGCAGCAGGTCGTCCGCTTTATGGACAGATCGGACGAAGCCGCCATCCAATGCTTCGGCGGCGTCAAAAATACGCCCTGTCATCATCCATTCCATGCCGCGTCCGAATGGGGCAATGCGGGGGAGGAACCAGGAACTGCAGGCCTCCATAACGACGCCGCGCTTAGCGAACACAAACCCGATCCGGGCGTTCTCTGATGCAAGGCGGATATCCATGGCGCATTGCATCGTAGCGCCAATCCCGACGGCAGGGCCATTGCAGGCGGAAATCAATGGTTTCTTCGCCTCCAGGAAACGCAATGTCAGTCGTCCGCCGCCATCCCGGAAATCTTCCGGGTTTTCAGAGCCTTTGGCGCGATTGAACGTATCTTTGCCGCGCGCCAAATCAGCCCCGGCGCAAAATGCCCTGCCTTCGCCCGTGAAGATGACAGCGCGGATATCATCATCGCCATCCGCCCAGTCCACAGCGGCAATCAACTCATCCAGCATCTGGGTGTTGAGGGCGTTTAGCTTTTCAGGCCGATTGAGAGTGACGGTAAGAACACCGGCCTCCAGCTCCGCCCTAATTGTCTCAAAATCTACGCGCATTGGCTCTCTATCCTAGGGCTGCGGTTCTTCGTTTTCCGCCTTGCCAAGCCGTGAACAGGCCCGGTGCGGATATGATAATTGCGGCGAACAGAAGCGTTGTATGATCAAGACCCAACATGCCACCGCCAGGGGCAGCAAGCGTCAATCCGCCAATGCCGAGCGAGAAACGGCCGATATAGCTCATAAACCCTGTGCCGAGACTCCCGAGGCCCACAAGCCAACCTTGCAGCCCCGCTGAGACCAGCAATATGCCAACTAAGGCCGTGGCGCACACAATACTGACCTCCACGAAGCTGCCTTGCAGCAAGAGGGCAGGGTTGAAGACGAAGAAGAATGGGATGAAGTAGATCACGGTGCCAATCCGCATCGCCTCAAACCCTGTCTCCATGGGCTGACATTTCGCGACCGAGGAAGCAGCAAATGCGGCCAAGGCGACAGGCGGCGTGATGAATGACAGCATGCCCCAATAGAGCACAAACATATGCACGGCCATTGGGTTCATACCGACTTTGATCAATGCCGGTGCCAGG
>Ga0181606_10003137_pt1 | contig 14020 bp, 12 predicted proteins | sample 041ome_10_FD_132994 | JGI IMG/M metagenome (GOLD analysis project Ga0181606, IMG submission 132994) | Coastal salt marsh microbial communities from the Groves Creek Marsh, Skidaway Island, Georgia - 041412US metaG (megahit assembly) | ecosystem: Environmental > Aquatic > Marine > Intertidal... | reverse complement strand
TCCTCGGGATTCCCGTTGTCACGGGGAAGCCCCTCCAGCCGGATCCGCTGCGGCACGCCACTCTCGTCAAACCAGAGATCCACCCGCGAGGGGCCACGCTGCCCTTGCTTCTGCCGCACGGCCGTCAGCCGCTGCAGTCCCGCGACGTCGCTCGCTGCATCGCTGTTCGTTTCAACGCCCACGGTAAGGGCATAGCCTTTTCGCAGCCCGGCCAAGCCTTCAGAGAAGGCGATAAACGGAATGCCATCGCGCTCCCCTGGCAGCCCACGCCGAAATCGCTTGGAATCGCGGCTGGCATGCACGGGGCCTCTCGGCGGCACCGACCAGCCCACGTCGCCGTTGGAGCCAGTGAGGAAGACCGACCCGTCCTCAAACTGCCGCTGCAATACAAACGCATCCGGCCCTCGCACGGTCACAACTGCACCGTCCACGTCAGGCTTGCGGCCGCGCCCGGGCCGCTGATCAGCTGCAGCGTCCGCCGTCTCCGGAACATCCCAATCGAGCACGCGAATGCGGTACTGCCGCACCGTGGCCTGCTCGGCAGCCGCGATCAAACGGTCGAGTGCGACCCCGGCCGCCGATGCCGGCAGCGGGACGAGCCGGAGCATCACGAGCACGGCCACCGCCGCCACGCCAGCCGCCCAGGCCAAGGATCGCCTTGTCAGCCGGCTCCCTGCTGCGGCCGCAGGAGTGACAACCGCTGCGTCCTCTTCCTGCGGCACTTCCGCCGCGAGTAGTTCCCGCAGCCGCGAGTGGAGCAGCGCAGCCTCTGCAAGCCGTGTTGCTGCGGCATCGTCACGCACGAGCCTCGCCGCAAGTTCGGCTGATTCTGCATCGGACAGGCTGTCATCAAGATGGCCAGCGATCAGACGATCGAGGTCGCTACTCTCAGGCACGGTATTATCGAGGTCGGTGTTTGATGGCTCAGGCATGATCGACATCCCTCCTCACGCGGTCCGGCCAGCACGGGCTTCGATGCACTGTCGCAGCTGGTCCCGCACCCGCTGCAAGGCCTTAGACACGGCGTTGGGCTGCATCCCCAGCCGGCTGGCGATCGCAGCCGGCTTGAGATCCTCGCGATACCGCAGGTCACAGATTTCACGCGCCCGGCCCACGATGGCCGCCAGACACTCGTTGAGCCGATCAAACCGACTCAACTCCTCGGCCGTCAGCCGCTCAAACGCTGCCGCCACTCGCTCCATCGCCTCGGTGTCAAAGGTGTGGCGATCCCGTCGCCGCCGCCTGAGGAAGAGCCCAACCTGATTCCGCGCGATACCGATCGCCCAGGGCGTAAACGGCTTCGCCGCGTCGTACCGAGGAAAACTCTCGAGCACCGCCACAGCAACATCCTGCAACACGTCATCCCGCTCGCGGAAATCCCGAACAACCGTGGAGAGGAAGGCCGCCACCGCCGGCTGTGCCAGCACCCAGAGCCTCGTTGCTTCAACAATCTGCCGATCCACGTTCGTATCCTCCGGCCTTCTGCAGGTCCCGCACCAGGGTCTTATCCACTGTGGCCAAAACGTGACACGTTTTTTTCAACAGCCCGCAAACCGGGCGGATACAACGAAGACTTTCCCCGTTTCTCTCGCGAGTCTCTTAGAAATGAACGTGCGAACTGCCTGCACCGTGCTGCTTGTGGCATCGCTCTCAATCGCCAGCCTGGGACGTGCCGACGAGCGTGCCCAGCCAGCTGCCAACGATGCTCTCGCCCGCTACGGCAAACGCGACGCTCGGCTGCACGATCCCTCAGCACTCGTGCGGGATGGCGACCGCACCTGGCTTTTTTCCACCGGCCAACTGGTCTCCTCGTGGCACTCCACCGATCTTGTCGAGTGGCAACGGGGACCCTCGGTGTTGCGCGAGATGCCAGCCTGGGTTCGCAACGTGCTGCCCGAACAGCGTGGCCACTTCTGGGCCCCCGATGTCATCAAGATCAACGGCCGCTTCCTGCTCTACTACTCCGTCTCCAGCTTCGGCAAGAACTCCTCAGCGATCGCGCTGGCCACCGCCGCGTCTCTGAACCCCGAGAGCGACGACTACGGCTGGACCGACCAAGGCATCGTGATTCAGTCGACAGCCACCAACGACTTTAACGCGATCGACCCCGCCATCATTCAGACCGACGCGGGCGAGCTCTGGATGGCCTACGGCTCCTTCTGGAGCGGCCTGCAGCTGATCCAGCTCGATCCAGCTACCGGCCTGCGGCTTGACCCGAAGGCGGCGCCGGTACCGTTGGCCTGGAGCCGAGAGATTGAAGCAGCACACATCGTCGAACGCGACGGCTGGTTCTTCCTCTTCCTCAACCACGGCATCTGCTGCCGAGGCGTGGAGAGCACCTACGAGATCCGCGTGGGCCGCAGCCGTTCGATCACCGGCCCCTACTTTGATCGGGAAGGCCGCAGCCTTCGACACGGTGGCGGCACGCTCCTGCTCGCCTCCGACGGCCCCTTCATTGGCCCTGGCCATGCCAACGTCACGCTGCGGCCCGAGGGCGATCTCCTCCACTGCCACTTCTACGACGCCACCGAGCGGGGCCGCTCATTCCTCGCGATCATGCCGATCGAGTGGGACGCCTGGGGCTGGCCGGTCGTGCCAGCCGCTCACAAGTAGCGGACCGCGAGCACGCCGCTGACGACAAGCACTGCCCCAAACGCACGGCCTGGCGAGAGTTCTTGGCGTGCAACATCCATCCAGCCAAAGTGGTCCAGCAGGAGTGAGCAGACCACTTGGCCAGCGATGACTGCTGCGATGAAGGCTGCCGCGCCGAGTTTTGGCGTGAGAAACGCGCCCGACAACACGATCAGCGCTCCGAGCGGCCCACCAATCCAGTTCCACCAGGGTGCTGAGCGAAACGCTGCCGCGGATGGGAAAGGCGGCCGGATCGCGAGCATCACAATCGTGGCTGTGAGAATCGTGCCACAGATAGAAAAAAATGCGGCGTAGCGAACATCCGAGAGGTTGCCCCGCAGCGAGGCATTCGCTGCCGCCTGCAACGCGAGACAGGCCCCTGCAGCAGCCGCCAAGAGAATCCAGAGCATGTCGACGCGAGTCCTCGAAACAAGACAGTGAAAAAAGGAGCGAGTCCGCATCGCTCATGCTCGCGGCAGGATACCCCCAACTGGCTTCTGCATCACATAGTCGTCCATCACAAAGCCGTTTCCGATGTCAAAGACCGCAGCCTCCCGGACCGTAAACCCCTGCTGCTGGTAGAAGCCGATCGCAGCCTGATTCTGTTTATTGACCTGGAGCATGAGCCATCCAGCACCATCCGCAGCCGCACGCTGCTCAACATGCTGCAGCATCCGCCGCCCAAGGCCTCGCCCACGGATCTCGGCGAGCACGTAGAGCTGCTCCAGTTTAAAGACACCAGGCTCGCCACTGGGACCGCTGCCGCAGTAGCCCACTGCACGCTCTCCAAGCCACAGCACCGCGAGCTCGTGCCCTGGCAACGCCACCTGCTGACGGAGCGACTCGTCGGTGAACCGCTCACCCAGCATGAAGTCGATCTGCTCGGTGGAAATAATCGCGGTGTAGTGTTGGTGCCAGATCGTGCGGGCAAGATCTCGCAGCACCGGCCAGTCTTCCGGCCTCACCGCCAGAATCCTCGGCTGCTCATCTCGCGGCTGCTCATCCACGAGAGCCTCGCCCGGCTTCACCTCATGTGGCATGGCCTCTTTCTCCCATGATCCCGCTCTCCTCAGCACCGCCGCATCCTCAACAACCGTCAATCGCAGCATCACGGCCCTCAGCCGAGTACCTTAGTCGATACATGCCAACATGCTTCGTTTGAAGCCGCCCAACGTGGATCACGCTGCTGAGCGTCACTCGTCAGCCCGCCATACGTCAGCCACAGGAAACTGAGATGCTCAACAACGCCTGCAGCAGCATGCCTTGTTTTTGGCAGCACCTGCGTCTGCACAGCCTGGCCTACCGGCTGGCCCTCACTTCTGCATTTGTCCTCGGCCTTCCTGCGGGCTTTGGCGTGGCTGAAGAACCGTCGCCGCAGGTGCCTCGTTTTGAACTGACGCCACAGCCCGACGCTTCAATCCACTTCACAATCGACGGCGAACACCAGCTCGGCTGGCATTATGACACCGATGCCCCGCGGCCCTTCTTCTTTCCGTTTCGCAGCCCGTCCGGTGCCCTGCTCACCCGCATGGGTCACCCCGGCGCCGAGAACCACGACCACCACCGCTCGATCTGGTTTGCCCATCACGATGTCGACGGCCACAGCTTCTGGCAGGACGAGAGCGGCTGCACGATCCGCCAAGACTTCTGGATGGTCCAAGACGATGGCGACGTGGAAGGTGTCTTCGCCGCTCGGCTCAGCTGGCTCGATCCCAGCGGCACACCACTGCTGCAGCATGACCTCGTGGCCGCTCTTCAGGAAGCCGGCAATGACGAACATGCCCTGGAGATTCAGTCCACCTTCCGTCCAGCGGACGGCCGCGAACAGGTGACGCTGGGCAAGACGAACTTTGGATTTCTTGCCGTCCGTGTCGCTCGCTCAATCTCCGACTTCTTCGGAGGCGGCACACTGACCAACAGCGAAGGCCTCGTCGGTGAGCCTGCCATCTTCGGCACACCAGCGACCTGGGTCGACTACTCCGGCCCTGTGGGAGTCGGCCTCGGCAAAGCCCGCACCAGCGAGATCGAGGGCATCACCTTCTTCGATCACCCCGAGAATCCGCGGCATCCGGCTCGATGGCATGTGCGGGCCGACGGCTGGATGGGAGCCTCGTTCTGCTTTGACGATGCCTGGGAACTCACCGGCGACGCCCCGCTGACCCTGCGATACCTGCTCTATGCCCATCGCGGTGGGGCAATCGATGCCCCGATCAACAGCGTGCAACACGCCTTCCATCAACGACCAGGCTGGCAGATCCGCCCCTCGAACTCGACAGAAAAGCATCGCCAGTGGGTCGTCGAGCGGGTCGCAACACCCTAAGCGAGCAGCACGAGTGCGAGCAGCCCGCTGCCCGCACGCAGAACGCCGACCACCGGCTCCCCTACACGCCCGCAGGAACCGCCCAGTGGTCCGCTCGATAGCGACGTCGGATCTCCGCGTTGGCCTCGCTGTCATCGATCACTGCTTCCGCCACCGGATCAAACACCAGCGTGCGACCGTGCCGGCAGGCGATATTGCCGAGGTGCACCAGCGCCGCGGATCGATGCCCCTCCTCGATGTCGGCATGCGGGCGGCCGCCATCCCGAATGCAGGTGAGGAAGTTGTCGTAGTGGGGCGGCAAGCTGAAGGAACCCTCCGCCTGATCGACCAGCTTGTTGCGTTCGCCGTAGAGCTGCCAGCCGCTCTTTTTGCCAAGCACGAGCATGCCCTTGGTGCCATAGAAGGCATTCCCATTCTCGTGGCCTTCCTGCACGTAGGGCGACCAGTCGCGCTGCTCGAAGATCAGCTGCTTCGTGCCCACCGTCTCCGGTGCTGACCATTCATAGATGCAGTACTGCGTGTCGGGATACTGCTGGTCGTCGTCTACGGCATACAGGCCGCCCAGCGCGGCCACTCGATCCGGATGCCGATCCACATCCAGCCCCCAGCGGGCGATGTCGATCTCATGCACACCGTCGTTGCCGATGTCACCGCAGCCATAGTTTTGCCAAAACCGCCAGATGCCGTGCAGCAGGTTGGCCTGATACGGCTGCCAGACTGCCGGCCCCACCCAGGCGTCGTAGTCGAGCACTGCCGGTGGGTCGGTCGGCTGCTGCCGGCCGAGACTGTTCCGCCGCTGACTGTTCCAGGCCTTGGCCACGAGCACCTCGCCGATCGCCCCATCGTGTAGCAGCTGCATCGCCTGCCGCACATGGGCTGTGCTCCGGGACTGTGTGCCCACCTGCATCACGATCCCGTTGCGACGGGCGGCCTCAATCATCAGCCGGCCTTCCCGCAGGTTGTGGCCGCAGGGCTTCTCTACATACACATGCTTGCCCGCATCGGCGGCAAGAATCGCAGCGGGCCCATGCCAGTGGTCCGGTGTCGCGATCCAGACCGCCCGCACCGATTCGTCAGCGAGTACCTCACGAAGATCGGTGGTGGATTTCGGCTGAGGCTTCCCGGCGTCGGTGATCATCTTGGCAGCGGTGGCCAGCCGCTCCCGATCCACATCACACACCCAGGTGACCTGCACGTCCTCGCGGCCAGCCAGCGTGGCCAGATGCGACCGCCCCATCCCACCGCAGCCGATCACAGCAACAGGGAGCGGTTTGCTCACCGCATCGGCTGCGGCCTCGGCAGGAGACGCCTGAATGGACGTGACTGCAAGCTGCGCCGTGGCTGCAGTAGCGAGAAACTCGCGTCGATTTGTGATCTCCATGCCCAGCTCCTTCCCAAAAAAACACACCACGTGCGGAGGTCGCGACCGAGCCACACCTCATCCCTCTCCCCGTTCCTAAGTGTACTGCCGGCAGATTGCGTTGCGTGAATCAGCAACAGCGGTGCGGGCAAATCTCGCTGCCTTCTCCGCAACAAACTCGGTATTCTGTGAACGCTCTGGGGATTGGTCTGGGGAGGGTTTGGTTATGAACACCGCTGCCACCTATTCGCTCGACACGCTGCCGACGCCTGCGGTTGTGCTTGATGGCGAACGCGCAGAACAGAACATTCGCCGCCTTGCCGACTATGCCGCGCAGCATGGCATGGGCGTCCGGCCCCATACCAAGACCCACAAGTCTGTCGAGATCGCACGACGGCAGCTGGCAGCGGGAGCCGTGGGGCTGACTGTTGCCAAGGTCGGGGAGGCTGAAGCCCTGCTGCCCGCCTTTGACGATCGCGAGCCCGACATTCTCGTCGCGTATCCCACCGTTGATTCGGCCCGGGCGAGCCATGTGGCAGACCTCGCCAACCACTGCACGATACGGGTGGCCCTCGACACCCCTGCAGCCATCGCAGCGCTGGCAGGCGCCGCCAGCAGGGCAGGCACGACCGTGGGGGTGCTGGTCGATCTTGATGTTGGCCCCGGTCGCACCGGTGTGCCCAACGTCGATGCCCTCGTGACCCTCGCAGAGGCCGTCACGCATGCCCCGGGCCTGCGGCTTGATGGGATCTTCTTTTATCCGGGCCACATCTGGAACCCGCCCGCAGAGCAGACCACACCGCTGAAGGCCGTTGCCGACACGCTCGCCGAAGCCTGCGCCCGATTTGATCGCCAGGGTCTCTCCCGTGACATCGTCTCCGGCGGCTCGACGCCCACGGCCTATCAGTCACACCTCGTGCCACAGGCCACCGATGTTCGCCCTGGCACGAGTGTGTTCAACGACCTCAACACGCTCCGCGGTGGCTTCTGCACGCACGACGACATCGCCGCGACTGTCCTGGCGACGGTGGTCAGCGATGCCGTTGCCGGCCAGGTGGTGCTCGATGCAGGCAGCAAAACCCTCACCAGCGATCGCTGCGTGCCCACCCCCGACAGCGGCTACGGCTTCCTGCCCGACTATCCAGAGGCCGTTGTCACCAAACTCACCGAGGAGCATGCGCAGGTCGACATTCGTGGCTGCCCGAAGCCCCCAAGCGTGGGCGAACGGGTGACGATCATCCCTAACCACATCTGCCCGTGCATCAATCTGCAAGACACCGTCTGGTGGAAAGAGCCCGACGGCAGCCTGCGACCGCTCACCATCGACGCCCGCGGACGGCTGTCGTAGGGGATGACTCAACGACACACTGGCAGGCGGTATGCTTGAATCCTGCCAGACATGTGTTTCCTCACGGCTTCTCCCATGCCCACCTGCGATGCCCAGCCGGCCACCTCCACGCCGCCCAACGAGTCGTTCGTCAACATCGCGGCCTACCTCTTCACACCGCTTGACCGGCTACCGGAGCGGCGTGAAGAGCTCCGCCGCCTCTGCCGCACACAGCAGCTCAAAGGCACGATCCTGCTCACGCCGGAAGGAATCAACCTCTTCATGGCCGGCAGCCGCAGCGGCATCGACACGCTGCTGACCCATCTCCGAAGCGACCCGCTGCTGGCCAAGCTTGAAACGAAGGAGAGCCTCAGCGATCGCCAGCCTTTTCGCCGCCTGCTGGTCAAAATCAAGCGTGAGATCATCGCCTTCGGCATCGAGAACGTCGCCCCTGCCTCCTACACCTCGAAGAAGCTTCCGGCCAAACAGCTCAAAGCGTGGCTCGACGAAGGACGGCCGCTGACTCTGCTCGACACCCGCAACGACTACGAGGTTGAGCTCGGCACCTTCGAAAATGCTCTGCCGATTGGCGTCGATCACTTCCGCGACTTTCCCGAGGCCGTCCGCAAGCTGCCTGAAGAGATGAAGGACCAGCCGATCGTGATGTTTTGCACCGGAGGCATCCGCTGCGAGAAGGCCGGCCCCTTCATGGAGCAGGAAGGCTTTCGCGAGATCTACCAGCTCGACGGCGGCATCCTCAAATACTTCGAGGAGTGTGGCGGGGATCACTACCAGGGTGATTGCTTTGTGTTTGACCAGCGGGTGGCCGTGAACCCGCAGCTGGAGGAGACAGCAACCACACAGTGCTTCGCCTGCCAGCATCCGCTCACGCTCGCTGATCAGCAGTCGGAGCACTACGAAGCCGGCGTCGCCTGCCCCTACTGCTGGAAGCCTGCGGAGAGCCCACGGCCGCTGACGCTTGCCGAGCGAGAGGCAGTGATAGCCGCTGTGACCACTCCGCTCCCAGGCAGCCAGCCATACGAGAATCGCCGGCCGCTGAATGTGCCTGCCCGTTACGAGGCGTGCACGCTGATCGACTTCCTGGCCGACTTCCTCCCCCACATCGATCGGCCTGAGTGGCACGACGTCATCGCCCAGGAAAGGATTGTGGATCGGGATGGGCCACTGACAGCCGAGACGATCGTGCGAGCAGGCCAACGGCTGACCCGTCTTGAGCCCGAGACGACCGAGCCGGCGGTCAACCCAGCCGTAGGCGTTCTGGCCTGGGAAGACGAGTTCGTCGTCTTCAACAAGCCCGCTCCGCTGCCGATGCATCCCTGCGGCCGATTCAACCGCAACAGCCTCACCGAGATCCTCAGCCTGGCCTTTCCTGGCGAACACCTCACCCCCGCCCACCGGCTCGACTCCAACACAACCGGCATCGTCATCTTCTCCCGCAGCCGCCGCTCAGCGAAGGCGATTCAGCGACAGTTCGAACAGACGACCACCTCGAAGACCTACCTCTGTCGCGTCGTCGGCCAGCCTGACTGGCAAGAGATGCTCTCCACTGAGCCGATCTCCAGCCGGCCTGCCGAGCATGGCTTCCGGGTGGTCGACCGAGATGGCGGCGACACCGCAGAGACCGCGTTTCGCGTCCTGAAACGCTTTCCCAATGGCGAGGCCCTGATCGAGGCGACCCCCCGCACCGGTCGCACCAATCAGATTCGGGTGCACCTGTGGCATCTGGGCTTCCCACTCGTCGGCGACCCCAGCTATCTGCCAGGGCAGCAACTCGGACGCCAACAGACGCTGACTCCCAACGACCCGCCAATGTGTCTCCACGCCTGGCGGCTGAGCTTTGCACACCCCGCTGACGGCACGACTGTCAGCGTCGAGGCGGCCCCGCCACGCTGGGCTGACTGACAATGACGGCCATCAGCATGTCTGCCATCAGCCATGCCTACTCAGCCCAGGCAGCCCGAAGAAACCGCAGCCAGTTGCCCCGCATGATCTTCTCGACGTCTTCAGCCGAGTAGCCACGGGCAGCAAGCATCTCAGGCAGTCGCTGAAGATCGGCAATCGTCTCCAGGTCGTGCGGCGACTGTTCGCGTCCGTAGCCACCGTCGAGGTCTGAGCCAATCCCCACATGGTCGGCGTTCCCGGCGACCTGACAGACATGATCGAGGTGATCGAGCATCACCGAGAGGTCGCACCCAGCCGCCTCAGGCGTTGTTTGACCGCGAACCCAGCCGGGCACCATCATCCAGGCATCCAGCGGCATCCCAATCACGCCTCCTCGATCGATCACCGCCCGTAGCATCGCATCGGAATACTGCCGGTTGTGGTCGACAAGCGCACGGCAGTTGCAGTGGCTCGCCCAGACAGGCCCCGTGAAGATCTCAAGTGCCGTCCAGAAGGCCTCGTCGCAGAGGTGCGTGGTGTCGAGGATCATGCCGAGGCGGTCCATCGCCTTCAGCAGTTCACGGCCCTGATCATTCAACGGGGCCGAGGCATCGGTTCCGTAGGCATACCGACCCGGGCCGTAGTGGGCAGGCCCCAGCGCTCGCAGCCCATCAGCGTGGGCCCGCTCAAGATGCTCAAGCGTCACCAGCGAATCGGCGCCTTCCAGTGTGAGGATGTAGCCGACCGGCAAGGAGCTGAGATCGTCCCCCGCTGCGACGGCCGTTTCCCAGCGAGCCACATGCGTCTCGAGCCCGACCAGGTCGCGAATCTGGACCATCTCCCCGGCCCGCTCCATCTCCCGATACCAGGCCAGCTGTCCCTGTGTCTGCGCCCAGGCCTGCTCGGGTGAGCTCCAGCCGGGGAGCGGGTTGTCGGGGGCGGTGTAGCGGGCGATCTGCGTGGCCACGACGAGTCCGATTGATCCTCGTCGCAGATCTGGCAGCGACGTGGTCGCCAGCCCACGGTCAGGCTTGTCAGTGAGGCCGCGGGCTCGCTCGCGGGCGTTGATCAAAGCGGCATCACACCGCAGGTCGCGGTTCCACTCCAAGGCGTTCATCGCCAGGTCGAGATGCGCATCGATGGTGAACATGGCCAACCTTTCTCACAGCAGCTCAGACCAACTGATCAAGCAGGAGCACTCCACCGAGTGCCACCACCGACACGATCGACTCCATCAGCGTCCAACTCTTGAGCGTGTCGCCGATGCTGACGTTGAAGTATTCCTTAAACATCCAAAACGCCCCGTCGTTGACGTGGGAGCAGAAGATGCTGCCAGCGCCAATCGCCAACACCATCAGGTTCGGCTCCACATCGCCACCCACCAGCAGCGGAGCGATGATGCTCGCGGCCGTCAGGCCGGCAATCGTGGCCGAGCCCACGCAGACGCGAATCCCAGCCGCCACCACCCAGCCGAGAATCAAGGGATCGAGTGGGAGCGTCTCGAGCACCACGGCGATCTTGTCATCCACACCGGTCGACACGATCACCTGCTTAAACGCACCGGATCCGGCAATCACCAGCAGGATCGAGGCCACGTCGAGGATCGCAGTTGAGTAGGTGTGCATCACGGCCGCCAGCGACTTGCCGCGAGCGAGACCGAGTGTGACCGCCGCAAAGATCAGCGAGACGACCATCACCACATCGGGATCAGCTGCAAACGCCACCATCCCGGCCCAGGGTGAGTCGGCAGGCACCACCAGGGTTGCCGTTCCTGAAAACACCAAGAGCACCGCCGGCAACAATGCCGTCACCACACTCACCGTCAGCCCAGGCAGTTCCGCATCTGGCCTCGGCTCCGCGATCAGTCCGGGCAGCGGCTTGGCTTCAATCCTGGTCAGAAACCTGGAGAACAGTGGCCCGCCGATCACGATCGCAGGCAGCGACACCAGCAGCCCGTAGAGCAGCGTGAGCCCCATGTTGGCCCCAAACTGGGCCACGAGTCCGGTGGGCGCCGGATGAGGTGGGAGCAGCCCGTGGGCCAGACTCATTGCCGCCAATGCCGGCAGCCCCACCACCACCAGCGGCAGGCCAGCACCGGCAATCACCGCGAAGATAATCGGCACCAGCAGCACGAACCCCACGCCGAAAAACAGCGGGATACCAACGATCAATCCGGTTCCCGCCATCGCCCAGGCCATCCGCGTCGGCCCACATGAGGCCACCAATGCCGATGCGATCCGCTGGGCTGCGCCACTCTCAGCGACAAGTTTGCCGAGCATCGCCCCAGCCACGATCACGATCGTGAGGGCCCCAAGAATGTCGCCAATGCCTCGGCGAATCGCCCCCGGAATCTCACCAGCCGGCATCCCCAGACCGAAGGCGGCCGCCGCCGAGACAAGCACAAACGCCAGCAGCGGGTGCACCTTCGCCCAGACCACCATCGCCACGAGGGCCACGATCGACGTGGCCACGATCAGGAGGGGCTCCATCTCTGCCCATGCCATCGGCTGCGTCTCCCTCTCTGGCTGTGGGCCCGCTGCCCGGAGTCCGTCGTGGTCTCTCGTGCACCTTGGTGACTAGGCCAACTCGAAGAGGGCCTCGATCTCCACCGAGATGTTGCCCGGCAGGGAGCCCATGCCGACAGCACTCCGCACGCCGATCCCCAGGTCATGCCCCCAGATCTCACCAAAGAGCTCACTGCAGCCGTTGATCACAAACGGATGCTGCTCAAAGTCGGGCGTTGCGTTGACCATGCCGAGCACCTTGATCACCCGCTTAATGCGGTCGAGGCTCCCCAGGTGAGCCACGAGCGTCGCCAGGATGGCCAGGCCCACCTGCCGAGCGGCCGCTTTACCTGCATCGGAGTCGAGGTCTTGTCCAACCCGCCCGGTAATTAGAGTGCCGTCGCTCTGCAGCGGACCGTGGCCGGAGACATACACATGGTGGCCATCGATGAGACACGGCTTGTAGACGCCAGCCGGCTTGGGAGCAGGAGGAAGCGCGAGGCCGAGAGCAGCGAGCCGGTCGTGTGGTGCGAGGTCGTCCATGAGAATCTAGGTGTCCAAAGTGTGGAAAGAAAATGCCGTGCCTCCCCGAAGCCCGACGGGTGGCGAGAATACCACACCAGCGGTCTCCTTGGGCGAGCCAGCCGCTATGCTTGAGGCATATACGCTTTGCGAGTAGGCAGCTGCGGAGGTTTCCGTGTGCTCCGAGATCAGCGGAAGGGTCCCGCATGGACACGCTCATCAAAGACCAGCAGTCCACCGCATCAGATCCCCTGCTCGACTGGAACCTCGCTGGAGCCACAGCAGCTGAGACCTGGGAACTCGTTGCTGGCGAACTGGTGGCAGCGGCTGCATCCGGTCGCCATCCACTGCACCTGCCGACGCTGACCACGGTCGGAGCAGACGGAGCGCCGCAGGCCAGGACCGTTGTGCTTCGACTCTTTGATCCGGCCCATCGTGAAGCTTGGTTTCATACCGACGTGCGAAGTGGCAAAGTCACCGACATGCTGCGTGAGCCGAGGGTGGCCCTGCATTGGTACGATCCAACCGCGCGAGTGCAGATTCGGATCGCGGCCCGAGCCCATGTGCACCACTGCGATGCCCGGGCTCGTACCGCCTGGGGCAACTCAGCGGCCATGAGCCGGGCGTGCTACGCAGCCTGTGACGCACCGGGAACTCCGCTCGAACAGTTCCCCACGGCTCAGCCGCATCCGGCCGACGGCGACGATGCGGGCTTTGAGGTGTTCACCGCCGTCTGCTGCCACTTCGACACCGTCGACCTGCTCACGCTGCACGCCGCAGGCCATCAGCGGGTGCTGCTGGATCTCACCGGGCGGAAGCCCACGTGGCAGATCCTCGCCCCCTAGCGAGGTTTGCCAGGCCAACGTTACTCAGCTGGCGTCCACTGCCGCAGCTGTGCATGCACCTGGGCGACGCGTCCCATGTAGTGGTCCATCGAGTAGCGACCGGCTGCAAGGCTGATGTGCTGCTTGGCGGCGTCTGCATCGCCCGTCGCTTCGGCGAAGAGGCCGAGATACAGGTGCGCGTAGCAGAGTCGGTTTCGCTTGCCTGCCTCATCACCGGCTTCGGCGGCTGCCAGAATCTCTTCCGGACTCCCCTCGCCTCGGTAGTAGGCGATGATCTCCTTCATCGGAACGCGACGATCGGGCCCTACCGGCAGCATCGCTTTCCGCGCCGCCTCAAGCCCCTCCAGACGAGCCACGCAGGCAAAGTGCCAGGCGGGATTTTCCACGTCGTTGGGATTCACCGTGCGGTGTGACTCAAACTGCTCCCGGCCATCCTGAAAGCGGTCGGCGTAGTAGAGCGAGAGCCCCCGCTGCCAGAGTTCTGGCTCAGCCGTCGGATCGGCTTTGATCAGCGCATCAAAACGCTCCGACGACTCCACCGGCTTGGCTGCAAAGAAGAGTTCTACCCCTTCTTGAAACAGCTCACTCGGCGACTCCGCTGCAGCCTGC
>Ga0181606_10003119_pt1 | contig 14059 bp, 11 predicted proteins | sample 041ome_10_FD_132994 | JGI IMG/M metagenome (GOLD analysis project Ga0181606, IMG submission 132994) | Coastal salt marsh microbial communities from the Groves Creek Marsh, Skidaway Island, Georgia - 041412US metaG (megahit assembly) | ecosystem: Environmental > Aquatic > Marine > Intertidal... | reverse complement strand
GGCGGCGATCTGATAGCCCTTAACCAGCACGTCATAGGGTGCCGCCGTCGCCAACAGGTCATTGTCCGCAAGGGATGGTCCTTCGGCGTAGAGTGAATAGACCGTCTGCGCCTGCTCCAGACTGACGATCAGGGTTGAACTGCGTTGGATCATCGACACATCGGCACCAGAGGCGTGCAGGTCATGGGCCACATCATGGCCGCTATTCCCGGTCCCCATCACCAGCGCCTTCTTGCCCTTCCACGCATGGCCATTCGCATAATGTTTGGAATGCATGACTGTGCCGTTGAAGTCTTCCAGGCCCGGAATGCTTGGCGTCACTGGGATATTGCTCACCCCAGTTGCAAACACCAAATGCTTCGGACGCATGGCCCGCAGCGTCCCGTCTTGGCGGCGTAGCTCGACGTCCCAGCAGTCATCGGCCTCGTTGTAGCGACCGGACGCCAGCTCCGTCGCACCCCAGAAGTTCAGCTCCATGGCTTCCGTGTAAATCTCAAACCAATTGGCCAGCTTGTCTTTTGGAATGAACACCGGCCAGGTTTCTGGAAACGGCATATAGGGCATGTGATTGATGTAGACTTCATTGTGCAGCGTTAGCGCGTGATAACGCTTGCGCCAGGCGTCCCCAGGCCGCTCGTGCTGATCAATCACCAATGCGTCAATACCGACTTGGCCCAAGCACGCCGCAATGCCAAGGCCCGCCTGCCCACCGCCGATAACAATGCATTCAGGGTCATGGGCTTCATAGGCTTGCGCGCGCGTGCGGTGGTCCTGCCAATTTTCCCCGCCGAATTCCCGTGAGTAATCACCACCGCCTGGCCGCCGCTCGCCCGTGCGCTCTTCATGGCCTTTCAAGTCCACAAGTGCTGTCAGCAGCACCCAGGCCTTGTGGCCGCCTCCGTCCGGCAGTAACCGAAGCACGCCAGCACAGGGGCCATTCTCCGTCTCAAAGCCAATGATGGCTTCAATAACATCCCGTCCGGCGCGGTTGATGGCCCGCGGCTGCATCCGGTCCGCCGGAATATGAAAGTCATGCGCCCTAACGCGTTCTAGCGACCGTCCGAAGTTATCTGCGATATCGGCATGACCACTGGCCGTTTCGATATGCCAAGTGAACGCGACCAAATCTCGCCAGTGACCGTCAGTCGTAAAAAGCGCGGCTGCCGCACTCGCATCATTGGCAATGCAGGCGGCTTCAAACCCGCGGAGCCAATCTGTGACGATTTCTGACAGGGCTAGATCGGACTGGGCTGGATCGGACATGGCTGAGGCACTCCGGCTGAATGAATTTCATAGCATTTCAGCATGGCCGGGCCGCTGCGCAAAGCCTGGTCAGAGATCAGGTTTCGCCGTCATCAGCCAGAACAGCCCTGTCAATACGGACAGCCCGATCGAAACCGCTGTCCAGCCTTCACGGAGCGGCCAACCAATCATGTGCGTCAGGCGCACGCCTGTAATGGGCTGCGCGCGAACGGCTGAAGCCGTGAATATCCAATCCGCCAAGGACAAGAACGCGCATATCCGCTAGATCACCGCCTTTTCAACAAACGGCTGGCCTAAGGCAATACGCTCATAATTGAACGGCGAGAGGTCCAGGCTGCGGTATTCCCCATAGGCGATCAGCTCTGCCGTGCCCCGGCCCATGGCGGGGGATTGTTGGAGGCCGTGGCCGGAAAAGCCGTTGACGAAGACGAAGTTTGTCACCTCCGTATGCGGACCCAGGATTGCGTTGTGATCAAACGTGTTGAAGGCGTAATGGCCAGCCCAGGAGTGGGTCAGCTTGATGGCCTCGAACTGCGGTACGCGGTTAGCGAGGATCGGCCAGACTTTCTCTTCCCAAATACTATGGTCTTGTACGAAATCATCGTAATCAACTGCCGGATCATCATCAGGCGGGCACCCGGCCAGATAATTCATGCCATCCGTCCGCATATGCACACCGGATGGGTCAATGGTTAGCGGCAAGTCCTGGTCCAGCGGATCTTCAGCACTGAAAATGAACGTGTAGCGCTTTCGCGGCTCTACTGGCAGTTCGATCCCCGCCATCCGGGATGTGCGCACGGCGCGGGGGCCGGACGCATTCACGACTGTACCGCACGCAATGACCTCACCAGACTTCAGCGTGACGCTTTCAACTTTGTCCCCCGCCGCAGACTTTGCCATGGCGACGACTTCGTTGGAGACATATTCAACGCCGTTCTCCCGCGCTGCGCGGCGCCAGCCCTCGAATACGGCCCCACCTTCCCAATAGCCCTCATCCACCAGATTGATGCTGCCCGCAACGATATCCTCAACATTGTAGAACGGGTAATGCCTAGATATTTCCGCTGCAGACATAATCTGCGTCGCCGCCCCGCAGGCCGCCTGCACCTTCTGGCTTTCACGCAGGGTCTGCGCAAACGCTTCGTTATCCGCCAGATACATATAGCCGTAGCTTTGAATGGAGAGTTCTGGCACGCGTTCATCGCCGCCCATATAGCCCCGGAAATTCTTCACAAAATCAGCGGCAAACTGCGATATCCGCACGTTGATCTCATTGGAGAATTGCTGGCGCATGCAGCTATTTGTGTGGGCGGTGGAGCAATTTTCATATGTGGGGTCCCGCTCGACCACCAACACAGACCCGTCAAACCCAGGGTTCACGCTAAGCCACCACGCAACAGATGAGCCGTACATCGCCCCGCCCACAATCACCACATCGTAGCTGGCGCGCTTCGGCGCTTCTGTTGGCAAGGCCATATCCGGGTCTCCCTTAAATTTCTAAGCGATCTAGCGCCCGACGCGCGGTAAACGCAATATATATGTCGACAATATTCGCCGAGGAGCGCACCGATGCCCTATGCCGGACTGGACTCCCTGCCCTTCTTCAGTGAGGCCGATATCGCCCGCGCCCTCACCTGGGGCCCACTGATTGACGCGCTGGAAGCCGCGATGATCGACCTTTCAGCTGGGAATGTCGCCCAACCCGTGCGCCAAATCACGCCGGTACCGGGGGAGGACGGGTTCATTGCATCCATGCCCGCTGTCGGCCAAGCGATGGCCGTGAAGATCGTCACGCTCTATCATTCCAACGCTGGAACGAACCTGCCGACCCACCAAGGTGTCATCCTGCTGTTCGACAAATCCAACGGTGCCCCCTTGGCCGTGATGGACGGGCGGTTGATCACTGAAATGCGCACCGCCGCAGGCTCTGCCGCCGCCGCCCGCGCCCTGGCCGCAAAGCAATGCGACGTGCTGACGATCATCGGAACCGGTGTCCAAGCCCGCGCCCACGCCGCCGCACTGGCCCACGTGCGCTCCTTCCAGGCCGTCCGCATTACGGGCCGGAATGCAGAAGCAGGTGCAGCACTGGCGGCGGACATCGGCGCTACTTTTGTGGCCGACGCTGAATCCGCCGTCCAAGGCGCAGACATCGTCATCACCGCAACATCCGCCGCGGACCCGGTGCTGCACGGCGCATGGCTAAAACCTGGCGTGTTCGTCTCCTCCGTCGGCTGGAATGGCCCTGAAGGCCGCGAGCTAGACGCTGCCGCCATGTCCAACACTGTCATCGTAGAAAGCCGCGCCGCCGCCCTGGACCAAGCCGGCGACATCCGCGCCAACAACGCCAAAATCTTCGCAGAAATCGGCGAAATCTACGCCGGCACCAAATCCCCACCCAAAGGCACCACCATCTACGACAGCATAGGCGTCGCCATCATGGACGCGGCAGCGGCACAGTTGGCGTATGAGAGGATGGTGAGATGACACTAAATTTGGAACAAATAAGAAATATCTTGAAAGTTCAAAAATAGAACATAGATGGTCTATCGTCAACACTTTTGGAGATGGACGATGAATAACCCTAAATCAGCCCCCAATGGGGCTTTGAATCAATCTATGAAGATGACGATATGACACCGCCGGCTGATATCCGGCCGTATGGCGAACGGAATGACTTTCTGCAGTCATCCGTTGGCGAAGATCGGGCAAACCGTTGGCAAGATGTCGCTACCACAGGCCGTGTCCTTGTTGAGACAGGTGACCTTTCTCGTAATGACGCCGCACTTCAGGGCGACATGACACCCGCATTGCCGAAAGCTATCATGAACCTACAGGCGCGCGGTGCAGCCACGAACCCAGATATTAAGATTGACGGCATCCTTGGTCCACAAACGTTAGCCCTGGCACTCGAACATGAACTACCGAAAGCCCGTGCCAAACGGGCGACAGGGACAAGTTCTCCACCAAACCTGCTGATTCCAGTAGAGCAACGTCGTCCCTTCACGCCCTTGCCGGTGCCAGATAGAGAAACAGTCAACCAACTCGTTCAAAACGTCATCAAAAAACGTACAAGCGAGGCCAACAGAGCTTTGTCTGTTTCAACTGGTGAGGCCCAGCTCCAGGAGGCGTTGCCTGCGACCGCTGTCGTGCCAGACATAGAGGAAAATAAGATTCTCTCAGGCGAGGAATCTAACACGCATCTTTTTGGCTCTCCTGCAGATGATGAACTGCTTGATGTGACGACTTCTCAGCCTAATTCGCTGTCGATGAAGGCACCTCCTCCGCCGCTTCAAGAATTGACCTCCAACGCTGATCCTGCGCCTGCAACAGAGAAGCCTCCAACAGCAGTGGAATCAAGTTTCAGCGCTACAGATCATCTGGAACATATCGCGTACAATATACATTTCATTCGCGACAGGACAGCGACGGTTGCTGCACTCGATAATGCTGCTAACGCCTTGGCTAAGTCCGTTGACCGGGCCGATATGGAGGCGATGGATGAGCGATCAGCTTATTGGCGCCGGCGGTTGAGGTCTGCCATTAATGCTGACGGTAGCGCCCTGGATATGGCCGAATGGAAGGAAATTCGTGCTGATATTGCCGAGGCCGAATTACGGCGAGAGGCGAATAGGGAAGCGTTCGGCGTCAACCTCGCACGCAATGGCGATGGCGGCTTCCAACTCAAGACAGACGGCGGTCAAGACCTGATTTCGCTGCCGCCAATCGCCGGTGCCGCCATCACTAAGGCTCCAGACCGGCACGGCCTGCCTTTTGCTGGCGCATAGTATAAATGAAGCTCCATGCATCAAAAACCGAACCTTCCCCAGAAAATCTGCAAAGCGTGCGGGCGACCGTTCACTTGGCGAAAGAAGTGGGAGAAGGTTTGGGAGGATGTGCTTTACTGCTCGAAGCGCTGCCGTAACGCCAAACGGAGCTGAAGGCTGAAACCTTCGCCCTATTCCAGGACGAACGGTTCCATGGTTTCCAGCGCTTTTTCGCGGATTTCGTGCCATTTTGCCGGGCCGCCGTAGTAAGCGAGTGTTCCGGGGGCAGCAGCACCGTCGCCGTTGTAATAGCTGATGCAATCGCGGAGTGGCGATGTGCGGATGTCGGCTTCGGCGCAGTGGGCGGCGTATTCAATTTCGGATTCTTCGGTGATGTCCAGCGTGCGGGCCTTCTTGTCCCGCAGCATTTCCAGCATGCTGACAGCGTATTTCACATGCATATCAATGGTGCGCGTGAAGTTGAACTGGCCGCCGCCGCCCTGCGGGCCGGACATGATGAACAGGTTTGGGAAGCCGTTGCTGTGCAGGCCAAGGAAGGTACGGGTGCCCTTCTCCGCCCATTTCTGTTGCAGGGTTTGCCCGCCGCGTCCGGTAATCATGTTGAAAGACGCGGTCGCCATCCATTGGAAGCCGGTCGCGTAAATCATCACGTCCACGGGGTATTCGACGCCGTTATGGACAACGCCGCGCTCATTGATTTCCTGCACGCCCATGGGTGCCGTGTCGATTAAATGCACATTGGGCTTGTTGAATGCGGGTAGGTATTCATCATGGAAAGTTGGGCGTTTGCAGCCGTACGGATAGTAGGGCTTCAGCGCCTCCGCCGTTTTTGGATCTTCGACAATTTCGTCCACGCGGGCGCGGATTTGCTCCATGATGCGGAAGTTGGCGTTGAGCTGCTTCTTGATCAGCTCATCCTGGCTGATTTCGGTCGCGTGCTGTTTGCGGCCAGCGTTGACGTCCACCTTTCCGGCCAGGAAATCATCATTGCCTTTAAGCGCCGTGCGCCCTGCTGAAATCAGGGCCAAACGCTCACGCCGGGCGACGGCCCAGCCGGGTTCATTGGCCCATTGCTTACGCTCTTCATCCGTCGTCTCGCGCTGATCTCGCACATCAATGGACGATGGCGTGCGCTGGAATACATGCAGCTCCTTCGCGATCTTGGCGAGTTCCGGCACCGCCTGCACAGATGTTGCACCTGTGCCAATAATGCCGATGCGCTTGTCTTTCAGGTCCACATGGTAGTTCCAACGGGAGGTATGGAACGCCTCACCCTGGAATTTCTCCATGCCGTCAATCTTGGCGAGTTTTGGTGTTGTCAGAATGCCGTTCGCCAGAATGACAAAGCGGGCGCGCATTTTATCACCGCGGTCGGTGACGACGGTCCAGCGGGCGGCGTCTTCATCCCATACGGTTTGGTCTACGGTGGTATGGAACAGGCAGCGGTCATAGAAGCCGAACTTCTCGGCCATGCTTTGGCAGTATTCCAGAATTTCAAAGCCTGATGCGAACTTCATGGAGGGGACGTAGCCCATCTCCTCCAGCAGTGGCAGATAGCTGTAGCTTTCCACATCACACGCAATGCCGGGATAGCGGTTCCAGTACCAGGTGCCCCCAACATCACCGCCTTTTTCGCAGAAGCGCACATCTTGGAAGCCGGCAGCCTTCAGCCGATACCAAAGCAATAGCCCCGCGAACCCGGCACCGACGACAACGATCTCACATTCATCGCTCAGCGGGTCCCGTTCAACCGGCGCATCGGAATACACATCTTCCAGATACTTCGCGAACTCACCTTCAAGGCCGATATATTCAGCCGCCCCGCGCCGGGCTTCCTTGAAGTCCCGATACTTCGCTTGTTCTTCCGCATTGAACGCCGCACCCGGAGGTGCTTCCGGCAGCGTTGTCAGCGCTTCATCATCAATAACCGAATAGCCTTTGCCCTGAATCCTGTCAGTCGCAAGGCTGGCGCGGGTATTGAACATCTTCAGGCCAGTGGCGGGGTCGATTGATACGGCATTCGGTGCGGACAAGAGAGCGGTCTCCTGGGGATCATCGGGAATGTTGCGTGAACGACAGTTTATACCCTATGCAAATCTGAACAAGCATCGAGCCGCATGCGTTAGGGTCAGGACCCTAGGGCGTGTAGCCGAAGTCTTTTCCCACCTGTGCTGTCATTGGTTCTGCACCGGCTTTCTGCCAGTCGGCGTCTGCAGGCAATGTCATGGATATGGCGCGGACCATGCTGGCGGTTGGGTCTTCGGCTGGTGCGGGTTTGATGCCGGTGTCGCGATATGCTGCAACGCCTTCCAACAGGAACTGGCGGGTGACGGCGATGCCCGCATCTGAAACACACAGGTTTTCCTGGGTACGATCAACGATGGGCGACACGCCGGATTGGCAGGCTGCGTCCTGAATCCACAAGCCCGGCAGGCCAGAGAACCAGGCCGTTTGCTGGCTTTCATAATCAAAGCCATAGCCGGTATCGGGGGAGAACTTGGTCCAGAAATCGGCATAGGGCGTGGTGGATGGTTTTGGCGTGTAACAATTGCGGCTGGCATGGCCAGTTTCGCGGCCCCGATGGCCTTCCTCCAGCAGCTCCCGTGTACGGGGATACAGCGGTGTGGCGGGCGTGTAGGAGAACATCAGGCAGAGCGTGTGTTCATCATCCATCGGCACCCAAGCATGGCCGCTGAGCTCCGGAAACTTTGATTGTGGCGGCACCAGTGTCCAGAACGGCGCCATGAACTGATTGACCCGCCAATAGCGCGTCGCATCGTCAATCCGGCGCCGGGACGCGATGCTGACGCCGAATGGCTGCTTCACGCATTTGAATTTTGGGCGAAGATCCTGTGCGGCCACCCAATCATTGATCGCGCCCTTCTGGTCAATCCGGCCATGGAGGATCGGCGCATGGGCGGAATCAATTTCCCCTTCCAGCGCTTGCAGCCAATTGCATTCCTGTACCCGGAAGGAGATATGGACGTTTTCTGCCGGAACCATGTTGAACTCAAGCTGCGGCAGGGGCGGCGGGCTGTCCTGATCTTCGCCGAGATACGCCCAGAGCACGCCATTTCGTTCTTGGCAGGCATAGGCCTTCAGGCGAACGCGGTCTTTCAAACGGCTACCTTCAGGCTCTGCTGGCAGGTCAAGCACGTTGCCCGTCGTATCGAACTTCCAGCCATGATAAACGCAACGAAGGCCGCATTCCTCATTCCGCCCAAACATGAGCGGCGCCCCCCGGTGCGGACAGGCATTGGCAACCAGACCAACCTTGCCGGCCGTGTCCCGGAAGGCCACCAAATCTTCGCCGAGCAACTTTATACGCTTTGGCTGACCATCCGGCGGCAGCTGATCGGCAGGGTAAAACGGCAGCCAGAACAGCCGCATCCAATCGCCCATCGGCGTATCGGGACCAACGCGAACAAGTGTTTCGTTTTCCTCAACGGACAACATTACAGCGTTTCCTTGACCAGCTTCCTCAATGTTGGCAGGTCTGCTCGCATTTCTTCGCCCATATTGCGCTGGTTGGTGAAGGAGACTTCGCCGACATAGATATCACCGTGCCTGTCCGTCGCCAGGCCGTGGGGGGCAAGGAAGCGCGCAGGGCCTTCACCGGCTGGCAGGCTTCCAAGCCGCGCTAGAGCCGTGCCATCGCCTTTCAGGATGGAAAGCCGTGGCCCGACATTCGGCATATTGCGGTTTACGTTCATGCCGGGACCAAGTTCGCCAATATAGAACAGCGTCTCCCCCATACAGCTCATGCAGATGCCGCAGGGGCGGTGCATGTTGTTCCATTGGGTCTCGTACCGGCCTTTGCCGTCGAACACCTGGACACGGTGATTTTCCCGGTCCGCCACATAAACCCAGCCATCGGCGTCACAGCAGATATTGTGGGGAATGTTGAACTGGCCGGGGTCCGTGCCCGGCTCCCCCCAGGAGAACAGCAGCTTACCGTCCGGCGAATATTTGTGGACGCGGGCATTGCCATACCCGTCAGACACATAAATGTCCCCTTCCGGCGATTGGGCCGAATGGGTGCAGCGGTGGAAAGCTTCACCACTCATATATTCAGAAGGCTTGCCAGGTATACCGATTGTCATCAGCACCTTGCCGTCAGGCGTGCATTGGCGGAGCGTGTGGTCGCCATCATCGGTGCAGAACAGTGTATCGTCCGCAGCGATATGCAGACCATGGGGGCGGCTGAACAGTCCCTCCCCCCAGGCGCGCAGAAAGTTGCCATCCCGGTCAAAGATAATCATCGGATGTTCACCGCGATTGAACACATAGACTTGGTCTTTGCTGTCGACCGCGACCGCCGCCACATCCTGGAACGACCAACCCTCCGGCAGCTTCGCCCATTCCATATCCACCCGGTAGCGGTGTTCGCCTTCACCCATAATCGTCGTCATCAAAGCCTCCTAACATCGTCTTAGGCATTAGAGTGACCTATATTGCTGAGAACGCCAATCGCCTGGACTGTATGCCTTGACCCATCCCACTGGCCCAATTGTCATCCTGCAACGACAAGCCGCGTTCCAAGACCCGCATGACTGCACGGACCGGGCGGATGTATTGGCGCTGTTTGAAGCCGTGTTCGACGCCCCTGTTCGCCGCGATACAGAAGGCCGCTTCCAGCCAGCCCTGGCGGAGCGTTGGGAAGTAAGCACGGACGCGCGGACATGGACCTTCCACCTCCGCCCCGGCCTCACGTTCCACAATGGGGACCAGGTTGATGCCAATGTGATGGTGAAGATGATTCAGCGCATGCAGCGTCCAGACATTGGTGCCACGCTGGGGGCACCTGCAGTATGGGGGCAATATCTTGGCGGGGCGACCGTCGCGGCTTCAAGCGCGCTTACATTCGTGATCACGCTTCAGGAACCAATTGCGGACCTGCTCGATATTCTTTGTTCCGCATACGCCCTGCCGCCTGAACTTGCGGATACACCAGGATTTCTGGAGGCTCCGATAGGCAGCGGTGCCTATAAAGTGGATGCTATCAGCGACGGTGAAATCGCTATGTCCGCCAACCCAAATTGGTCTGGTGGCAGCGCCCCGAATGCGCAATTGCTTTGGCGCACTGTCCCTGATCCCACTGAACGTGCCAAGGCTGTCGCCAATGGCGAAGCCCATGTCGCGACGCGGCTTGGTCAGGCGCCAACGCATATCGACTACCTTGACCCTGTGGCCATCATATACTTGCTGAATGCAGCCAGGGGTGCCCTCACCGACGCCCGCGTTCGATGTGCAATAGCGCTGGCCGTAGACCGTGACGCGCTGGTGCGCGATGTACTTGGCGGCGCTGGCCAGCCGCTATTGGGCTTCCTTAGCCCCAACCATGTCGGCGCTGATCCGGCACCGCAGCCGATGTATGACCCGGATAAAGCCAGACGCTTGTTAGCCGCCGCCGGGTTCGCCGATGGGCTTGGGATTACAATTGATTGCCCGACAAGCCTGCCCGATGAAGCCGAAGCACTCACGGCTGCTGTTATCCAACATCTGGCTGATGTTGGTGTCACAGCGACGGTTAGGCTGCATGAGGACCGAACAGCCTATGCGGAAATGGTCCGCGCCAAGGGCATCGGCGATATGTGCGTGTTCGATTCAAGCCCGATGAGCGCCTTCCGTGTGCTCTTCGAGAAGATCGACAGCCGGAACGGCGGCGCATGGCACCAAGGCTACGCAAATTTGGAGATTGAGACGTTGATCGACCAAGCCCGATCGACAACGGACCCAGCAGCCCGCGAGCACCTGCATCATCGCTGCTATCAGTTGTTACAAGCAGACCCTGCGTGGCTGACCCTCTATAACCACGTTCGAAGCGCCGCATTAGCAGGCGATCATAGCGGCTGGCACATGCGCGCCGACGGCGTCCTCGACGTCACCACCCTGCCCAAATTCTAGGAGATTTTGATGACCCGCAAAATCGCACTTCTGGCTGCCAGCGCCCTTCTGCTTCAAGGTGTTCCGGCTATTGCTGATGACATGCCGTTAATCGACGCCCACATCCATTACAGCCATGACGCCTGGGATATGTTGCCGCCCGATAAAGCCGTACAGGCATTGCGAGCTGCGGGTCTTACACAAGCATTCGTCTCCAGTTCCAGCGATCTTGGCACGCAGAAACTATATGCAGAGGCACCTGACCTGATCGTGCCGGTGCTCCGCCCCTACCGGAAACGCGGCGAGACCGGGACCTGGCACAATGACCCGACCGTCGGCGATATGGTGGCGGACCTGCTTGCCAAGAACCGCTATGCGGGCATTGGCGAATTTCATGTATATGGCGAGGATGTGGAGAAGCCCGTTGTCCGCCGCGTCGTGCAGTTAGCCAAGCAATACGGAATTTTCCTGCACGCCCATTCGGATGCTGAGGCCGTAGACCGCATCTTCGCCCAAAACCCAGATGCCCGCGTGCTCTGGGCGCATTCAGGCTTTGACGATCCAGAAGACGTGGCGGCAATGCTTGCCAAACATAAAAACCTCTGGTCAGACTTGGCCTTCCGCTCCGAGCATGGCGGCGGCGGCAAGGTTGATCCGGAATGGCGGAAAGCGTTCATGGCCTTCCCGGACCGCTTCATGATCGGCACGGATACCTTTACGCCGGAACGCTGGTTCTATGTGGCAGATCACGCCAATTGGTCCCGCGCATGGCTGGCTGACCTGCCGCCAGATGTCGCTGCAAAGATTGGTCATCAAAATGCCCGCACATTGGCAGATTGGGCGCTGAAACGGTGAGACTGCCAGGCTTGATTACGGGCGCTGTAGCACTTTTATCTACGCCAACACTTGCTGCTGCCAACTGCCCAATCGATGCGCCAATGGCGGCGGCGGGTGACTACCAACTATCATACACGCTAACGCCAGCCCTACCGACGGTTGGCCAGCCATTTCAGATGACGATTGAGGCCTGTGGTCCAGCAAACGCACCCTATACCGGTCCTATATTGGTGGACGCGGATATGCCCGCCCATCGCCATGGCATGAACTACAAACCGACCGTCATCAGCACGTTGCCCGGCACTTATGTGGCCGAAGGCTTTTTGCTGCATATGCCCGGCGATTGGCGGTTCAAGTTCCGGTTAGCGGGCGCTGATGGTCCGGTTCGGCTGGCCCACGGACATGTGCAACCGTGATCCGCTTGCTCATCCTGGCAGCTGCAATGATTGGCGCGTGTGCGAACGCTCCATCCGCCATCGCCCAAGACGTAAGCTTCAGTGAGACTGAGCGGGCGGCCATCCTCCGCTTTGGTCCCTGGCCGCCGCTACCAAGCACTGACGCCAGCAACCGCGTATCTGGTGACGAAAAGGCGATCCGTCTCGGCCTGCAGCTGTTCAATGATCCTAGGCTATCGCCATCAGGTCGCGTCGCTTGCGCAAGCTGCCATCAGCCGGAGCAAGCCTTTGCCGATGGTCGCCCGGTTGCCATCGGTGTTGCAAAGGGTGTCCGCAATACGCCTTCGCTCTTGGATACAGGCTTCAGTCGCTGGTTCGGTTGGGCAGGTGCTAATGACACGCTTTGGGGTGCCAGTATCCGTCCCATCACTGCCGCTGCCGAAATGGCGAGCGCTGCCGAGCATGTTCAGACCCTGATTACGACGGACACAAAGCTCGCCGCCGCCTTCACCCAAACATTTGGCGCAAGCGCTAAGGCAATGGGGGCGGAGCCAGCCCTTATGGCGGTTGGTAAAGCGCTTGCCGCATATCAGGAAACGCTGATCAGCAAACGAACGTCTTTTGACCAATTCCGAGACGCCCTTGCGGCAGGCGATACCACCGGAACGTCCAAATACGCGGACAGTGCCAAACGTGGCCTTAAACTTTTCATTGGCGAAGGCCGGTGCAGCCTGTGCCATCTGGGCCCACGCTTCACCAATGGTGAATTTGACGACATTGGCATTCCGTTTTTTACCGGTCCCGGCAAGGTCGACAAAGGGCGCTATGCGGGCATTCAGTATTTCAAGAAATCTGCATTCACCCGGCTTGGCGCGTATTCTGATGACCCGGCAGGTAAGGATAGCCCCGCCGCCATTCCATCCCACCATGTCGCATTACAGGGCCGGGCGTTCGGATCCTTCAAGGTGCCCTCATTGCGTGGTGTTCAGGAAACAGCGCCCTATATGCACAACGGGACGCTAAACACGCTGCCAGAGGTCATCAACCACTATTCCAAAATGGACCAGGACCGCCTGCACATTGATGACGCCGCGATCCTCCGCCCCCTTAATCTTACGCCACAGCAAGCGCTTGACCTTGAAGCTTTTCTACGGAGTTTGTCACCAACGAAATGAATCCTGATTTAGCCGGAACGACAAGCCCCATCCAAGGCTTGTATTTATAGCCAACTCGCCCCCATGCCCCCTGAAAGCGCGCCCTTGCCCGCATCCTTCAAACCACTCCTGACGGCCGCCGCTGCCAATCCTGCGCTTGAAGAGATGGCATTGGATGCACGTGACGAAATTCTGATGGGTTTCCGGCTTTTTGAGGCAGAGCTTCCACTGCAGAGCCCTCGCGCACGAGAGGCCGGATACAGCACATGGAGCGAACTCCTCGCCGCCCGTGCGGCAGACGGTGTGCGCGTGCGGATTTTACTTACGGACTTCGAACCCATCGTCGCGAACACGCTACATGCACAGGCATGGTCGGCCCTCGAAGGTTTCGTCAAAGCGGGCGATGCTGCGGGTGCTGGAGATAATCTATCCGTGATCGCGGGCCTGCATCCGGGTGAGCTTGGCAAAATTATCCGCCTCGTGTTCTGGCCCGCGCTGCGCTTTCGCCTGCATCGTGTGCGCAAGAAAGCAGAGCGGGACAATGACCAGGACCTGGCCCACACGCCTGGCCCACACGCCTGGCCTTCGCGCCTATTTGCGCCGCAAGGGCCGTGCGCTCAAAGTGCAAAACTTCCCGTCTGCCCGGTTATGGCCCGCGACCTATCACCAGAAGATGGCCGTGTTTGACGGCACCCGCGCAGTCATTGGCGGCATCGACTTGGCGGAACGGATGGCCGAT
>Ga0181606_10003117_pt1 | contig 14061 bp, 13 predicted proteins | sample 041ome_10_FD_132994 | JGI IMG/M metagenome (GOLD analysis project Ga0181606, IMG submission 132994) | Coastal salt marsh microbial communities from the Groves Creek Marsh, Skidaway Island, Georgia - 041412US metaG (megahit assembly) | ecosystem: Environmental > Aquatic > Marine > Intertidal... | reverse complement strand
TCACTCCTGGGTCATCGATAACGACTCAAACACTGATGCCTTTAAAATTATATCTGAAGATGAAAATGGTCAAATTATGGCCATTAGGCATAAAGAATATAACATTTGTTCAGTTCAGTTTCATCCTGAATCGGTATTGACCCCTAAAGGAAAACAATTATTAGATAACTGGTTAAAAAATTAATATGAAGGAGGTTTTAAATCGATTGATTCAACATCAAACACTTTCATCATCAGAAGCTAGGGAGATTCTGATCAATATTGCTAATGGATCCTATAACACAAGTCAAATTGCTTCATTTTTGACCGTGTATATGATGCGATCTGTATCGGTAGAAGAGTTAGAAGGCTTTAGGAATGCATTACTAGAACTCTGTCTTAACGTAGATTTATCGGCCTATAATCCCATTGACTTATGTGGTACTGGTGGAGATGGAAAAGACACCTTTAATATTTCAACATTGGCCTCTTTTGTTACCGCTGGAGCAGGCATCAAAGTGACTAAGCATGGTAATTATGGTGTTTCTTCTTCTTGTGGTTCTTCTAATGTTTTAGAATTTCTAGGGATCAAGTTTAGCAATGACAAAGATTATTTAGAACGTGCTATTGATCAAGTAGGTATCTGTATTTTACATGCTCCTCTATTTCACCCTGCTATGAAAAACGTTGCTCCGATACGAAGAGAACTCGGTGTTAAAACATTTTTCAATATGTTAGGACCGATGGTTAATCCAGCTTTTCCTCCTAATCAATTAGTGGGTGTCTTTAATTTAGAACTTGCTAGACTCTACAGCTACCTCTACCAAAAGACAGATAAAAACTATACGATCGTACATGCCTTAGATGGCTATGATGAAATTTCATTGACTTCTGATGCAAAAATCATTAGTAGAGCTGATGAACAAATCATCAATGCCTCTTCTTATGGAGTAACAAGCTTAACTAAAAGTGAGATTGCAGGAGGTGATAGTATTGAAAACGCAGCAAAAATATTTATAAGTGTTTTAGAAAATCAATGTACAGCTGCACAACTAGCAGTGGTATGTGCTAATGCTGCTCTTGCGATAGACACTGTAAAAAAAATAGGTCTTACCGCAGCCTATCAAGAGGCGCTTGAAAGCATTAAGAGTGGAGCTGCCTTAAGGATATTTAAACAACTTCAAGAATTGAACTAATGGATATCTTAGAGCGCATAGTTATCGATAAACGCAAAGAAATCGCTTTAAAAAAGCAGTTACTACCTCATAAACAATTAGAGGCGATGCCATTGTTTGATCGCAGATGTCATTCTGTAAGTCAAAACCTATTAAATTCCCCCTCTGGAATCATTGCGGAACACAAAAGAAGATCCCCTTCTAGGTCGGTAATCAATAACAATCATAAGGTATGGGAAGTAGCAAAAGGCTATCAAAAGGCCGGAGTTTCAGCCATATCTGTATTAACAGATCTTCCATATTTTGGGGGTGGCTTAGAAGATTTACAACTCGCAAGAGCTAGTGTAGATGTACCCCTATTACGTAAAGATTTTACGATTGATCCCTATCAAATCATAGAGGCTAAAGCTTATGGAGCTGATTTTATACTCTTGATTGCAGCTGTTCTTACAAGATCTGAAATAAAGGAGTATTCCGAATTGGCTCAATCGCTGGGTTTAGAAGTTTTATTAGAAGTGCATAATTCAGAGGAATTGCATAAATCAATAATGCCTTCATTAAATCTGATAGGAGTCAACAATAGAAACCTGAAAACTTTTGAGGTTTCCACTCAAATTTCAAAAGATTTATCACAAGAAATTCCTACTGAATTTATAAAAATTTCTGAAAGTGGCATCAGTGATGTTGAAACTATTCAGGAGTTAAAAACCTATGGTTTTCAGGGATTTTTGATTGGTGAAAATTTTATGAAAACAGAAGACCCAGAAGCTGCTGCCACAAAATTTGTAAGACAATTCCACTAAAATGAATAGACTTAAAGACATCAAGGTTAAGGTTTGTGGGATGAGAGATTCTCAAAATATAAAGGAGCTATTCGAATTAACGCCCGATTATATGGGAATGATCTTTTGGGCAGGCTCAAAGCGCTATGTCAGTGAACCTATACAACTTACAAAAAACACAACAACCAAACTAATTGGAGTCTTTGTCGATGAATCAATTGAAATAATCCTTAAAAAGGTTCACGATTTCAAACTAGATGGTATTCAGCTACATGGAAAAGAAACTGCCGAATTCTGCCAAAAACTTAAAACTGAGTTAAGCAACAGGGACATTACACCTGCTTTTATCATAAAAGCATTTTCTGTAGATGAATCATTTGATTTCAGTAGTATTGAGAGCTACAGCTTCTCTTGCGATTATTTTTTATTTGACACCAAAGGAATAGTACCAGGTGGCACTGGAAAAACATTCTCTTGGAAACTTTTAGCAGATTATCAATTAAATACACCCTATTTTTTAAGTGGAGGAATTTCTGAAAAACATCTTAATCAATTAATAGATTTTTTTGAATCTAAGGCATCTAAACACTGTGTTGCAATAGATTTAAACTCTAAATTTGAACAAAATATAGCACTTAAAGACATCGGACAGTTAAAACGATTTATAAAAACGATACAACAGTTGTCATAATAATTATACCACTATGAGTTACCAAGTAGATGAAAAAGGATATTATGGAGATTTTGGAGGAGCCTATATTCCTGAAATGCTCTTTCCTAACACCGAAGAGTTAAGACAAAACTATCTTAATATTACAGCGGACCCCTCCTTTAAAGAAGAGTTTGATCAACTGCTTAAGGAATATGTTGGGAGACCAACACCTCTTTATTACTCAAAACAACTTTCTGAAAAGTATCAAAGTAAAATATACCTTAAACGTGAGGATCTTTGTCATACAGGGGCGCATAAAATTAATAATACCATCGGACAAATATTATTAGCAAAACGATTAGGTAAAAACCGAATAATAGCTGAAACTGGAGCTGGTCAACATGGAGTTGCAACCGCTACTGTTTGTGCTTTAATGGGGATGGAGTGCATCGTTTATATGGGAGAAATTGACATCAAGCGTCAAGCTCCAAATGTAGCTCGAATGAAGATGTTAGGTGCCCAAGTCATACCTGCCAAATCTGGATCTAAAACGCTAAAGGATGCTACCAATGAAGCCATAAGAGATTGGATTAACAATCCTGTTGACACCCATTATATTATTGGTTCTGTTGTTGGACCTCATCCGTTTCCAGACATGGTCGCACGTTTTCAATCGGTTATTTCAGCAGAGATAAAAACACAACTTCTAGAGAAAGAAGGGAGAGATTATCCTGATTACGTAATTGCTTGTGTAGGTGGAGGTTCTAATGCTGCAGGGGCATATTATCATTATTTAGATCGTGAAGAAGTTGGAATTATCGCTGTTGAAGCTGCTGGAAAAGGTATTTATTCTGGCGAAAGTGCAGCTACCTCTGTCTTAGGGAAAGAAGGCATCATACATGGCTCTAAAACGTTGCTAATGCAATCTGAAGATGGTCAAATAACAGAACCTTACTCGATTTCAGCTGGTTTAGATTACCCAGGTGTTGGTCCAATGCATGCTAATTTATTTAGAACAAAACGAGCTGAATTCATTTCAGCAACAGACGAAGAAGCTATGAAAGCGGGATTAGAACTTTCAAAATTAGAAGGGATAATACCTGCCATTGAAACATCACATGCACTAGCTGCTTTAGAACATAGAAAATTTTCTAAAGAAGATATCATTGTTATCAACTTATCTGGTCGTGGAGATAAGGATTTAGCCACCTATATCGATTATTTTAACTTTTAAGATTACTATGATGAACCGAATAAAACAAATAGTTGATTCGAATCAAAAAATACTTTCTATCTATTTTACAGCTGGATACCCAGAAAAAAATGATACCTCAAGGATTATTAAAAAATTAGAAGCATGTGGCGTAAATCTTATTGAAATAGGATTACCTTTTTCTGATCCTTTAGCTGATGGTCCTGTAATTCAAGAAAGTTCAACAACAGCTTTAAAAAATGGAATGACCACTGAACTGCTCTTTGAACAACTCAAAGATATTAGAAAAGAAGTGACTATTCCGTTGATCATTATGGGATATTTCAACCCTGTAATGCAGTATGGAGTAGAATCATTTTGCAAAAAATGCCAGGAAATTGGAATCGATGGACTAATTCTTCCGGATTTACCATTGGAAGAATATCAAACTCACTATGCTTCTCTATTTGAAAAATACAATTTAGCAAACATCTTCCTGATTACACCACAAACATCCGAGGAACGTATAAGAACTATTGATAATGCTTCGAATGCATTTATTTATATGGTAAGTTCGGCTTCAGTAACCGGAAGTCAAGCTGGATTTGGAGAGCAACAAGAACACTATTTCAAACGCATCGCTTCTATGGGATTAAAGAATCCGCTTATCGTTGGTTTTGGAATCAAAGATAAACAAAGCTTTGATCAAGCAACACATCATACCGCTGGTGCTATAATTGGGAGTGCATTCATTTCTGAAATTACAGAAAATGGTGTTGAAGGAATTGAAAATTTTGTAACTAAAATTCGTTCATAAAGCTGCTCTAACAGAGCTAAAACAGTACATTACCAAAGTAACTACTAATTTCATACGTTGTACGCCTTTATGTTAGCACATTAAAGGCCAGTAGTGCACCAAGTCCAAATCAAAAAGAAAATTATAAAAAAAGGTGCGTTTGTCTTTATGATAAAAGAAAAACGTACCTTTTTTTAGACCTGAATCCTATTTTAAAGTTAATACTAAATCATCTGGATTTACAAGATCACCGCTCTTAAGCTGAATTGACTTTACTACTCCTTCCGCATTTGAAGTCACCGTAGTTTCCATCTTCATCGCCTCAATAATAAATAACGGTTGATTCTTTTTAACTTCCTCACCTCTTTTAACAAGCACCGAAGACAACAACCCTTGAAGTGGCGCTCCAATTTGTTTTTCATCCGAAGCATTAGCTTTAACATGCTCAATTTTATCAACTTTGATGGAAGTGTCTTTAACAGAAATTGTTCTTAATTGTCCGTTGAGTTTAAAGTAAATAGTTACATTACCCTGAATATCTGGTTCAGACTTAAGCATTAATTTGATTAAGACATGAACCCCTTCATCTAATTTTACCATAATCTCTTCCCCTATGTCCATTCCATAGAAAAAGTTTTTAGTTGGCAAATTCAACACATTACCATATTTCAAATGTTGGTTATATGCCTCTTGAAACACTTTAGGATACAAGCTATACGATAAGAAATCTGTAAGTTCTAGTTTTCTACCCATACCCTTTGAGAATTTACGTTTGAATTTCTTGAATTCACTATCAAAATCTATTGGTTCTAGATGTGCATTTGGACGCTCGGTGTAGGGCTTTACATCTTTTAGCACCTTTTTTTGAATTTCTTTTGGAAAACCACCTACTGGTTGACCCAAATCACCTTTAAAGAAACTGATTACTGAATCTGGAAAATCCATAGTCTCTCCATGTTGGATCACATCCTGGATGGAATAATTATTAGAGATAAGGAACTGAGCCATATCACCAACAACTTTTGAACTCGGAGTTACTTTTACAATATCTCCAAATAATTGATTAACCTCTCCATACATTTTAGTTACTTCAGGGAATTTATCTTCAAGACCTAATGCAATAGCCTGACCTTTAAGGTTCGAATATTGTCCCCCAGGAATTTCATGTTTATAAACCTCCCCTGTACCTGCTTTTAGACCAGATTCAAAACCATAATAATACTGTCGAACTGCTTCCCAATAATCAGAATAACGAGCCAAAGAATCTCCATTAATTGGATTTTCTCTTTCATGATATCTCAGAAGTTCCACCATCGAGTTAAAATTAGGCTGAGAAGTTAGACCAGATAGTCCTCCTAGCGCTACATCAACTACATCAACTCCAGCTTCAATGGCTTTAATATACATAGCTGCTTGAGTAGATGAAGTGTCATGTGTGTGTAAATGAATTGGAATTGACAATTCAGATTTCAATGCTGATATCAATTCGTAAGCTGCATAAGGTTTCAATAATCCAGCCATATCTTTAACGGCTAGTATATGAGCACCAGCATTTTCTACATCTTTAGCTAATTGCACATAATAGTTCAAACTATATTTTGTTTTGTTAGGATTTAAAATATCACCCGTATAACAAATAGTTCCTTCTGCAATTCCTTGGGTTCTCTTTCGGACATGTTCAATTGCCGGTGCAATAGATTCCATCCAGTTCAATGAATCGAATATTCTAAAAATATCAATTCCTGTCTCCCAAGATTGTTCTACAAATTTTTCAATAAGGTTATCTGGATATGCCTTATAACCTACTCCATTAGATCCCCTAAGCAACATTTGCAATAAAACATTTGGCATGGCTTTTCTTAAAAGAGCTAAACGTTCCCATGGGTTCTCTTGCAAAAATCTCAAGCAAACGTCAAAGGTTGCCCCTCCCCATACTTCCATTGAAAAAATATCTGGATGATTCTTGGCATAGCTTTCAGCAACCGCCATCATATCAATAGTTCTCATACGAGTAGCAAGGAGTGATTGATGTGCATCACGCATGGTCGTATCGGTAAAATGAATTTTCTTTTCATTTTTTAACCATGCTGCAAATTTCTCTGGACCAAGTTCTGTCAATAAATCCTTTGTTCCCTTTGGAAAATCTCCCTTAGGAATCGCAGGAATTACTGGTTTTGAAAAAACCTTGGAATGATCTACTTTTTTTACATCTGGATTACCATTTACAATAGTTTCTCCTAAATAGGCTAAGAGTTTATTAGCTCTATTTTTGGTCTCCTTTATATTAAAGAGTTCTGGTGTGTTCTTAATGAAATTTACCGTGGCTTTACCACTAACAAAGGTCTCATGAGCCAAGATGTTGTCTAAGAATGACATATTAGTTTCAACACCTCTAATTCTAAATTCAGCAAGTGCTCTTCTCATTTTACGACAAGAACCATCAAGAGTTCTACTAATCGCCGATACTTTAACTAACATCGAATCAAAGAATGGAGAAATTGAAACTCCTTGATAAATACTACCAGCATCCAAACGTATACCTAAACCAGATGCAGAACGATAGGTTGTAACTACTCCATAATCTGGTTTAAAATCATTCGCTGGATTTTCAGTAGTAACTCTACATTGCAACGCATAACCGGTTACGGTTACCGATTCCTGAGAAGGGATTTTAATTTGCTCATCACTTAGTTCATAACCTCCTGCAATAAATAACTGAGTCTTCACCAAATCGATATTGGTGATCATTTCAGTTACGGTATGTTCCACTTGGATTCTTGGGTTTACTTCTATAAAGTAAATCGATCCATCTTCATCAACAAGAAATTCAACAGTACCAATATTGTTATAATCAACTGCTTTACAGATAGCAATTGCATACTGATACAACTTATCTTTTGTTTCTTGTGGAAGGCCAACTGATGGAGCGTATTCAATAACCTTTTGATATCTTCGTTGTACCGAACAATCTCTTTCGTACAAGTGAACCATATTTCCATGAGTATCCGCTACAATTTGTATCTCAATATGCTTCGGATTTTCAACAAATTTTTCTAAGAAAACTGTATCATCCCCAAAAGCATTTAACGATTCTCTTCTAGATTCTGGATAAGCTTTAATTAGCTCTTCCTCCGTCCAAATCACACGCATTCCTCTACCTCCTCCTCCTGAAGCTGCTTTTAACATTAATGGATAACCAATAGTTTGAGCTTCTTCAAGTGCAACATCAAGGGTATTTAGGTCTTTAACAGAGGATCTAATAATTGGAATGTTATTTTTCTCAGCAACCTCTTTGGCCATAATTTTATCACCAAGAGCTTTTAGAACTGATACCTTAGGACCTATAAATATAATCCCATTATCTTCACACTTTTGAGCAAAATCAGCATTTTCGGATAAGAAACCATATCCAGGATGGATCGCTTGTGCACCAGATTTTAAAGCAATTTTAATGATCTCATCACTATCTAAATAAGGTTTAAGAGGCTCCGTATCAGAACCGATTTGATAGGCTTGATCCGCTTTATAACGGTGTAACGAATAACGATCTTCGTAGGTAAATACGCCTACGGTCTTTACTCCTATTTCAACACATGCTCTGAAAATTCTAATGGCGATTTCACCTCTATTAGCTACTAATACTTTATTAATATTCACCTTTTGAATGGTTTTAAATTATACCGATCTATCGGATTTTAGTCTCAATTACAAATTTAATGCATAACAGCAGAATTTACTATAGGGATTGGAACTAAAATATTATATTTAATTAACTTTATGTTATTAATATAACATTTTGTATGTTTTTATAACATACTATAGATTTAGCAATATATTTTCACAGTTGCTTATCGAACAAAAACAGGTGCAAATTCATCTGTAGTATGCGCTTCACTATACGAATAGCCTTCCGCATTGAAATTAAGTAGCGATTGAGGATCTGTAAGACGTTCTTCAGTAATATAACGCAGCATTAATCCACGTGCTTTTTTAGCAAAAAAACTGATCACTTTTAACTGATCATTCTTCCAATCTTTAAAAACAGGCGTATATACTTTTGCTTTAAAGCGTTTCAAATCAACAGCTTTCGAATATTCAGTTGATGCTAAATTCACTAGACTTTCATCTTGATCTAAATTTGAGTCGATAAAAGAAGTCAATGTAGATTTCCAATAGGCATATAAATTTTCAAAATTACCGAACTTAAATTTAGTTCCCATTTCTAATCGATACGCTTGCATTAAATCCAAGGGTCTTAAGATTCCGTATTGTCCAGAAAGAATATAGGTATGGCCTTGTAAAAAATTTAATTGCTCTTCACTTAAACTTAAGGCATCGAGTCCCTGGTATACATCACCATTAAAAGTATAAATAGCAGGTCGAGCATTATCCGTCGTAAAAGGTGTGGTAAAATTTTGATTACGTTCCCAGTTGAGTTCCGCTAAATTAGTAGAAACATGCATGAGCTGAGCTAATTGCTTTGGCGATTTCTTTTTTAATTCGGCATTAATTTGAGTAGCTTGATCAAGGAACACGGGAGTTGTATAAGTGTCATAACTTACCGTTGTTTCAAAGTCTAAAGATTTTGCAGGAGATATAAGTACTTTCATCACAATTAATTGAATTCCAAAAATAAGAAGCAAATAGAAGGAATCAAACTAGAATCGAGCAGATTAATCTATAAAGCTATAAATAAGATTTATATATCACTTGAATGAATAGCATAAGACCTCCACTTTTCAATACAGTTGTTGAGATCTTCAGGAAGCTCGGAATCAAAACTCAAGAACTTTCCAGAAGTAGGATGTTCAAATCCTAAGGTTTTAGCATGAAGTGCTTGCCTTGGCAGTACCTTAAATGCATTATGTACAAATTGCTTATATTTTGTAAAGGTGGTACCTTTTAGAATCTGATCACCTCCATAGCGTTCATCATTAAATAATGGATGGCCTATGTGTTTAAAATGAGCTCTAATCTGGTGTGTTCTACCAGTCTCTAACTGACAAGAAACTAAGGTTACATAATTCAATCGCTCTAGAACTTTAAAATGAGTTACTGCTTCTTTTCCATGAGCACCATCCTCAAAGACATCCATCAATAATCGGTTTTTTAAATGTCTACCAATATGTCCTGTAATCGTTCCTTCCTCATCTTCGATTAATCCCCATACCAATGCGATATATTCCCGTTGGGAGGTCTTATCGGCAAATTGTTTTGAAAGATGCGTCATTGCCTCTGGTGTTTTAGCCACCACTAATAATCCGGAGGTATCTTTATCAATTCGATGAACTAATCCAGGACGATCATCAGCATTTAAAGGAAGTCCTTCAAAATGATGCAAAAGAGCATTGATTAACGTTCCTGAATAATTTCCATGTCCAGGATGTACCACCATACCGGCATTCTTATTCACTACCAATAATTGATCATCTTCGTAAACAATAGTTAATGGAATATCCTCCGCTACTAATAAGGACTCATGTGGAGGGTGAGTAAGCATCACTCTAATTTGATCACCAGGCTTGACTTTATAATTTGATTTAACAGGAATATTATCTACCCATATACAGCCATCTTTAGCAGCTTGTTGTATTTTATTTCGTGTAGCATGCTCGATAAAATTCATTAAATACTTATCGACTCTAAGTGGCTCTTGACCGCTTGATGCTGTAAAATTATAATGCTCATGAAGCGCTTCTAATTCTGGTCCAATTTCATCCATTATAATTCTTCTTCTAACTCTTCTTTTCGTTTTATACGAGTACCATCTCCACAAATCAACTCAATTTTTGACATTCTTGGTAGTTGTGCTCCTACAGCTATGGAATCTCCTTTAAATTTAATGGCATAAACCATATCTTTTCCTAGGGCTGGAATATAAGTTATGGTATCAATTTGTAACCCTACCGCATTTAATTTTGATATAGCATTTCTCTTAGTAATTTGAATAATCTCAGGAATAGAGACCTTAGCATATCCTGATGGATTAATACTTACATATATTTTTCGATTGGCCTTAACGGCTTTAGCTGCACTAGGGGATTGATCTAAAATAGCATATTTTGGAAAATTAGGATCATATTTCGAAGAATCGTTAACCATAACTTGAAGTTTGGATAAGGTAAGTAATTCTTGTGCCTCATGTAGTTCAAGTCCAATAAGATTAGGCACATTAATAGTTTCACCATGTCTGGTTATCACTCGTAATGCTTGAATTACAATTAATAGCGCTACCACAGTAAACAGCAATGCCTTGATTACTTGTTTAAAGAAAATCTTACTTTTAATAAAATCCTTGAATGTTCCCATAGTGCAAATATAACAATAAGTTCAACGTAACTAACTGATTTGAGTTAGAAGTAGCAGAATTACAAAAGCTTGCTTATATTTGAATCATTAGTTACCTATACGTATGAAAAATATTGCTGTGATTATGGGAGGTTTTACCTCGGAATTCACTATATCATTGAAAAGTGGTGCCGTTGTAGTCAACAATTTAGATCCCAAAAAATACAGAGCTTTTCCGATTATTATTACTAAAGATCGATGGTATTATACCGATCAAGATCAACAACAATATGATATCGATAAGAGCGACTTTTCATTACATATAGGCTCAAAAAACTATCATTTCGATTGCGTATTTAATGCAATTCATGGATCTCCCGGAGAAGATGGGTTGATTCAAGCCTATTTAAAACTCCTTGGAATACCGCAAACAGCCTGTGATTATTATCAAGCTGCTCTCACCTACAACAAAAGAGATTTGTTACGTGTACTAAAAGCTTATGGAATTAAATCTGCCGCATCCTATTACTTAAATAAAGGAGATAAAATCGATACGACAGCAATTATTAAAACTGTAGGTCTTCCCTGTTTTGTTAAAGCAAATAAATCTGGTTCCAGCTATGGAATATCCAAAGTTTATAACGAAAATGAACTCCCAGCCGCTATTGAAAACTCATTTCAAGAAGACGATGAACTCCTCATTGAAAGTCATTTAGAAGGAACAGAGGTTTCTATTGGTGTGATCAGTTTCAATGGATCAACAAAAATTCTTCCGGCAACTGAAATCATAACAACTAACGATTTTTTTGATTATGAAGCAAAATACGAAGGGAAATCTGAAGAAATAACACCAGCTCGTATCAGTGATCAACAACTAAAAAACTTAAGAGCAACAGCCAAAAAAATATATGAGGTACTTAAACTTAAAGGATTTAGTCGTTCAGAGTTTATTTTTCAAGGAGATGAACCCTATTTATTAGAGGTCAACACCACTCCTGGTATGACCAACGAGAGTTTATTGCCCATGCAGGCCAAAGAAGCTGGAATTACATTAGAAGAACTTTTTAGTTCTGCCATTGAAAATGCATTAGACTAATTGTATATTTACACTATGAGTTCAAGAATTGCAGTTTTTCCGGGATCCTTTGATCCATTAACCCTAGGTCATGTAGACATTATTCAACGTGCACTACCCTTGTTTGAAAAACTTATCATTGCCATTGGAGTTAACTCTGACAAACAATCGATGTTTAGCCTAGAAGACCGAATCAATGCTATCCAACAAACCTTTAATACTGAAAACAAGATTGAAGTAAAGTTCTACTCAGGGCTTACGGTTGATTTTTGTAAAGAAGTTAAGGCTGATTTTCTAGTAAGAGGCCTCAGAAATCCAGCTGATTTTGAATTCGAAAAAGCCATTGCTCACACCAATAGAACGTTAAGTGAAATTGAAACAGTTTTCTTACTGACCTCATCTGGAAAATCCTTTATCAGTTCGTCTATAGTTAGAGAATTATTTAAACACAAAGGTGATGTTTCTAAATTTGTTCCTCAAGCTGTTCTAGAACTCCAACCGCAATAAAATATCGTTGTATGCTCTAATAAGTCAATTATCTTTTCTATTACTTATTCTTCAAATAATAGTTTGATATTGGTATAAGAATTATTGAGTGCCTTTTTAATCTTGTGAGGTCCTTTCCATTTAACTTTTTCTATTCCTTCCTCTACTTGACCAACTAATGGTCCAGTATACGAGGTACTCATAGCAAACCAGTGTACCTCTTTTAGTCGATATTTATCATTTCGTTTAAAAATATGATAGGTTATTTGTAGTGGGTTTTCCAAAATTAAATCCTTAACTCCCGTTTCTTCCTCAACCTCTCTAAGAGCGCAATGCTCAATGGTTTCATCTGGATCCAGTTTGCCCTTAGGTAAATCCCATTTCTCATTTCTGAAAATAAACAAAACTTTACCTTTCGGATTAGTTACTACGCCACCTGCTGCAATTTCCTTTTTAATAATGGTTGAAAATTTGTTAAGCAATTCTTCATGATTAGGATGATACACAAAAGCTTTGCTTAACTTGTTTTTTCGAAGCTTTTTAACTACTTCAAGCACCGACTCTTTGTTAAGCGGAACATAAGAATCCGTTTCTATTTCCGATAGTTTATTTGTAAGAATCAATGGAGATTCATTGACAAAAACTTTATACATTTGCACTATGATTTTAAGTAAAGATACCGCAGCAAAAACAGCCGAGCTCTTAGTGCAAATTAATGCAATTAAATTGAAACCTGAAAATCCATTTACATGGGCCTCTGGCTGGAAGTCTCCAATCTATTGTGACAATAGAATTGTACTTTCTCATCCAGAAGTAAGAAACCAGCTTTCTAAGGCAATGGCTTCTCAAATTAAAGAACTTTATCCCACTGTAGAAGTCATCGCTGGCGTAGCTACGGGTGCTATAGGAATTGGGATGCTCGTTGCTCAACAATTAGAGCTTCCATTTGTATATGTTCGACCTGAAGCAAAGTCTCATGGAAGAAAGAATCAAATTGAAGGCCAACTTGAAAAAGGAAAAAATGTAGTTGTCGTAGAAGATTTAATCTCGACAGGAAAAAGCTCTCTAAAAGCTACTGATGCGCTTGAGGAAGCTAATGCTAATATTTTAGGAATGATAGCAATTTTTACCTACGGATTTAAAGCTGCGGATGAAAATTTCGAAGCAAATCAGATTCAACTACATACCCTTAGTGACTATGATCACTTGATCGAACAGGCCGTTCAATCGCAATATATCGATCAAAACCATTTAGAAACCCTAAAAGAATGGAGGCTAAGTCCTAGTACTTGGAAACAATAATGTATTTAGAGAGTCCAAAAATTACACTTGAAAAAAGTGCTCAAGAAGTATATGAGTTTTTAGCTCAATTAAGCAACTTTGAGTCCCTTATGCCTGAAAACACGGATAAGTTTGAATTGATCAACGAGAATCGTTTCTTATTTTCCCTCAAGGGAATGCCTGAAATTGTTTTAGAGAAAAAAACTCAAACACCCTATAGTCAGCTTATTTTAGGAGCTGCTTCTGAAAAACTTCCCTTTAGCTTAAAAGCGGAATTAATCACCTTGTCAGAAGAAAGCACAGAAGTTCAACTTATTTTTGATGGTGAATTTAATGCGATGATGGCGATGATGGT
>Ga0181606_10003116_pt1 | contig 14064 bp, 14 predicted proteins | sample 041ome_10_FD_132994 | JGI IMG/M metagenome (GOLD analysis project Ga0181606, IMG submission 132994) | Coastal salt marsh microbial communities from the Groves Creek Marsh, Skidaway Island, Georgia - 041412US metaG (megahit assembly) | ecosystem: Environmental > Aquatic > Marine > Intertidal... | reverse complement strand
TTGGTAAATTCTGCAATACGCAAAGTGCGATCGGTTGTGTCGGGCGGGACGCTTTGCTGCGGGTGGCAAAGGAAGGTCCGGTTCAACAGATACGCGCAATTGAAATTCATGGTGATCGCGTGCCGGGGTGTGATCGCCCGTGGCCGATTATGGCCGGAGATCGCAAAATCGGACAGGTCACAAGCGCAGCCTGGTCGCCCGATTTCAATACCAATGTTTCAATAGGCATGGTGCGTATGACCCATTGGGACGATGGATGCGAGGTTGACGTCGTAACACCCGAGGGGGTTCGGGCTGCGACGGTAAATGAGCTGTTCTGGTTATAGGGTAAGGGGGCAGCCTCGTTTGACCCTCTAAGAGTATTTGACCCAAGAAGAAGGCTGTTTTGTTTTCGGCAATAGGAGTATGGAAGATGTTCAACGCATTAGTTGTTGAGAAAGACGAAGAAACCGGAAAAACCGCTGCAGCGTTGCAGCAAATCTCGGTTGATGATCTGCCAGAAGGCGAAGTGACCGTTGCAGTCGATTTTTCGACAGTTAACTACAAAGACGGCCTTTGCATTGGACCCGGTGGAGGATTGGTGCGGACCTATCCGCATGTTCCAGGCATCGACTTTGCAGGCACGGTCGAGGAATCTTCGGACGATCGCTACAAGCCCGGAGATAAAGTTGTGCTGACAGGCTGGCGCGTAGGAGAAAACCGCTGGGGTGGCTATGCGCAGAAGGCGCGGGTCAAGGCGGATATGCTGGTGCCGCTTCCTGAAGGGATTGATGCGCGCCAAGCGATGGCTGTCGGAACCGCTGGTTTCACCGCGATGCTTGCTGTTATGGCGTTGGAAGATCACGGTTTGAAGGCCGGTGATGGCCCTGTGCTTGTGACCGGTGCTGCTGGTGGCGTTGGATCGGTTGCAACCGCGATCCTTGCCAATCTGGGGCACGAAGTGGCTGCGGTCACAGGTCGCGCTGAGCAAGCGGACTATCTAAAGTCTTTGGGTGCAACGCAGATTGTAGCGCGGGACGAACTAACCGAAGTGACACGCAAGCCGCTAGAAGCAGAGCAATGGGCGGGATGTATAGACGCTGTTGCGGGGGCCATGTTGGGCCGTGTGCTGAAGCAGATGAAATACGGGACCTCTGTAGCAGCCATCGGTCTGGCCGGTGGTGCCGCTATTGAGGGTGCGTTGATCACGCCGTTCATTCTGCGGGGCGTAAATTTGTTGGGGATAGACTCGGTCATGCAGCCTTACGACAATCGTGTTCGGGCATGGCAGCGCATCGCCAGCGATCTGCCTATGGATAAACTGGAAGAGATGGTTCTTCCTGCTACACTTTCTGACTTGCCTCAACTTGGAAAAGACATTCTGAAGGGTCAGGTCAAAGGTCGCGTTGTTGTCGATGTGAATGCATAAGGATTGATCCGTTGGGCGGGGGTTACCCCGCCTTACTAAAGCATTCAGGCATTTGTAGTATTTCAAAGTACGAATGCTACAAATGTAATAAAACCGATCTGCGGGCGGCAGTCTGTTACTGCCCCAGTTCCTTCATCCCGCGCTCGATCCCTTCAAGCGTCATTGGAACCATTCGGTTTTCGAAAATCTCGCGGATCATGCCAATGGATTGGGTATAGGCCCAGTATTTTTCTGGCACTGGATTGATCCACAGATGTTCAGGCCATTGGGTGCGGGCCCGCTGCAGCCAAGTTTGACCGGATTCCGCATTCCAATGCTCATTCGCCCCACCCGGATAGGCAATTTCATAGGGGGACATCGAGGCATCGCCGACAAAAATGCATTTGTAATCAGACCCGTAGGTGTTCAACACCTCTTGCGTCGGCGTTACCGCGTCCCAGCGCCGAGCGTTATCGCGCCAGACACCTTCGTAAAGGCAATTGTGGAAATAGTAGTATTCTAGATGTTTGAATTCTGCTCTGGCAGCGCTGAAAAGTTCCTCGACGATCTTGATGTGGTCGTCCATTGAACCGCCAACATCCAGAAATAAAACAACTTTAACGGCATTCCGCTTTTCCGGTCGTGTCTTTACATCAAGATATCCATGTTCAGCGGTTGAGCGGATCGTATTGTCGAGGTCGAGCTCTTCGTGCGCACCGTCCCGTGCCCAACGGCGCAGGCGCTTTAGGGCAACCTTGATGTTGCGGGTGCCAAGCTCGACTGTGTCGTCTAAGTTTTTGAACTCGCGCTTGTCCCAAACCTTTATGGCCCGTCTATGGCGGCTTTCCTGCTGGCCGATACGGATGCCCTCGGGATTATAGCCATAAGCACCAAAGGGAGAGGTTCCTGCTGTACCAATCCATTTGCTTCCGCCCTGATGCCGCTTCTTCTGCTCCTCAAGGCGTTTTTTCAGCGTTTCCATGAGTTTATCGAAGCCACCTAAGGCTTCGATCTGGGCTTTTTCTTCTTCGCTCAGATGCTTCTCGGCCATTTTACGAAGCCAATCTTCGGGAAGATCAAGTGCATTTAGGATCGCGTCATTCGGGATTTCCTCGATACCCATGAAAGTCTCGGAAAAAGCCACATCAAACCGGTCGAGGTTCCGCTCGTCTTTGACCATGGCGGTGCGGGCCAGATAGTAAAACCCTTCGATCTCGTAGGTTACCAAGCCTGCGCTCATACCTTCCAGAAAACTCAGGAACTCGCGCAGGCTGACAGGAACACCGACTTTTCTGAGGTTGTCAAAGAAGGGCAAAAACATCGTTATGCCAGTCGCAGAATGATTGTATTCAGGAATAACCCAAGGATTACAAAGATCAGGAAATAAATGCCGGCATACTGAATGATATCAATCGTTTTGCCTTTACGCTTTTTGGCAAGCGTTCCGCCTATAAGTGCCCCGATCAGACCAACAAAAATCACGATCACTATGTAAAACCCCTATTTATCTCGGGCTAAGTGAAGCGATCTCTCTTAGACGCGCTTGCACTGCCGTTTCCGATCCAAACCCGTAACGCGCAGAGGCCATACTGTCCAGACGAACAGTTCGGGCTTCGGAAGTTCGACCTGCAAGTTCGAGAGCTTCAGCTTCCAGAAGTTGCAAGCTGGAAAGCAGGGCGTAGTTCTCGTACTGGCTGGCGACGGATATATAGGGTTTTACGATGGCGATTGTCTCGGCGCTGTTGCCAGCTGACAGGGCGAAGGCCGCAAGTTGGCTTGCAACAAAAGCTCGGTGAATCTCGGTGCCTTTGTATTTTCCATAGGCTGCGTTTGATTGCTCAAAGGCAATGCGGCTAGCACTTGGATTTTGACCAATCGAAACGCGACCTAAAACGAAATAACTGAAGCCAAGGCGGACGTCTTGGAAATTGCTTTTCTTTGCTACGACGACGGCGCGCTCAGCCGCACGAATGCGTTCTGGCGCTGACGCACCAGCGCCTAAAGCAATTGAGATAAGTTCGTTCCATTTGGGGGATATTTCCGCCCGAGCACTGCCTTGAAGGGTATCACCTATGGGATTCAGGCGTGACAGTATCAACGAAAGGCGCGCTGCAACTTCGCCACGGGACATGCCTGTGCGTAGTGTTGGATCGTAAAGTGTTCTTAGGACCAAAAGGTCGAAATCTGTCAGTATGGCATGTACGTTGTCGTCGTTGAAAACGCTATCTGTCAGTGAATAAAGATCGTTCACTGGTCCCAGAGCTTGGGTCATTTCCTCGTGAATGCAGTCTCGGATTTCCTGAGGGCTGGCGTCCGAGGGTAAGAAAATGGACATTTTCGTGCGCCGCTCCAAACGTGACCACGCGCTGTTCACGCTGCTTCTATTTTCCAAATAGTCTCGCAGACCAGAGACATTTGGAGCCACAAAACAAGCGGCATTAGGGACCAGTTTTTTTATTTGGCTCCTTGGAATTAGCTGCAATGTAATGTTCGCGTCAGCGTGTCCTGTGTGATGGATGTCGATGCCGGCTTTGTCGCGGAATCGTGTCAATAGTGCCTTGAGATCGCGGTGCATCGAATTAGGGGCGTCACCCAGCACACGCACAGAAATTGGGCCTTCAAATCTGGTAAGTGTATCCAGAGATTTGCCGTTTTCGAGAAAGAACGTGAGCTGTAGAATGTCGCGTGCAATTGATCGGTTTGACCTAAGAACCTTGAACTGTCCGCTAGGCGACGCTTGTGTCAAAGGCTGCTGTTGCGGAGAGGTGGGCGAGAATGCACGAGTGGGTACTTCGTACGGAGCCGTCGAACTTGTACAGGAGGCAACGGTCAAGCACAGCGGAAAGATTAGACGACGCATGCGCTGCTTACCCCCGCTGATACTTGATAAAAGGAGTGAGTTGCGCGACGCGATCATAAAGATTGCGGGCCGTGTGATTGAAATCCTGAGTCAACCAGTACACAGAAGACGCGCTCTCTGCATCTGCCGATCTGTAAACTTCTTCAATTAGGGCGCGACCAACCCCTCTGCCGCGATACTCAGGATCAGCGAAAAGGTCTTGGAGATAACAGACGTTTTCGATTTTCCATCCGTGACGGTGAAATAGAAAATGTACCAAGCCAACGGCGTTGCCTTCGGGAGTTACCGCTATTCGCCCGTTAAATTCGTGCGGGTCATTTGAAAGCAAGCGATGAAAGGTGGTTTCGTATACGTTCGATGGGATATCGGTTTCATAAAACGCAAGGTAAGCACGCCACAAGCGTGCCCAATCGTCGAAATCGGACTGCGTGATATCACGAATGACAATCTGTTCAGAAACCATCAACCGGCCACCTCTTTAATCTACAATCCCAATCTTTTACGTTGAATTGGGTCGCAACAAGGAACGGTTTTAGGCAATTGCTGGGCAATTTGCGAATTATCGCTGGCGTCGTGCCATAAACGCAAGCCGTTCAAATAAATGCACATCCTGCTCGTTCTTTAAAAGCGCTCCATGGAGTGTGGGAAGCGCACTTGCACCGTCCCGTTTCAAGTCTTCCGCCTCTAGATCCTCGGCAAGTAAAAGCTTCAGCCAATCCAGTACTTCTGAGGTGGAAGGCTTTTTCTTCAATCCTGACTGCTCTCGGATTTCGTAAAACTGTGTGAGTGCTTCGGTTAGGAGTTTTGATTTGATCCCTGGGTGATGGACTTCGACAATCTGTTTCATTGTCTCCATGTCTGGAAACCGAATGTAGTGAAAAAAGCAGCGACGCAGGAATGCATCGGGCAACTCTTTCTCATTGTTTGAGGTTATTATCACAATCGGACGCACGATGGCTTTGATCGTTTCGCCAGTCTCGTATACGTGAAACTCCATTTTATCGAGCTCTTGAAGAAGATCGTTCGGAAACTCGATATCTGCCTTGTCAATTTCGTCAATCAGCAGAACAACCTTTTTTCCGGCCTCGAACGCCTGCCAAAGTTTGCCCTTACGGATGTAATTTTTCACATCGTGAACCCGTTCTTCGCCCAGTTGGCTGTCACGCAAGCGGCTCACGGCATCATATTCATAAAGGCCTTGCTGAGCGCGGGTTGTCGATTTGATCGACCATTCGATCATTTCAAGCCCAAGGCCCTCTGCGACTTGTTTGGCCAGTTCGGTTTTACCCGTGCCAGGTTCGCCTTTGACCAGAAGTGGGCGCTCCAGTGTGACTGCCGCGTTGACTGCTACAGTCAGGTCAGCGGTTGCAACATAGGATTTTGTGCCTTCAAATTTCATGTGTTTTTCCCGAATCTTCTGAATTGCCGCCTGGATGCTAGGTTCTGGGCTTTTCATCACAAATCGACAGCTTTGTGTAGTGACAATTCCTCTGACTGGGACTATGACCGCCGCAGGAAGAGGAGGTTCCGAATGTCGGACGAAGTTGCAAATATCGACATCGGACAAACTGGGGAAAAGAGAATGAAACGGGAAGTGTTTTTGCCCGACGATTATCGGCCGGCGGAAGACGAGCCTTTTATGAATGATCGTCAACTCGAATATTTTCGACGCAAGTTGATCGAGTGGAAGAACGACCTGCTTGCCGATAGCCGAGATACGATCGAAGGTTTGCAGGGAAATACCCGCAACATTCCGGACGTTGCGGATCGCGCCAGCGAAGAAACTGACAGGGCGCTCGAACTGCGCACACGGGATCGTCAGCGTAAATTGGTTGCAAAGATCGACGCAGCCCTGCGGCGGATCGACGAAGGCGAGTACGGCTATTGTGATGTAACTGGCGAGCCAATTTCGCTTAAGCGTCTGGATGCACGCCCAATTGCAACCATGAGCCTTGAGGCGCAAGAACGCCACGAACGTCGTGAGAAGGTGCACCGCGACGACTAAGTCCGGTTTCGATAGAAGAATTGGAAAACGCCGGGCCATTTGTGTCCGGCGCTTTTGTTTGGAAAAGGCAGATCATCTATGAAAGTTTGCGTCATCGGAGCTGGAATCAGCGGGCTGGCTGTGGCTCGGGCATTGGCTCTGAAAGGGGTAGATGTCACCGTACTTGAACAATCGGAAGAGATAAAAGAAGTCGGCGCGGGTTTACAGATCAGCCCGAACGGCGTGCGAGTGATTGAAGCGTTGGGGTTAAGGGACGAGCTGGAAAAAAGCGCGGTGCAGGGGCAAGCGGTTTCCCTTCGCAATTATAGCGACAGCCGAGAGGTGGTGCGCTTGGACCTGAACAAATCGAAGCACGCCGGGGACTATTATTTCGTGCACCGCGCTGATTTGATAGATTTTCTGGCCGAAGGTGCGCGCAACGCTGGTGTTCGCATTCGTTTGCTTCAAAAAGTTTCTGACGTGGTCATTGGTGATTGCCCCGAGGTTCACACAACGTGCGGGAAAATGGTGCAACCTGATTTTGTCATCGGTGCGGATGGGCTGCATTCGGTTGTTCGAAAAAAAATTCTGGGGTCTATGTCTCCGTTTTTCACTCAGCAAACGGCTTGGCGGGCAGTTATCCCCAATGACCTACACTTTCCGGCTGAAGCGCGCGTATACATGGGACCAAAACGCCATCTGGTATGCTATCCGCTCAGAAACGGAGACTTACTCAATATAGTTGCGGTTCAAGAGCGATCTGAATGGGTAGACGAGGGGTGGAACCACAAAGATGATCCGAAAAACTTGATTTCCGCATTCGCGGATTTCGGTCATGAGGTCCACAGCGTGCTTGAGCGCATCACCGATGTATCCTTGTGGGGGCTATTTCGACACCCAGTCGCAAAACATTGGTATCAAGGGCACGTGACAATGCTAGGGGATGCTGCGCATCCAACGCTTCCGTTTATGGCGCAGGGTGCCAACATGGGGTTTGAGGACGCTTGGGCTTTGGCTCGTGAGTTAACACGAGATCAATCAATCGAAAACGCTTTGAGTATCTATCAAAGTACCAGACGCCCAAGGGCTGAAAAGGTTATAGACGCAGCCTCAAAGAACGCCTGGAAATATCACCTTTCATCGCGCCCAGTTCGATTTGCAGCCCATGCCGGATTAAAATTGGCAGGTGCCTTTGCGCCTAAACAGCTTATGAACCAATTCAATTGGATTTACGACTACGACGAAACCGCAAAGAGCTAGTCTTTTAGGTCAATCCAAACCGGAACGTGGTCAGATGGCTTCGCACGCCCGCGCATTTCCTTTTCAATCCAACACTCTTCCAACCTGTCTGCGCATTCGGGCGACAGAAGAAAATGGTCGATACGAATGCCGTCATTCCGATCCCAGGCGCCTGCCTGATAGTCCCAAAAGGAGTAATGACCCTTTTCTGGTGTTCGGCTTCTGAAGGCCTCGGTCAGACCCAAGTTCAAAAGCGTGCGAAAAGCATTTCGGCTTTGAGGCAGTGCAAGGGCGTCAGTTACCCAAGCCTCGGGGCGCTTTGCGTCGTCGTCTTGTGGGATGATGTTGAAGTCACCGGCCATTAGAAAAGGGAGTTCCCCTTCAAAAAGCGATTTCGCGCGGACGTGTAATCGTTGCATCCAAGCCAGTTTGTAGTCGTATTTTGGGCCCGGCACAGGATTTCCGTTTGGCAGATACAAGCCGCAAACGCGTATTGGAGTTTCAGAGATGACCGTGGCCTCAATCCAACGCGCCTGTTCATCAGTATCATCGCCAGGAAGTCCACGACTTACATCTTCAAGCGGTAATCGAGATAAGATCGCTACTCCGTTAAAGCTTTTCTGACCGTGGGTTTCCACAGTGTATCCAAGATCCTCGATCGCCTCTCTTGGAAAGTTTTCGTCTACGGATTTGATCTCTTGCAGCAAAGCCACATCCGGCCTGCTTTCCTGAAGCCAAGTGATGAGCGTCTCGAAACGGGCCTTCACCCCATTGATGTTAAAGGTGGCGATTTTCATTTTCGGACCTCTGCATTGTTTCAGCCTGTATCTTCGATGCACCGCAATGCGGCAAGTCGAAAGCTATAATGACGATTTTGATGCAAATGAGGGAAGCGGCGATTCTGTCTAAGTTGCGCCGGTTGATTGGCTAAATGGCAGCAATTTTTACCCAAAATTATCGTTTTATTAACCTGTGAAATCAACATATAGGCTAAAAATAAATATAAAATCAATATATAGTAATAAATGAAAAATATTCACCTTAGAAAAGAAATCAGTTGCCAAAAGCAACCTAAGCAAGCAGCGTGTCAGCACACCACAACCTAATAGGGATTTTAGGACATGACTGCACTTAAAAAAGAAATCTATCAGTCTTTGGAAAACCAAACCGAATGCACTGATATGTTCCTGGGTGACGAAACTGGCGCGTGTATTTCATGGTCCGGTCCATCATCAAGCCACGACGCTTCGATGGGCGATGAGACCGGTGCCTGTATTTCCTGGTCCAGCCCATCCATGGCTGGCGAAATATCAATGGGCGACGAAACCGGAGCCTGCATTTCTTGGTCCAGCCCAACTATGCGCACCGAGACGTCAATGGGCGACGCGACTGAAACCTTCATTTCGGGCGTATTCGAGCCGGTTGGGCAAGGCGATACTCAAGCTGGTGACGCCACAGGCGCATGTATTTCGTGGTCCGGTCCATCATTGAGCCGCGAAACGTCAACGGGTGATGCGACTGAAACTTTCATTTCCGGAGTTTTCGAACCATCCGTGCAGCGCAAGCACTAGTCTCATCAAGCAAACACCCAATGTGCCACACGGGCGGGGCAGTCTCGCCGCAATTGCAGGAGAAAAACATGTCTAATGTAATCGCTTTGAATGCCTCGACCCGTCTGGCGCCTTTGGATGACCGCGTGAGTTCATTGATCAGTTGCTTTGGATTTCATCGCCGTAAAGGAGATGATGTTTTCTGGATGAAAGAAAATGCAGAGCTGTTGAACATCATGGAAACGTCTGGCGTTCGCCCGTCACGTTGGGTTTTTGAGCCGCTTACTGGATTTTACGACACGCTCGAGCAAAAGCTTGAGTTTTTCCCACAATATTATCGTTTTTTCCTATCTATGTGTCTTGATCTTGAAGACTTGGGTTTTGAAGGCAATAAGTCTCTTCGCCTTGCCGAGTGGGTGATTAAAAAGGGCATGCCCCAAGGAGAACTATCTGATCTTCAAAGGCTTGAGGCGCGTCGTTTGATGGCGCGTCGTGGGTTGGATCCATTCCCAAATGACCCAGGTTTAGAAGACAGGATCCGCGCATTTACCCGTGCCAGTGGCTTTTTTGCGATTCCGAACAAAAAAGCAGCCTATGAACTTACCCATGCAGTCTTCTACCTTAGTGAATATGGTCGGAAAAACCCAAACCTAGACAAGGAAAGCATCGAAAGTCTTTTGAACGTTGGTATTTTGGCCATGCTTGAGCAGAATAACGATCTGGTTGCCGAAGTGTGTATCGCGTTGAGATTCTTTGGAGAAACACCTCCGAGCTATTGGGAGAACTGGCTGCGTCGTGATCGACGGGGGTACGTCGTTGATGCTAACGCAGGCTGGAGCGGAGACGATTATCAATCGTACTTTATGGCTTGTTGGTCTGCGGCACTTACAGGTGAAGAACTCTTCAAGGATAAATATTTTGAAGGGACCATGGCCTTTTTGCGTACGCCGCCCTCGTGCGTTCCGTTACGAGAATTATCTCACATTTTCATCGAGTTAGAAGATGATCGATTAATAGGTTGGGAGAAATTGCAACCAAAGGTAGAAAAAGTTCTTGAAAAAACTCTCTGGCGGTACTGAATGCTGTTCAGGAATCCACTGCTCAGTTCCAAGCTTTTTTCGAAAGTTTTGTACGGGCGGACCGCATTAGGGAGAGTGCTTGATGATAAAATCCTCCGGCAATGCCGTGATTGCAGGCTCTGCACTGGTACTGGCCTATACGGCAATCAGTTCGGTTGGAGATGCCGCAGCGAAATACATCGCCGGAGATTATGCGCCGCCACAGCTTTTTGTTCTTTTCGGCGGAATCGTTAGTCTTGTTGCCTTTGCCGCCTGTTGTCGAAAGGGGCAGATACATAAACTTAAAACTGACAGACCGATAGCGATGGCGATTAGGTCTGTCATGACCGTTGTTTCAGCGACACTATTTTTCTATGCGATGCGAGTGTTGCCGCTTGCAGAGATTTTCTTGTTTGTGGGTCTAATGCCGATCATGGCGGCTTTGCTTACCCCTTTTGTATTAAAGGAAGCAGCAGATGCGCGATCTTGGATGGCATTGATCGCAGGATTCGTTGGGGTGTTGTGTTTGTTTCCTGATGGTATTTCCAGCGTTAAATCTGCACACTTGCTTGCTTTCGGAGCAAGTTTCAGCGGTGTCGTCTCAATGGTCCTCGCGCGGCACATAGGGCGAGACCGAGATGCTTCGATGGCACTGTTGTTTTATCCTCATCTGTTGGCCTTTATCGTCATGTTGGCTGCACTACCTTTCGTTTATCGTCCAATGCCAGTGTTCGACCTCGGCATTGCAGCTCTCTATTCAGGGCTGTTGTTTGTTGGCCGCTATGTGCTTGTTCGGGCTCTGGCCATCGCACCCGCCCATGTGGTTTTACCTGTTATGAACGTTCAATTCATTTGGATGGTTGTTTTAGGAGCGGGAATATTCGCAGAAAGCCCGACAATGAACGTCTATTTGGGCGCCGCAATTGTGATCATGTCTTGTGTGGCGCTTGTCTTGGTGTCTGCGAAAAAATTTGCACAACCAGTCTATGGCCAAAGTAATGCCGCGACTATGCGTGGCGGGCGCTTGAAGTGGCCTAGATCGAAAAACTGGTCCCACAACCGCACGAGCTTGTCGCATTCGGATTATCAATCACAAACCGCGCACCGATCAGTTCCTCGGTGAAATCAATAGTTGCCCCAGTCAGGAAGGGCAGAGAAACTTGGTCCACCACCACGGTTTCACCTTTTCCCGACAGAATAACATCGTCGGCGGAGGGGGTATCCAACTTAATTTCATATTGAAATCCCGAACAGCCCCCCCCTTCGACGGACACTCTTAAAGCTTGGCCCTGTTGCGCCGCACCAATTTCTGAAAGTCGTTCAAAGGCACGTTCGGTCACTTTAGGGGGCAGGTTCATTGTGCGTTTCCGTCATGTGTTGTCCTGTTCGCTGCAATGAATATAAGGGGTATAAACAAAAGCGACAAGGACAGGCGCCATGGTTGCACCATTTGCGTGCCGCCCCGAATATAGTCGAGGGCGACTTTTCCCAGAAGAAGAAAGTGGTTTTCGATCTTGTTTTCAAAGAGATCGGGATAGGATCATCCATTCTGGCGCGTTCCGCCGTCTCAAACACAAAACACAGGTTTTTGTTGAGCATGAGGGGGATTACTTTCGCACGCGGTTAACACATTCAATAGAGGTCGCTCAGGTTGCTCGAACGATTTCCGGTGCATTGGGGCTGAACAGCGAATTAACCGAGGCCATTGCTTTGGCGCATGACCTTGGACACACACCGTTTGGTCACACGGGCGAAGATGCGCTGGATCTAATGATGAAGCCTTATGGTGGGTTTGATCACAACGCTCAAGCATTGAGGATCGTGACATCTTTGGAAAATCATTACGCCGAGTTTGACGGCCTGAATTTGACCTGGGAGACATTAGAGGGGATTGCCAAACATAATGGTCCAGTTTCGGAACCTTTCCCCTATGCATTAAAGACCTACAATAATTGCCACGATTTGGAGCTTTACACCCACGCCAGTGCCGAAGCGCAAGTGGCCGCGCTTGCAGATGACGTTGCCTACAATAATCACGATTTGCAGGACGGGCTAAGGGCAGGGCTTTTCACCGAGAAAGAAATTGCGGATTTGCCAATCATAGGCGAGGCCTATTTTGAGGTGGACAAAGCCTACCCTCAACTTGATCCCAATCGGCGGAAACACGAAGCTTTACGCCGTGTGTTTGGTGTCATGGTTGCGGATGTAATTGATACATCACGCCAGATACTTGCCGATCAAGCGCCTGATAGCGTTGATGAGTTGCGTGGACTGGGATTGCAGGTGGTTCAGTTTTCAGCAGCGTGCTGGTCGGATCTTAGTGTCATCCGGAAATTTCTGTTTTCACGGATGTATCGTGCATCCTCGGTTATGCAGATGAGGACTGAGGTAACTGAAGTCGTCAAACGACTGTTCTCGTTGTTTTTGGAGCAACCGTTACTTTTGCCCACTGCATGGCACGCAGAGCTATTGAGATGTAGTGATAAAACGGATGTCGCTCGGATGGTCGCTGATTATGTCGCTGGAATGACAGATCGGTTTGCGTTGCAGACGCATGAACGTCTTATTGGTCCCGTGGAAATGCCGCTGGTACATTGACGCGCCGATTAGCCGTGCTAAACCGCGCGGCAGACAAAGGATGAACAAATGAACCTCTTTACCGATATCCGTACCCTTGTGATTGCCAAGCTGGACGAGATGGTATCCGAAGGAAACCTGCCTTCCGAGCTGGACTATTCGAACGTGGCGGTTGAACCTCCGCGTGATCCGCTTCACGGAGACATGGCAACAAATGCCGCGATGGTGTTGGCAAAGCCCGCCAAAGCAAAGCCGCGGGACATTGCTGAAAGTCTTGCGGCCAAACTTACAGCTGATCCGCGTATTTCAACGGCTGAAGTTGCGGGGCCCGGATTTCTGAATATGCGGCTGGATGCTTCGATTTGGCAGAGCGTCATAACTTCGGTTCTGGGCGAAGGGACGTCTTACGGGCGGTCCACTATGGGTGATGGCGCGAAGGTTAATGTCGAGTATGTCTCGGCCAACCCGACCGGGCCTCTACACGTTGGTCATACTCGAGGGGCTGTTTTTGGTGACGCTCTGGCAAGTCTATTGGACTACGCAGGGTATGATGTGACACGCGAGTATTACATCAATGACGGCGGTGCGCAGGTCGATGTTTTGGCCCGGTCAGTCTTTTTACGCTATTTGGAAGCGCATGGTCAGGCCGTTTCTTTTGCTGAAGGCACGTATCCGGGCGATTACCTGATCCCCGTGGGAGAAGCTTTGAAAGAGCAGGTTGGGGACGCATATGTTGATCAGCCGGAAAGTGTTTGGCTTTCTGAAATTCGCACGTTTGCAACTGAAAAGATGCTGGACTTGATCCGCGACGATCTGAAGTCTTTGAATGTCCAAATGGATGTCTTCTTTTCGGAGAAGTCACTTTATGGAACTGGACGGATTGAAGCTGCGTTGAACGCGCTGGAAGACAAAGGCTTGATCTACGAAGGTGTTTTGGAACCACCCAAAGGCAAGAAGCCCGAAGATTGGGAACCTCGCGAACAAACTTTGTTCAAATCGACAGAACATGGCGATGATGTGGATCGACCCGTCAAAAAGTCGGATGGAAGCTGGACGTATTTCGCGCCGGACATCGCGTATCATTACGACAAGGTGACCCGCGGATTTGATGCGTTGATAGACGTATTCGGTGCGGATCACGGCGGTTATGTCAAACGCATGAAAGCTGCGGTTTCCGCACTTTCAGGAGGCTCCGTTCCTCTGGATGTAAAACTAACTCAATTGGTGAAGTTGTTCAAAAACGGCGAACCGTTTAAAATGTCGAAACGGGCAGGGACCTTTGTAACCCTGCGCGATGTTGTGGATCAGGTTGGTCCGGATGTGACCCGATTTGTGATGTTGACGCGTAAGAATGACGCGCCATTGGACTTTGATTTCGACAAGGTTCTTGAACAATCCAAAGACAACCC
>Ga0181606_10003102_pt1 | contig 14103 bp, 8 predicted proteins | sample 041ome_10_FD_132994 | JGI IMG/M metagenome (GOLD analysis project Ga0181606, IMG submission 132994) | Coastal salt marsh microbial communities from the Groves Creek Marsh, Skidaway Island, Georgia - 041412US metaG (megahit assembly) | ecosystem: Environmental > Aquatic > Marine > Intertidal zone... | reverse complement strand
CCGGCAGACAATCCGCGAAAACTTTCCCAAGCCCTCGGTGACCCGTCGCAACACCGGCTACGCCCTTGATGCCCTGCTCGACGCCTCCTGCTTTGACCCCACGAGCGACCGGCCCTTCAACCTCTGCCGGCTGCTGGCAGGATCCGAAGGCACGCTGTTTTTTGGCGTGGAGTATGAGCTCAATCTGATTCCGCTGCCGTCGCCTGGCACGCTCCTCTGCGTGCACTGCCGTGATGTCGATGAGGCCCTGCGGGGCACGGTGATCGTGATGCAGAGCCGGCCACGGCTCAGCGATCCTGAGGGGAGCGAACTGACGGGCTGCGAACTGATCGACGACAAGATCTTGAACTGCACAAAAGACAACCTTGAGCAGGCTCGGAACCGCAGCTTCGTGGTGGGAGAGCCGGGGGCGGTGCTGGTGGTGGAGCTCAAGCATGCCGACAGCGAACGTCGGGCCCACGATGTGCAGCAGATGCAGCAGCGGCTGGAATCAGCGGGCATCGGCTACGCGTATCCCGTGCTGGAAGGTGCGGAGGGGGCAAAGGTCTGGGAACTGCGTCGGGCGGGCCAGGGGCTGGTCAACAATCTTCCCGGTGATGCCAAGCCACGCGAGATCGTGGAAGACACGGCGGTGGCGGTGGAAGACCTGCCGGCCTACATCGCTGAGTTTGATCGGATGTTGGAAGAAAAGTACGCAATCGACTGTGTGCACTATGCCCATGCCGGGGCGGGTGAACTCCACCTGCGGCCGCTGTTTGACCTGCGGACCGCCGAAGGCCTGGCGATGTTTCGCTCGGTGGCGACCGATGTGGCGGCGCTGGTCAAGAAGTATCGCGGGAGCCTCAGCGGCGAGCATGGCGATGGCCGACTGCGGGGTGAGTTTCTGCGGGCGATGGTGGGCGATGACTGCTACCGCTATCTCGAGCAGGTCAAACGGCTCTTCGATTCCCACGGCCTGTTCAATCCTGGCAAGATTATCGACACGCCGCCGATGGACACGTCGCTGCGGATCCTGCCTGGGGAGCCCGAGCCGCACCACCACACGGTGTTTCGCTTTGCCGACACCGGTGGTGTGCTGCGGGCAGCGGAAAAGTGCACCGGCGTCGGCCAGTGCCGCAAGCCGCCGGGAGCGGGAGGCACAATGTGCCCAAGCTACATGGCCACCCGCAACGAGCACGACTCAACACGGGCACGGGCCAACATGCTGCGGCAGGCGCTCAGCGATCCCAAGTCGGCAGATCCCTGGAGCCGCCCCGAACTTGCCCAGGTGCTCGACCTCTGCCTTTCCTGCAAGGCCTGCAAGAGTGAGTGCCCGTCCAACGTCGACATGGCTCGTCTCAAGGCAGAGTGGGAGCAGCATCGCCACGATGCGAAGGGAGTTCCATGGCGGAGTCTGCTGGTGGCGGAGATGCCCAAGGCGATGCGGTGGGCAGCGGTCATGCCCTGGCTCGCAAACGTCCTCTTCACTGCTCCCGTGATTTCTACACTGATCAAACGGCTGCTTGGCTTCCACACCGCCCGGTCGCTGCCGCTGGTGTCGTCCACGACACTCTCGGAGTGGGTGCGGCGGCCCAATCGTTCCCGTGGCGACGGTCGGCGTGGCCGTGTGCATCTGTTTTGCGATGAGTTTTCCGACACCCTCGATGCGGAGATCGGTATCAAAGCGGTGCAGCTGCTCGAAGGTCTTGGTTATGAGGTGGTGATTCCAGAGCATGTGGAGAGCGGCCGCGCAAAGATCTCCAAGGGCATGCTCCGCGAGGCACGCAAACTCGCCGTGGCGAACGTCGAACTGCTCGGCCCGGTGGTCACGGCGGAGGCTCCGCTGGTGGGTCTTGAGCCTTCAGCGATCCTCGGCTTCCGCGATGAGTTTCCCGATCTCGTGCCGCAGCAGCATGAGGCCGCTGCGCGAGCACTGGCCGCCAACTGTCTGCTGATCGATGAGTTTCTTGCTCGAGAGGTGGCTGCCGGAAGGCTTGGTGCAGACGAGTTTGATGCAGAGCCTCGGCAGATCTTGCTGCATGGACACTGCCATCAGAAGGCATTGGCATCGCTTGAGCCAACGGTCCGACTGCTCGCTCTTCCAGCAGGCCACTCGGTGGAAACGATTCCCTCAGGCTGCTGCGGGATGGCGGGGTCATTTGGTTACGACCGTGGCCACTACGACCTCTCGATGCAGATTGGTGAGATGGTGCTGTTTCCCGCAGTCCGCTCGGCGACGAAAGAGACGGTGGTCGCTGCTCCGGGAACCAGCTGCCGTCATCAGATCAAAGATGGCACGGGCCGCAGGGCGGTGCATCCGGTCGAGGTGCTGCATGCTGCCTGTCCGGCGGCACGCAGTCTGTGAGCCCGAGCGGTTGCTCTAGCGATCGCGAAGATAGAATGGATTGGTTAGCACCCAGAGATGAGGCTCGCCGGCGACATCCAGTGAGAGCTCGACACGGTAGGTGCCGGGTGCGGGGACCGGGAAGTCGAGGGTGGCTCCGTCTGTCTCATGCACGCAGCGGCCATCGCCTATCACCCGCCAGTGGCCGGGCAGCGGTGCGGTCGCCTGCAGCCGCTGAGCTTCCGTCCAAGGCACCACGCTCCCGAGTTCATGACGCTGCGTGCTGCCTCTCACCCAGCAGTTGAAGCCACGGCTGTCAGCGATCCAGTCGAAGGCCACGAAGGCGCGACCAGCGAGGAGTGCTTCCTCGATTCCTGGTCGTGTCTGCTCACGAGCAAGCACATGCGTGCCCACATGCCGCAGGCTGTACTCGTAAGGATCGAGCTGCATGCGAAACAACTCTGCTCCCTCGCTGGCGGTGCCCTCCGCGGCCTGGTCGACGGCAGGCAGCAGCGGCTTTACCAGGGCGAGGTCGAGGGTGAGCAGCGGATCATCGAGCGGATCAGTGATCGCTACCTTGCCATCGGCTGCGAGTTTGATCACCACGCCGACATTCTCATGGGCATCGTTGGCGGAGACGCCGGTATGCGGAGCGATCTGGCAGAGTTCGTCCCAGCGATCGAGATAGAGCCGAGGATCGTCCTGCAAGGCCGAGAAGGCCTCCTGCGGATACGCCTTGATCAGCGAGGCGATACGGAGCAGCCAGAATGGGTTCTGAAGGCTGGCAAACAGCCGTTCCTCTTCTTTGGCGTCGGCGTGGGTGTTGTAGATCTCACAGCCGGTCAGGCCGGGGAGATTCCAGTCGAGTCGCTCCTCAAGGTGTGACAGAAACGAGAGTCCTCCCTGCTGTCGCACACGCCGGGCGTAGTCGGCAGGCTCAAGGGTTCCCTGCCCGGCCATGCTCGCCTTCGGAAAGGTCAGCAGGCCGTTGGTCTCTGCACCAGGAATACAGAGCACACCATCGTGAAGACCTGAGTGGCCATCGGTGACGAAGTCGTAGTGGTCCGCGGGATGCTCGGTAAACATCAGCACGTCGGTGCCCGCCCGCTTGGCAGCAGCCACGATCGCTGGGAGCTCGCCCCGGCTGTCGTGCGAGAACGCAGAGTGCACATGCAGGTTGACCCGATACTCACGGTAGGGCCCAATCCGCTGCTGCGATGTGCGACGTGTCCGCAGCGTCGTCACCGCCTCGTGCACACGCCCAAGCCGCTCTTCGGTAAGCCGATCGAAGGCGTCGGCCTGTGCCTGCTCGGCGACGAGGAGTGTGACCGCGATGCCTGCCAGGCCAGCGAGACCGCACGCGATGAGACGCTGGAGGGATGACGGCATCGGAGACACTCCAACTGTGTGATGGCAGGGAAACCGTATCCGCAGCCTTACCTCTGCTTGAGGCAGTCGGGCTGCGGATCCATCGCCTCAAGCCGACGGATTTCATCGAGCAGGAAGTCAGGCAGCATGAAGGGTTCGAAGCCCGTGTGCTGCCAACGCATGCGGCCGTCTGCCGACACGTAACAGGTGGCATGCAGGGGGATGCCCTCGAAGTCGTCCCAGGCATCGAGTGCACGGAAGGCTTCGCCATCGACCCCTGAGAGTGCCACAAAAGGCAGCGTCTCTGACGACATTGCCACGTCTTCCACAGGATCGGTGCTGATCACCAGCACGGGTAGCCCGGCTTCCTCGAAGCGGGCGGCGGCATCGACAAAGGCTTTGACCTGATCATTGCAGTGCTCACAGGCCATGCCGAGCGTGAGCAGGATCAGATGAGGCTTGCCGGCGTAGTCACCTGCCGAGACGGGCGTGCCATCGGTCGCCAGGGCGGTCCAGCCGCCAGCCTGCCAGGCCTGCCAGGCGAGTGGGCCGAGGGTGTCGAGCGGCGGTCGCTCGCCGATGTCCTCTGCTTCGCTGTGCGGGATTCGCCAGTCGCCCTCCACGCCTGCGGCCTCCGCCAGGCTCGTCAGCCGGGTGAGCACAGGGAGCGTGTCATCGGCATCGGCCGCGAGCGTTCGCACACGATCAAAGGTGGCGACGGCCTCATCTTTCTTGCCAGCCTCCCATTGCACATGGGCCAGTAAAGCCTGTGGCTGCAGCTGCTGTTTGCCGCTGTTGCCGTGGGCTTCAGCGGTCTTGAGCGCCTTCTCTGTATCGCCGAGGGCGAGATAGATTCCCGCGAGTCTCGCCTTGTCGAGACGGTTTCTTTCTTTAACTGTCAGGCTCTCGAGCTGCTCGCGGGCGGCGTCGAGGTTGCCCGCTGCGAGCGCTGCATGAACGCGGAGCTCAGCGAGTGGCCCCTGCAGCTTTTCGATCTTGTCGCTGAAAGGCTGCATGGCGTCCGCCATCGCTTTACTGATCTCAGCAGCCGGCTTGCCCTCATCGCGGGCCTTTGACTCCGCCTTATCGGCGGCCTCCGTGCGACCTGTTCGCTGTTCAGCCTCAAGCGTCTCGAGCCGACCGAGGGCAGCCAGTCCGGCCTCGTGATCACCTCGCAAAAATCCTGCCACGGCAAGCAGCTGCTCTCGCTTCCAGCGATCTTCAAACTCCTCGCCTGGTGCGAGATAGGGAGTGTTCTCCAGGCCAGCCGCCACCTCCCAGAGCTCCCATCGCAGGATCGTTTCGAACAGCCTGTCACGACCAAACTGCCAGCAGCTGCCACCTTCTTTAAATGACTGGTCGGGATCTGGCTTGACCTCCTTGGAACGGGCGATCCTGGGCATCGTGATCATGTTGGTGGCGACCGTCAGGGCATCATCGACACGGCCAAGATGGTTGAGGTTGCGGATAAACCATTCGCTGTTGTGGGCAAAGTTGTGGATCTGATCGGGATAGACGTGTGCCCGGATCATCTGGGCGTGGTCGACGCGGACGGCGGCCTCCTGCTGCCAGACGGCGTCATGCCACCGTTCAAGCTTGGAGTAGATATGGCCGGGCATATGCCACATGTGGGCGATGCCCGGAGCCGCCGGACCGCACATCGCTGCCGAGTGCAACGCTTCGGCCGCTCGCTGACGATCCCAGAGGTGAATCAGGTAGTGGTGGGCGGGGTGTGCAGGAGTGCTCTGGAAGACCTGCTTGCCGAGTGCGTCAAGGGCCAGAGGACTTGAGATGGGCACACCGCGATTGCGGTTGATCCAGGAGAAGCCCACTAGAAACGCCCGGGCTTCGAGGTCGTCGGGATAGTCAAGGGCAAGCTTCTCAAGGGCTTCGAGAAACGCCTTGCGACGCGCCTGCTTCTCTTCTTCTGTATCCGGCTTTTTCTCAGCTGTGGCGTCGCCGTCAGCTTTCTTGTCGGTGTCTTTGCCAGCGGTGTCCTTGATGCCAAAGAGTTTCCGCGAGGCGTCAATCCAGGCTTTCTCACGGGCTGATGCCTTCTCCAGCCGGGGGCCTGTCGCTTCCGCGAGAAACTCCTTGGCTCTGGATTCATTCTCGAGGTTGGCCATCGCCAAGCCCCAGTTTGCCATCACGCAGTCGGGATCGAGCTGAAGCACCGTGCGGAAGCTCCGCTCGGCTTCCCAATACCAGAAGCCGTGCAGCTGACCCACACCCTGATCGAAGTACTGCTGTGCTTCTTCTGAAGAGGTCGTGATAGGGAAGTGCACGTCGCCACAGCCGGCAATCAGCGGCAGCCGACGTCGCGGTCCCTCGGAAAAGCCTTCGCCATGCAGCGAGTGACCGGGAAGCGGGCCGGCCGTGTCGTCGGCAGCCCACGTCAACGTGGCTACGGGAAGACTGGCCACAACAGCGATCGCAAGGATGGAGTTTCTCATGCCACTGAGAATACATCCGCGACAAGCTGTTCTACAGGCGGCCCGCGTGAGTACGCGAGCGTGAGGCGGCTTTGGCGGTGATGAGGCCTGCCGATCGCAGCAGGCAGGCAGGGGCACCGATGCTGACGACCTCAACCGTTCCCAGGAGCGGTTGGGCGGCTGCGTTTGAGAATCCCTGCTTTGCCGCCACAAAAGTGACTGTCAGATCGGCCTGCACGCAGTCGCCGGGAGCAATGCCGCTGTCGCAGTCGAGTCCTGAAGGCAGGTCGATGGCAACCACCGCGGTTGACGGCCGCTGCGTCTTTGCGGCGTTGATGGCTGTGATCGCCGTGGCGAGATTGCCCCGAGGAGCGCCGCTGGCACCAGTGCCGAGCAGGGCATCGACCAGCACCGCGGCAGGCTCAACCGCGGCCTGCCAGTCAACGAGGCATGCATTGCCAAGTGTTGTGATGGGGATGCCTGCACGCTTGGCGACCGTTGCGTTGATCAGAGCGTCGCCGGTGAGTGACTGCGGCTCCACAGCTGTCAGGAGCGTAACGGTGCGTCCCATCAGCTCGAGATGTCGAGCGATGACATAGCCATCACCGGCGTTGTTGCCTTTGCCACAGAGAATCGCCACAGCTCCCGTCGGAAAGTGCTGCTGGATCGCGGTGGCAGCACCACGCCCGGCGTTCTCCATCAGCACCACCCCCGGCAGCCCAAACTCATCGATGGCACGTCGGTCGATGTCACGGACCTGTTCTCGTGAGAGGTGCGGCATGGCGAAGCCTTGAGGGGTGCGCAAAGGGCGTTGGAGAAGCCTTTGGAAGTCATCGTAACGCCCTGGCTGTGGCGGGGCTGCGGCCACTCGAGGTGACGGCAGGCCTCGACAGACCGTGGATCACGACGAAACAATGCGTCCCGAAGATGGTGACGTGCCATGCATGGGTCGTGTCACACGTGGAGCGTTCAAGTCGCCCCAGGCACCGTCCGGACAGCCACCGCCGACGCAGAAGAGCCAGCCATGACGCACGATGCCACGACACCAGCGGAGACGAGTGATGCCGAGACGGGGGCGGTGCGGCGTTCTGGCTGGATGCAGAGTGACGACATCTGGGCGATGCTGATCGCGGCGGTGCTGCTGGTGGCTGCCTGGTGGGCCAATGTGGCAGTCACACCGAGTGAGCCCTCGGCTGATGGAGCCGAGGCGGCGGTCACCGAGTATGAGAATCTGCTCGGGCCCTGGATCACCAAGCCGGGAAGCTGGGAAACCAATCCGCTCGATGCTTTTGCCGGTGTGAGTGGCGACGGCGGGCCTTCGAAGGCGGCTGCTGTGGTCGCGACCTCGATCGGCTGCGTGGTGGTGTTTGCCTTGGCACTCGCTGGCGTGGGCGTGCCCGTGTCGCGGAGTGTGCCAGCCCTGTGCGGCGTGACCATGCTCGCGGTGGCGGCGTGGCTGGCAAGCACACAGGTGGGGGTCAAAAAACTGCAGCTGGAATATGTCCTCTGGGCCTTTGCTGGAGGACTCTTCGTCAGCAATGTGATCGGCGTGCCTCGCTGGCTCAAGCCGGCCCTGAAGGGTGAGCTCTACATCAAGACAGGGCTGATCTTCATGGGGTCTGGCCTGCTCTTTGGCACGCTGATGAAACTCGGTCCGCCGGGCATTCTGATCAGCTGGATCACGACGCCGATCGTGCTGATTACGACCTATCAGTTCGGCCAGCGGGTGCTCAAGATCAAGTCGAAGTCGCTCAACCTTGTGCTCTCCGCCGACATGAGTGTGTGTGGTGTGTCGGCGGCCGTAGCCACCGCTGCCGCCTGCCGAGCGAAGAAAGAAGAACTGTCGATTGCGGTCGGCATTTCACTGGCATTTACCGTCGTGATGATGTTTGCGATGCCTGCGGTGATCAATGCAGTTGGCCTCGATGAGGTGCTTGGCGGCGCCTGGATTGGAGGCACGGTCGACTCGACCGGAGCGGTCGTGGCGGCTGGCGAGCTGGTTGGTCCTGTGGCCCGTGATGTTGCGGCGAGTGTGAAGCTGATACAGAACGTGCTGATCGGTGTGATCTCGCTGGTCGTGGCGGCAGTCTGGGCACGCATGGGAGAGGATGGGCAGGCCGCTCCTGCGATGGGCGTTGCTGGCGGAGTGGCAGAAATCTGGAAGCGACTGCCGAAGTTTGTGATCGGGTTTCTTGCGGCTTCAGCGATTTTCACCACCCTCGCCTCGACAGGCCCGGAAGGACGAGAAGCGATGGTGCAGTCGACGCTCAAGGGGCCGATCAAGATGATGCAGTCGTGGTGCTTCTGTCTCGGGTTTGTGAGCATCGGCCTGGAGACCGAGATTCGACGTCTGGCGTCGGCTATGGGCTCGGTCAAGCCGATCATTCTTTATATCTGTGGACAGACGCTAAACATCACGCTGACCTTTGTAATGGCCTACCTGGCCTTCCGCGTGGTCTTTCCCGATGTGGCAGCGAAGCTGATGAGTGGCGGACTGTAGCCGAGCGAGCCGTCGGGCGGCGTGCGAATCGAATGAGGCAGCGTGAGCGGGTGTCCGTGTGACAGGGTGTCGGTGACGCTGTGTGAGAGCGGCGATGAGACTGGTAAGCGAATCGAGGAGCGACCAATGCGTTGGAGCACAGGGGTGATCAGTGGGCGAGTCTGGGCCGTGTGTGTCGGTGTTGCGGTAATGACCGTCAGCCCGTGCTCCACAGACGTGACACTGGCTGAAGAGGCGTTTGCACCCAATCAAGAAACACTGCCCGTCGCGGCCCCGGAGGATGCGATCGTGCTCTTCGGGCCCGAGAGTGAAGGCACGGGCCGCTTTATCGCCATGGATGGTGGGCCATCGAACTGGAAGGCAGACAATGGCGTGCTGGAGGTGACTCGCAGCCCCGGTCATGCCAACCATGCGGTCTCGAGCGTCCACTTTCGCGATGCCGATATCCATGCCGAGTTTGCTACTGTCGAACAGGCGAAGGGCAACAGCGGGCTCTACATCCACGGCCACTTCGAGATGCAGGTGTTGAACTCGTTTGGCGTGGAGGACTTCACCATCGAAGATGAGGGCAGCCTCTACCGCTTCGCACCGCCGCTGGTGAACGCCTCGCGGCCGGTGGGAGAATGGCAGGTGTATGACATCCGCTTCCGGGCGCCCCGCCATGATGCCGAGGGCAATGTGACCGAGCCAGGCAGCATCACCGCATGGCTCAATGGCCAGCTGGTGCAGGATGGTGTCACCTTCGAGAAGCCTCGCTCGCCCTACATCCCCTACCGGCATGGCGTCACCGACTACCTCCGGGGTGTGGAGAAGAGCCTCAAGGCGACCGGCGCAGGTCCACTGTTTCTCCAGGACCACGGCTCTCCGGTGCAGTTCCGCAACCTCTGGATCCGTCCGCTCGACGACAAAGCGACTGACTACACGCCGGGCTCTTAGGACTTTGCCGATGCCTCCTGTCACGCTCGTCTGGTTTCGTCGCGATCTGCGGCTCGATGACAATCCCGCGCTGGCTGCCGCGGCAGCTCGCGGGCCGGTGGTGCCACTGTTTATCTGGGCTCCAGAGGAAGAGCATCCGTGGGAGCCGGGCGCGGCGTCACGGTGGTGGCTGCATGCGTCGCTGGGTCGGCTCTCTGAGTCGCTCGCAGCCAAGGGAACGCCTCTGGTCATTCGACGCGGTCCCTCGCTTGACACACTGCGGAGCGTGGCAGAGGAGTATGGGGTCACGCACATCAGCTGGAATCGCTGCTATGAGCCCGCGATCGTGGCTCGTGACACGAAGATCAAGCAGGCACTTCAGGCGGACGGGCTTGAGCCAGAGAGCTTCAACGGCGGCCTGCTCTTTGAGCCGCTGCATGTGAAGACCAAGCAGGGAAGCCCCTACCAGGTCTTCACCCCATTCTGGAAAGCCCTGCTGCAGCGTGATGAGCCAGACACGCCGCGGGCAGCCCCGAAGAAGCTCACGCCTGCCGTGGCGGTGGGAAGACGAAAGCCCACAAGCCTCGCCATCGACACACTCGGCCTGCTGCCCACGATCGACTGGGATGCCCAGATGCGAGCGACCTGGACGCCAGGTGAAGCGGCTGGCAGCACGGTGCTCAAGGGGTTTCTCAAGGCTGGTCTGCATGACTACGGGGACGAACGTGATCGGCCAGACCATCTGGGCACGAGCCGTCTCTCCCCATACCTGCACTTCGGTGAGATCTCGCCACGACGAGTGTGGCATGCCGCCCGCGAGGCGGCTGGGGGGCGGCCGGTAGCCCAGCTCACCGGATCGGCCGAGGTGTTCTTGCGGGAGATCGGCTGGAGAGAGTTTGCCAGTCACCTGCTGTTTCACTTTCCGCACACCACCGACGCACCTCTGCGAGAAAACTACGCACGCTTTCCCTGGGTGCGTGACCCGGTAGGCCTGCGAGACTGGCAACGTGGACAGACGGGCTTTCCCGTGGTGGATGCGGGTATGCGGCAGCTGTGGCAGACCGGCTGGATGCACAACCGGGTGCGGATGATCGTGGCGAGTTTTCTCGACAAAAACCTGCGGGTGATCTGGCAAGCGGGGGCGAAGTGGTTCTGGGACACCCTCGTCGATGCCGACCTCGCGGCCAATACCCTCGGCTGGCAGTGGGCCGCAGGCTGTGGGGCTGATGCGGCTCCCTACTTCCGCATCTTCAATCCGACGTCGCAAGGCAAAAAGTTTGACCCCGACGGCAGCTATGTGCGGCAGTACGTGCCGGAACTGGCGAAGCTGCCCGCCTCGGTGATTCATCAGCCAGAGGTGGTGGCCGGCAGCCAGCTGGCGACCGCAGGCATCACCATTGGCACCACGTATCCAGAGCCCATCGTCGACCACTCCGAGGCTCGGAAGGCGGCGCTCGCGGCCTTGGCAACGCTCAAGCAGTCGTAGGCGGCTGCGGTCAGCGGTGCCTACTTGAGTCCGTCAATCGCTCGCGAGACCTTGGCGAGGACCAGCTTTCGCTGCTCTGGGTCGCCAACTTTGTCCGCGGCTGCGTAGGCTTCCTCCAGCACGGCCTGAGCGGTGGCAGTGTCGCCACTTTCGGCTGTGGCTTCACCGACCGCCAGGAGGGCGTACGCACGGCTTTCGGTCCGCTCGATCTCTCGAGCGACGCCGGCGGCCTCTTCAAGTAAGGCCTTCGCTTCCTCCCCTTCACCCACCCGCGACTTCACGTTGGCGGCAGCAGCAAGGCCCTCTGCCTTGGCTCGAGGGTTCTCATTGCCACGGGCAGTCTCCAGGAGCTGCTCGACCATGGAGGCTGCCTCAGCAGCGACGTTGCCCTTCGTGTAGCCGAGGGCAACAGCAGCCAACGCTTCAGCTCGATACCGCTCTTCAACTTCAAGGGCTGCATCGCGAGCACGGGTCAGTGTGCCGGTGGCGGCCGAGGAGTCGGCCAGACCAGTCTCGCGATTGCCGTAGATGCCACCAGCCTCGGCCAGCACGCTCACCTGACGGACGGCATCACCAATCGAGCCGGCTCGTTCAGTGGCGACACCAAGCGCCCTGCGTGCGGTCGCCTTGTCGCCAATGGCAGCAAGGAAGCCTGCCGCACTGACGAGCCTGGGGGCGGTGGCATTCGCGTCGTCCATGCTGATCAGCAGCTCAACCGCCTCCTTGCCCGTCTTGATTGCTCCGCCACTGTCGTTGTCTGCATTCTGCTTGCTGGCCACACGAAGCAGCGCCAGTGCCTGCCGGTCGGGGGACGACTGCTTGCGGGCCTGCTGCAGCTGGTCGTTGATCGACTGCGGGCCCTTTGCCGATCCTCCACAGCCGGTCAGCAAACTTGCCAGGCAGAGCATGGCAGCCAGCATGAGTGCGGTGTGGCCCAGCCACGCTCCTGTCAGCGGAGGTGCTGTCAGCCGAAGAACTGCTCGGCTCGTGAGTCCAGCAAGCTGATGATCCGAGGTGGCTTTCGGTGTGTGTGGCAGGCGGGGCATGAAGGTCACCGTATCGTGAGAGCCAAGACTGTCAGAAACAGAAGGTGAAGAAACGTGATGGTGTGGAGCCAGCGGAAGCATTGAACAATGAGGAGCACCCTTAGAAGCGGAGTGCCACCTGCTCGAGGCGGCCCTTGAGGTCTGCCATCAGGCGATCTTCGGCAGCCTCGTCTTCGGCGACATAGGTCACCGAGAAACGCAGGTGCGGCCCAGCCTCATCCCATGGCACTGTCGAGATCGACTGTTCACGGATGAGGAACTGACTGGCATCTTCTGCGGTCGCAAAGTCTTCGCTGCCGGCACCGACGGGGCTCTTCGTGTAGAGGAAGTAGGTGCCACCAGGCACGGTGCAGTCGAAGCCAACGCTCTTGAGGACGGCCACGAGTTTCTCCAGGCGACGTCGATACTTGGCTCGCACGAGGTTTGGAATCTCAGCGTCGTCGAGCGCCGCCGCTCCAGCCTTCTGAATGGCAATGAACTGGCCGGAGTCGCAGTTGTCTTTGACGTCGGCAAAAGCCTGCACCAGCTTCTCATGGCCACAGACCCAGCCGAGTCGCCAGCCAATCATGTGGAAGCCCTTCGAGAGCGAATGCACCTCCACGCCGACATCCTTGGCGCCGGGTGTCTCCAAGAAGGAGAGCGGCTTCTCGTCGTAGCTGAGCATGATGTGGGCGGCGTCCTGCACAACGATGATGCTGTGCTGCTTCGCAAACGCCACCACCTTCTCGTAGAACTCCCGCGTTGCCGCCTTGCCGGTTGGGCTGTTGGGGTAGCAGAGCACCAGCAGTTTGGTCTTCGCCAGCACGTCGGCTGGAATGCCATCGAGGTCGGGGAAATAGTTGTTCTCGGGCAGGAGTGGCAGCGGGTGGACGGTGCCCCCAAACCACTTGGTGGCGGTGCCGGCGACGGGATAGCCGGGCACGGTCATCAGCGTGACATCACCGGGGTTGATGAAGGCCGCCGGAAGCATGGCGTAGGCGGTCTTGGAGCCGATGCAGTGGTTGATCTCCTTCTCGGGATTGAGGCTGACGCCAAACTCCCGCTGCATGAACCGGGCAACAGCTTCCTTGAAAGCCGCAATCCCGTTGTCGGCGTAGCCGCGGTTTTCCGGCTGGTCGATCTCGTGATGCATCACCGCCCGCACGCTCTCGGGAGCCATCTCATCGTTCTCACCGATACCGAAATCAAGAATCACCCGGTCTGGGTAGTCCGCCATCGCCTTCCGCTTGGCACGCTTGATCTTCTCAAACTTGTAGATCTGGGTGCCCTTGCCGTAGCCCGCTCCACCAATACGGTCAGCGAAGTGGCCCTGGAACCAGGGGTCGTCGGAAGCGGAAGTCGAAGCAGTGGTGTCAGTGGCCATGGCATCAAAACAGGGGGACGTGAAGAGAGTTCCAGCGGAAAGAGAGGGGTCACGAGACCCACACAAAGTTGCTGAGTATACGCTCTCAGGGTTGCTCGTCATGCTCGCGCTGACGTGCTTTCGCGATCAGCGGTTGGCAGCCGCTGGATGCTGAAGCATTCGACCGTATCGTTGAAGTGCGGCTGGAAATCGTGAAGACTGCCCCAAAGCGTTTCGTGGAAAGCCTTTACGAGGAAATAGACTTCAACACCGCGAGCAGAGTATTTGGCTGCTAGGCGTCTTAAGGGTGAGAAGTGGGCAATCAGGAGCGTTCCGCCGCGACACCTAGCCGTGCCGATGCGGATCGCGTGTTTCTGCTCTCCCAAGGCCTTGTGCGGACGATTGCCTGGAGAATCCATTGTCGAGTGCCGTACTCGGTGGAACTCGATGACCTTGTCGCCTACGGCCAGATCGGTCTGCTTGAGGCGTTGCAGCGGTTTGACAAAGACCGTGGCATGAAGTTCGCCACGTTTGCCTGGCACCGGATTCGTGGGGCGATTCTCGACGGCCTGACCAAAATGAACTGGTTCGACCGCGTTTCTTTTGAGAAGGGCCTCTACGAGCAGCCATCGGATGCGATGCCCGCGGGCGATTCGCTCGACAGATGCGTGAAGCGGCGGCCACAACGCTG
>Ga0181606_10003088_pt1 | contig 14148 bp, 9 predicted proteins | sample 041ome_10_FD_132994 | JGI IMG/M metagenome (GOLD analysis project Ga0181606, IMG submission 132994) | Coastal salt marsh microbial communities from the Groves Creek Marsh, Skidaway Island, Georgia - 041412US metaG (megahit assembly) | ecosystem: Environmental > Aquatic > Marine > Intertidal zone... | reverse complement strand
TTGGATGAGATATCAGTTTTGTTCTTATCGATATCAGAGGTATTGTTATTGATGGCTCCAGTGTTCTTGGAAATCTCTGTGCGATAGACTTTTGCGGAATCGTTTAACTTAGAGATGTCGCTCGTATTGGTACTGATGTTGGTTTTATTGGATGAAATATCAGTTTTGTTCTTAGCGATATCAGAGGTATTGTTATTGATGGCTCCTGTATTTTTAGAAATCTCTGTACGATGCACGGTTGCGGTATCGTTTAACTTAGAGATATCGCTCGTATTGGTACTGATATTCGTCTTGTTGGTAGAGATATCGGTTTTATTCTGAGAGATATCAGAGGTATTGTTATTGATGGCTCCAGTGTTCTTGGAAATCTCTGTGCGATAGACTTTTGCGGAATCGTTTAATCTAGAGATGTCGCTCGTATTGGTACTGATGTTGGTTTTATTGGATGAGATATCAGTTTTGTTAGCATCAATTTTTTGTTGGTTAGCAATAATCGAATCCTTTGCATTAGAGAGCTCATCTCCCTTTTTGTTTAGATTATTATCAAGAGTAGATATTTGATTCTGAAGAGTTTGCTCAGAATCTTCCGCTCTGATTTTTTCAGCAGCTATATCGCTGGTATTCTTCGCGATTGCATCGTTGAGTGGCTTGATGGAGATACCACCCGATACACCAGTAAGCTTAATACTATCACCAACCAAGGTCAAATACTGAAGTTCATTGATAGCACTGGTGTCATTATCGGAGCTAGCATATCGAGCAACGTTTGCAAATTGCGCGTAAGCTGTACTCCATAGTTTTTGCTCAGAGAATAGTTCAAAACCTTCTCCCTTATCAATATTTACACGAACCAATACAGAATCCGCACCCCAGTTGATATCGCTTAACCGTTGGCCAGAAGGACTCACATTTCCTGTTCCTATGATACAAGAGAATATTCCGTTTAGATCAGTGGTTAATGTGTGTTCATCCGTTAACATAACACCGCCGCTTTGGATGAGTTCAAAGCGTACTTTAATGTCCTTATTGGCAACGGGCACATTGGTTAAGATAGTTCCATAAGTAACTTTACTTGATTCACTCAACATCGCTTGGTAGCCGATGCCATCTGCTGGGAAATTTTGTGCCATGACAGAGGTCATAGAAAATATGATGAGTAAGTAACTGTATATTTTTTTCATTGTGATTGGTCTTTATTAGTTAAAAAAAATGTTTACTCCAAGTCCGATGATTTGGTCTTGGTAGGTTCCGTAGGTATCTTTATCTACGCGATTCAATAATCCTGGGCTGAAGAGTGCATAAACATCTAAACGCGCATTGGAGCTGGTTTCAAATCGGACTCCACCTTGTAATTGAGCATATAAGTTAGAATTCCAATCTAGGTCTCCAGATTGCTGCGAATCATAGTAGTAGGTAGAATTTAACAGAGCCTCGTAATTGAGTAATAAACCCACAAAAGGACGGAAAGTAGTGTTGTCATCCTTCATAAAATATTTCAATCCTCCGCCTAGAGAAACAGCGTTGGCATCGTGGGTCATGATGTGATTTTCATCGAAGTTCTGTTCACTGCCAAAACGGTTGTATGATAAAATAACGGGCACAACGATTTTCCCGGATTTACTGAACTTTATATCATACATAGCACCAAGGCTCAAAAAGCCTTTTCCTGTGACTTCTTGCTTTACGTCACTTAAGTCGGTGTAAGAGGGAGAATAAATCCCTACTTGTGTGCTGACACCAACAGATTGTGCTTGCATTGTTTGGGTTAATAGCGACCACAATGCCGCGATTGAGAAGAATAAATATTTCATTGGATTAAGGTTGATGTGTGAAATTGACTTTAGCAATCTTACAAACGGATTGTTGTCCATTATCAGAAGTCGCAGTAATGGTATAAATACCTGGGTGTAGGTAGTTGATGTTTTTGACTGCTTCCTGTTGCGGATGCACAAATGTCTCTGATAGGATGATCCTGCCATTGATATCTCTCACTTCAATAGCGCGAATCGCTAGGTCCGTTGAAAACTGGATATGAATGATTTCTCTCGCCGGGTTTGGAAATACCTTGAGAGTCAACTGATCTAAGACGTTCGGATTTAATTTGGGGAGAATCTGACCTTGGTGTAAGTTATTATTAAATCCAAAAGCTTGAATGTGCGATGCGTATGGCTGACCAATACTCGATATGATTTGATCAGTGTTGCTTTGTTGTGTATGGAAATTACTTCCTATTGTTTGTGCTAAACACCTCGATGAGGTCATTGAAAAAATCACAGTAAACAAAACCGTCCATACACGAAGGGTTCTCGCTTTTTTCATGATTTCAAAAATCGGTGCTACAACAGATTTGTATTTGTCAAATTCAGGGAGGGTTACAAAAAGTGACATTTTTAAATTCACCTTATGAACGACACCAATACAGTGAATATGAACGTGAGCCTAAATTTGGTTAGTCCTTAAATAGGATTGGTAACAGAAATAAAAAAGAGCCTCATTGTGAGGCTCTTTTTTATTTAGCCATCTTTTTCACTGACCTAAAATCTTCAATCCCATTGGCTTTTAAAACTCTTTTGATTTTTGTTCTCAGATTTCTGACATAAGCATAGCTCAAGTTCAACACTGTGCTGATTTCTTTTGGCTTCACTCCCTCTAGACTGAGAACCAAAACCTGTTTCATAGTGGTTGATAATGAATTCAAGTCTTCAACACTACTCCATAGCCACTTATATTGGTCCAATTCGGCTAATCTAGGATTTGCTTTTTTAACTGTTTTGTCAGAAATCTTGAATGATTTCAGTTCAGACTTCACCTTTACTAGTGTTTTATCTTTGCAATTTGGCGCCTCATCTATTAGCTTAATCAGTCCATCTGTTTTATTTACAATAATTGATGAAAGTGCCGTTAATCGCGAATTAAGGTATTGATTTTCGAGTATCTGAGCATTTTCTTTTTCTAGAAAATCAGCTTCGCGAGATTTTGAATCAATTTCAAGTTGAGCAAGTCGGATTTTATTGGTCCTGTTTTGGTAGATGAAATAACCAAATCCAATAAGTATGATGATCAAAAGTCCAAGAAGAATTATGGAGATTCTATTCTGCTCATTTAACCGCTTTGAATAGTTTAGCTCCTTTGTACTTTGATTTAGTTGATCTTCAAGTTCAATTAGGGCGATGTTGGCCCGCGTATCCGCTATTTTTAAGGAATCGGTGATGGAGTTGTACTCTCTTAAAGATTCGTTAGCATTCCTAAGTTCATAAAGTGCTTGTTTCACCATTCCATTCCGTTCAAACTCGAGTGACCGGATTTTATGGAAGTGATGTTTTGTTTTGGAATTAAACTCATTTAAACGTTCCGAGCCTATTTTTAGATCTAAATACTGGTATATCTCTGGGTATCTGGAATAAAGTTCCATGATGCCATTGCCAAATTTCTGAAGTATTAAATAGTTGAATTCTTTGAATTTTTCTGCTTCATTGAGAATGAAACTTTGAGCATCTTCAAAATCATTTTTTTGCAAATACCGGAGTCGTAACACGAACAGTTCCCCTTGAAGAGATTCGGGGATGTTTTTTGAAAACATAGCCTCAAAAATTTCCTTTGCATCTTCAACTTTATTGATGGAAAGCAATGCGGATATATAGTTGATTTTGGTCAAGGCCCCCTCGTAAGTGTTATTTTCTAAAACCAATGCATCCTCTAACGTTCGCAACAATTCAATTGCCTTTTTTGGGTCGTTTTCATTCAAATAACATGCTGCTAAATTATTAGTTAGCATTTTGTTATCGAGCTGATTTTTGGAGTTTATTCGATAGGCATCAGAAAAATAGTAACTAGCGGTTCCGTACATTGATGCCTGAAAGGCTATGGCACCAAGATTGTTGGCAAATCTTCCTTGAAGGGGTTCGTTTTTTTCTTGTTTCGACAAACGGTAGCCTTCTGAAAAATAGTATTTGGCGGAATCGATTCTATTTTTAAAGTAAAAGTAGGTGCCTTTTAATTGAAGTACAGTAAGGTAATTGTAAGAGTCTTGATTGGGTATTCCATCCCATAAATTCATGTAATAAGCGGTGCTATCTAATTGACCTTCCCACAAATAGTAATATCCCCAATCGGAATAATGATTGTTTAAGAAAAAGGGACTTGATTTTATATTTGGAGATTCACCGGCACCTTTCAAAAGACGAAGAGCTGCCTCTTTTTTACCAGAAAAGTAAAAACGCATAATAGAGTTAGATAAAACTTTGAGCTCTTTTGGGTTTTGTTCAACATATGTAATAATGGAGTCTTCTGATTGGCATTCCTTGGCCATGTATGAAATTTGAGTTTTTTTATCTTTAGGATTACAACTAAAGAGTGCGGCAAATAGAAGGAACAGTGAAAAATTCTTCATAAGTATACTCTGTTGATGTACAACAGATTCCAAACTTAAAGTTAGATTGTTTAGTTTCCAAGATATCTATACGTTTCAACAAGATTTTTATGGCTTTCTGCAGGCTTTCGATTAATGCCGGTTGCTTCTTTCTTCCCCCGTATTTCTGAATTTTCCTATGGTGGCAGTTTCAATATTGTTTGTTTTTACATTCCGATTTTATACGGAGCGCAATAGCTATTTTACTTTTTAGAGTTTTCAGAATGCATTTTACGTGATTCATTTGTATGTCAACTTGGAAATATTTATACTTACACCATGAAAATGAAATCTATTTTATCCATTTGCATTCTGTTATTAATGGGTCCGGTTTTTAGCCAACAATTGCTTTTTGAATCAGATGGTCTCAAAATTGAAGCTAAAGTTCAATTACTGGAAAATTCAGGGAAAAAGGATAAATACTTGCTCCAAATCAAAACGACTTCAACACAACAGGATTGTTATTATCCGGCTTCAATGACGGTTCATTCAAAAACTAAAAAGAAAATTATTACGAATAAAACCATGGGAAGCGTTAAAATTCAAAATGCCACTGGGATCTTTAATTCTGAAAATATCGACGGGGATGTTTCCTCCTATAAAACAGAGGATGGTACGGTATTAATGGTTTTTTCTAAAGGTAAAATATATACGGAAGAACATAAGTTTAAAGTACCTGCGGGAGTAGAACCCGTGATTACCTTTACAGAACAAAAAACCATAAAAAGGTTAGATGGTTTCGACTTGCTGCTAGATGGTAAAATTCTTGACGGAAACTGGGTGAGCGATTGCATTCAAGGTACCATTCAACTGAATTATAAAGACACAGGAGTTTCTGATTTTGTATTGTTTCAATATGCCAATCAACAGTCTCAGTGGAATCGAAGATCTGCTCAAGTTTTTCAAAAACGCGATGCGAGCGCCACTATCACCTATGACAACGCTTCAAATTCTTTGGTTTATTATAACAATGACGGGATTCGTTGTGTTATGAAACACGAATAAAAGAATAATCGATTTATATAAGTAATCCCATTCACGAGGCAAATCTCGATTATTCGGTGAATGGAATAGGTGTCATTTGTATATCCTTTTGGTCTAGCGAGGCAGGCCAACCGCACTTTCGAGGAGTAGACGTCTCAATCCATGTACATTTGTCGACGCACCGGTCCAGCCACCTGCTCCAAAATAGTCCCCTGAAGCCGTGAAGGAACCTAACTCTACGGTCCCTATAAATTCGCCGTTATTGGTCCATAAATCCAAGAATCTAGTGCCATCCGGATTCTTTCCGAAATAAATTTCATGCACTTGCCACCTGGAATTATCTAAAGTCGTATATACGGCTATTGTAGACACTAATGTTCCGCTTTTGTATACCTTTATTTGTTCATTGAGTTCATCGTAGGCAACGGCTAATCCTCCAGCATTCGTTGAGTTTGTGCCAGATGTGCCAATCATGGTTGAATTACAACCCCAGAAAAACCAATTCATGTCTGCCCCAGTTCCGCCGCCAGCATAGAATTGTAATGAGAAATGCAGGGGCTGCGACCAATCTATATCTTGCGACCAATATACTTTTCCATTTTGACCTATACTAGCGCCGGTTAATTGAACATAATTCGATTGCCAAGATGCACTTCCAACAAATGTTGCTCCAATTCCATTTTGAGTTGGATTCCCTTGTTGCCAATTCCATTGAAAACTTCCAGGATTTGTAGTTTGATCCTCTAACCTTTGCCAAGAACTTCCATTCCAAAAATAATACCCAGGTGTTACGTTATTGGGAATTGTACCAGCGGTAGCCGTATTGTAGACTAAAAGGGAGGTGGCAGGAGAAGTAATGGGAGAAGCCGAGTTTATTGACGTTAGCGCAACTCGAGGAATTAATAAACCTTTGGAGTTTGAAGAAATTTCTAATTGGGAAGAACTCGCAGGATTTGTAGTTCCTATTCCCACTTGGGAATATAGATTTTTAGTAAGAATAGGCATCACTAAAACGCAAAAAAGAATAAAGGTTCTCATATTTCGGTTAGGTTCTGTTTGTTATAGTCCTGTAACAAGTATACAAAATTAGAAGAAATGGGTTGGCTACTTGAGGTCTAAAAATGGGTTAGAATACATTTTTGTGACAAAAAACCGCATCTAAAAAGGAACAAAATAACTTGAAAGGAGGCGAATGGGACTTTTGAATCAAGTGTATAAAAATTCGAAATGTATTGATAAGCAAAAAATCCGTTCAACGTTTTATGGTTTGAAGCCATTCCTCAAGCTCGGAATTTATCTCTCTTAATCTATTATTTTGCCTTTGCTTAAGTATGGTTTTGCCTCTGTTTTTTGAGTAGATGGATATCCTATAATTGCCATAAGGTTGACGGACTTATGAAAATATGGTTACTTTTGATTCATGAATTTAAAAGTCATATTGTCTTTGATTTTTTTATTAAATCTTTCGGGGGAAGCTTTCTCCCAACGTGCCAATACCAGCAGAAGTACCGGAAGGGCGAGAATTTCTTCCACCAAAAAGAAATTAACCGAAGATGATGTTATGGGTTCTTGGAAATTGGTAAAATTCAAACACGGTCCGCAATCTAAAAAGCGCCGCCGCTTAACCCCTTGTGATACCCTAATGCCTTGGGTCTTTTACAAAGATAGTACGTATGGTAAGCTCCGACTGAAATGTGAAACCTTACCGGAGTGCGAAGATTATGGATTTGAATGTGAGTGGATTTTTAATATGAACAGTCTTATTCTGAAAAAGACACGGATAATGGGTTCCGATGGGATTTCTTCAAATGGGAAATTTAAAATTAAAGAGCTCAACGAACACCAAATGGTGTTGGATTTTATGAAACACATTTACGTGTTCCAACGTGTGGAATAAAGGATTCTCGTTTGTTAAATTAGGAGGGATTTCTACTATTTAATAATCCAAGTCCAGAATCTTTTGTGCAATTTAGGTATCATAATTCCCATGAGTGGAATTAAAATCACCGTTAAAATTAGCGTTTTTAGTAGCTGAGGTAGATCCTGAATAATTGGAAATAGGAAAAAGAATAATACATTGATTACAGGGTATACGAATGCCCAGCTAACCAGCATCATTTTCCATTTTTTTGGGGTCGCGTTTTGGTTCATTTTGAGTGCTGCAAATGTAGGGGTGTATCGTTAATCTTAAGCCTAATTCATAAAAAACAGATATGTATCGAAGGATTGTAAAGGTCTTAAGACGTTAATTTACTTGCAAGTTGCTTCAGATATAAGATCTAAAGTGAAGTATTCGATTATATCGAAAAAAGCAGAGAATGGAGCGCTAAAACCAAAGTGTATTGGGGTTCTATGATTTTTTGCGGAGACTCTAAGCACAAAAGTTAAATAAAGGGCCTTAATTTGTAATGTGCAAACCATTATTCGTAAAGGCGAGTTAGAAGATTTATCGGGCATTCTTAGCCTGATTCATGAGTTGGCTCATTACGAAAAAGCCCCTGCTGAGGTTACCGTAACCCTAGAACAATTGCAGAAAGATGGTTTTGGTTCGAGAAGGCTATTTGAATTTATTGTAGCTGAACACCAGTCTAAAATTGTGGGGATGGGTTTTTATTTCTTTCGTTATTCCACTTGGAAGGGTAAGTTTTTATATCTGGAAGATTTTATCGTAACAGAGTCCTACAGGGGAAATGGAATCGGCACGGATTTGTTTAATGCCCTAATGCGGGTTTCTTTAAACGAACAATGCGTTGGAATGAGTTGGCAAGTATTGGACTGGAATGAGCCGGCTTTACATTTTTACCAAAAACATGGCGCCGTATTGGATGCAGAGTGGGTGAATGGAAAGTTAATGCGTGCAGAAATCGAAAAGCTCTTGGCTAAAACCTCCTAAGCTTTTTTCGACATATACAGTTGCTTGTTTTTGATTTCACGACGGGAAATATTGGATTCATCATAGAAATGTTTTGTTTGCCAAAAGTCTACCACATTTAGAAATGATAGTTTCTTGATCAATCTTCTTTCACTTTGCCACCAATTATTGGAAAATTCACCATGAAATCCTAAAACAACGCCTCTTAAAACTAAGGACTGAATTATTTTGGCGTGTTTCTGATGGAGTAATAATTTGTTGGTATCGAGTAGAATAACGTTTACGTTGTTTTTTACAAATTCCCAGATGGAACTGAGGAATTCATTCCAATTAATGCCTCGAGAACATCGAATATACAAGGTCTTGGTTTCCGTCAATTCTGGGAATGACCAACTCCATTTGGAAATATCATGCCGCATGGACATATCCAGATAATAAAACCAGTTTCCTTTGGCGGGAAGTTCGCTAATAAAGGATCCAATCCAAGAACTGGGGTCGTAAACACGATCTTCTACAACATAGGGTATGCCTATTCTACAGGCTCCGAACCTTTGATTAGAAAGGTAATGAGCGTAACGTTCGCGGGTTTGATTGATTAAGTCGCCAGTAGCAAACATCTCTGCCGACAGAAGAACAGTGTCTTCTGTATACAAATTGCCAAGTGGAAGATTCATACCCATGCTGTAAAAGTTTCAATTTACCCAAAACGATGACCAATCTTTTCGGGAACAAGCAGAACGAAAGTACCTAAATTTCGGTATGATGTTATGTTTTGTTATGGGGGAATCGCCAAAATTGATATAATATAAATATCCTAAAATCGAAAGATTTTTATACTATTTTGGGATGATTATTGAGTTAAATTGTTGTCCTATAGATCTATAGGTCCGTTGGTTTGAATATGGCCTAAAAAATCAATTGTCACATCAAATCCTTTCTCTCGGGAAAGAGATTTTAACACCTTTGTTTTTGTATTACGGACGTGTTGTTCTGAAATATTCATCAAAGCGGCAATTTCTTTTACTTTGTGCCCTTTTACTAAGAAAGCCAATAAACTTTGTTCGGTTTGATTAAAGTTTTGAATGCATTGAAAATGCTCATGTAAATAACTGATGTCTTCTATGGATTCAATTTGTTGCAACTCGGAATTCCATTCGCCCTTTAATTGGGTGATGCTATCCAATTCCTTTCTCACTTGCAAGATTTCAGGATTTTTTGAAAATTCTGAATTTTTTAGTTTGGAAGAAAGTTTATCCAACCTCTTATTTATGGTTTGATTCGCACTAATTAGCCTTTCCGCAAATTGTTTTTTGGTAGTATTTATTTCATTTATGTTACGGCTATTTTGAATCTCAAGTTGAAGTTTTTGAATGGTGATTTTCTTGTTTTTTTGGAACAAGACAAATCCGAATACCGATAATATCATTACCAGTGTTGAGCCCAATGCCATGGTTAGGTAGGTTTTGTTTTCGGCACTTTCAAGTTCTAATTTCAACTTAATTTCATTGTTTTCACTTTTGAGATCGTGTATTTTTATTTGGTTTTTCAAATCGTTTTGAAAACTCACAGCGCTTGATTTTACTATGTCTAATTCATATTGAAGGTGTTCGATAAGCCATTTTTTCTTTGAAAGTTCGTCGGAGCTATTTAGATATAGTAGGTTGCTTATTGTACTTTGGAACTTTTTATTGCCTGTATCTTTATATTGATTGTGTATTTTTTGCAGCTGTGAATAGGTCAAGGTGGTCATTCCTTTGGTTTGTGCATAGCTTAGAACATCAGACCATTGTGGGAGATTGGTAATGGGATCCTCCAAAATAATATTTCTATATTTTGAGAATAGCGTATCAAATGATTTGGAATTTTGTGTTTGAGCATAATAAAATAAGTATTGATGGTCGCGCATATTGTTGGCGACTTCCCCAATGTTGCCCACTTCCACTAAGTCTAAATAGTGTTTAAAAGAATCCAATTGTTGTACTTTCCAGAAATAATGAACCTTATTGATATCGTATATGGTTTTTTCGTATGGATTGTTTGGTTTGAATGTGCCGCTGTATTTTTTATATAATTGGATGGCATCTGTACCATCAGAATCAACCAAAGCACAGGTAATAATATTATTAATCAGCATAGGCACTTCGGCCTTTATTTCTTGTGCGGTAATTAATGCGGTGGTGAAATAATTCGAAGCTTTGTCATACTCTCGAATGTCAAAATACAAGGTTCCGATATTATTCGCAGATCGCAAAATCCATGGCTTATTTCCATAAGACTCCGCAATTTCATAGGATTTTATATATAGTTTTCGTGCTGTATCTAATTGGTTGTTGAGATAAAAATAAAACGCACTGGCTTGAATTCCGGATAATAAAATGTCTATTTGTTTGCTTTTAATGTTGTGGAACAATTGAAGTGCCGTAGAATCCTTAGATTTTTCTAAATGTCTCCATCCCTTATACAATTGTGCCGCAGATTCTAAATCCTCATTTTTTTCCCAATTTGGGTGAGACTTCATGCGGTCTAGGAGCCAATTGGCTTCTCGTTCTTCATAATTTCGCGCAAAGAATAAATAAGCCGTAATGGCGCGATATCCTATTGTATCTACTTCAAGCGCATGCTCGATTTTCTTCCATGTTGAATCAACCCGTTTGAATTCCGCCGGAACATTTTCAGGTTGAATACAGCTCAACTTGGTAAATAGCAGAACAGTAATGATTATATAGATTAGAGGTTTATAGGTTTTGTGGATCATTGATATTGTGTAAATCATTGCAAGTTAGCAGAGATATTTAAATTTATGTTCATACTTGAAATCAAGTTAGGAATACCCAATGAGGATTCGTGCGTATTAATACTTGTCAAATCATTCAATTGAGAATACAATCCATAAAAAGCAAATTATCCGATACAAAGGATTTGCATTATACGCCAATTCGTGGATTGATATTGGCATGGTCTTTGGTATCTTTTTTATATTCGTGAACCAAAGCCATCAAATTATGAGAAAATTTCTACTTCCATTCTTTTTTGTATTTTTCTTTCAAACAGTGAATTCGCATGCACAAGATGTATTTCTTAAGGGCAAATACGTACAAATTGGTGTGCATCCGGCCGCTTCATTTGGTAGTTCCAATGCAGCTCCCAGTGGCTACCATGCAAATGTGTCGGGTAGAAAATTAGGTTTTATTTGTGATATCCAAAAAGATGGTTGGAATTCCGGTACGCCCAATTTTATGGGGGATTATTTTGTTCCCGGTTCTCCTGAAGAAGGTTGGGGATTAGAATGGTCTAAAAATCCTAACGGAACTGGGAGGTCTGAATTTTATAATTTCGGATTGATGAATCTTCATGATGTATCAACGGTTTCGCATCAAAAATATAAAACCACAGGCCGAGAGCAATCCCAATGGATTGGAAACGCTACTAATGGCGCGGAATCTGCTTTGGTCTATCAAACCGTTAGTTTGGATAGTTTGGCTCAATATTTTACCATTAACGTCCTAATCAAAAATACAGGGGCTGATACCTTATATAATTTGTCTTATTTCAGAAATGTTGACCCTGATAATGAACAACCTATAACAGGTAGTTACGGCACTTTTAATTATATCCAACATCAACCAGGTTGGAATGGCAATGCAGACAAAGCGGCCGTGGTGGCCTACGGATCTGTGTATAAATCACCTTGTATCCTGGGGGCTATAGATTCCAGGGCTCATGTGAGTGTGGGCGGTTTTTCAATTCGAAATGTGAATGATATTTTTAAGTTTTCAGATTCGACCATGAACGAAGCCAATCCTCATTTTGCAGACGAGGCTATTTCTTTAGCGTTTGATTTAGGACCACTTCCTCCAGGTAAATGTATCACCTTTGCCTATTATTATGCACTCCAAAATATCAATCCTGAGGATATTAGTTTTCCTGTAAATACACACTTTGATATATCCGATGATGGTTTTACGACCAGTCAATCTTTCATCGGAGGGAATTTATGCGTTCGGGATACGGTGTTGAACTTTGCCGTAAAAACGGAGGGCATGGGTTCTTCATTTATTGATAAGGTACTTTGGGATGCCGATTTAGATGGTGTTTATGAATTAGAGGGAGATACGGTTGAAATCACCTTTCCAGGATGGAAAAAACACAAGTTTGCTCAGAAAATAGTTTTTTGTGACGGTACCAAAGCCGATTCTATTTACGAGATATTCATAGAGCCGAAACCGGTTATCAAGTTTGAGGCAATTTCGGAAAGTCAATGTTTCAAAGAGCATGAATTTGAATTTGAAAATACATCCTTTTGGATCAAAGATTCGATTCAAAAGTTTACTTGGAAATTTGAAGGTGGGGAGAATTTTATAGGCTCTAAACCCAATCCCTATAAATTTGATTCATTTGCTTCCAACAAATGGATTCGATTGGTTGCTGAAACGACTATTGGCTGTGTAGATTCCAGTCAAATTCAAATTAATTTATTTCCAAACCCCAATATTGAATTCAAAATACATGATTCTGCGCAATGTTTGAGTGGCAATTTGTTTACCGGAATTGTCAATTCCAATATTGTTTCGGGTAGTTTGAGAAAGGAAGTTATATGGGAAAATTCGATTGTCGATACCTTTGAAAATCCTACCCATACCTTTACAGAACACGGTGAATTCGATATCGTAGCACGCGTTATCAGTGATATGGGTTGTAGCGCCAACGATACCCAATCGGTTTTTGTGTATGCCCAACCGATGGCAAGCTTTGTTGCCAATGACAGCAGTCAATGTTTTAATAAACATGATTTTATTTTTAGCAATAACTCTCACGTAGCAGATGGTGCTTTGCAATATAAATGGACATCTTCTTTGGGTTCTGCGGGCACTAAGGATTATCGTTTGAAATTCCCCAATCCGGGTAGTCAAAAGATTAAGCTGGAAGTTGAGTCAGAAAAAGGGTGTAAAGATTCCACGGAAAAAACAATTCAAATTCAACCGCAACCGCTTGCTGGTTTAGAAGTAAATGAAACCGGACAATGTTTGAAAGGTAACGAATTCGTATTTAGCAATACCTCTGTATTACAAGAAAAAGACAGAAGCATATGGATATCACCGGATTTAAATAGGATAGATACGATGTTTGATGAATCTTGGAAAATCAAATTCAATAGGGAAGGTAATTATCAAGTAAAACTCATTCTCGAGAATGCCTTCTCCTGCAGAGATACTGCCGAAACAAGGGTGGAAGTGTATCCACAAAATGAGCTTCAAATTTCAGGTCAACTAAATGGGCAATGTTTGCAGGGAAATAACTTTGATTTAACATCATCATCAACGAATTCAGTAGGTCCACTTACCTATAAATGGCAAGCTTCAGAAGATCAAAATTTCGGAAATGAGACAAATTGGAATCTTCGTTTTACGAGTCCAGGAGATAAAGAAGTGCGGTTAACCACTGAAACAAACCACGGATGTTTAGATAGTGCTACTGTTTTATTGAAAGTTTGGGAAATGCCAAAGTTCAATTGGGACATCAGAGTTAATGATAGTTGTTTTAACTCTCAAAATATTCAGCATGTTTTTACCAGTACCAATGTGGAACGTAGTACATGGTATTTGAACGCAAAAAACCTAGGCACTGAAATACCGATAAATACAAAATATGCTAACGAAGATCGTTTGTTGTTAATTACGGAAACGTTAAATGGATGTAGGGATTCGGTAACGAAGAATATTCAAATTTTCAACAGCCCCATTGCTTCGTTTTCTGCGACTTCCAAGGTGTGTTTGGGGTCGGAATTGGCCATTGAAAACACAAGTAAAACCTTGGGGCTGCCCACAACATTTAATTGGTTTGTAAATGATGAGGAATCGCAGGCGTTAGATGTGAATCCAATAAT
>Ga0181606_10003081_pt1 | contig 14157 bp, 31 predicted proteins | sample 041ome_10_FD_132994 | JGI IMG/M metagenome (GOLD analysis project Ga0181606, IMG submission 132994) | Coastal salt marsh microbial communities from the Groves Creek Marsh, Skidaway Island, Georgia - 041412US metaG (megahit assembly) | ecosystem: Environmental > Aquatic > Marine > Intertidal... | reverse complement strand
GCACTTTGGCCTGACCAGCGAAGAGGTAAAGAACATATTGCTGGACGTTACAGATGAACAGGCTACAGCATTACAAAGAGAGAGAGGTTAAGACCATGACCAAAGGTATCGTAATCAGTCTTTATGACTTCACAGGTGAGGCACTCAAGCCATGGGCAGAGGCAGGGTATGAGTGCTATGCTTTTGACATTCAACACAAATGGTATACAGAAAAGTATGAAGAATACGGCGAGGGTAGCATAAGCTATTTACACGCAGATTTACACGACAGGAAAACACTAGATTTAATCTATGAAGTATGGCATGACAAACCCGTAGTCTTTGGCATGGCCTTCCCTGTCTGTACTGATATGGCTGTATCAGGTGCAGCACACTTCAAGCGCAAGGCAGAGCGTGACCCTGAGTTTCAGACCAAGGCTGTGCAGTACGCCGTGTGGTGCGGTGAGTTGTTTGATGACCTAGGTGTACCTTACTTTGTGGAAAACCCTGTCAGTGTCTTAGCTACTAAGTGGCGCAAGCCTGACCATAGCTTCCACCCTTATGAGTATGGTGGCTACATCCATGACGATCATGCAGAGCATCCACGCTGGCCTGAGTATATCTCAGCCAAGGATGCCTACCCAAAGAAGACGTGCCTCTGGACAGGCAATGGCTTTGTGATGCCGTGGACTGATCCAGTTCAACCAGAGCAGGGGTACAGCACACAACATAAAAAGCTGGGCGGTAAGTCACAGCGCACCAAAGACATACGATCTGCCACACCCCGTGGGTTTGCCAAGGCAGTCTATGAGTTTAACAGCCAACCAGTAGAGGAGATGGCGTAATGGATAGAGAATTATTCTTTGATGAGCTTCATGCAATGGTGTTGTCGGATGACAGCCGTGAATTGTCGTGGATTGTCACACAGGATGATGGTGACGGGTGCATCACAGTAAAGTTTCATAATGTAGAAGAGACAGAGGAGATGGATGATGACTAAGGACTATGAATTTAACCACCAATCGGTGTTACAGGTATTCAGTAAAGGAGACGGCGCAATGTATAGAGCAGACGAATTAGAAGCAGCCATTGATAAGTATGTAGAATCATTAGACATTGAGGGTCTGATTGATTACGTCACACATGACCTGACACAGTGTTATCATGTAGCAGACAGTGAAATTATTGATGAGTTTATTCAGCAAATGGGTGTAGAAGAGACAGAGTAACACCCACCAATGATACCCTATACTATTAACGGTAAAAACAGGAGAGAAAACAATGACTAACACGGTAAGAACAGGAGAGAAAACAATGACTAAGCTAGAACTAAGCACAAATGAACTGTTGATGCTCAAAGAGATTATTGAGACTGACATGGAGATGGGGTCATGGGGTGAGGGGAACTACGATGACGTTGCCCTGATGCAGTATTACCTTGATCGTGCCAAGATGCTGGTCAAAGTAAGAGATATGTTATCTGAGAGGAGCTAGGCTTATGACTAAGTATGATGTAAGTATTACCATATATAACTCGTTTGAGGTTGAGGCTGATAATAAAGAACAGGCAGAACAAATAGTGCGTGAACTATCAGTGCATGACACATTAGACTGCGCAGACTACAACATAAACTATGTAGAGGAGTTAGAATAATGCACACGCTAGAACTAACAACAAGCCAGCTACTCACGCTGCATGAAATGCTTGACAATGACATTGAGATGTCCGGCATGGATGCGCCAGACTACACTGACATGGCTGCCATGCAATACTATCTGGATCGGTGCGCAGTGTATCACTTAGTGGCAGAGGAGCTAGGCGCATGATCCGTATCATAATCACCAGCAAGATCACGCACAAACCCTTGTGCTATCACAACGTGACAGACATGAGGGAGGCAGACAGGCTGGCTGCTAATTACAGCCGCATGGAAGGTATCAAAACAGAAATAGAGGTAACACAATGAAGAAGAATTATCGTACCGCATACAACCAACTCAAGAAGCTAGGCGTCACAGTCTATGAGGATGACGATGGCTTCCGTATCTCAGGTGAGGACAACTACCCAGAGGTGTGGGCTGACTACTACTGTGAGTTTGGTGGCACTGTCTTGGATGACTTTGGTGTCAACCACAAGATCAATGCTATCCTGGAAAAGCAGGGGTTGTTTGCTGAGTGGGAGAACACTGGCGTCCTGGGTGTTGCTGAAATGTGACGTGACATAATGGTAACATTGACGCAGCCAAACACAATTACTAATCTATAAATGTCTAACAAAGGAGAGAGACATGACTAACACACAAAACTCTAAGATCATCACACACCTTCGTGCAACCAAGGGTCTGACCCAGCGTGAGGCTATGCTGGACTACAGCATCCAGTCATTCACTAAGCGTATCTCTGAGCTACGCAAGTCCGGCTACCGCATTGATGGCGTTAAGGGTAAGCACCCTGTGACAGGTCAGCAGTACACACGCTATGTGCTTATTGAGGAGACAGCGTAATGATGGACTATCAAGAACAGCCGTGTGTTCACTGTGATGAGCATACTGTGATCTATCACCAGTATGTAGCTGATGCTCGCTGTGAGAGCTGCGGAGATTGGCAAGAGGAAGAAGAGGAGACAACGTAATGATAGCGAGTAGAGCAATCAAGGTTTACAAGAACACATACGTCAATCAGCATGAGGAGTTTGTATCTACAGTGTTCACACCCTACGATGCCCACCGTCTACGATCTAAACTATTTGAGGACAACAAGGTGCATCGTATAACCATGAAGAGCGTTAAGAATACTGTTCTGAAAAGCTATAGATCATGATAGGAGAGATACTAAGATCACTAGCAGGTCTGTATGTCTTAGCACCCTTTCTTTACCTAGGCTACGTCTATATAAACCCTTAAACTACAGGAGAGAGAAATGAATATCCCCAAGGCATCAGCCACACTACAAGAGATCGTAGACTTCTATGCCAAGTCACCTGCGTTTGCTAGGTTGGCAGCTACGACACAGAAGGACTACGATACTCAACTGGCTGCGGTGTGTAGCACAGTAGTGGAGGGCAAGCGCCTTGGGGCGTATCGCCATAAGAGTATCAAGGTACGTCACCTTACTCAGGCTTATGAGAGTTGGCTATCTGTTGGTGTTCGTACTGCTAACTACCGCAAGTCTGTTCTGTCTGTAGCATGGAAACATTCAATGAGACATGACGTAATGACGCACGATCCAGTGGCTCTATTAGAAACCAAGTCTGGTCAACCACGGCGTGTACTATGGAGCAGAGATCAAGTTCAGACATTCCTTTCCACAGCTTATGGTGACTTCCGCTGGCGCAGCATTGGGCTTATTGTCCACATGGCATACGATTGGGGGCAGCGTGTTGGTGATATGCGTGTTCTCCAGTGGGACAAACTAGACTTAACTGAGTGTCGCATGGACTTAACTCAAAGCAAGCGCAACGCAGAGATACACCTTCCTATCTCTAAGGGTTTGTGTGATATGCTGCGACAGCAAAAGAAAGACTTTGGGTTCCAGGACTACGTTGCGCCTCGTGTCAAGCCTAGAGCGGGGGCGTACTCACCCTACGATAAAGTAGAAATAGGTATCATTATCAATGAGGTACTCAAGGAAGCTAATCTACCTATGACACTCACAGCTATGGACTTACGGCGTACCGCTGTGACAGAGATGATGGAGGGTGGTGCAGACTTAGCAGGTATCATGCAGGTAACAGGACACAAGGAAGTTGGATCAGTAAAGCCTTACATGGTCAATACATTCAGTGGTGCATCTAAGGCACTAGCAGCGAGAGGTAAAGACGATGACGAGAGTTAGATCCCCTGAGACAATAAACAGAGATAACATTAGGAAGAGAAAAAGATACGACTATGGTCAGGCTGTACTAAAGCGTTACAAAGTAAGGAAGGGTTGCGCTAAGTGTGGCTACAACAAAAGTGCACAGGCATTACAGTTCAACCATATCAACCCAGAGGATAAATGTTTCCTTATAGCACAAAGGGCACATAATATGTACCTGAAAAGACACACTAAAGGTAAACAGATGCTAAGGTCAGAGATAGCTAAGTGTCAAGTGTTGTGTGCTAACTGTCACTGCATACTTACTTTTGAGGAAAAACACTTTGGTGTGAAGCGGAAGGGTAGGTAGATGAACATTCGTAAATACTTAGACAGCCTCGACTTAAGAGAGGATGAGAGCAGACGTATGAACTGCCCATCCTGCTATGGCAGGAACACATTTACTGTCACTAAAGAGATGGGTCTAATCAAGTACAACTGTTACAAGCTAGACTGTAGCATTGGCGGGTATCATCACACTGACCTGACAGCATCAGAGATAAAGATCCTCATGGCTAAACAAGAGAAGCCTATGCAGATGGAGCCTGAGACTATGGAGATACCTGAGTATGTGGTACAGCCTACAGCAGAGCATGATAAGTTTCACAGGTTCACTAAACGCTGGGGTATCGTAGACAGACGCCTACTCTATGACGTTAAGGATGAACGTGTTGTATTCCCGATACACTACAAAGGGCGCATCATTGATGCTAATGGACGTGCAGTGGGCGATAAGCTGCCTAAGTGGTATCGCTATACAGGTAAGGCAGACTACTACACTGTAGGGACTGGTTCAACACTTCTAGTATTAGAGGATTGTGTGTCAGCTATGGTTGCTTATCAGGAGTTCCCTAATGTAACAGCTATGGCAATCCTTGGCACAGCCCTTACAGCCGCACACATGGATAAAATAAGCGAGTATGACGATGTTATCGTAGCACTAGATCCTGATGCTGCACACAAGACTTTGCAGTTTAGTAGAGAGATAGCACTATGGACAAATGCAAATAGTACAGCCTTCCGGCTTGACGATGACATCAAATATAGGCTAACTGATGACCTAGAGAGATTAAAGGAATTACTATCATGAACGATCTTAAAGATTTCCTTAAAGAGATGGGCCTAGAGAGTGTCCACCCTAAGCCCAGCGCAGAGAAGCCTGACTATATGCAGCCAGGTTATTATGTAGATCCACGAAACAAGTACGGTGAGGTTCCCTTCTGATGATTAAAGCAACATACATTGACCACATGGGTAATGACTTGACGGTAGCTAACGCTGCACGAGTGTCATTTGGTAAGACATCTCAGATGGAAGACGATCCGTGGGGACCACCTAAGCTCAAGGCTAAGGATGATAAGCTCATCCGTTATCTAGCCAAGCACAAACATATCAGTCCCTTTGGGCATTGCTTTGCAAGCTTCCACGTCAAGGCTCCGATCTTTGTAGCACGACAGCTAGTCAAGCATAAGTTCTTGAGATGGAACGAAATATCCAGGCGATACGTAGATGATGAGCCTGAGTTCTATGTACCTGACGTGTGGCGTGGACGTAGCGCTGACAAGAAGCAAGGCTCTGATGGTGTCGTTGATGTAAGTGACTGGGGTGATACTAACTGGGCATGTCTCAAATCCTACAACGATCTTCTTGAGCATGGTGTAGCACCTGAGATGGCACGGATGGTTTTACCACAGTCTACTATGACTGAGTGGTACTGGTCAGGTAGCTTGGATGCCTTCGCTGATATGTGTAACCTTAGATGCAAGGCTGACACACAGGCAGAGACACGAGAGGTAGCACGACAGATTGACCACAAGATGATTGAGCTGTTCCCTGTGTCATGGGATGCACTAACGGAGGATGACGATGGCTAAACTGTATGACTTAGAGCCTATGATTATGGATTGTTGGCACGTCTGTGATGACCTTCAAGTTGTCTTTAGACAGATAGGTGATGGTGAGCGTGAGCCTACCCCAGACGAAATGATGAACACCTTGATGGGTATGCAGCAGCTATACCAGTGGAAGTTTGAGCAGTTGTTCAACAAGTATGAGGAGGTACTCCGTGACAGACAATGAGTGGCCCTTAGAGGCAGACTTTAGTGACATCAGACCTATGACACCAGAAGAACGTAAGGCATCCTTGGAGCGTGACGAGAAGAACAAGTGGCGCAAGTGTGTCAGCTGTGGTAATGCTAGTAAGGATACATGGTGTGGGTTCTGTTTGGAGGAAGAGTGATGATAAACAGTGAGTGGAAACGCTTGATGAAAGAGCATGAAGACTTTAAGGAGAAGGTAATGTCAGAACACACAGCGGATAACGTCAACAACCCAGCACACTACGGCAAGGGTAAGATAGAATGTATTGACTACATTGAAGACTTCCTCACCACAGAGGAATACATAGGCTACCTGCGTGGTAACATAGCTAAGTACCTACACCGCTGGCGTTACAAGAACAAGCAAGAGGATCTACTCAAGTCACAGTGGTACTTGGATCGTCTGATACACCTAGATGGAAAGGATAAGACATGATACCTGTAGGTCAATTACGTTTGTTGCTCACCAAGGCAGGGCTTGAGTATGTCATCACCCGTGTGGAAGGTAACGTAGCTCACGTTAACATTCTTGTAGCGGAGCAACCTGATGTACACAGTTGAGTTTGAATCAGACGCTGCTGTAATCACAACCCTAGACCAGGATGACATGCACGAGGATGTGGAAGTCATCTTAGGTGATGATGGTGATGTATATATCCGACAGTTTGAACCAGACATGGACTGTTACCAGATGATTATCATGAGCCATCAGCAACTCATTGATATTATGGCAGCATACAACAGTAAAGAAGGGGCTTTCTACATAACATTTGAGAGGCCACAAGTATGAATGAACTAGGACAAGGGTTTTTCGCTGGCGTATTCGCAATGTATGTGTTAGCCCTACCCTTACTATACCATATGGTAGAGCCAGAGGATGAGGAGATGGATAACTCTGGCCCTATCAAGTTTGCTTTCCTGTGGCCTTTGATTGCACTGGAAGTATTATATCGTATCTTTGTAGGAGAGAAAGACAATGATGGAACTGGCACTGATTAAGACGTTACTTAACCGTGACTTCTATGAACAACACAAGGGCATTCGCTGCCCTGATAAAATCTTCACTAAGGATGTACGCAAGATCAAGCAGGCACTAGATGCTGCCATGAGGACATATGATGGCGATTTAAACACATCAGACCTAGAGGCCTTGTTCTATTCACAGAACCAGACGATGACAACTGCCACTAAGACTGCCTATGAAGATCTCTTTCGCAAGATAAATAAAGAAGACACTATCAAAGAAGATATTGCTACAGACGTACTTGGCAGTATGTTTCAGCAGTATGTAGGCGAACAGGTAGCCAACCTAGGCTTTGACTTCGTTAACGGCACACAGACCAGCCTAGAGCCTCTCAGACGTATGCTTGAGAACTACAAGGATGACTTCACCCCCAACCTTCGTATTGAGTGGGAAGACATTAGTATCGACACACTACTCAAAGCAAACGATCTACAGACACAGTGGAAGTTTAATATCCCTAGCCTACGCCGCAAGGTAGAGGGTGTCAGTGGTGGTCACTTACTGTTGGTAGGCGCACGTCCTAACACAGGCAAGACATCCTTCCATGCGTCTCTCATTGCTGGACCTGAGGGTTGGGCGCATCAAGGTGCTAAGTGTGTTGTGCTATGTAATGAGGAAGCATATGAGCGTGTAGGAGCACGTTACTTGAGCGCAGCCTCTAACATGTCTATGGATGAGGTTAAGGCTAACGTAGCCCTCGCTCGTAGCCGCTATGAACCTGTTAGGAAGAACATCCGCATCAAGGACAGCACCAACAAGGATATGCAGTGGGTTGAGTCTCTGGTCAAACAAGAGAAGCCTGACGTACTGATCCTGGACATGGGTGACAAGTTTGCCAGCAAGACAAGTGATAAGTCCGATGTGTACCTAAAAGATGCGGCTATCTATGCTCGTAACATTGCCAAGCAATACAACTGTTGTGTTGTATGGATGTCACAGCTGAGTGCTGTAGCAGAGGGTAAGGTATATGTAGACCAATCCATGATGGAAGGCAGTAAGACAGGTAAAGCAGCAGAGGCAGACCTTATGGTTCTGATCTCTAAGAACCCCATTGTTGAGGGTGCTGATGAAGAAGATACACAACGGCACTTGAATATAGCTAAGAATAAGCTTAAGGGTGGTTGGCACGGTGTAGTACACTGTGAGTTAGACGGGGCGAGATCACTATATCAAGCCTAGAGGAGAGAGAGATGAGACTTGTACTAGACGTTGAGAACACAACAAACAGGCGTAGGGATAAGCTACACCTAGACCCCTATGAGGAGGGTAACTTCCTCGTGCAAGTCGGTATGCAGAACGCAGACAATCACGAAGAGTTACATATTGTAACATTAGATCACGTTGAGAAGAAAGACACCAGTGGTGCTGGGCGTAAGCTAATTCAACAAATCTTAGACATGACTACTCTTCTCATCATGCACAATGCGCAGCACGATCTGATGTGGCTATGGGAATGTGGCTTTAAGTATGACGGGCCTATCTATGACACCATGCTTGCAGAGTATATCCTACTGCGTGGTCAGAAGGAACCGTTAAGCTTAGAAGCATGTGCAGAGAGACGCAACCTTAACGCTCAGAAGGATGACACCCTTAAGCGTTACTTTAAGGAAGGGTATAATACAAATGAGATTCCTCTCAGTGAGCTTTGCTTTTATCTTAGGTGCGATCTCGACACAACTCGTGAGTTGTTCCACAGCATTGAGGCAGACTACGGTGAGACCGATTCAGCCAGTCTACACACCGTTAGAGACGTTACCTTCAGAACCTGTCAAACCCTTACCCGAATGTACATGTCAGGAATCAGGGTGGATCGTACAGCCTTAGATGATGTACGCTTACAGTTTGAACGTGAGAAGGCAGACATTGAGGATCGACTACAGCATAAGGTGCGTGAGATCATGGGTGACACACCTATCAATCTCAAGTCACGGGAGCAGATGTCTCAGGTTGTATTCTCTCGCAGGATGAACAACAAGAAAGAGTGGGTGGATCTGTTTGATTACGTGAACAACCCTAAAGAGTTTAAGCAGGCTGTAGAAGCAAACAGTACTATCATAAAACGTACCAAAGCTTTTACTTGCCCTACATGCACGGGTACAGGTAAGACATACAAGACAAAGAAGGATGGCACTAAGTTTGCTAAACCTAACAAGTGTAGGGATTGTGATGCTCGTGGCTATGGCTTGAAGGAACTAAACCATATGGCAGGTCTAGGATTTGGTGCGCCTAGCAAGAAGTGGGTTAGTGCTGATGGGTTTAGCACAGGAAAGGATAACTTAGATGTACTTGTGGGAACTGCTAAAACGAACAACATGGATGCTGCTGTTGAGTTTCTTACTGACCTTAAGCGTCTTTCTGCTGTTAGTAGCTACCTCTCTAGTTTTGTGGAAGGTATCGACACCTTCACCAAGTCAGACGGATTCCTGCATGTGGGACTCACTCAGCATATCACCAGTACAGGTAGATTTTCTGGACGCAACCCCAACATGCAAAACATGCCCAGGGGCGGCACGTTTCCCGTAAAGAAAGTGTTTGTGTCACGCTGGGAGAACGGCTACATCTGTGAGGCTGACTTTGCTCAGCTTGAATTTAGAACGGCTGCATACTTGGCTCAGGATGAAGTTGCTATGGAAGAGATTGCTACAGGGTTTGACGTACACAGCTATACTGCACAGGTTATCTCTGATGCAGGTCAGGTTACGTCACGTCAGGAAGCCAAGGCTCATACCTTTGCACCTCTCTTTGGGGCTACAGGGTATGGCAGATCTAAAGCAGAGGAAGCTTATTACATTCACTTCACGGAGAAGTATCAGGGTGTAGCTAACTGGCACAAGAACTTGGCTGATGAAGCTGTACGGTTTAACAAGATTACTAATGTGTCAGGGCGGCAGTACGCATTCCCTGATGTTAAGCGCAACGCTCGTGGTGGTGTATCGCACTTCACCATGATTAAGAACTACCCAGTGCAGGGCTTTGCTACTGGTGACGTTGTTCCTGTTGTGCTAATTGAACTGGAGGAGAGGTTGAAGGGGCTGCAATCTTGCTTAGTGAATACTGTTCACGACTCAACGGTTATAGACATTCACCCAGAGGAGAAGGAGACAGTGTTAAGTATTATAGAAGACATGAATGAGGGCTTGACAGACTTAATTGAGAAAGCCTATAACGTAAAAATGAACGTGCCTCTATTATTAGAATCTAAAATTGGGCCGAATTGGCTTGACGTAAGAGATGTATGAGGTATAACTAAGACTCTTTTTGACTGTAGTAAAGGATATACAGATGAGTACAGAACTAGCAACAACAGGTTCATTAGACCCATTAGCAGAGCTTATTGGTGAACCTAAACCACAGACACAATCACGATCTTCTCTGGCTCGTGTTAGCGTGTTAAGTACAGCCATTAAAGGCGAGATTGAGCTTGGCGGTAAGAAGATCAAGACAGACGTTTTACCTGTTGGGTCTTTCAAGATCACACTTGGTGATGATGTCTTCTATGCAGAAAGCGTAGAGGTTCGTATAATCACGCATCGCTTTCAGTTTCAGCGGTGGAATGCTTCATCTAATGAGATGGAGAAGTCCGTTATGAGTCGTTCTACTTACAGCGACTTAAAGGATAGCACTGGTGGCTTTAACTTAGGCCGTCCCTCTGGTTACATTGAGGATTGGAACGCACTACCTGAAGCTACTAAGGAGATTATTCGCTCAGCTAAACGTGTGAAGATCTTCATGGGTACACTTACAGTTAAGGCTCCTCTTGATGATGCAGGACAACCTACTTCTGGTGAGTATGTTGATATTCCATTCGTTATGGATGTTAAAAATAACGATAGCCTCAAGAGCCTTGCAGCTACTGAAAAAGCTATTGAACGTAAGAACGTCAAAACTCACATGGCTAGGGTTATCCTTAGTGGTGCAGAGGCTTCTATTCCTACAGGTGCTACCTACGGCTACATTACTTCTTCTGTAGGAGATATTGTACAGGAGTCAGACGAAGACACTGCTGCTATGAGGAAAGTAGCTTCAGACTTCTTGGATTATGTCAGCTACTCAAACGGAAAGATCATGGATCTACACAATGAGCGTTCCAATACAAGTATGAGCAAGGAAGATGCAGCACTTGTAGGTTCTATTATTGATGTAGAAGAGGCACCATACTAATGACTCATCCCGCAGAGATAGCTGTTTTCTCTTTCTTGCAGAAGGCTATGGCTGGTGAGACTACTATGACAGAGGAGGTGGCTAAACAAGTCGCCTCCGATGTTGAGGCTGCTTTGTACAAGCAATTCTCAGGTGGTCCTCGTGATGATTTTCGCTTACGGATGTCTAATATCGGTAGGCCTAAGTGTCAGCTATGGTTTGACAAGAATGATCCAGAAGACAAAACACCTTTCCCTCCACACTTCCTGATGAACATGATCCTTGGCGATATAGTTGAGGCTGTGTTCAAGGGTGTCCTACGTTCAGCAGGCATAGAGTTTGAGGATAACAAGCGTGTCACACTCAAGTTACCTCATGGTCAGGAGATCAAGGGTGAGTATGACATGGAGATGGATGGACGCATTGACGATGTTAAGTCTGCCTCACCTTGGTCTTACGATAACAAGTTTGCATCCTTTGGTTCACTAGCCTACAAGGACGGCTTTGGCTACGTGGCACAGCTTGTGGGCTACGCAGAGGCCGCTGGAAAGGATGTAGGTGGATGGTGGGTAGTCAACAAAGCAAATGGTCAATTCAAGTATGTAGACGCCTCTGAGGATGTAGACAAGGAAGCAGTTCTAGCCGACATCCAAGCTACCGTAGACTACATTGATAACGATGAACCGTTTGAGCGTTGCTTTGAGCCAGTAGAGGAATCCTTCTACCGTAAGAAGACAGGTAACTGGGTGCTACCTGATGACTGTAAATTCTGCAGTTTTAAACATAAGTGTCATGACAACTTTGAGACACGTCCAAGCATCCCTAGTAAATCCAAAAACCCACAACTTGTGGACTATACATTCATAGCAGAGGAATATCTGAATGCCTAAACTAACTATCAACGACACCGACTACTACACAGAAGACTTCAATGAGACTCAGACAAAGCTCTACAATGACGTGATGTTTGCAACAGATCAGATGAAGCGCTTGGAAATGCAGTTCAAAGCACTAGAAGGTCTGACTAATGTACTAGCATCTCAGATCGTAGAAGCAGGTAAAGATGCCGAAGACGAACCGGAGGCATAACTCTAAAACGTATCGCAGTGGCCTTGAAGTTGAGGCCGCTGCATACCTCAAGGATAGGCAGAAGATTGTAGCCTATGAAAAGCTAAAGATAGAGTGGGAGGATCTAAAGTATCGTACATACACACCCGACTTTGAGCTAGATAATGGTATTATTATTGAGCTGAAGGGGTTGTTTTCTGCTGCAGATAGACGTAAACATATAGAGATACAGCGTCAGCATCCTACACTAGATATTCGTTTTGTATTTAGTAATGCTAATTCAAGGCTTTACAAAGGAGCCAAGAGTAGGTACTGCGATTGGTGCGATCAAAAGGGTTTCCTCTGGGCTAATCGTGTGATACCAGAAGAGTGGCTCAAAGAGAAAGGCAAGCGAATGAAAGAGCAACGTGTCAAAGTTAAGAGGAGAGAGTAATGGCTTATGAGATTAAACCTGGTGACGTAGCTATTGTACTATCTCCTGTCGTTGAGGACGGTGAGTGGACTGGCAGTATCAAGACTGGCATGGTCTTTGGTTCGGCTGGTTCAGAGGATGGCATGAGGGCTGCTCTTGATGAGGCACTCACTATGTCTGCAGCACAGCAGTTCTTAGAGCTTTACCCTGATGCTTGGGAGGACTTTGCAGATCTACGGCAGGGCATTATTCAAGAGATGTTTCCCGATCAGTATGCAGAAGCAGAACAAGAGCAAGCAGAAGCTACAGCGTATGAAGTAGAGGATAATGTAGTTACACTTACACGCTGGTCTAAGACACAGGGAAGCGCATGAAGAAGTTTAGTGTTACTTTTGTTATGAAGGTTGATAAGAATAATAACATACTATCATCCTACGAAGACAGTCATGAGCAAGACATTCATGACTTGATTACAGATGTTATCTATGATGTAGATGATGTGGAGATTGAGAACTTAAACGTGAAGGAGAGACCATGATTACACAAGAAGATATAGATGCGTTTGCTGCCATGGCAGATGTTAACACGCAGGATTATTCCTACTGGGTAGAGGGTAAGATTGTAACAGAAGGTGAGACCCGCTTAGTGGAGAATACACTAGGTTTAGTAGGTGAAGCAGGTGAGGTTGCTGAGAAGATCAAGAAGCTACTGCGTGACAACAGCAAGGTCTCATCTGATGACATTATCAAGGAGCTAGGTGACGTTGTGTTCTATGTTACAGCCCTTGCTAACTACTTTAACAGTGACCTCACAGAGGTACTACAAACTAATATGGACAAACTAAACAGCCGTGCAAGACGTGGCGTTATTAAAGGATCAGGTGACAACCGATGAGCAATCAACTACCAACAGACTACCAAGCATTCATTCACAAGTCACGCTACGCCAAGTACTTTGACGGCGAAGGCCGTGAGTCCTGGGGTAAGACAGTAAGCCGCTACATGGATAACGTAGTACGCCGTGTGACAGGTAATGACTCTTACATCAATGACATTGAGCAAGCTATCCTTGGTCAAGAGATCATGCCCTCCATGAGAGCTATGATGACAGCTGGCCCAGCGCTTGATCGTGACAACACTGCAGGCTACAACTGTAGCTACCTACCCGTAGATGACCCTAAGTCCTTTGATGAGGCTATGTACATCCTCCTCTGCGGCACTGGTGTCGGGTTCAGTGTCGAGCGCCAGTTTATCAGCAAGCTCCCAGAAGTGCCTGAGCTCTTCGAGAGTGAGTCTATCGTTGTCGTTAAGGACAGTAAGGAAGGCTGGGCTAAGGGGTTCCGTCAAGTTCTTGCACTCCTGTGGGCTGGTGAGATTCCTAAGTGGGATGTCTCTCGTGTACGTCCTGCTGGTGCAAGACTTAAAACATTTGGCGGTAGAGCGTCAGGCCCAGCACCACTCGTAGAACTATTTAACTTTGCTGTGTCTACCTTCAAGGCGGCACAAGGACGCAAGCTTAGCTCTATGGAATGTCATGACCTGATGTGCTTCATTGGTCAGATCGTTGTTGTAGGTGGTGTG
>Ga0181606_10003066_pt1 | contig 14213 bp, 13 predicted proteins | sample 041ome_10_FD_132994 | JGI IMG/M metagenome (GOLD analysis project Ga0181606, IMG submission 132994) | Coastal salt marsh microbial communities from the Groves Creek Marsh, Skidaway Island, Georgia - 041412US metaG (megahit assembly) | ecosystem: Environmental > Aquatic > Marine > Intertidal... | reverse complement strand
GTTGTTCTGTAAATCTAAAATAATCATTTGGGCTATAATGTATTTTGAATAAAAAAGGGACAGAACCTATTATTCTTCCATTTACATTTAATGTTTTGTAAGAAAAATTAATTACATTTTTATAATTTTTTATATGTTCCAAAACATTCATTAAACAAACATTATCAAATTTTTTACTCAAATCTTCATCAAGCTCTAAATTTACTTTTATTGTTTTTTCATCCTTAGGGAATTTATCAGCAAACTGAATTAAATAATTCCCACTAAAATAATTACATATATTGTGAGAAAAATCATTGCCTCCAAGATCAAGAATTGTGCCAGATAATTCCGTTTTTGATGCTTCAAGTATTTGCAATATTCTTAAAAAACTGTACTTACGTGATGTATATTTGATGACAAATATTAAAAATTTAAAAAATGAAACCATTAGATAGAAATCAGTTCGTAGCAAGAAAATTGGGTAAACTCAACAATCAAATTATTCTAGATATTGGATGCAGAGATCAAATATTTAAAAAATCACTCTTAGGTGATTTTAAATATATTGGAATAGATTATGATCCAGAAAATGAAAATTCTGAATTTATTAATTATAATCTAGAGCTTGGACTTCCTAAAAATCTAGGAAAAATAGATATTATAAATGCGATAGATGTTTTAGAGCATGTAGAAAATATACATGATATTTTTAACGAATGTTTTAAAAAATCAGAGCAAAAAATTGTCATAGCACTTCCAAACATGGCTTATTATAAATTTAGACTTACTTTTTTATTTTCAGGAGAAATAAGTGGAAAATATATTTTTCATTCGAAAAAAATAGTTGATAGACACCGATGGTTTACCACATATTACAATAATATCAGATTTGTAGAGACAAATACTCCAAAAAATTGGAAAATAAAACGCTATGATTTTATAGCACAAAGGAAAAGAAACTTTATTTTTTATTATCTAGAAAAAATTCTTTCAAAAATATTTCCAAAATTTTTTGTATACGAGAATATTTTTATAATTGAAAAATATTAATTTAAAATTTAGAGAATTTTTTATTTATTTGAATGAATTATTTTAAATCTAAGAAAAAGCTCATGCATGACTCAACATTGTTGATCAAAAAATTTATTAAAATAACCTTTTAAAATTAATTTTATTCTATATAAAAATTTGTATTTATATGAAAAAAACATTAGCAATTGTAGTTTTAACCTGGAACGATTTTGAAAATACAAAAAATTGCATAAAAAGTATTTATCCACAATTAAATAAAAAAACAAAATTAATTTTAGTAGATAATAATAGTGATAATAAAATTTATACTAAAACAATAAATTGGTTAAAAAAAAGATACAAAAATAATTATATAAATTTAGAATTTGATAAAAAGTTTAATTTTAGAAAAAATATTATAGTTCTTAGAAATAGTAAAAATTTAGGATGTGGATTTGGTCACAATACTGGTTATAAATTTTCCTTAAAAAATAACTTTGAGTTTATTGCTAGAATAGATAATGATATGGTTGTTGAAAAAAAATTCTTTTCTAATTTATTAAATCATTTTAAAAATCCTAATGTTTTAGGTGTAAGTCCAAAAATAATGTATAAATTTTCACCTAAAAAAATTTGGTGGATGGGGGCAACTATTGGTAATAGTTTGAAGTTTCAAACGCACATGAGAGATTATTCATATGGTTTGCTAGACAACAAAAGAATAAATGGTGTTATTGAAACTGACGCAATTGCAGGATGTGCCTCAATAATGAGAGCATCAAGATTAAAAAAAGTTGGATTATCAGATAGAGATTTTTTTTATGGACCAGAAGATGTAGAATTTTCAAGAAGAATTTATAATAAGCCTGGAAGCTTAATTGTTGATCGAAATGTCAAAATATACCATGCTATAACTCAAAGTTTTGTTAATCTTTCACGGAGGAGAATTTATTTTGAATACAAGTATAGATTAGTTCTAATAAAGAAAATTGGGACTATTGGTGATAAACTTTTTGGATATTCAATTTCACTAATCAAATTTTTTTTATATTGCTGTCTTTTTATGAAAAAAAAACATAATTCAAAAATTATTCCAGTTTTTTTTGCTATTAAACATTTTATAGAAGGAAAACTTGGTGATTATGATAGGAACAATCAAATAAAATTTTAAAAAACAATTATAAATAAATAATTTTATCAAAATATTTTTTGTGACTTTTTTTATGTGATGTCATTATAATGATTTTATCATTCCTAATTTTTGATAAATAATTAAGTATTTTTTTTTCATTTTTTTGATCCAGTGAAGATGTTGGTTCATCTAAAAGAATTACCTCTGGATCATCAATTATTGATCTTATAAATCCAATTCTTTGCACTTCTCCTCCGGACATATTCTTTATAGAAGACATGCTTGTATTTTTAAAAAATTTACTTATATCAAATTTCTTCAAATTAAAAATATTCAAATAAAACTTTACTTTCGAGTCTAATTTATTTTTTTCTTTTTCATTTGATGGAATATCTAATGTTGTATTAAATGAAATATTTTCATCAATTATAGTTGGATTTTGAGTGGCATATCCTATTCTAAATTTTTTAGTTATTTCATTAGTTTTCATTTTTCTTTTATTAACATATACAGCGCCCTTATAAGGAGAAATAAAACCAGCTATAATGTTTAATATTGATGTTTTTCCAGATCCGCTTTCACCAAAAAGTCCATAAATATTTCCTTTAACAAAATTTAAATTAATATTTTTTAATTTTTTTGAAAGGAATTTAGAATTTAATCTTTGGTATCTTATCTCAACATCTTTTAAAGAGATTTGATTAATTTTTTCTAATATTTTTTTTTGTTTAAATGATATTTTATCTAAGTTATTTGATAAATCATAATCTAAAAAATTTATTGCTCGAATTTGATAAAGCACCATACTCCAACTTTGAGAAATTTTTGAAAATGAAGGTATCATTCTCAAAAGTGCAATAGCTAAAACTGAATAATCTAATAAAAAACTTTCAATTGATAAATTTTGATTTCTAAAAATTATGAAAAAGAATAATATAATAAATATTTCAAATATGAACTTTGGAGTTACATTTATAACTCCAGCACCAACTCTAGAATTAAAGTAATTTTTTAAAAAATTTCCAAATCTATTAACAAATAAATCGTTATTATTTTTTGTTTTTATTTCCTTAAATATATTAAGTGTCTCCGTTAATGATTTAAAAACTTTTATTTCATTAATAGCTCTAATATTTCCAAGTTTTTTTGAAAGGCTCATTAAAAAATAAAGTATTATGATTAATGAAAATACTAATAAAATAAATTCAATACTTAACTGAAAATCAACTATTTTTGACACAAAATAAATAAGTATAAACAAATATAAAATTTCACTAACTATTGTAACCAACAAACCAAAAATCCCAATAAAGACATTTTCAGCATCTCTAATTATTTGCTTTATATATTCTGAAACTGTTTTTTTATTAAATTTTTCATAAGATTTACTAAGGTATATTTTCAAAATATTTTTTGATTTATCTTTAGTAAGCTGAAAAACCATATTTGAATAAAAGTAAATTTGAAATAAGGTAAGTAAGTTTTTAAATAATAAAAAAAATACAAGCAGCAAAATATAAATTTCTGGCTGGGATAATGAAAAAATATTTAAATGTATATAATCTTTAATTTTTTCTAAAAAATTTCCAATTAAACCAATATCTACTGTTCCATTAATTAATAAAAAAAAAGTACTTATAAATAAAATTTCAAATAAAACTAAAAGAAGTTGTAAAGTTAAATTTACATTAACTTTAAACCAGGTTTTTATATCAATTTCTCTTAAAAAAAATGTAAATAAGTTTTTTGATTTCATTATTTTTTTTTTAAGAATTTTAGTTTCAAATTATTTCTTTAAAAAAAAGTTTATTATCTCTTATAAAGGATTGAGCAATATTTGAGTTATAATATTTTAATTCACAATTTGGTAAATTTTTTTTAAATTTTTTTTGATCATAAGATATCTCATTTCTATTTTGGATATTTAAAAAGTCTTTAAAACCCTCTAAAATTTCTATCTCTGAATTATTGATAACTTTTAAACCTAATCTTTTACATTCTCTAGTGCAGGCATACATACCTTCAAAAAATTTTAATTCTATTAAGTCTTTTAAATTTAATATTTTATTATTTTTTGAAATTTTCTTTAATATATAAGTGCCTTTATTTGTAGTTGAATTTACATGCGATCCATAATTATTTGTATCATAAACTGGTTTTGAAAATAAAGATCCAATTGAAGCAGGTCCAGAAGAAGTACATACCAATCCCTTACAAAAATATATTAGGTAATATTGTATCTTCATATTGAACATCAAATCAGTATTAACCTCAAAATAATTCGAATTATCAAATGATAATTTTTGAGAGTCATTATTAACCAACCTTATTAAACTATAGCCCTTTGATAAAACAAATTCTATCATTTTTTTATATGAATGAATATCTGATCCTCTGAAATTAGATGTAGATTTATAATTATCATCTCGTTGATGAAAAACAAAAAAATTTTTAAAATTGAAAGTTGGAAAATTTTTATTTATGTAAATTTCCATTTCAGAAATATACTTATTATCTAACTCAAACAAATTCAAATCAAGGTACTTTTTAAAGAAATCATTTTGTATTTTGGATTTTGGATTTTTATTTCTAAGCTCATAATTTTCATTTAAAAATAAATCTACAGAATTCATTTTACAGGATACTAATGATGAATGTTTTAAAGGTAATAAGATAATGTTTAATAAATCACTTTTAATAATTATTAAATTTTTAAAAATGTTAGATATAAATGAAAATTTAGTACTTTTAGGTATCAATAATATTGTTTTATAGCCTTCATTAAAATTTTTTTTTGTCATAAAATTGATATGTTCATTCATAGCTCCAATTTGACTATAATTAATTTGCGCAAATCTAAATTTTGAAAAATAAAAAAACAAGATGATCGGAAGATATAAAACTTTCATAATATGAATAAAAATAAAAAATAATATTAAAAGTAATAATTTTAATATTTCTTTTTTATTTTTATTTCTTATATAAAAAATTAAATTCTTTAATGAATTTTCCAAAGTAAACTCATCTAAACGCATCATTGGTTGCAGAAAAATATACATTATCATTACATCAAATTTAAAGATTATATTAAAAAATTTAATCATGAGTTAAAAAATTTTATTTATTTATAGCTCGAAGAAAAATTAAAAAAATTAAATTTCATTTTTAAGTTTTTCGTATAATTCAATCCAATTAGTTTTATTAGAGTCTATTACTTCGGCATTATTAAAATATTTCGCTTCATCAAAACAGCTTTGAAGAAATTTTTCACCTACTCCACTTAAGCCCTCAATTGCAAAATTGAAACTAACTTCAGCAAGATTATTTATTATCTTATTTTGAAAAAGTTTATCTTTAGGTAGCTGATGTATAGAGCACAAAATTATATTTTTAAATTTAAAATCTTTAAAAAGCCACTGTGTTGTTCCTAATTGGTCAGACATAATTGGTTCTGGGATAACTACTTCTATTTTTAATCCATTTCTTTCAGCAAAATTATTCATAATCATATTTTGTGCATTGCTGGGAATTTTATAAGGACCTATATTTATATCTGTAGTTACAGAAGCTGTGGTCATAATATTAATTTAAACTATATAACTTCAGAAAATCTGAATTTTTTTGCATTATGGGTTTAAATTTATCTTGAAACCTTACACTACAAGCTATTCTAGCTAAATTAGAGTTAAAACTAACGTTTCCATGAAGTATAAATGGATTAAATACTATAACCTCTCCAAATTTAAGTTTTGCTGGCTTATAAGTATTCATTTTATTTAGAATTGTGGGACCATTTACTAAACCTTGCTGATGTTCTATTTTTATTGTTTCTAATGATTTTTCTTGTGGCACGTAATATACTCCTCCATCATCATCTAGATCATGAAAAGGTGCCCACATTACATAAGTATATGGAGAAATACCTGACATTAACTCATAATGAGGCCACTGACGTCTTTGTTCTTCGCCAGGTAAATTAAAAATTGTATTAGCCCTTCTTTGAATTAAGAGTTCCTTTCCACATAACTCCTCGACAATTTTGCTACATGACTCTATCATTATTTCAGAAGCTTGATTAAAAGAAAGTAAGTTTACCATTGCTTTATTTATCTCATGATTTTTCATTTGAGCCAATTTTTTTCTCAAAACAAAAATATCTTTTTCTCCATCAAGGTTCATTTTGTTTAGAAATGTTTCTCTTAAATACTCAAATTTTTTTAAATCAGGTATCTTAACTATCGCAAATCCAGAGCCACTTATAATTTCTTTTTTTAAGTTCATTATATTAATTTATACACATGGATTAGGGTCGGCAATATGTATTTGCTCTATTTCGTTAAATTGGTCATCTGTTAAATTTAATTTTAAACATTTTAGGTTGTCTTTTAATTGAGATAGAGTAGTTACACCAAAAATACTGCTAGTTACGAATGGTCTGCTTAAAACAAAAGCATTAGCTAAATCTGTAATATTCAAATTATATTTTTTTGCAACCTCTATATATTTTGATATTGCTTTTTCTCCTCTAGGTGTATGATGTCTTGAAAATCTTCCTGGCCATAAAGTATATCTTGAGTTTTCTGGTCTTTCGCTATTAAGATATTTCCCAGATAATCTACCACCCGCTAAAGGCGAATATGCAAGAAGTCCACAATTTTCTCTTATCGAAACTTCAGAATTTGAAATATCAAAAACTCTATTAATCAAGTTATAACCATTTTGAACTGATACAGGTTTAGAAAAATTATAATTATCTGAAGTCGTAATAAATTTCATAATACCCCAGGCAGTTTCATTGGATAATCCATATTGTCTTATTTTACCAACTTTCTTTAAATTTTCTAAATTTTCTAATATTTCTAATATCGGTGTCCACTTTGTATCTTGTGGATCATGAACAAAATCTAATTGACCAAATATTGGTACAGACCTCTCTGGCCAATGTAATTGATACAAATCGATATAATCAGTTTTAAGTCTTTTTAAACTTTCATTAACAGCGCTATCAAAATTTTTTTTATTGAATCTTAGATTTTGTCCACCTCCTCTAATCCATTTCAATTCAGTGGCCCCAATTCCTTTTGGATGACAAGAGCTAATTTTTGTAGCTAAAATTATCTTGTCCCTATTTTTTCTCTCTGATATCCAGTTACCAATTATTCTTTCAGTTAACCCTTGGGTTTCTGCCTTTGGATAAATAGGGTACATTTCTGCAGTATCAATAAAATTAATTCCACTAGAATATGCAAAATCTAAAATCTTAAAAGCCTCCTCTTGACTAGTTTGTTCGCCAAAAGTCATTGTGCCTAAACAAATGTTACTTACCTTTAATTCTGAATAACCGAGATGATTATAAACTAACGACATTTAAAAATTAGTTCCACCGATGATGAACATCCTTTTTTATAAAATCATCATAAATTCTTTTAATTATGTCCATTTTTTCATCAATATTTTTAAAATCAGAAACTGCGCAATTACTTTCAACCTGATTTGGACTAACAGCACCAGGTATCACTACAGTTACAGCTTTATGCATTAATATCCATTTTAATGCTAATTGTGACATAGAATAATTGTTAGGTAAGATTTCTTTCAACTTATCTACCGCTTTTAATCCTTTTAAAAAATCAACTCCCGAAAAAGTATCTCCAATATCAAACGCATCACCATTTATATTATAATTTCTATGATCATTCTCAGTAAATTTCGTATTAGGGTTAAATTCTCCCCCTAGTAACCCACTTGCAAGCGGTCCTCTTGCTATTATAGCTACTTTTTTTTCTAATGCTAATTTGAAAAATTCATCAAGCGGTTTTTGTCTAAAAATATTAAAAACAAGCTGAATACTTTTTACATTATCATGTTTAATTGCCTCATATGCTTCAGATAAGTTATATACACTTACACCATAATGAAGAATTTTACCTTTTTTAATCAAATCGTCCATTTTTTCAAATGTTTCTCTTTTTTTGCAAACTTCTACTGGCGGACAATGCAGTTGTACTAAATCTATTTTATCAATTTTTAAATTTAACAGTGATCTATCGATAAACTCCTCCATTGGCTCATGTTTGTATCCTCTAGCATAATTTGTTCCTCTAATACGTCTTCCTAATTTAGTCGTAACGTAAATATCTTTAGATGTTTTTAAAATTTCTGATAAAAATTTTTCACTCCTGCCATCTCCATAAGTATCTGATGTATCAAAAAAATTGACTCCATTATCCAAAGCTTTTTTTAAAATTTTTCTGGCATCTTGATCTTCAATATCTCCCCAACACCAACCTATTTGCCAACAACCTAAACCAATTTCTGATACTCTCCACCCAAGGTCAGAAAATTTTCTATACTTCATTTATGTTGAGATATTATCAATTTCTTCTTGAACAGAAGCTTGTGATTCTTTTGCTTTTTTTACTGTTTCTAATCTTTCTTTATAAGATTTATTAGGTGGGTCATATTTATCAAAAACATTCATTATATTCTGAGTAAAATCTCTTCCAATTTCAGTTAAAAAAATTCCATTATCCATAAATTCTATTAATCCATCTTTTTGCATTTCTTCCATATATTCAATTTCATTTTTAAAATATTCTTTAGCGTTTATTCCAAATTGATCAGCAAAATTCTTATAATCTATTTTAAAATAACTTCTAATTTGTTGAGTAGCGTGCTGTCTTATTTTGTCATCATCATTTAATCTTAAGCCTCTAAAAGATGGCAGTAAATTTTGATCTAAAGCCTTTTTATAAGATGGGATATCATAAAAATTTTGAACGTAATAATCATTACCTAAATTACTCATTGAAGAACTTCCTACAGCTATAAAATTTACTCTTCCTCCTGGTTGATGTCCAGAAGCGCCATAATGTGCCTCACCTTCATTAAAAGCTTTTGTCATTGGACTGTCTGGTAAAGAGTAACATTCAAAACCACTTCGTATATATCCTCCTGACTCTAGTTTTTTATGAATCACTTCCATCATTTCTTTACGCTCTAAAAAATCAGGCAGTGGTCCTTCCGCTAACATTTGGACTTGATATTTTGCTACCCATGGTTTGTATGCCATTAAAGATAATTGAACCAAAGTAGGTTTGAGTCTTATTATTTCATCACAAGTCTTTTCTATAGAGTCTGTAGTTTGACCAGGCTGTCCAATCAAAAAATCAAATGCAATTTCTTTATACATTTTTCTAACTTTTGGAGTAAGAATATCTTCAAAAAGTTTTGCAGGTTGAATTCTATTTACTCTTCTTTGAACCTCAGGGTCTAAATCCTGCATACCAAATGATATTCTATTTGTCCCGCAAACTTCATGATTATAAATTAATCTATCTTCATCAACTCTTCTTGGGTCACTTTCTACTGTAAAAAACTCAACATTTGACCAATCAAATAATCCCTTAAGTTTATCAACTAATTTTTTTAGGTCTTGTCTATTTAAAATAGTTGGTGAGCCACCACCAAAAAAAACAGTACCAACATTTAGCTTAATGTTATTTTTATTTAAGTGTTCAAAAAGTAAATCTATTTCTTTATATAAATAATTTAGATAATCAGTTACTTTTTCATAATCTTTATTAATAAATTTACTACAAGTACAAAACCAACATAATTCTTCACAAAAAGGAATATGAACATAAAAAAATATTTTTTTATCTTGATTCTTTGGAAACCAATCTAAGATTGCTTTTTTATATTCATCATTTTTAAATTCAAATTTCCAATGATCTTTAGTTGGATATTCAGAGTAATTAAAAACTAAGTCTTGATGGTATTTTTTAATCAAATTTGCGTTGAGTATTTGTTTTTTCATAATTTAACTTGCCTTTTTTTTAAAATTTGTACTGTTGGTTAGATCACTAGCAGTTATTCTATTTTTTACATGATCAGACTCATTTACAAACATGCCTATAAACCAACGGCCATTATAAGATTTCCAATCTAACTTTTTAATTTTATCAACTTTTTCAACCCCATGGACTATTGAACCATAAAATATCACAGAATCACCGATCTCAAGTTTATCCTCTATATTTAACTTTTTGTAATTTTTACCCCTGAAGTAAAAACCACCTTTATCAAAATCAATTCCTTTTTTGCTCATTATTAATCCTGATACAACTCTCTGATTTTTTCTAGGATCAACATGATCTCTTAATTCACCTCCACCATGAGGATAATTGACAATTTGCAACCTATCAATTTGCAATTGGCTAGGTATATTTTTCTCATATTGGAACTTGGAGTTTCCAGCTAGAAATTTAACGTAACGCCAATGTCTATAAACCCCTTTTTTAAAATCTTTCTCCAGTTTAGATTTTATGTTCCAATTATATAGAAAATAGGAATGTTTTATTGCATACAAACTATATTTTTTTGTAATGTTTTTATCTATTATTCTATGAAAATTTGGAGTCCCATCTAACATTTTATGAAAAGATGGCTTTTGTTTTTTATCATAATGTTTTGCTAAATTTATCATAATATTTTTTAAATTTTTTTTTGCAGCATTTCTTAAAATAAAAGCTTCTCCATTATACATTCTTCTTGCTAAATTTTTTACAAATATTTCATTTTTACTATTTATTGATTTTTTAAATTTATCAAATTCTAATATATTTATTTTTTTTACAAATTTCGGAACTGGTTTTTTTGACTCTAAAGTCTTCCAATAATTGTCCATTGAATTTGAATTAAGCATTATTTTTCTTACAATAAGCCTAGTTATTGTCAATACAAATTTAGGGATTTTGCAGTTGTGAAGTAATAATCACCTTTATAATTAAGTATTTTAAATAGTTGCAACCATTCTTTTTTTTGTAGAATTGTAGTACCCAGTAAAGTCCATTTATCAAATAATTCTTTTTCTCTTTTGTTTGAATAACTCGCAACTGTAAAAAAAGAATTTTTTGATACTCTATTTATTTCTTTGATAGTTTTAACAACATCAATAAAATTATATTTATATATTGAGCTAAATCCTATCACTAAGTCGAAGTAATTTTTTTTAAATGGAATTTGATAATAATTACTAAAAATAATATCTTTTTTAATTTCTTTTTCAGAATTTTTAATTGGGTAAATATGGTCTTCTATTCCATATACTTTAGCCTTAGGTAATAAAATTTTTAAATCTTTCATTATAAAGCCTTTTTTGCATCCTAAATCTAAAATTTTAGAATTATTACTAAGATTATATCTTTTTATAAATTTTGGTAATAAATCTAACCATCTTCCATCATAAGAAAACCCACCATATCCATTATTACGATCTCCATCATAATATTCTTTACCAAGTTCCCATGCTATAAATTTATTTTTCAATTTTCTTGTAACAACTCTATTTACTTTTGATTTTTTTTTAAAATATTTTGGATCGAAATATGGCATTTTTAGAATTTTACTATTGGTCTTAATATCTTTCCATCTTTAAAATCTTTTATAGCTTTATTAATATTTTTTAAATTATAATTTTTTCTTGGTAAAATTCTTTTGATATTATTAATTTGATTTAATAATATTTTTTCATTAATTTTAAAATTTTTCATTGTGGCTCCACCATTGCCCCATGCACCTGTAAAAGTTTTACCAAAAATAAAATCCCAAGCATTTAGAGAAAATTTTTCATTTAATCTTGTATTTCCAATTATAATAAACCTGCCAACAAAACGTTTACATAGAGAAAAAGTTTTTTCTATTAATTTTTTAGATCCAGTACAATCAATTATTAAATCATAGTTTTCATTATTTAAATTTATAAAGTTTTTAAGGTTATGATTATTCACCAATTTAAAATCAACACCTTTTCTTTTTTTTAAAAGATTTAATTTTTTTACGTTATTATCTATACAAGTTACATTTTCACATTTTAAAAAATTGAGAACTAACAAACTCGCGTAGCCAAGTCCTCCCATTCCCATAATTAAAATCTTTGATTTTTTATTAATCAACGAATTGTTTAATATTGCATTACTAGCTGTAGGTAGTGCACAACCTAAAAGAATAGACTCTCTAAAATATTTATTTTTTTTGTCAATTTTAAATACTCGGTCTTCACTTACTAATGAATAATTTAAAAGAGTATTACAACCTCCGGTATTAATTTTTTTTGAATTAAAACTATAAGACGTTGGTAAGATTTTTTTACTTATTTTTTTTTTAACCCAGCTTATTACAACTTTATCTCCAATTTTAAATTTTTTAACACCTAAACCTAAAGAAAGAATTTCACCTACGCCTTCATGCCCCATACAATGGGGTACAAATCTATCTTTTCCTAATTTTCCACTTATTTCATTTAATTGAGTATGACAAATACCAGAATAATTCATTTTTACTAACACATAATCTTTTGGTACTTGCGGATAATCTAAATTTAAAACTAATAAATCTTTATTTTGTTTTTTAAGAATTGCAGCTAAGTTTTTTTTCATAATAATGACTACTTAAGAACATGGTTTAGAACAGCATAAAAATTTGATCTACTTATTGATTTTGAATGTCCTAAAATATCAACCTTTAAAGCTCCTGCAATATTTCCAATAATATTTGTAACCAATTGATCAGATTTAATTGAATATAATAAAGAAGTAATCACCAAAAAAACGTCCCCGGCACCTATTGTATCAATAACCTTATCTGAAATTAATGCTGGAGTATTTAAGACATTATAATTTAAATAAGAAAATGAACCATTTCTTCCTCTTGTAATTGTAATATTTTTGCATTTAATTCTTTTCGTAATTTGATTTTTTACAATTTCTTGTATTTCACTTATGTTATTTGAGGCAGCTAATCTGAGCTCAGGTTCATCAATACAAATAAAATCTGACACTGGATATTTTGTTATTAAATTAAAACCTAGATTTGCACTATTAGTTTGACAATTTATAGCAAGATATTTAGCTTTTTGTTTAAGCACATCATAAATATCTTTATCAACAAATCCATGTCCATAATCAATCAAAATGACTGCATCAAACTTGCTCGTTTCTTTCTTTAAATAAGAGAGAATTTTTTTTTTATTCTGCTGACCTAACAAATTATCATCCATAAAATAGACTTCGCTTATCTTTTTATTATAAGCGTTTTCAACAAATCGTCTTTTTCTTGTTGTAACTTTTTTATTTTCATAAAATATTTTACTTTTAATTTTTTTTTTAAACTGTTCTAAAGGTTTTTTAATATCTTTATCATTTCCCATTAAAGTACATATAGAAACGTTGTTGTTAAATTGAGACAAGTTTATTGCTGCTGCAAAAACACCTCCTAAATATATATCTGTTTTTAAATATCTAGTGGCCAAAATGCTTTCTTTAATGGGTTTGTTTAAAGGTTTAACTGCATCATACTGATCAATTATAGCATCCCCAATTATTAAAACTTTTTTGTTTTCAATATTTCTTAAACTTTCAATACTTTGTGCTAAAAGTTCTTCTTTATTTTTATTTTCTAAAAACTTAGTTAATTTACTATCTAATATATATGAAAAACTCTTGTTTATAATTTCAGTTGAACTTTGTAACGGAGAGTCGGTATAGATTATTTTTGAATTTACTTTCCTTACCTCTTTTATTTCTTTATAGAGCCTTTCGGTTAAATCTTTTTTGCCTTTATAATCTTTGCCTTTAAAATAAAAATCTGGTTTTATTTGTCTAATACTCCTAGTTGCATCAGAACTAAAATTTATAGCCACATAATCTACTTGTCTCAAAGATTCTAAAACTTTAGCTCTAAAATAATGATTATTAACTGGCCTATTTGGCCCTTTATTAACAAATTTGTCTTCAGTTATTGTTACAAACAAATAATCACATTTTTTTTTTACCTCTTCAAAGTGACTTATGTGACCTGCATGTAATACGTCAAAAACTCCATGACAAAGACCAATTTTCTTTCCTTTTTTTCTAATAATTTTTGCTACTTTTCCTAAATTTTCTAAGTTGTATTTTTTCATTTAATTATAACCTAAAAGAATTTGTTTCTGAAAAATCAGCTACTATAGAGCTTCCAGCTAGTGGATTACCATTTTTTGAAACTAAATAATCAAAAAGACCTAAAAATTGTTCCCCATTTGCAATTT
>Ga0181606_10003065_pt1 | contig 14220 bp, 14 predicted proteins | sample 041ome_10_FD_132994 | JGI IMG/M metagenome (GOLD analysis project Ga0181606, IMG submission 132994) | Coastal salt marsh microbial communities from the Groves Creek Marsh, Skidaway Island, Georgia - 041412US metaG (megahit assembly) | ecosystem: Environmental > Aquatic > Marine > Intertidal... | reverse complement strand
GGAATGATTGCAGTCGTGATCCTCATGCGGGACCGGTTAGCGGCTCATTCGCGCAATCGCCACCCCGTCTTGAAGATCCACGCGATAATGCCGACGCACAGTGCCAGGAATGCCAGCGTGAAGCCGAAAGCGATGCTGATCGGCACGTCAGACGATCCGGTGAAGGTCCAGCGCAGGCCGTTGATCAGGTAGAAGATCGGGTTGAACTGGGCGACCGTGCGCCACGGCTCTGCCAGCATCTCGATCGAATAGAAGGTGCCACCAAGGAAGGTGAGCGGCATCAGGATCAGCATCGGCACGATCTGCAGCTTCTCGAAGCCGTCCGCCCACAGGCCTAGGATGAAACCGAACATCGCGAAGGCAGCCGCCACCAGCACGATATACCCGATGGCGAGAAGCGGATAGGCGATCGAGTAATCGACGAAGACCCGCGCGGTGATGAGGATGATCGCGGCGATGATGAGCGACTTCATGGCCGCTGCGCCGACAAAGCCGATGATCGTCTCACCCGCACCCACGGGCGCGGACAGTAGCTCGTAAATCGCGCCGGTGAACTTGGGCATGTAAATGCCGAAGCTGGCGTTGGAGGTGCTTTCGGAAAGCAGCGTCAGCATGATCAGGCCGGGCACGATGAAGGCGCCATAGGAGGCCCCGCCGAATTGGGCCGGGTCCATCTGGCTGCCAATGGCCGCGCCGAACACCACGATATAGAGCGAGGTGGTGAGCACGGGCGAAAGGATCGAGCCGAATGCCGTGCGGAAGAAGCGCTGCAATTCGTTCTTGAGGATGGCGATGGCACCGCGAATGTTCATGCTGCCACCTCCTGTCGGCCCTGCTCGACAAGGCCGACGAAAATATCCTCCAGCGAGGATTCGTGGGAATCAAGTCCGGTAAAGGCGATGTTGTTGCGGGTGAGGTTCTGCGCCAGTTCGGCCACGTCGCGCTTGCCCTTCCCGGTTCCGTCACCGCCGCGATAGACCAGCTTGCGGCCATCATCTTCCAGCACCAGGGGATATCCGGAGATTGCAGCAGGGATTGCGCTCATCGGCTCGGCCAGTTCGAACACCGCCTCGGTACGGCCCAGCTTCGCCATGATCGCTGTCTTGTCGTCAGTCAGCAGGATCTGGCCCTTGTTGATCACGCCCACACGGTCCGCCATCTCCTCGGCTTCCTCGATGTAGTGAGTGGTGAGAATGATGGTGGTGCCGCGCTCGCGCAGCGCCTCGATCTGTTTCCACATGTCGCGCCGCAGTTCCACGTCCACACCGGCAGTCGGTTCATCGAGGAACAGCAGGTCCGGATCATGGCTGAGAGCCTTGGCGATCATCACGCGGCGCTTCATTCCACCGGAAAGCTTGCGGATCGGCTCATCACGCTTGTCCCACAGGCTGAGCGAACGCAGCACTTCCTCGATCCGCGCCTCGTCCGACGGGCAGCCGAACATGCCGCGCGAATAGCGCACCTGGCGGATCACCTTGTCGAACATGTCGAAGCTGAGTTCCTGCGGCACCAACCCGATGCGGCGACGGGCCTCGCGCCAGTTGCTGCGGATATCGCCGCCGAAAGCGCTGATGGTGCCGCCAGTCGGGTTCACCAGCCCGCAGACCGCGCCGATCAGCGTTGTCTTGCCCGCGCCGTTGGGACCGAGCAGCGCGAAAATCTCGCCCTTGCGGATCTGCAGATCGACACCGGCCAGCGCCTGCACGCCGCCCTTGTAGGTCTTCTCAAGACCGCGGATGTCGAGAATCGTTTCAGAGGATGTCGTGACCATGGGCGGGACTCTTGGCCACCCCAAAAGGTTTTACAAGCGAACTGTTTTTGATGTGCCCCAATGATTGCTTGCGTCACGCGATCGAGACAAAAATCATGATCCCCCACAATACCAGATCAGGAGCATCCGCATGAAGGGCTATTTCGATAACATCGAGAAGGCGACCGAAGACAATGAACTGTTCCGCAAGCTGCTTTACACCGGTCACAACATCCAGCTGGTGCTGATGACGATCCAGCCCGGCGAGGAAATCGGCGCCGAAGTGCATGACGACCGCGACCAGTTCTTCCGCTTCGAAACAGGCGAAGGCGAGGTAACGGTGGATGACAATGTCTACGCCGTAAAGGCTTACGACGCGGTGATCGTGCCACAAGGTGCGCGGCACAATGTCCGCTGCACCGGGTCAGAGCCGCTCAAGCTCTATACCATCTACGGCCCGCCCGAGCATATCGACGGCACTGTGCACAAGACCTGCGCCGAAGCTGAAACATCACACGAGCATTTCGACGGAAAGACGACCGAATAGGCTTCAGCGTTCCGGCAACAGCAAGGAAGAATCACCGTAGGAATAGAAGCGGTATTCCTGCGCGATGGCGTGGGCATAGGCGGCCTGCATCCGGTCCAGCCCCATCAGCGCGCTGACGAGCATGAAGAGCGATGATTTGGGCAGGTGGAAATTGGTCATCAACCCGTCCACCGCGCGGAATTTGTATCCCGGCGTGATGAAGATCGAAGTGTCGCCTTCGAAGGGCTGGATCCGGCCATCCTCGTCCGCCGCGCTTTCCAGCAGGCGCAGCGCGGTGGTGCCCGCAGCAATCACCCGCCCGCCCTTCGCGCGCGCTTCGTTCAGCAGGGCGGCAGTCGCTGCATCGATCCGCCCGAACTCGGCGTGCATCTTGTGGTCTGTGGTATCATCGGCCTTCACCGGCAGGAAAGTGCCTGCGCCGACATGCAGGGTGAGCGTGGTGCGGATTACGCCTGCATCGTCCAACTCCTGCAGCAGGCGATCGGTGAAATGCAGCGATGCGGTGGGTGCCGCCACCGCGCCATCTTCTTTCGCGAAGATCGTCTGGTAATCCTTGCGGTCCTCGGCATCGGTCTCGCGCTTGCCCGCGATATAAGGCGGCAGCGGCATGCGCCCTGCCCGCTCCAGCAGCACTTCCACAGGCTCGTCACCATTGAAGGCGAGCGTTAAGCTGCCATCCTCGTGGCGCTGTTCGGCAATGGCGGAAGCATCGGCGGCGAATTCCAACAAATCGCCTTCCTTCACACGCTTGGCGTTGCGGATGAAGGCTTGCCAGCGGCGCAGATCGATCCGCTTGTGCAGGGTGACGCCAATCCGCGCCTCGCCGCGCCGCCCTTCCAGCTGGGCGGGGATGACGCGGGTATCGTTGAACACCATCACGTCGCCAGCGCGCAGCAATTGCGGCAGGTCACGCACGGATTTGTCAGCAAAGGGCGCAGTGCTGCCATCCACCAGCAACATGCGCGCGGCATCGCGCGGGCGCACGGGCCGCAAGGCTATGCGTTCTGGCGGAAGCTCGAAATCAAACAGGTCAACGCGCATGGGCGGCCCATATCCGCTCAAGCCTGCATCGCCAACGGGAAAGCCCGTTAGTTGCTGCCCGAATTGTTCAGCATGTCGGCAGTGAAGACCTGCTGCGGGCGCGGGGCCTGCGGCATCAGCTGCGGGACATTGTCCGACGCGATGGAGGCTTGCAGGATGCGCGTGGGGTTCGCCGGGGGCTCGCCCCGCTCGATTGCATCCACGCCTTCCATGCCATCGATCACGCGGCCGAAATTGGTGTAATTCCGGTCCAGCGCGAAACGCGGGTAGAAGACGATGAAGAACTGAGAATTGGCGCTGTCCTCGCTCTGCGCGCGGGCCATGGAGACCGAGCCGCGCACGTGCGGGAACTGGTTGAATTCCTCTTCGAGATCCGGAAGCGACGATCCGCCCTGCCCTGTGCCGGTGGGGTCACCCGTCTGCGCCATGAAGCCATCGATTACGCGGTGGAAGATCACGCCGTTGTAGAAGCCAGAACGGGTCAGTTCCTTCACCCGCGCCACGTGGCTGGGTGCCCATTCGGGCACCAGACGGATTGCAACGCGGGTGCCGTTCGACAGGTCGAGGTAGAGGATGTTCTCCAGATCCTCGGTCACGTTGTAATTGGCTGCGATCGGGATGCGGGCAGGCACGACTTCGGTAGCAACCGCTTCGGCATCGATATCCTGCGCCATGGCGGGAGCAGTCAGCACTGCGCCCGCAGCGAGGGCGAGGCCAAGGGAAAGGCCGGTGGCGAAAAGCTTTTTCATGTGTCTCTTCGAAATATCCTGAATATGTCTTGGCACCTGCCCTAGTGGCTTGCCGCTGACAGTTCAATGAACATGGATCACGCGCCCACAGGCAAGGGCTTGCTTAGCCATCGCCCTTGCGGCCGATTTTTTCCATCCGTTCGACCACGCGCTCGCAAATGGGCGGGCTGACGAAGCGGGAAATATCCCCGCCATAGAAGGCAATTTCCTTTACCAGCTTGGATGCGATGGGTTGCAGCGAGATATCCGCCATCAGGAAGACCGTTTCGATCCCGGCATACAGCTGCTGGTTCATGCCCGCCATCTGGTATTCGTACTCGAAATCAGCCACGGCGCGCAGGCCGCGGATGATGATGGCGGCATTCTCGCGCTCGGCCACGTCCATCAGCAAGGCATCGAAGCCCTTGATCTCGACATTCTCGAGCCCGAGCCGCGCCACTTCGGAAGCCACCATCTCCATCCGCTCTTCCGGCGTGAACATGGGGTTCTTGGAAGGATTGGTGGTGACGCCGATAATCAGCCGGTCCACCAGCTTGGCTCCGCGCCGCATGATATCGGCGTGGCCCAGCGTGAACGGGTCGAAAGTGCCGGGATAAAGGCCGATGCGCGTTGCCATCAGCGGTCCCGCTCGACGATGAAGCGGGCGAGTGCGCGCAGCAGGTCTGCTTCTTTGCCGTGCTGGGCCAAATGGCCGATGGCCTGTTCGGACAATGCGCGCGCCTGTTCGCGGGCCTTGTCCACGCCCATCAGGCTGACGAAGGTGGCCTTGCCCTGCTCGGCATCCTTGCGCAGCGCCTTGCCGGCCTTGGCCTCGTCACCTTCCTCGTCCAGCAAATCGTCCGCGATCTGGAAGGCGAGGCCGATATCGCGGGCATAATTACGCAAATGGCCGCGCACTTCTTCCGGCACCTTGCCCAGGATCGCGCCCATTTCCACCGCTGCACCCAGCAAGGCGCCGGTCTTCAGTTGCTGAAGACGGGTGACGGTGTGCAGATCGAACTCTTCCTCATCCGCCGCCATATCCATCACCTGGCCGCCAGCCATGCCGTTGTGGCCGCTGGCGATGGCAAGCGCGGAAACAAGCTCAGCCCGGATGAAGGGATCAGGGCTGATCTCGGTTCCGGAGAGCAGTTCGAATGCCAGTGCATGGAGCGAATCCCCGGCGAGGACGGCAATCGCCTCGTCATAGACCTTGTGAACCGTGGGCTTGCCGTGGCGCATGTCATCATCATCCATGCACGGAAGATCGTCGTGGATCAGCGAATAGACATGGATCGCCTCGATCGCGCAGCCTGCCCGCACAGCCGCATGGCGCGATCCGCCATACATTTCCGCAACGGTTGCCAGCAGCAGCGGACGCACGCGCTTGCCGCCACCGATGGCGGCATAGCGCATGGCCTCCACTAGCGGTGCACGGGCATCGTCCGGCACCGGCAGGATGAGGTCGAAAGCATTGTCGATATCGCGCTGGATACGCTGCAGGCCGCGGCCCAGCAGGTCATCAGCCAAGGTCAGCACCATATGCCTGCCCTACTCCGCGTCAAACGGCACGGTGGAAGCGGGCTTGCCATCGGGGCCAGCCACGATCTTCTCGATCCGCGCCTGCGCCGCATCGAGCCGCGCCTGGCAAAGGCCGCGCAGCTTCTCGCCGCGTTCGTAAAGCGCAATCGATTCGTCGAGCGGCACTTCACCGCTTTCGAGCTGTTGCACGACCTGTTCGAGCGCTCGCAGCGCCTGTTCGAAGGACATTTCGTCCGGATTGGGGGCCTCTTGGTCCATAGCGCACGGTTTGGCGGGGACAGCGCGCGTGGTCAAGCACGGCGGGACTAGCGACTCCTGAACTTGCTCGCTAAGGGCCATTGCCATGTCCGATATTACTCCCGAAGTCGTCAAGGCACACGGCCTCAGCCCCGAAGAATATGACAGCGTGCTCCACGCGCTGGGCCGCGAGCCCAACCTTGTCGAGCTCGGCATCTTTTCGGTGATGTGGTCAGAACATTGCTCCTACAAATCCTCGCGCCTGCACCTGAAGAAGCTGCCGACCGAGGCTCCGTGGGTGATCTGCGGCCCCGGCGAGAATGCTGGCGTGATCGACATTGGCGACGGGCAGGCCTGTGTCTTCAAGATGGAGAGCCACAACCATCCCAGCTATATCGAGCCTTACCAAGGCGCGGCCACGGGCGTTGGCGGCATCCTGCGCGACGTGTTCACCATGGGCGCGCGCCCTGTTGCCAATGCCAATGCGCTGCGCTTCGGTCGGCCTGACCACCCCAAGATGAAGCACCTTGTGCAGGGCGTGGTCGCGGGCATTGGGGGCTATGGCAATTGCGTGGGCGTGCCCACCGTTTGCGGCGAGACCAATTTCGACCCCGCCTACGACGGCAACATCCTCGTCAACGCGATGACCGTTGGCGTGGCAGACACGGACAAGATCTTCTATTCGGCAGCAACGGGCGTGGGCAATCCCATCGTCTATGTCGGCTCCAAGACCGGCCGCGATGGCATCCACGGCGCGACCATGGCCTCTGCCGACTTCGGCGAGGATGCCGAGGAAAAGCGCCCCACCGTGCAGGTGGGTGACCCCTTCACCGAAAAGCTGCTGATCGAGGCCTGCCTTGAGCTGATGGCCACCGATGCCATCGTCGCCATCCAGGACATGGGCGCAGCCGGCCTTACCTCCTCCAGCGTGGAAATGGCCACCAACGGCAAGGCGGGCATCCGTCTTGACATGAACATGGTGCCCTGCCGCGAAGAAGGCATGACGCCTTACGAAATGATGCTGAGCGAAAGCCAGGAGCGCATGCTCATGGTGCTCAAGCCCGGCAAGGAAGAGATGGCCGCGGCGATCTTCAAGAAGTGGGAGCTGGATTTTGCGGTGATCGGTGAAGTCACCGATACGCGCCACATGGTGCTGGAATTCAACGGCGAAGTCGTGTGCGACATTCCGCTTGGTCCGCTTGCTGCCGATGCGCCGGAATATGACCGCCCTTACCTGTCGATGGATGACTACACCGCATGGGCGGGCATCAAGCCGATGACCGAACGCCCGGATACGACCGATGTCGGCGGGGACCTGATCAAGCTGTTGGCTTCGCCCAACCTGTCCTCGCGCAAGTGGATCTCGGAGCAGTATGACAGTCAGGTCGGCGCGGATACGCTGCAGACCGGCGGCGATGCCGGCGTGGTGCGCGTGCACGGCACCAAGAAGGCGCTGGCAATCAGCACGGATTGCACGCCGCGCTATGTCCATGCCAACCCCTATGAAGGCGGCAAGCAGGCGATTGCGGAAGCATACCGCAACCTGTGCGCCGTGGGCGCGCGTCCGCTGGCGGTGACCAACTGCCTCAACTTCGCGAACCCGCAGCGCCCCGAGATCATGGCGCAGTTCGTCCACGCGCTGGACGGCATGGGCAATGCCTGCCGCGTGCTCGATTTCCCGATCGTTTCGGGCAATGTCAGCCTTTACAACGAGAGCAAGGCGACCGGCGGCGGCTCTGCCATCCTGCCCACCCCTGCCATCGGCGGTGTAGGCCTGATCGACGATTACGAGAAGATGATGACCATGCCGTTCAAGGCAGAGGGCGACACCATTTACCTCGTGGGTTCGGAGGAATGGGCCACGCCCGATCCGCAACGCTCGCACATCGGCAAGTCGCTGTGGCTGAAGGAAATCCACGGCCGCGACGAAGGCCGCGCCCCGCCGGTGGACCTGACGCAGGAGAAATATGCCGGCGAGACCATCCGCGAACTGATCGAGGCTGGCCTCGTGAGCGCAGTGCATGACGTATCGGACGGCGGCATCGCCGTGGCGCTGGCCGAGATGGCCATGGCCAGCGGGCTTGGCGCAGAAGTATCCGCCAACGAAGCCTATACCGGCGCACAGTGGTGGTTCGGCGAGGATCAGGGACGCTACATCATCACCGTTCCGGACGTCGAAGCCTTCAACGCGCAGATGGCCAAAGGCACGCGCGATGAAGACACCGCCGGCGTCGGCTTCCGCCGCCTCGGCACGGTGAAGGGCGACACGCTGTTCGGCAAGACCGTCGCCGAGATGCGCGAGGCTCACCAGTCGTTCTTCAAGGACTGGATGGAATCCTAAGGCCAGCTAGTCCGCTTCGGCGGTGACCAGCAGGTACTTGTCGATGTCGTCGACGATGGCGTGCGCGCCTTCGTCGCCATCAAGCGCGCGCAGTTCGTCGCGCAGCTTTTCGAACGCCATGCGGCGCTCCTCGCCTTCCGCGGTGTCCTCGATCACCTCGAGGTAAATCGTGGCGGCGAGCAGCCATAGGCTGTCTGCCCCTTCGATATCCTCCACAGCGCGGGCAAACGGCTCGCCCATATGGCGGAACTCGCCTTCGTCGGTGAGCCGGAACATGGCGATGACCGGCGTTCCCCGGTGGTAGGCCTGCCGAATACACGCCCCCACCATGCGGATGGATGGGACGTGTCAAGCGGGGTTGGCGCAGGTGCATAGTCCCCGCCACGGCGGTCGGAAAAGCTGCCCTCCAGATTCAGCAATTGCGGGCCGTCACCCTTCAAATATTGCTGCGGCGAGAGCTCTACCGTCAGGTAGCAAATCTCCCTCCTACCTGATCCCACGCACTTTTCGGGGCCGGGATCGACAGAACCCAGCACCACCAGATCAGCCTGCTCAAGAAGCTCGATATTGGTCGGAATGTGATAGCCTTCCCACACCGTGCAAGCCGAGGCCTCAACCGACGCGAGAGCAGCAATTGCCAGCAGGATCAGGGACTTCTTCATCGCAAGACATTCCCACGCCTTACCCTTGCAAGCAAGCTATCCCGCGACCCACTCGCTTTGCGGCACTTCCAGCAGCTTGAGCAGTGCAGTCAGGTCACCACGATCCACCCAGCCATTGGCAGCAAGGCGTGCCTTGGGCTTGGCGTAATAGGCGATGCCGTAAGTCGAGGCTTGCAGCATCGGGATATCGTTCGCGCCGTCGCCTGCGGCCATGCTGCGGGCGTTCACGCCAAGGCTTGCCATTTCCTCGCGCAGGACGTTTTCCTTGGTTTCGCTGTTGCAGATCGCACCGATCAAGCCGCCGGTCATCTTGCCATCAGCCACTTCGAGGCTATTGCCGACCACGCGTTCAAAGCCGATCTGGCCCGCGACATCATCAGCAAAATGATGAAAGCCGCCCGTTACCAGAACCGTGCGGCAGCCGTGGGCCTTCAGCGTTTCAACCAGCACCCGCGCGCCGGGATTGGGTCGAATGCGTTCATCGAGGCACTGCCGGATCGCGCTTTCATCAAGCCCTGCGAGCAGCCCCACGCGCTCCTTCAGCGCGTCATTGAAATCCAGTTCGCCCAGCATCGCGCGCTCGGTGATGGCGGCGATCTGCGGCTTCAGCCCAGCAAAGTCAGCCAGTTCGTCAATGCATTCCTGACCGATCATGGTCGAATCCATGTCCGACACGAAAAGGTTGGGCATCGCGATGGCATCGCGAGAGATGATCGCGTCGCTGGGCGCGAAGTGCACGTCGATGGCGCTGCGCAGCGCTTCCATGTCATCGCCCGGCAATTCCAGCTGCAACACCTCGCCGCAGGAATCGAGCATAAAGGCGTTGGCCAGCTTCATCCCTGCCGCCTCCAGCGAAGCCTTCGCCGCATCAAGGCGTGTTTCCAGCGAGTTCGGGTCTGCTATCAGGCGGGCAATGAGCAAGGGTATTTCTCCAGAGGCGAATCCGCCAAAAAACTCGGTGGCGCTCATTGCAGGGCCAACCGCCAGCGGCAAGAGCGATCTCGCCGTGAAGCTGGCGCTCGCCTTGCAGGATGCCGGGCGCAAGGCAGTGGTGATCAATGCCGACAGCGCGCAGGTCTATGCCGATCTGCGGATATTGAGCGCGCGGCCTTCCGAAGAGGATATGGCGGGCGTTCCGCATGAATTGTTCGGCGAATGGGATGGCGCGCAGCCCTGCTCGGCAGCGGACTGGGCGGCGGCGGCAAAGGAGAGGATCGCGCGGTGCCATGCAGAAGGTGCCGTTCCGATCCTCGTTGGCGGAACAGGGCTCTATATCGGGACCTTGCTTGACGGAATTTCCCCCATCCCCGCGATTGACGAGGCTGTGCGCGAGGATGTGCGCGCGCTCGATACCGCCAGCGCCTATGCCACGCTGCAGGTGGAGGACCCGGAACGCGCCGCCCTGCTTGCCCCGGCGGATTCCCAGCGGATCGCGCGCGCGCTGGAAGTGGTCCGCTCTACCGGCAAGCCGCTTGCGCACTGGCAGCAACAGAAGTCGGGCGGGATCGGCGATGCCATCACTCTCGCCCCGCTGGTGCTGCTGCCGGATCGCGAGGAGGTTTATGCCCGCTGCGACATGCGCTTCGAGTGGATGCTCGACAACGGCGCGCTGGAGGAAGTTCAGGCCCTGCTGGACCGCAGGCTTGACCCGGATCTGCCCGTGATGAGGGCCATCGGCGTACCCGAAGTGGCCGGGCTGCTGGGCGGCGAACTGACCCGCGAGGATTCGCTGGAAAAGGGCCAGCAGGCGACACGAAATTACGCAAAACGGCAGTTTACGTGGCTTCGGAACCAGTTTCCGCAAGAATGGCCGCGGCAGGCGCCAGAAAATGTCTCACTGAAGCCACAGTTTGAAATATTATTCCTGTAATGGGGGTTGACAAGACATTTCCTGTCTCATAGCTAGGCGCCCACATTGAGTTTTCGAGTTGGAGAGGAGTGACCCGGCACGAGCGATCGTGCCGGGTCTGCTATTTTCCGACCGACCAGTCCGGACAAATCCCGGGGAGATATTGAAGTGACCAAGGAATGCAGCGGCGCTGCCATCTTGTGCGAAACACTGGTGCGGCAGGGGGTCGAATTCGTGTTCGGCTATCCCGGAGGCGCAGTGCTGCCGATCTATGACGAACTGTTTTCGGATGACCGCATCCGCCACATCTTGGTGCGCCACGAAGCCGGTGCTGCCCATGCTGCGGAAGGCTATGCCCGCTCCACCGGCAAGCCCGGCGTGGTGCTCGTCACCTCAGGCCCCGGTGCAACAAACGCCATCACCGGCATTGCCGACGCATTCCTCGATTCCATCCCGCTGGTGGTGATCACCGGCCAGGTGGCGACCAACCTGATCGGCACCGACGCCTTCCAGGAAGCCGACACCATCGGCCTTACCCGCCACTGCACCAAGCACAACTATTTGGTGAAGGACCCGAACGACCTCGCCGCGACGATCGAGGAAGCCTTCGAGATCGCCACCACCGGCCGCCCCGGACCGGTCGTGATCGATATTCCCAAGAATGTGCAGGTTGCCGCGGCCCCGCTGCAGGACGGCCCGGCTCCGCGCCCGAAGCGCTACATGCCGCGCATGGTTGCTGCGGCTGACGAGATTGCCGAAGCTGTCGAGATGATCGCCAATGCCAAGGCGCCGATCTTCTATACCGGCGGCGGCGTGATCAATTCCGGTCCGCACGCGACTGAGCTGCTGCGCAAGCTGCAGGAACTGACCGGCGCACCCGTCACCTCGACGCTGATGGGCCTCGGTGCTTTCCCGTCTGAACATGCAGACTGGCTGGGCATGCTCGGCATGCACGGCACGCTGGAAGCCAACATGGCAATGAACAAGTGCGACGTGATGGTGAACATCGGCGCGCGCTTCGATGACCGTGTGACCGGCCGCCTCGACGCGTTCAGCCCAGATTCGAAGAAGATCCACATCGATATCGACCGCGCCAGCATCAACAAGGTTGTGCCGGTTGACCTCGGCATCATCGGCGATTGCGCCACCGTTCTCGAACAGCTGATCGAGGCATGGGGCAAGCGCAAGGCTGCCGACCTTGGCGAGTGGAAGGCCCGCATCGAAGGCTGGCGCGCCCGCGAAAGCCTTGCCTACCCTGCGCGCGATGACACCATCATGCCGCAGCTGGCGATCGAGCGGTTGTTCGCTCTCACCCGCGACAAGGACCCGATCATCACCACCGAAGTGGGCCAGCACCAGATGTGGGCGGCGCAGTATTTCGGCTTCTTCGGGCCTAACAAGTGGCTCACCTCTGGCGGCCTTGGCACCATGGGTTACGGCCTGCCTGCTGCCATCGGCGCGCAGCTGGGCAATCCGGATTCACTGGTGATCGACGTTGCCGGCGAAGCATCGATCCAGATGAACATCCAGGAACTAGGCACCGCCAGCCAGTTCCGCCTGCCGGTGAAGATCTTCATCCTCAACAATGAATACATGGGCATGGTCCGCCAATGGCAGGAACTGACCTATGAAAGCCGCTATTCGAACAGCTATTCCGACAGCCTGCCCGATTTTGTGAAGCTGGCAGAGGCTTATGGCTGGAAGGGCATCCGCATCACTGACGAGGCTGATCTCGACGCGGGCATCATGGCCATGATCGAGCATGACGGGCCGGTGATTGTCGACTGCCAGGTGTCGAAGGAAGCCAACTGCTTCCCGATGATCCCCTCGGGCGCGGCCCATACCGAAATGCTGCTGTACGGCGACCAGCACGCCGGAACCATGGAAGACGAAGCGAAGGCACTGGTGTGATGAAAATCCAGCATAGAGAATCCGAACGCCACGTGCTGGCGATCACCGTTGACAACGAGCCGGGCATCCTGGCCAAGATCACAGGCCTGTTCACCGCGCGCGGCTACAATATCGACAGCCTGACCGTGGCTGACATTGCCGAGAACCACTCGATCAGCCGCATCACCATCGTCACCAACGGTCCGCCCGAGGTGATTGACCAGATCGAGGCGCAGCTTGACCGGCTGGTGCCCGTTCACAAGGTGGTCGACCTTACCCAGGCCGGCCCGCATGTGGAACGCGAACTGGCGCTGGTGAAGGTGGCAGGAACCGGCGACAAGCGCGTGGAAGCACTGCGCCTTGCCGACATCTTCCGCGCCCGGCCCGTCGACACCACCACCGGCAGCTTCGTGTTCGAGATCACCGGACCGCCGGACAAGATCGACACATTCATCACCCTGATGCGCGAATTGGGGCTGGTGGAAGTCGGCCGCACGGGCATCGTCGGCATGATGCGCGGGGCTGAAGCCGCCTAGGCGAAAACAGTCCGAAAATCCGGTTGCAATTGCGCCTGTTTCAGGCGGAACCTGATCTTTTGTTGACCCCGCGAAATTGTCGGCTATCGCCGCCCGCAGAATTTTTGACCGGAGCGGACATCGCTCCGCCAGACAGAACACCCGTTAGGACGAGAAATGAAAGTTTATTACGACGCCGATTGCGACCTGAACCTGATCACCGACAAGAAGATCGCCGTGCTCGGCTATGGCAGCCAGGGCCACGCACACGCACAGAACCTGCGTGACAGCGGCGTGAAGGACGTGGCGATCGCCCTGCGTCCCGGTTCGGGCAGCGCGAAGAAGGCGGAAGGCGCCGGCTTCAAGGTGCTTTCCAACAAGGAAGCGGCCGCATGGGCTGACGTGCTCATGATCCTCGCACCTGACGAACACCAGGCTGCCATCTGGGCGGATGACCTTGCCGGCAACATGAAGCCCGGTGCAGCCCTCGCCTTCGCGCACGGCCTGAACATCCACTTCGGCCTGATCGAAGCGCCTGCCGATATCGACGTGATCATGATTGCCCCTAAGGGCCCGGGCCACACCGTGCGCGGCGAATACCAGAAGGGCGGCGGAGTGCCCTGCCTGATCGCGGTTCACAACGATGCATCGGGCAATGCCCACGATATCGCGCTGGCCTATGCCTCGGGCGTTGGCGGCGGCCGTTCGGGCATCATCGAAACCAACTTCAAGGAAGAGTGCGAGACTGACCTCTTCGGCGAACAGGTTGTTCTGTGCGGCGGAATCACCCACCTGATCCAGGCCGGTTTTGAGACGCTGACCGAAGCCGGTTACGCTCCGGAAATGGCTTACTTCGAGTGCCTGCACGAAACCAAGCTGATCGTGGACCTGCTGTACGAAGGCGGCATCGCCAACATGCGCTACTCGATCTCCAACACCGCCGAATATGGTGATATCACCACCGGCCCGCGCATCATCACCGCCGAAACCAAGGCCGAAATGAAGCGCGTGCTCGACGATATCCAGTCGGGCCGCTTCGTGAAGAACTTCGTGCTCGACAACCGCGCCGGCCAGCCCGAGCTGAAGGCTGCCCGCAAGCGTGCCGAAGCGCATCCTAT
>Ga0181606_10003064_pt1 | contig 14222 bp, 17 predicted proteins | sample 041ome_10_FD_132994 | JGI IMG/M metagenome (GOLD analysis project Ga0181606, IMG submission 132994) | Coastal salt marsh microbial communities from the Groves Creek Marsh, Skidaway Island, Georgia - 041412US metaG (megahit assembly) | ecosystem: Environmental > Aquatic > Marine > Intertidal... | reverse complement strand
GCAATTGATGCTAACATGCCTGAAGTTACAGCCAGACAACAAGGTAGAATCAGAGGAGACTTAATTAATTTACAAGCACTAAATAGTGTTGCTTTGACACAAGCAGGACTATTTAAAGGTAGATTAAAAAGAAATCCAAGTGGGATGATTATTGCCGATGAAAGCACAGGGAACACAAAAGTTGGAGTTTTAGATGTAACTCAAGCGTGGAATGATTTACTAGCTACGGCAACTGAAGAACTAGGATCTGAAGCTGTTGCATACGATTTACTTACGACTGGATGGTACGGTCCAAGATATCAAGAAATTAAACGATACAACGAAACTGTAGGTGAAGACAATAAAATTAATATAGATGAGTGGACTGAGTCTGACCAATCAACTTATGAAGAAGCATACCGCAGATACGGCAATGAATTAAGAGCAATCCGAGATTTACGTAATGTTATGCGAAAAGATGTATTAGACTTCTTAGTTGAAACAGGTTTATATACAAGAGAAAAAGCGCAAGATTATTTAGACAAACTAGAGTATGTAGCATTATATAGAATACCAGAAGAGGACGTAGCACAATATGACAATCAACCCTTTAGACGGGGCACAGGGCTATTAGGTGCTAGAAGAGAATATAGATTACTAGGATCAAATAGAGCTGCGGCAGATCCTCTAGAAAACTTTATTATTAATATGTCATGGCTAATGCAACGAGGTATTAAAAACAACGCCGTAAAAGCTACTGCAGACTTATTACAAGAACTGGGCCAAGGGGAGTATATGGATAGACCTATGACTCCAGGCGAGAAACAAGCATTTAAAAATGCATTCGTTGAGGTTAATGTTAATGGTAAACCTAAAGAATTCATTGTTGATGACCCAAATGATATGGCGGCGTTTGCTTCTTCCCCTGTGTTAACAGGATTGATCTGGGACTTAGTTAACTTTCCAGTTAGATTACTACGACGCGGTATTACTATGATGCCTCAGTTTGTATGGAATCAGGCGTGGGAAGATCCAATCCGAGCAACTCTAGTGTCAGGAAATAAAGCTGGGTTTGCAAGTAATATAAAAAATACTTGGACATCAATACTTAGAAATCAATTTACAGCAGACTTGTCTCCTAATGCTGATTTATTAAATCGCTATGGAATCATTGGACAGAAAGATATTTTAGATGAAGTTGATATTATTAATCAATATAAAGGTAAAGACAAAGAAGGATTCCGTAAATATTTATTCTTCCTAGAGCGTATGTCTCACGGTTCAGACTTAGGAGCTCGAGAATCTATATTTCAAAATGCCGTTAAAGAATTAGAAGCTCAAGGATATGACCGTCAGACTGCTGAAGATTACGCCGCTTTAAAATCATTACAATATTTACCCTATCAGCAGATTGGACAGTCAAGAACAATGGCCATTCTACGACGTATGATGCCTTTTATTAATCCACCTATACAAGGTATGTTCAGAGAAATAGAAGCGATGAGAGGGCGCGTTGGCAACATGACTAAAGCTGAAGGTAAAAAGGCTTTCTTGTTCCGCATAGCTAAATACGCAGCGTTTACTGCGGCATATACTGCGTTCATGTCAGGTGATGACGATTATGAAAATGAAACCGATTATAATAAAGATAATAACTTCTTTATCGGGGGTATTAGGGTTGCAGTGCCAAGAGAATTAGCTCCACTAAAAGTAGCCATTGAACGAGGTACAAGAGCTTATGTATTAAATTATGACCGAGCAGACTTAGAAAGCCCTGAAGTTGCTGGAGCCATCATAAGAAAACTATGGGAGTTAGGTGCAGGCTTTTTACCTATGCCAACTGTAGCAACTCCAATTATAGAGAACGTAACTAATTTTGACTTGTTTACTGCAAGACCGTTAGTGAGCCCCTCATTACAACGTAGGGAACCAAAGTACCAATTTAATGATAACACTAGCGAAGTGGCTAAAGTAATTGGAAACTCTTTGGATGTTTCTCCGATCAAGATAGATAATTTTATTCGAGGTTATTTAGGTTACATGGGTGCTACTTTAGGTGAGTTCAGTAACTATATGGCAAATGACCGCCCAGATAAAAGACCTAGTGATTTACTATTCATCGGCAACATTATTCAAAATGAATATGGAACTGGCCCTCGTCAAAGATTCTATAAATTATATGACAAAGTTAATACGGCAACAGGCACAGTAAACTACTTAACTTCTATTGGTCAGAAAGAAGAACTAAAAGATTATGTTGAAAAAAATAGAGGTTATTTAGGTGTTGCGCCTTACATGAATAAAATTAATAGTCAGCTTTCTGATTTACGATTAGCAAGAAGACAAATTACAGCAAGCAACATGTCTGGTGAAGAAAAACGTAAACGAATAGATAAAATAGATGCGTCAGAAATTAAAATGTTAAATGCAGTTATAGATAAACTTGATAGAGCTGCAATGAGTGCCAACAAATAATCATAAGATTCTCCAGCATCTAACACCCATGCAGTTATCTTTTATTGTTTGGTATGTTTTGACTTTTACCTTAGCCCTCTTAGCCCCTGACTCGATGGCATAAATCAAGGGCGAAGGCTTCAAGGTAGGGATAAAGAAACTATCCCCGACTTCCATAAACTCAAACGGAAATATCCATTCAGGTTCAGTATGTAGACTCATTTGAATTTTCTATTGAAGATAGAGTATCTGCAAATTGTTTCACTGGAAATACGTATGCTTCTACGTTAACTGCTGATGTTGCATCTTTCCAATTAGCACCTAGACGCTTTCTAGCTTCTTTAACTTCAATTTTTTTCTGTGACATCTGATACATAAACTCTCTTGAACTTACCATATTCTCTGCAAGAAACTTTCTAAACTCTGGCTTAGCAATGTAGATAAGGCCATTATCAATTTCAGCTCGAATAACTAATGGCATGCGAGGTTCCATCACTATCTTATCTTCTTTAAACGCTAAGATACCTGTTTGGTGTTGGTTGATAAATTCACCGACTAATGATTCATAATTTATGTTATTAACTTTAACTACATTGTCTCTAATGTTTATCATTTCGCCTACAATCTTTTGATAGATACGCTCTAAATCATAATCTACAATATCTGCTTTAACTGCGATCTCACCTGCAGTCATTGTTGCGGCTACTAAGTTTTCATAGAATCGATATGAAGTATCTTCTCCAAAATCTTTTCTAAACTTATCTGTCCAGTTGTCCATCATACTAAGTACTTCTTTATCAGAATATTTAAATAGATTGAAGATAAAATCTCTGCCTGCCCAACCATAGTTATATCTAAACTTATCAAATATATCTTTACCAAGTGATGCTTCGTCTTTTAATATCTGAGGTTTTCTTACAGAAAATTCTATAAGTCTAGCAATCTCACCGTTAGGATCTTTTTTCAGTATGGATAACTTATCATATAAAGAATGATTGGAAGTAAATATTGCAACTAATGAGGCTGACATTTCATGGTCTCGCTCGGCATTAACTGAGGCCTGCATACGAATCTTAGCTTTACCATGAGATATTTTGTGTATTAACTGAGACAGTTCTCGAGGTGGGATATTACTTACTTCATCTAAACCAAATGGTAAGTTATGTAAACCTAAATATCGACCAGTCATTCCGTTAGCTGTCGCAGTTTGTTCTGTTGCAGAGATGTCCTTAGGATTAGCCCATACAGATAAACACCCATACAATGCTCCTGTTTTAGCGGCACCTGATTCTCCAGTCAATGATATGGTAACCCCTGATGTTGATGTTCTATCCATTAGTATAGATCCAAAACCTGACAATAAACAAAACGCATGAAGTTCTAATGACCTGTTGTTCAAACGATTTGCAGCTTCTTTCCATATTTTGTAGTCGCCTTTTGGCACTAAATGTTTTGCTAATGCTTTGTTAGCGGGAGATACGGCAGATGATATTTCTTTTCCTTTTCGATTAAGCTCTTTGTCTCCTATAACAAATACTTCTTTGTCTTCTGTCCATCCCATTTGCATACGCATAACTTCTGCGGCACTTAAAGATGTTAAGTGATGTCCCCATTTAATAATATAATTTTGCACGAGTTGCCCTCCTTTTGGGTCTGTGTTAAATAAAACGCCTTGAGAAGCTATAATCTCTTTTAGTTTTTCTAGAGCATATACTTTACTTATGGGCAATAAAAATTCTCTTTCGGGGTCGTGTGGTAATATTGCTTTCATTAACAAACACTCTCCGTCTAGAGGACTATAAATTCTTTTCTCTGGCCATATATCATATAGAGTAACTAATACAGGGTCAGATTGTATAGGCACTCCTTCTTCATCATACTTTGATGCAGGCATATAATAAATGCCTCCGTTCTTACCGTATACAAACGGATAAATCTCGTCAGGTAATGTACGAAGTCCTCTTGATAATGGGTTTGATTTTTGTTGTTCAAGTGTCGTCACTGCTTCAACAGGTATGGCTGTTTGATAAGGTATCTCTTCTTTATCCTCAGCAGTTGCTATCTTAAACACCTTACCAATAGATAATGGATTAGTTATCTTGCCTCGATGCGGACACCCTTCACATACACCTGGATTCACACTATTAAATGTTTCACAGGAATGGGGCTTACCTTGTGTTTGATTTGCTTTTCTTTCTGTCTCATCAGGGCTATAGCTAGGATAGTCTTCTGAGATTAAATGAATTGCAGTCTCACGGTCTTCACAATGTTGGGCAATAGATAATCCCGAATACCATAGTGGCTCAGGTAAAGTTTTAGCATTATCTAAAATAAATTTGATTTGTTTACATCCTTGTCCCTGACGGGATAGCTGAACTATCTTCTCAAAACTATTCTCAAAGTTATCTAACTTCAATAATTTGCGTTGATCTTCAGACATACCTTTAGGAATGCTTTGTAGTATGTCATTCAATGAGGGCTCAGTCTGACCAAGAAAATCTCTAAACTCATCAAAGACATATACAGGTAGTTCTTCATCTATTAATTTAGTTGGACTAGGTGGATTTGTTTTTAAATTAAATGTATTTGGTGCACGTAAGATCCTAGCTAAGTCTGCTGTTACAACAGGATCAATACGAAGTCCACTAGAGATACATAAATTTTTAAACTTTTCCGCATAAGGTTTCCATTCCGTTGCATCAATGTCACGGTCGAATAACCAGTACGCATGAATGCCTGTACCCGAATCAAGTTTTATAGGAGGAGGTAGATCTGCCGTCGCAGTAAACTCATCAAGAGCTTTCAATGCAACTTCTTTAGACTCATAACCTTTGCCCTCTCCCACATCTAAGTCTACAAAGAATGACCGCACGTACATCGCTTCATCAGCTTTACGGCTATACCCTTTAAATGAACTTAGTGCAACAAAGACGTTTGTGTTTTTGTTTTTGAACTCATTGATAACAGGTTCAATTTCATTAATAGATTCTACAAATTTATGTTTAGGTATTTTACTGGTGGGGTCTATTGCAGTTATACAATACACGCCATTACTAGGTAGTGCTTTTTTATAAAATTCTGTAATCATATTTGCAGTTGCTTTCTATTTTTAAAGTCAACAGTATTCCCCCATAAATTAATATGGTTTTTTAAAATTGGGTTGGGACATAACTATTATACTACTTCCTTCAAAGTTTGCTAACAATTTTTTCTGTTATAAAATTTCTTGCCTGCGAGGTACTTAGTACAGGCAAGTTTCCCTTGTTTAAATTATCTTCAATAATATCCATAAAGCGTTCTACCTTTTCTACATTCTTTTGGTTAACTACTTTACCCCTGAACCAGTTATATACTGACATACGCGAGACGGCCATAGCATCGGCAATCATACTAGGTGGCAGATTAGCTTTAACACAAAGTTTACCAAACTGCACACCTATACGTTTTTCATTCAGATCATTCAGGCTCAATAAATATTTTTCACTATATGATTTAGCCATATATCTCCTTAGTTTTTAACTGACCATTTTTTAATTGTGTTAGAAATATCTACTGGTTTTTTAACTTCACTTGAACCAGAATCTTTTAACTGAGGTTGTTCAGCATCAACGTCAGACTGCGGTAGTGTTTCAGCAGATAGAGGTTGTGGTGCTTCAACTTGTGCCTGAACAGGTGCTTCAACTTGTGCCTGAACAGGTGCTTCAACTTGTGCCTGAACAGGTGCTTCAACTTGTGCCTGAGCAGGTGCTTCAACTTCATCAGTCGGCTTATAGATAGATAATTTAACAGCGTTTGTAGCTACTTCTGATTGTGCTTGTTTCTCAATGATTGGATAGTCCTCTGGATTAACTGCTCCAACAGGTGAGAATAAAACTTTAGGCACAGGTGACTTAGTATCAAACTGCATCTTAGTAATAACTCTAGAAGCCGCAACATTGTTACTTGCTAACATCTGCATGTACGGTCTAAAGCCCCACTTACCACCATCTTCTTTTTGCCAACATGAAGTAGAGGGCAATACTAATTGTAATACATCCCCGTTTGGATCATCAGGTAATACAACTGCTGTTCTCCAAGACAATCTACATTGTGATCCATTAGCCGCCACAGAATTCTTTACACTGTATGGGCATTGATCGCACGATGCTGATGGTGGATTAGGTACATCTTTGTCAGGTGTTCTCGAGTCGCTTGACCAACAACTCGGGGATACTTTCTCTCCCTCTTTATAACTTGATGCGTAGTACATACGAGAAGCATTGTGAGCCATCTTAACAAAGACAACATTCATGTGCCTATCTTCTATACTACCTACTTCTTTACCACCTGCGTATTTTCTAAATACTCCGCCCTTAATTGAGATTCGTTTTGGGCCTGATGATATACCACCAGCAACGGCAAGTGTATCTTCATCAAGACCAGTCTGAACTAGGGCCGGATTCTGATTAATTAAATTTGCTAATTCGTTAGCCATATAATAACTCCTTATGATTTACTAGGTTTTTTAACTACAATACTATACTCTCTAATCGAAGTGACCCCGGGTGGCAGTCCATCATTGCCGTGTGTGACTAGGTATTCTTTTAGATTTCCGCTATGTAAACGTTGTTGCATTAAGTCTATGAGATTATTTTCTACAATGAAGGCTTTTAAATTTTCCCAGTCATTGCATATAAAGTTTTCTCGGAGGGTTTTGATGATCGTACCCTGACTTGTTTTAATACTATCGGCATTGATTTGATTACATTGAGATAGTAATACTTCTTCTATCTGCGCCATCTCAGCTTTTAGTTCTAAATCTTTCGATTCATATTCATGTTTAAGTCTGTCTCGTTCACCTCGTATCTTTAAATACACAGACACAATATCGTCGAGACCTACTTCTTGAGTGGTGACTTCTTCACTCATTTTAAATCTCCTTTCATAAATTTACTTAATAGTTTTTTAACTGCTTTTATTGACGTGAGTGCATTCCGATGAGTATTAGTTACATCATCAGCAAATTTCTCAATATCAATCTGGTAACTAGATAGCGTGGTTAATACCAATGCCATCATAAATAATTCGACTTGGTGTGGGTGTTCACAATGTTCCTCTATAAACTTGTCTACCTCACGCCGTAATATTTCAAACTCTTGTTTCGGAAAATCCATTACTCTAATATCTCTCTATATAAATCAACTAACTTAGTATGCAAATCAACTTTACCTTGTAACATGGCATACATTTTTTTCTCTACGTCTGAACCCTGTATGTGTACCACAGTCATCTTGTTCTTCTGACCATAGCGATCAATACGGGCGATACACTGTAAATAAGTTTCAACTGAAATAACTGGTGACCAAAAAACTATTGTATCAGCTCGTGTTAATGTCACACCATGCGACGCACTTTGTGGTTGTATGATTAAAACACGAGGGTCATCTAACGACTGAAACTGAGTAATGATTCTAGCACGATCATTTGCTGAAACCGAACCATTTATTATCTCAGTACTAATTCCTTGTTTATTTAAGTGTCGAGCTACAACTTCGATCGTATGTCTGAATGGAACAAAGACTAATACTTTATGTTCTGTCTGATCTAGTACTTCATCTAACGCAGATAGACGGGGTCGAATATCAAACTCAACAACTTCTTTTTTATCTGTGTACACAGCCCCACCTGAAATCTGTAATAGCTTACTTAGGTTAGCCGCCGCATTTACTGAGCTGATCTGCTCTCCCGCAGCTTCAATGAGAAACTGATCTTTGAGGTTTTTATAGTACCGTTGCACGACTGGAGTGAGTGGTACCTCTCGGGTCTGATACATGACCTCAGGTAAATCCAAACAATCTTCTTTACTAAATCTTATCGCAGGTTGCAACGCTTTAAACACATCGTCTTTCGCTGTCTTTTTTGGAACCCATTTAAACCGAGTAACCTGATACATCACCTTATCTCGCCAAGCCGCCGAAAACTTTGGAACTCGATGAGGACAAACTAACTTAGCTAGACCAAACGCATCAAGCGGCGATTGAGCCGCAGGAGTACCCGTCATTAGCCATAGCCGAGTCTCAGGAGTAATTAGTTTAGCTAAAGTTTTCCATCGGATTGTGCTTGGTGATTTGTACGCATTAGCTTCATCAATAATAATTAAATCAAATCCGCCCTTTGCAATATTCTCTTTAACAATTCCTACGCCATCATAATTAATAATTACAATTTCATATTCTTTGTTATCTATAATTTTTTCTCGTTTACTAGAAGCCCCGTGTGCTATTACAACTGATCGGTGCATACAAGTACTAAACACGTCGTCTTGCCATGCACTATGCATAATAGATAGAGGGCATATAACTAAAACTCTTTTAATCTCTCCTTGTTTCATTAAGTAATCAGCCGCCCATAAAGCAGACGAAGTTTTACCTGTACCCGCTTCGTTAAAACAAAACGCTCTACGATTGATAGATAAAAATTCTGCTGTTACTCGTTGATGTTCAAATGGTTTGAATGTCCCGGGCCAATCATAGTCACGACTCATAGGACTAGGTAGAGGATTCTTAAAACTTATTAATTGATTAAGACGGGTCATCTCAGTGAGGCCCCAGTAGACTAAGACTTCAACTAAACTTCCTTTATTATTAACTATCTCTGACTTCTCAATATTGTTTTGAATATGAGAAACCATGTAATCAGGCACTAATAATTTAACTGCGGTGTTATCAACTATTTCCATTATCTCTTTCCTTAAACTATTATTTTACTTTAACTTATTACTATATTCAACTATTATTTTACTTTATTATGGGCTACTACTTTTTTACACCACTGTAAATATTCACTAACTGGGAGCGTTCCTCTAAAAGAATTTACTGCTCTACATACTAACTGAACATTCTTACTATTATACTCTTCCCCAGCTTTAATTCTATCTATACTGGCATTAGTCCAAGTCGAACTAAGATCTGCGTCACGATACTTTCTATAACAAGTCATCTTAACTCCTGAGAGAGCACACTTATAATTTTGTTTCTTTAATATATCTATTAATATTTCGGGACTAAGGTCTTTTCTATCCTCTCGACTATTTAGTATGCCTTTGAAAAACCATTCCCAATTACCTTCATTCTTCTCATAAACTCTTTGTCTATATGCCGTCTTTTTACATCTATGAGAACAATAAGTTTTGCCCACTTTAGTATAATCAAACTTCTGATTACATGTAGGGCAAGGTCGTTTTTCCATTACTGATTAAACTCACAACTTTTAACTGGACACCATCGGCATAACGGAGTAGGACTAGGTAACCACATATTTGCATCATAAGAATTATCCAGTCGGGCTAGGGCTTTCTCGAAGATGGCCCACGATAAATCTTTATCTTCTCGTTTGTATTCGTCGGTAATAAATGTTCCGTGCATCACAAACAATAAACCTGCTTTAACTTTATTGACTTGAGGAAAGTGTTCAAAAACCATGAGTGCCATCAAGCGTAACTGTTTTGTATCGGGATATTTATTGCTCCCTGTTTTGTAGTCAATGATAAAGGCATAGTCATTATCAATAATAATTAAGTCTGCAATACCTCGAACCCATCTATTCGGATCATCAAAGTCACACGCTTTTTTATCTCGGGTTAAACCCATTTCATATTCGCAAAGTTTCTCACCTGGAATTGCAATCAATGCGTCGACTTGATCTTTGAATCTTTCGTAGTTCTTTGCTAAAGGTTTATTATCTCGTACATATTCTTCGAGGGCAAGGTGAACTTCTTTACCATATATGGTGGCTTCTGTTTCCTTGAACGTATAATTCTTTGCGACTCGGCATTCATAATACTTACGAGGGCATTGTTGAAACTCTTTAAGACTTGAGAACGACCATGTGTATTCAGCCACTATTTAATTATCTCCACTTCTGATTCAGTTTCAATCCATACATGTGCACCACATGACAGGGGTTTATTAGGGCTATATACTACTTTAGAGTCCCCATGTATCTTTACTTCTTTAGCATAAGTATTTGATTTATATGTTTTAACTGTTAGTACGGGATCTTCTACTTCGTTTTTCCGATTAGACTTTATGACATGCTGATTAACATGAATGATTGTTTTCATCGTCCTTGACCTCGATATTTTTTATAAGAGGCTTTCTTATTTTTATTCATCGTTTGCATTTTAACTCTACGTCCACCCTGCGATGTTCGTTTATGAACAGGTTGATGTGATTTAATACCACTAACTGATTGTTTTACTTTTGCCATTTTTTCTTAGTTCCGTTTCTATTAAAATAATTATCATCAAATCTCATTTCTTTTCCTTTTCTTTTGGTTTACCAAAAATACGTTCAAAGTTTTCTTCAAACTTTTGTCTATCTGTTGGACGTTGTTTGCTACCTTTTCCTCCATCACCCATTAGCAGTCACCATAACTATCACCATAGTCAGCTTCACAGGTAACGGGTAATCCTACTGCCCAATCAGGTGGAGTTGACATGACATTCATTATATATTCTTGCGCAGATTCCACTTCCTGTTCTGGAACCACACAAACCACAGCATCGTGAACAGTTAATACTGGACGATACTTTTTATTTACTTCTAACATCTGCTCACCCACAATGATACGAGCAAGGGCTTGAACCACATTCTCTACGACTGATCCACCCCATATACTTATCTCGCCCCGTCTACTTTTATACATAAACTTAGTCCGACTTTCACTAGCGTCTAGTTTTAGTTTTGGGTATTTAATATAGAGTCCGTTTGGTAATTTAATTCCATCAGGCGTGACTAATAAACATTGATGGTGCCCAATGTAGTAGGGTTGTTTGATCTCGGGCCATGACGCTATATCGTGCAGTGCATTCTCACAGTCTCGCCATAACTCAATCACCTTGTCGTTTATTTCTCGATACACTCCGACGAGTCGTTTACTTTCTTCTTCATCAATATCAACTCCCGCCATTAGTTTTAAAGTTAGCTGAAGTTTAGCCGCCCCTGTACCATAACCTAATCCGAGAATACAAGTCTTGCCCACTGCTCGTTCTTGTTTAGTAATATCAGCCACAGGTTTGTTATAGACTTTAGAAGCAAACTCAGAATAAACATCACGCCCCTCTTTGTACCACTGCATGACATCGTTCTGACCCGCTAACCACACAAGTACCCGAGCTTCGATCTGAGATGAATCACAGTTAATAACTTTGGAACCCATCGGAGCAATAACTCCATTCTTCAATGCTTTTTTCTTTACGTCTCTCGAGGGTAAGTTTTGAAAGTTAACCTTGTCTGATCCCGCCCATCGCCCTGTGTGAGCTCCGTAATATTTAAGTGGAATAGGTAGCTTCCCTTTATTCCTAGCCCCAATCGCTAAGAACCTTTCAATACGAGACTCTTCTATCGTAGACTTAGTACCTAACCGAACCCGACAAAGTTCTTGGATAAATGGATCTTCGTGTTCACACAGTTCGAGAAAGCCCGTGTCGCCTTTTGCGAGGGCGTAAGTATCTTTCCCTGTTGATGGACTTATTTTTAATGGCACAGTCACACCAAGTTCTTCGAGTAACTCAGCAAACTGTTTATTACTTGCTAATTTTTTCCGCACACATTCTTCATCTTCGCATTCAAGGCGAGTCATTAGTCCACTAAGTAACTCTTGTTTCTCAGTTCTTATTTCTTCTAGTCGGACTTGTAATAATCCGTCGTCCACTTCAAGTAAGGGCTGAGTATACATTCTGATGGTGAGATCAATCAACTCAAGTTCTTTTTGTGGGAAGTTTTTAGATAGAATGTTATATAGGTTATAAGTCAACTCAACATCGTTCTTACAATACATACCATATCGATGGAGTTCATGATCTTGGAAGTCTTCTAGGCGTTTGCCCTTAGCGTCAATAACTTCGTGACCCTTTTCGCCGAGTTCATAATACTGTGCTAAGAATGCTAGTGATCCACCAACATCAACTCCGTTCACGGCTCGAGCCATGCTTAGTGTATCAAAGTAAATTGCGGGGTGAATGTTAAATACCATACTCAGAATGGCCCCATCAAACAAAGTGTTGTGGCACAGTAAAACTGATTGATCCCAGTCAATACCTTTTAAAACTTTGCAGATTTCTTCGCGTGATCCTGAGTGCCACTTGGTCGAGCCGTCATTGATTTTAATACCGACCCCAATTATTTGGAATCGTTCGTCTCGGATATATTCTTCGGTGGTTAAGTTAGATAGACTAAATCCAACATCATAAAATGTTTCAAAGTCTAGGGTGATTAAATTCATTCAGTTTTTTCTTTCTGTTTTTTACAATATCCATGTGCGTAAAAGGTCATGCCACACCACCAATAATTATTAGTGCCGTCAAAAAATTTTGCAGATTCACCACACTGATTACACAGTCTTTGTTCGTTGTAATAATCGAATGATATTTTTTTGGACATCGGCTTCTCTTAAGGTTCTAGGTGTTAATTGTACCGCATTGTGAGGTTGAAAGAAACGATACCCTTGTTTAAGATTTCTTTTCCATATCTCTAGTGTCTTTTTGCTGACGTTCATACTCTCTCCTATCCTTTCTAATTTGTCTAATTCTTTCTTTTCGTTCTTCATTGGTTAAGTACATCCAGTTAGATAAATCTTCATAAGTGCGAAAGCAACTAATACATCGTGGCTCCCCATTAATCTCTTCGTACCGACATATACTTGTACACGGACTAACTATGCCTTTCGTGTTCATCTCGGCACTCCACACTACACCATCGGCGTTTATCTTTTTGTTTAATAGTTTCGCCACACCATAGACAATGCCCGGTGTCGTTCTCTTTGACTTCGGTATTAATTGTTCTCATGGTCATGTCCAGTGCTTTCTGCACCTGTTCATTAGCCATATCTATTTCATCTGTCATATTTTTTATAACTAAGTATTCCTAAATTTTTCATCCAACTTGTTGTACCACTATTTGCTTTTTTCTTTTGCGGGACTTTAACTCCCGCTTCATACATCTTATCTAGTATATCAGTTTTATATCCTGTCCACTCAGTAATTTTTTGTCGAGTAGCATTTGGGAATCGTTCTAGCACTTCTTCAACTCGTGCAATCTTTTCCTCAAATGTTAGTCTTCTACTTCTATGTTCAGTTTCTTGGTTCTGTTTCCACTGCCATTTTGGTATTCCGCTCAAAATAAACACTCTCCTATCTGATTAAATAATTCTTGTTGGTTAATATTTTTTTGTTTGGTGGTTTCCAATTTTCTTATTATTAAATAAGGTTTCTCGGACTTATACCAATCAAATTCTTTTTTAGATAAACGAAGTTTTCTTAAAACATTTCCGTCATCATCATAAATTGCGTGTGTAAAATCAATCATTGATTGTCTCTGACTTTCTTCCTTAGTTTTTGTAGATAGTAATCAGCTTTATCAAGATCTTCGATACCATTCTTTAATGCGAATCGCCAAACATACTTGATTACATTAGCTACGCATACTGCTACGATACCAACTAATCCCATTGTCGCTGATTCTATTGCGTCGATACACTCGACCTTACCTTGAGTGTAGTGAGATGGTTTATTTACTGCGTCATGTTCTTCTTGTTTAGCCATATACTCTTGCGTTCTCTTTGTGGCTTCCCGTCTGAACTGAGCCATTCTTTGTGCTTTTGTTTTTACCTTTTTAGTTTCTGCCATTGGCTACCTTTCTTGGAACAACAGGCATTCGAACTTTAACCCAATCATTTTTCTTTTCTACCACTGTCCATGTTGAGTCTGCATTTTGCATAGCTTCGTGAACCCATCTTTCCATAAATTCCAT
>Ga0181606_10003060_pt1 | contig 14230 bp, 15 predicted proteins | sample 041ome_10_FD_132994 | JGI IMG/M metagenome (GOLD analysis project Ga0181606, IMG submission 132994) | Coastal salt marsh microbial communities from the Groves Creek Marsh, Skidaway Island, Georgia - 041412US metaG (megahit assembly) | ecosystem: Environmental > Aquatic > Marine > Intertidal... | reverse complement strand
TGAGCGGTCCAGCCAGTACAAGGACATTGCCTAAGCCGGCCTTCATGACACGGGTAAAAAAAGCCGGAAAGAATGCGCGCTTGGGCGGATTCTTGAACGCGACTTTGGTATTTTCTGTAAATTCCCACCAAGGATTGTCAAAGGCCAGACGGTGGAAAAGATCGTTGTCGGTAATGGTATGCATGGTGTCCTGACCTGATACCTGCCGACGGCAACACCCCGAACGCGCCAGTTTTCTGACGTGCGGCCGGCGCATGATCATGCGCCTGACCTTATTTAACTATTAAGTGCACAATCGACGGCTCTGGACTCGCTGTCAAGCGAAACAACACACGGCAGTGAAATCATAAACAAGCAGCGACCCGGCGTCTGAGAACCGGCAGCAAATCTGCGTCAAACCAAGGATTGTCCCGTTGCCAGCGGGTCGTTCGCCAACTCGGATGTGGCAACGTAATCATTTCGGTACTGTAACCTTCCCAGTTCATCACGGTCTCGGTCAGTGTTGTGCCCTTTTTCTCTTTAAGATAAATCTCTTGAGCATACATAGCGACAAGCAAGGTCAATTTGATATTCTTAAGGTGAGAAAGAACGCTCGGGTGCCATGTCGGCGCACATTCCGGTCGCGGCGGCAGATCGCCGCCTCGCGGATACCGCCCCGGATAGCAAAAGCCACTCGGTACGATAGCGATTCGACTGTCATCGTAGAAAATATCGCGACCAATGCCCATCCAATCCCTAAGACGCTCGCCGGACGGGTCATTCCAGGGAACGCCCGTCTCATGCACCTTGGTACCGGGGGCCTGCCCAATAATCAGCAGCTTTGCAGTCATCTTCGCGCGCAGCACAGGCCTCGGCCCGAGCGGCAAATACTCTCGACATAGCTCACACGCTTCGATTCGCGCCAATAGGGAGGGTAGGGATTCACACAATTGTGCCATAATAAGACATTACCTATATATCGCGCGAAGACGTGGGCCAAGGTATGGGCCAGGGTATAGGCAACGGTAACAGACGCGGGGGAGTCACGTGAGTACCGATGTTCCCGAGAACGTAAAGGTCAGAAGCGGCACCGTATTCGCAGTGCTGGCGTTCATCGCACTTGGGCTTGGACTGTTTATCTCTGGCTGCGAGACCGACCCCGCAACACGCAGTTCCACGAAAGAAGTCGCGAGCCTGCCCGGACTGCGCGCAACCGACATTCACAAAGGTCTCGGATACGCTTTGGAAGACGTGGCGCGAACGAAGCAGGCGCCTGGCATTTACCTGAGCCGACTGGATGCGGATCTGGATCAAGTCCCGGATGTCGACGAGAAGAAATCCATCTTCTTCAAAATTATGCTGCCGATCATTGCCCGCGAAAACGACCGACTTCGCGCTCTACGCAAAGAGATTGCCGAGGACCCAAGCTCGGTATCCGAAAAACTTTACGAGCGCTATGAGGTCGAGCCGGGCGATACCAAGGCACTCCTCAATCACGTCGATATCGTGCCGGCCTCTCTGGTTCTGGCCCAAGCAGCGCTCGAGAGCGGCTGGGGAACTTCCCGATTCGCCCGCAAGGGCAACAACTTCTTCGGCATCCGAACCTACGACGACAATGTCCCGGGGATCGACCCGAAAGAAGCTGATGGCTTCAAGGTCCGCGCCTTCAAGAGTATTGCAGACTCAGTCCGCTACTACATGCATACCATCAACACCCACGACGCCTATAAATCGCTACGGGCCGCACGCGCCAAAATGCGAACTGCCGGCAAGGCGCCGACGGGAAAAGCGCTGTCGCGTTACCTCAAAGGATATTCGGAGATTCCGGAAGAATACGGTGGCCGCCTGCGGACGTTGATGGAGGTGAATAACCTCGCTGCGCTCGACGGCACGCGAATTCAATAAAGCTTCCGGACCGCTTTAGACCGCGGACAGCAGTTCATCCACAAACGCCGGGACGATCTCGCCGGCGGCGCCATAGCGCCGTTCCTGAAATAGCGTCGCGCCTTCGGACGGCTCTAAGTTCAGTTCCAGCGTGTGGCCGTGACCGTACCGCCTGACCAGCTCCACGAAGCCGGCTGCCGGGTAGACATTCCCGGACGTGCCGATGGAGACGAAGAGGTCCGCCGAGACCAGCGCCGCTTCGATCTCGTCCATCATCATCGGCATTTCACCGAACCAGACCACATTCGGACGCAAGCCTCCGGCTTCGCCGCAGGATGTGCACACATCATCGACGGAAAGGTCCCGCGTACATTCTTGGATATCGCCACAGCCGGCACACACCGACTTCAGCAACTCCCCATGCATGTGGATCAGGTTTCGCGTGCCGCCACGCTCATGAAGGTTGTCGACGTTCTGCGTCACGATCAACACGCTGCCCGGCCAATCGCGCTCTAACCGTGCCAGCGCCTGGTGAGCCGCATTGGGCCGGATGTTGTCTCCCACCAAACTGCTGCGGCGGCCGTTGTAGAAGCCATGGACACGGGCCGGGTCCCGTCGGAACGCATCGGGCGTCGCGACGTCTTCGATCCGCACTTTCGACCAGATACCATCGGCATCGCGGAAAGTGTCCAACCCGGACTCCTTGGAAATGCCGGCGCCCGTCAGGATCACGATCGATGCACTGGGTGAGAGTTTGTCCATGTTCTTGCCCATCCCTTCCCGGCCCATGATAATCCGGCACCGTTGCTTTCCAATCACAACGTTGAGGTATGTGTGGTCAAGGTTCTGTTCGTCTGTCTCGGAAACATCTGCCGGTCGCCGACCGCGGAGGGGGTCTTCCGCGACCTCGTTCATCGCGAAGGCCTGTCGGACAAGATCGAGACGGATTCTTGCGGCACCGGCGCCTGGCATACGGGCGACCCACCGGACGACCGAGCCCAACAGGAAGCAAAGCGGCGTGGCATCAACATCGCGGACCTCAAGGCACGAAAATTCGAAGCCATCGATTTCGAGACCTTCGACTACATCTTGGCGATGGACGATAGCAATCACCGTGACCTATGCGCCGCCGCCCCGGACGATAGCCACGAGCGCATCCACCTGATGATGAGTTTCGCATCGGGTGCCTGGCCCCGCGAAGTGCCCGACCCGTACTATGGCGGCGCCGACGGATTTCGAAATGTCTTCGATATGATCGAGGCTGCGTCAGCCGGTCTATTGGCCGATATCCGCCAGCGGCATATTGGCGATGTCTAAATCCAAATCGCTCCTAATTTTCGATTGCGACGGCGTGCTGGTCGACAGCGAGATCGTCGCTTGCCGCGTACTGGCAGCGCTACTGAGCCGTCACGGCTATCCGATCACGGCGAGTGAGTCTCTGGCGAAATTCACCGGCATGACGATTCCGGGGGTCATCGAGATGGTGGCGGAGGAGGGGGTTGAACTTCCAGAGGATTTCGAAGCACAGCTCCGCGAAAGGGACGTGGAGGCGTTCGCACGCGAATTGAAGGCCCCGCCGGGCATGCAAACCACGCTCGAGCAACTCGCCGGGCGCCCAAAATGCGTGGCCACCAACGGCAGCCCCGACAAAACACGGGTCAAATTGGAACTGACCGGCCTTATCCGCCATTTCGAGCCATTCGTGTTCTCGGCCACCGAGGTAAAAAAGCCCAAGCCCGCGCCGGACCTCTTTCTGATGGCTGCGAATCGTATGGGCTTCGCGCCAAGTGATTGTGTCGTCATCGAAGACTCGGTGCTCGGCGTCGAAGGCGGTAAGCGGGCAGGGATGCGCGTTCTCGGCTTTATCGGTGCGGGCCATCGAAGTTCGTCGGATGCAGATGTCCTTCGCCGCGCCGGCGCCGACCTCGTGTTCGCCGATATCGAGGAATTGCCGCGGCTGGTCTGAGCGTTAGTTCAGCAGGTAATCGACGAGCGGCTCGTACATCGCGCCTTCGCGCGCCAGGTGCGAGCGGAACAGCACGAAGCGGTCGACGGTAAACGGCGGCAACTGCAAAGAGTCATGAGCCTCGATCCACGGCCCTACGTCTTCAGCACGGCCGTGCTTTAGGCGGGCCAGCGTGACATGCGGCTTGAATTTCCGGTTTTCGCGCGGGAAGCCGGCGCGAACGGCCGCTGCCTCGACGCGGTCTTGTAAAAACAACAGTGTCGGATTGGACTCAATTCCCGCCCAGACGGACTTGATGTTGGAGCCGCGTTCGAAATAGCCCAACCCTTTGCACTGAACTTCGAACGCCGGCAGGCGCACGTCTTCGAGTTCCGCATCGAGATCACGAGCGCTCTCTCGGTCGGTCTCACCGACGAAAAACAAGGTGATGTGCATGCCTTCCGGACGGACCCAACGCGCGTTCCGGACACCTGCAGAGATCGAGACGAGCCGACGGCGAACATCTTCTGGAATAGGAATAGCGACGAACAGTCTCATAGTCGTGCGGCCCGCGCCTTCGGCATGGGGTGAGTGCTAATTCCCAACCTTGGTCGCACTGATCGCGTGCGTCGTCAAGAAGGGTTCTGACCATCGCTGGTTGCATCAGCCAAAAACCATCAGTACCCCGGTGAAGCCGTACAACCGATCATTCGAGATTTCACCCGCCGCATAGAACCCGATGACCGGAATATCGCCGAGAGCGGCTTTGACGATTTCTGCCTCGGCATTCTCATCGCCGAACATATGCGGCCCACGGGCGACGCAGGAGACATACAGCGCACCTCTTGCCGGGCCGGGAAGACGGCGTTTGGTATCAGCCAACATGCGCTCGAGATCGGTCTTGGCACTTGCCGGGTCACGGCGGACGAACATGATCCTGTCGCCGGCGGCAACGTCGGAGCCGACACCAAGCCAACCGTGTTCGGGATCGATGGCGATCAAGCTGCGCACCATGTAGTCGTTGGTGTCGGAGCCGGCGACGGGAAATGCCACATGGATGTAACCGGCGACCCTATTCAGGTCATGGGCCAGCATCTCGCCAATGTCTTCTTTGAAGACTTCGAGGGCAGGGCGATCGTCGAGTTCGGCGATGACATTGGCGTTTGCCGAGGTGACGCGCCGCACCGGCCCTAAGGGTGTGCATCCCTGGCTGAGGCCGACCGTCACCGGCACGTCAGGCGATAGCAGAATACCGGAAACACCTCCGGCGCCGACCTCGCCGGCAATCTGATGCTGCGCCGTTCGTGAGCCGGTCAAGCCGCCGACCAGGAACGCGCCGCTCCGCCGCGACAGCTTCTCCACAAACTCCGCTACCGATGGTGCCGCAGCGTCACCGTGCACGATGCCCGCTGCCGGACGCACTGTTTCCGCCCACTGCGCGATCTCTTCGGTCAAAAGGTCCGGGATCGGCGACAAGGGCAGGAGCCGGATATCGCTACTGCCGAGCGCCAGCACAATCGCTGCCGCTGCGGGACGGTCAAACGCGCCAGTTGCATCATGAATAACGCCAAAGCCGAGCGTACCAATCCAGGTATCGACACCGGTTGTCTGACGCAGATAGGTGACGATCGAGCGGAGATCATCGGCAAGCATGTCCGTGGCATACAGTATACCGATGCCGCCGCCCGGGTTCGATACGGCGGCAAGTCCGTCTGCAAGCTCCTTGGCGACATGCGCCCAATCAGACGCGCTGCTGAAGGCAGAGGGGAAGGCGGTCATCGCACAGTTATCCGCCGACCCGCGATAACAACTTCTCAACCGATGGCAGGATATTGGCGACCAGGACATCATATCCAGCACCCGTTGGGTGAATGCCGTCACCCTGGTTCAGCGCCGGCTCGGCGGCGACGCCTTCCAGGAGAAACGGATAGAAAACCACGTCATATTTCTCCACAAGGCGGCGATAGACATCATTAAATGCGTGCGTGTATTCAGGACCGAGGTTCGGCGGCGCCTGCATACCAGCCAAGAGAACGGCAACACCTTTTTCTTTGAGCGTTTTAAGAATGGCGTCGAGATTTTCGTACATCTGCGACGGCGGCAGGCCGCGAAGCGCATCGTTGCCGCCCAGTGCAACGATCATTGCGTCCGGATTGTCGCCCAGGACCCAGCCGAGACGTGCACGCCCACCTGCCGAGGTGTCTCCGGACACGCCCGCGTTGATGACACGCACCGCATGCCCCTTAGCTCGTAAAGCCGCCTCTAATTTATCGGGATATGATTGCCCTTGGGGCACACCGTATCCGGCCGTCAGGCTGTCGCCGAGCGCAAGCAACGCCGTTTCGGCGCGCGCTGGAGACATGGACGGTGGTAGCCACATCATCAGCGCCGCGAAAATAAAAGCCGCTGCTTTGGCCGAGAAACGCACAGGGACCGTTGGAAATAGAACCATCGCTCCAACATATACGCACACCGACACAAATAAAGAACGGAGAAAAATTAGAATAGCACGCATGAAATTTTCGTAAGGTTCTGCGTGTACGTTGCAATAGGCAGGTAAAACACCCTATTTTACATCAGGTTTAATCTCTGAAACGTAGGAGTTTCAAATGGCTTTAGGTCCTAATCCCCGCTTCGGTGCCCGTGCCCGTCCGATGACGGGCCACCAGGCATACGACGCATCGATCGACATGGGCCTGCGGAAGTACATGCTCGGTGTCTACAACTACATGACGGCGGGTGTCGCAATTACGGGTCTCGTGGCATATCTCGTCTCGACGTCCCCGGCTATGATGCAGGCGATCTTTGGCACGGGTCTGGTCTGGGTTGTGATGCTGGCTCCGCTTGCCTTCATTCTCGTGATGAACTTCGGCCTCAATAAAATGAGCGCCTCGACGCTGCAGCTTGTCTTCTGGGCCTTCGCGGCGACGATGGGTCTCTCGCTGGCGACGATATTCATCACCTATACCGATACCAGCATCGCCCGGGTGTTCTTCATCACCGCCGGCGCGTTCGCCGGCCTCAGCCTCTACGGCTACACGACCAAGCGCGACCTGACCGGCTTCGGGTCGTTCCTGATCATGGGCCTGATCGGCATTATCCTGGCGAGCATCGTCAACATCTTCATGGCGAGCACCGGTCTGCAGTTCGTGATCTCGGTCCTTGGCGTGCTGATCTTCGCCGGTTTGACGGCCTATGACACGCAGCGCATCAAATCGATGTACTACGAGGGCGACAGCTCCGAAGTGGCAACGAAGAAAAGTGTGATGGGCGCCGTGTCCCTTTACCTCGACTTCGTCAACATGTTCATGCTGCTGCTGCACTTCTTCGGTAATCGCGAATAAGCGCAGTCACCGCTGAAAACATGAAACCCCGGGCGGAAGCCCGGGGTTTTTTGTTTAGTCTCGCACGTTAGGGCAGGTCTACGACATGCCAATAGTGATTGAGTAAATCGACCGCCCGGCGGAAAGAGCCGACTGGATCGCTCTTCACAATGTAGCCGGCAACATTCTTGCCGTAAGCCTTTTCCCGGTCCTCGCTGTTATCCGACGTCGTCATGACGAAGACGACCGTATTCATTAGCTCAGGATCCTGACGGAGTTCTTCCAAAAACTCATGGCCGTCCATGCGCGGCATCTTCAAATCGAGGATGATCAAATACGGACGTTCCAGCTTTTCACGGCCGTTAGTGCCGCGCAGGATATGGGCCCGGGCTCGGACTAGACCGCCGACTTCCTGTCAGCAGCAATCATATCCGACGCTTTTTCCGCGATCATGATCGTCGGGGCATTCGTGTTCCCCGAAACCAGCGCCGGCATGATCGATGCATCGACAACTCTCAATCCACCAATGCCTTTGACACGAAGCCGATCATCGACAACCGATTGCGGATCGGGCCCCATTCGGCAGGTGCTGGTCGGATGATAGATCGTCTGGGCGATATTCCGCGCACTGTTCAAGAGGTCTTCGTCGCTTTCCACCATCGGGCCGGGTAGATGCTCGCGCACAACCAACGGCTTGATCGCGTCGGCCGACATTAAACGACGCGTGAACTTCAAGGCGTCTATGGCGGTCCGGCGGTCGAGATCGGCCGAGAGGTAGTTCGGAACAATCGCCGGATAATCGCGCGGATTGGGTGATTTGATCGAAATATGCCCGCGGCTTTCGGGTCGCAGCTGACAAACCGAGAGTGTCACGCCCGGGAAACTATGCATCTGGATGCCGGGCTTGTCGGCACTGAACGGCTGAAAGTGATACTGAATATCCGGCGTGTCCAAACCGGGTCGCGACTTGGCGAAAATGCCGACCTGGCTGGCCGCTAGGCTCATCGGGCCGGTGCGCTTTAGAAAATACTCCATGCCGATTTTCATGCGCCCAGCCAAGCTGTTGATGCGCTCGTTCAGCGTCGGCGTCGTGACCTCAAAAACCGTCCGGATCTGCAGATGGTCCTGCAAGTGTTGGCCGACACCGGGCGAGTCCGACACAACATCGATTCCGTGTTCCTGCAGCAATGCGCCGGGACCGATCCCGGACAGCTGTAGGATCTGCGGCGAGCCGATGGCCCCCGCCGACAGGATGACCTCTCCTCCGTCGTGGAGCATGAAAGTCTTTTGCGTTCCTTTCACCAGCATGGAGACGCCGGTTGCCTTTCGGCCTTCCATGATCAAGCGGTCCGCCAAGGCATGCGTCACGACATCCAGGTTCGAGCGATTCTTAACAGGCTTCAGAAACCCGACTGCAGTCGAGCAGCGCCGGCCCCGGCTCGCGGTCTGCTGGTAATAGCCGACGCCCTCCTGCTCGGCGCCGTTGAAGTCGTCGTTGCGCGGCACACCGATCTCCTGCGCCGCCGCGATCAGAGCTTCCGAGATCTCGCTCTTGGCCCTAATGTTCTGAACCGCAAGGCCGCCGCCGGTGCCGTGGAATTCATTGTTGCCGTTTTGCTGATTTTCGGATTTGCGGAAGTACGGCAGCACGTCCTCGAACGACCAGCCGACATTCCCCAATTGGCGCCAGTGATTGTAGTCCTCGGCCTGTCCACGGATATAAATCAGCCCATTGATGGAGCTGGAGCCGCCAAGGGTCCGCCCGCGCGGCCAGTCGATGGAGCGACCGTTGAGACCCGGGTCCTTCTCGGTCTTGTAGCTCCAATCCGTGAGCGGATTGTGCAGGGTCTTGAAATATCCGACCGGCACATGAATCCAGGGATACCAATCCTTGCCACCGGCTTCCAACAGCAAAACACGGACAGACGAATCGGCGCTCAGCCGATTGGCGAGGACGCACCCGGCTGAACCGGCGCCGACAATAATGTAGTCGTAGGACTGGTCGGTCATCGCAGTCTTTGTTTTCCAATGCCGCGTTTAAGGATGAAGGACAATCTTCGCGGCCTCCGTTTTCTGGTCAAGCAAGTCGGCAAACGCCGCAGCGCCTTCTGCGAGCGGGCGGTTCTCTGTCCAGTCCAGCGGTCCGAGCGCGTCAGACGACATGGCGCGGACGGTCGCCTGAAAGTCGCTCATTGTATAGGTGTAGGCGCCGATGAACCCGATCTCCTGCAATGTGAGACGCCGTGCATCGAAACCGTCGACGCCATCGCCCAATCCGATATGCACGATGACGCCGCCGGGACGCGCGGCATGCACGGCACCGATGCGGGTCGGCTTAATGCCGACCGCGTCCAGCACAACATCGGCGAACCCGGCCTCCAGCGCACCGTCCGACGCCGGATCGATCACCTTGTCGAAGCCCGCATTCTTGGCGGTGCGCCGACGCAAAGGATTGGTCTCGGCGACTGTCACGTCCTTGCAGCCGAAAGCACGAAGCGCCAACGCCGTCCCCAGTCCGACGGCACCACTGCCAAATACCAGCGCCTTTGATTCTGAAATTGGCCTGGCGCTATGGCGGTCGGCGAGAACAACACCGTGCCATGCGGTCGCCAGCGGTTCGGCAAGCACAGCTTTGTCCATATCCAGGTTCTCGGGAATATCGATCAGATTGCGTCTTGGGATCGTGATCCGTTCGGCAAAGGCACCTTGGCGTGGCGGCATCGAAATGATCTGCCGCTTAGCACAAAGATTGGCGCGCCCACCCATGCAATCACTGCATTCGCCGCAGCTGACCAACGGATTGATCACCACGCGCCGACCCGCATCAGCGCCGTCGGCGATCACACCGACCGCTTCGTGGCCGAGGATCAACGGCGCCGGACGACGCTCGTCGTGACCCAGATAGGCGTGCATATCGGAGCCGCAAATGCCAACGGCTGCGACATCAATGGTCACCTCACCATCGCCGGCCTGCGGCACCGGGGCGTCTGTAAAAGCCAGTTGTTTCGGGCCGGTATAGACAAGTGCGCGCATGACCGTCGCTCCCTACTTGGCCGTGAAGCCGCCATCGACGGGCAATGTCTGGCCCGTGATATAGGCGGATGCGGATGAAGCTAGAAAAACCGTGACGCCGTCGAGATCGCTCAACTCGCCATTGCGGCCGATCGCCGTCATGCGAGCGTTGTGCGCGACCTTTTCGGGGTCGTTGAAGACGGCCGCCGTCAATGCCGTGGGAAAGAAACCTGGCGCAATCGCATTCGCCGTCACGCCACTTTTGGACCAGGCCTCTGCCATGGCGCGGGTCAGTTGCACGATGCCGCCTTTCGACGCGCCGTATGGTGCGCTGTCGGCGAAAGCGCGGTAACTCTGCAACGACGCGATATTGATGATACGCCCATAGCCGGCTTCGATCATGCCATCGACACAGGCGCGGGCGAGGAAGAATGGCACTGTCAGGTTGAGATGCACCGTCGCGTTCCAGGTTTCCAACGTCACGTCGCGCCATGGCTCGCGCAGATTGACCCCAGCGGCATTGACCAGAATATGCGGCGCACCGAACGGTTCGGAGACGCGCTTCCCTATATCGGCCAGCGCTGCCGGATCGCTCAGATCCATGGCGACCGCCGCCGCATTGTTGCCGATGGCATCGGCCGTTGCCGCAAGACGATCGGCACTACGCGCCACCAGGACCGTCTTGGCACCGGCCTTCGCCAGGGCCTCGGCCATCCTCTGGCCGATCCCGGAAGAGGCGCCCGTAATGAGAGCGACGGAACCAGCAAGATCAAATTGCGACTGCATAGGTGGTTATTCCAATCTCATCCGGTCAAAGATGACGTTCGACTAAATCGGTCAGCAACACTTTAGCCAAGTGCAATTACGGATTGCCCGCGGGGTTAAGAGTCTCGATGAACGTGGACTGCGCAGGGTGCGTGCCTAACCACGCGCGCGGCAGTCGAGCCAATAAAGTAATCACTGATATCCGGCTCATGAGATCCGATGACAATACAATCAAAACCATGCTCGACGGCGTAATCAATAATCTTGCGATGGGCTTCGCCGCGAATGATGTCTGTGGAAACACCGTCAAGATGAGAGACCTTCTCGCGTAAGATTTCGGCTGCCTTTTCGAACCCCTTCTGGATGACATCCTCACCCACATAGGCGGAGACGGAACCTTTGGGCACCTCGAATACATGCAGGGCGACGATTGACCCCCCCGGCGACAAAAGCGCCCGGGCGATCTCTAAGGTCTTTGGAGAGATTCCATGATCCAACGCCATGGGTACAAGTATCTTTTGATACATGGTTAGTCCCTTCAATTTTCCACGCAGTACGCCAAGCTATCCTTCGGCCGTAAGGTCAAAGTTTTCACCCGGGAAATACTTGGCAAGCCTGACATCCGCAGCCCGCGCATGCCCCTCCATCCCTTCCAGCCGCGAAATCCGCGCGGTCGCCTCGGCAACCTTTTTGGCGCCTTCGCGCGTGGCCCGTTGCCAGGTCACGATCTTCATATACTTGTGAACACTCAAGCCACCGGTGTACGTCGCCGCTCCCGACGTCGGCAGCACATGGTTGGTCCCGGACGCCTTGTCGCCATAGGAAACGGTGGTTTCTTCACCCAGAAACAGCGATCCGTAGCATTGCAACCGATCAAGCCACCAATCCAGATCATCCGCCTGAACGGTCAGATGCTCCGGCGCATATTCGTCTGATGTCTTGGCCATCTCTTCGCGGTCCGAGCAGACAATCACTTCCGCATAGTCGCGCCACGCCGCCTCTGCGTTGCCTCGGTTGAGTTCGGGCAGGTCGGCGATCAGGTCCGGCACCCGGGCCATAACATCTTCGGCCAGCGGCCTGTGGTCGGTCACCAACCAAACGGGTGAATTGTACCCGTGCTCCGCCTGGCTCACGAGGTCTGTTGCGACGATATGAGCATCGGCATCTTTGTCGGCCAAGATTAAGCTGTCTGTCGGGCCGGCGATCATGTCGATGCCGACACGGCCATACAACATGCGCTTTGCCTCGGCTACAAACTGATTGCCCGGACCGACGATGATGTTCGCCTTGGGTTGTCCAAATAAACCAAACGCCATGGAGGCTATGGCTTGCACACCGCCGATGGCCATAATCGTATCTGCCCCGCAAACATGAGCCGCAAAAGCGACACCCGGATCGACGCCGGTTTCAGGCTGAGGTGCGGAACATACCGAGATATGTTTGCACCCGGCGACCGCGGCCGTTGTCACCGTCATGATGGCGCTGGCGATATGACGATACCGCCCCGCCGGCACGTAGCAGCCGGCAGCAGATACCGGTATCGCTTTTTGGCCGGCAATCAGTCCCTCATTAATTTCGTACTCGAAATCCGCAACCGTGTTTTTTTGGGCTTCCGCGAATCGACGGACATTGTCGTAGGCAAAAAGAATATCGTCTTTAAGCTTTTGCGGAAGCTTTGCACCCGCGGCTTCGATGTCTTCCGCCGACAAGATGATATCGCCCTCGTATTTGTCGAACTTCGCCGCATACTCGAGCGCTTTTTCCTCACCACCCGCTTCGATCTCGGCAAGGATATTGGAGACAATCTCTGCCGTTTCGCTTGAATCCGAGCGGGACGTCAACGTTGCTTTTTTAAGGTACTCACGGCTCATTTTTCTTGGTCCTCTTGTAAGTCCCCGCAGACGAGAGACTCATCTAATCGAATGGCTAACGTCACCAAGGGCTCTAATTTCCGTAGATGTAGTTTGGCAGCCACAAGGCAATTTGCGGGAACACAAAGATCAGGGTGAGGCCAATCAGCTGGATCACCATGAACTGCATCATTCCCAAATAGATGTCTCGCAGGTCCCACTCTGGGACGACGCCCTTCAAGAAGTAAGCGGAAAGGGCAACAGGTGGGCTGAGCCATGCCGTTTGCAAATTGACGGCGACAAGTATCGCAAACCAGATCAACAGGTCATTCTGATTCTCAAACCCAAGATCCAGCGACGTTACCGTCGGTATCAGAATCGGAACGATAATCAGGACGATCGGCACCCACTCCAACGGCCATCCCAGCAGAAAGATCAACGCCATGATCAGGATCAGAACAAAGACGGGGGACATATCGAGCTGTAACAGCAGCTCGGTCAGCATCGTTGGCGTACCAAGGTTCGAGAACACCGCCCCGAAGAAGTTTGAGGCCGCCACCAGGAACATGATCAGAACCGTGATCTCTAAGCTTTTGATCAGAGCGCTATAAAGCCCCGCAATCGAGAACTTGCGATAAAGCACCGATAGAAGCACCGCGCCGAATGCACCGCAGGCAGAAGCCTCAGCAGGGGTCGCCCAACCAGCAAGGATTGAGCCTAGCGCAAAGGCAATCAGCACGGTCGGCGGCACGAGGCCCATGAAAAATTCGTACCATAAGTCCGAGAAATAGAAGCCGCCGGGGCGTGTTTTCCCAAGCCACCTGTAAACGCTCCACATCACGGCTATCCAGGCGAGCGGCACAATCAACGCACCCAACGGAAAACCATAGCCATCCGTGATCCCATACGTGATCAGCCAGATCAGGAAGACCAGTGCGCCCATAACCATCGCCACTTCGAGCAGATAGAAGCTGGACGTTTCAGGCTGATCCTCCGGCGGCAGAATGGGGCCGAGCTTGGGATTAATAAAACACCGTCCGAGCGCATACAGAAGGTAAAGGCCTGCCAGCATGATGCCGGGGATGATCGCCGCGCGGAACAAGTCCGTCACGGGCACTTCGAGAACCGGCCCCATCACGATCAACATGATCGAAGGCGGGATAAGAATCCCGAGCGTTCCACCCGCTGTGATCGTCCCTGCCGCAAGCTTCACGTCATAGCCGGAGCGGTTCATCGTTCGTGCCGCCATGATCCCGAGAATGGTAACGGACGCGCCGACAATACCTGTCGCAGCCGCAAAGATGGTCGACACAAACAAGATAGCGATGAACAGGGCGCCCCGGGTCCGGCTCATCATCATTTGAACAGCCTGGAACAGACGTTCCATCAGCCCGGCCTTCTCCATCACGATACCCATTAGGATAAAGAGCGGCACCGCGACCAGTTGATCGTCCAACATCACGCCGTTGGTT
>Ga0181606_10003057_pt1 | contig 14233 bp, 15 predicted proteins | sample 041ome_10_FD_132994 | JGI IMG/M metagenome (GOLD analysis project Ga0181606, IMG submission 132994) | Coastal salt marsh microbial communities from the Groves Creek Marsh, Skidaway Island, Georgia - 041412US metaG (megahit assembly) | ecosystem: Environmental > Aquatic > Marine > Intertidal... | reverse complement strand
TCGTCACATGATGCAAATAGCCGGCATGCGGCCAAATTGTTCCACTGCTATGAGCTCGAAGTGCGATGGTATCAAGCCTTTTCGCATGCGGCTCAGGTTCGCACGCCCCAATGTTATATGGCTGAGGTGCATCCTGACACTGATCGATGTGTGATGCTTCTTGAAGACGTTTCCCCCGCCGTGCAGGGCGATCAATTGGCGGGCGCAAGTGTCGAGCAGGTGCGTTTGGGCCTAGATGAATTAGCGCGTCTCCATGCGTTTATGTGGGACGATCCGCAATTACAGACGCTTGATTGGTTGAATTATGGTGAAGGAAGTCGCGAATTCATTCGCAATTTTGTGCCGCAGGTCTATCCCGAATGGCGCGCCCGCTATACGGGGCGTATTGCCGAGGATATTTTGGAGATGGGCGCTGAGCTGGCACGACGCTTTGACGCCTATTTAGAAGATCGTCCAGCGCCCCGCTGTTTGACCCATGGCGACTGCCGTTTAGATAATATCCTTTACGCTGACCCGTCAGGGCGCGCCATTTTGGTTGATTGGCAAACTGTCTCCAATGGCATTGCGATGAATGATGTGGCCTATATGATTGGCACGAGTTTTTCCGATCCCGAGATGCGCCGGCAAAATGAAGCAGCGCTTGTCGATCACTATTTGGCTGAATTGCGTGCCCAAGGCGTGAGCGAATTTCCGCATGCGCAGGATTTTTATCGCTTAGGCGCGTTCTCGGGTTTTGTGATGGCCATTAATGCGGCAATGGTTGTCGAACGCACAGAGCGCGGCGATGAAATGTTTGCCGTCATGGCCGAGCGTTCGGGCGCGCAAGCCCTTGCCTTGGATAGTTTGGAAGCCCTTTAAGAGGTTTGATAGCCGTGTGGGTTGCGTGATTGCCAGTTCCAGCTGCTGCGCGTTGCATCATTAATATCGTGTTCGGCGCGCCACGCGGTCACAGTATGAATTTTCGTGGGGTCGGCAATAGAGCTGGCAACATCGCCGGGGCGACGGGGGCCAATTTGGGTGGCGATCTGCGTTTGAGATTGGGTCGCAAAGGCAGAGATCAACTCCGTCACCGTTGTGCCCTTTCCTGTGCCGACATTTAAAACATCAAAGTGAGGTCGATGCGCCATTGTGTCGAGGGCGGCAACATGCGCCCGGGCGAGATCGACAACATGAATATAGTCGCGTTCACCCGTGCCATCGCGGGTTTCGTAATCATTCCCAAAAATCTCGACATGGCTGCGTGTGCCGATGGCGACTTGCGAGATATAGGGCATTAAATTATTCGGGATGCCATGAGGATCTTCGCCAATATGCCCAGAGGCATGCGCGCCAACGGGGTTGAAATAGCGCAGCGCCGAGGCCCGTTTCTCACCGCCCGCCCAATCGCGCAAAATATTTTCGACCATTAGTTTTGTGTGCCCATAGGGGTTCACAGGCTGGGTGGGGTGGTCTTCATCGAGGGGAAGATAGCGTGGGTCGCCATAGACGGTGGCGGATGACGAAAAAACGCAGAGACGGCAGGCCACGCGATCCATCGCTTCAAGCAGGCGCAGTGAACCCACCACATTATTGTCATAATATAAAAGCGGCTTTTCAACACTTTCGCCGACGGCTTTGAGCCCCGCAAAATGAATTACCGCCTCTGGTTTAAACTGGGTGAAGGCGGCATTGAGGGCGCTTGCGTCTCGGATATCAATTTGGGCGAAATCGAAGTCACGATTAGCCAGCTGCGTCACGCGGCGCAGCGCTTCTTGATGGCCGTTACTGAGATTATCAATCACCATCGGCTCATGGCCTGCCGCAAGAAGCTCGAGCAATGTGTGGCTGCCAATATAACCGGCACCGCCGGTAACCATTACGCGCATATCATGCCTCTCTTTGCTTCGGGCGATCTCAAGCGAACGATCGAATGGAAAAGCTGGTGCTGCCGGAGAGAATTGAACTCTCGGCCTCTCCCTTACCAAGGGAGTGCTCTACCCCTGAGCTACGGCAGCATGGGGAGCCTTGTGCCATAGGCCTCGTCAAAAAACAAGACGCTATAGGCCGTGCTTTGGTGAGAGAAAGCGATAGATCCGGCGTCGCTCGACAGACGGGTCTGCATGGCGTAATAAAGTTCTTTGTTTGTTCTTTTTTGTAAAGTGTGTGCGATGGCGTCGATGCTTTTGTCGGATTTGATTGCGGGCCAAATGTCTTTATGGCTTTGGTGCGATCGCTGTGGCCATCACGGGCATATTGATCCGCGTCGGATTATGGAGCGGGCGGGGGATATTGCAGTTCCACAAGCAGGCCACTATTGCCGCTGCGCACATTGCGGCAGTCGAACCGTTTCCGCGCGCCCCGACTGGCCGCGGCGCGGCCGTGTCGCACGGGCTTTGCCGGAAGCGGATTAATCGTGTTTTCCGGCTTGAAAGCGCGACGGGGCTTGACCAAAACCAAGCGGCACGGCAAACAGAGCAGATGACAAAAAATGGACCAGATCATGATCCAAAAGCACAGCGTGCAGAACGCTTAAAAGCGGCTTTGCGGGCGAATTTGCGACGCCGGAAAGACCCAAAAGCTGGGCAAAAAGAGGCCCAAACACACAGCTCACCCCCTGGAACGAGAGTAAATACGGATGGATCTGATCAAAATTGAAGGTGGCATTGCGCTCTCGGGTTCGTTGGCGGTTAGTGGCGCCAAAAACGCGGTTTTGCCGCTTATGGTTGCGGGCTTGCTCACAGATGAAGCGCTGATTTTGCAAGGAACGCCTCGACTGGCGGATACGCGCACATTGGCGCAAGTCTTGATGCATATGGGCGCCGAGGTTGACGAATTTGGCGAGGGTGCTGGTGAGAGTTTGCGGGTGCATGCGCATCATATTCATACAACCGAAGCGCCCTATGAATTGGTGTCGAAAATGCGGGCAAGTTTTTGGGTTATTGGCCCGCTTTTGGCGCGCTTCGGTCACGCCCATGTGTCGTTGCCAGGAGGCTGTGCGATTGGCACGCGTCCGGTGGATTTATATTTGGCGGGCTTGCGCGCTTTGGGAGCCGAGATCGAGGTCGATGCGGGTTATGTGAATGCGCGCGCGCCCAAAGGGCTTGTTGGCGCGCGGATCGACCTGCCTTTTGTTTCGGTCGGTGCAACCCATGTGCTGATGATGGCCGCCTGTTTGGCCCGCGGCGAAACATTGATCACCAATGCGGCCTCCGAGCCAGAAGTGGTTGATCTGGCGCATTGCCTGCAAAAAATGGGCGCGCAAATCTCGGGCATCGGAACACGCCATCTCCGGATCACGGGTGTCGCGCGTCTCACCGGCGCCACGCATCGGGTTATTCGCGACCGCATTGAAGCCGGCGCCTTTGCCCTCGCGATTGCCGCCACCGGCGGCGCGGCAACGCTCACGGGCGTCTCGCGCGAGATGTTGGGCGCCTTGGTGCCGGCAATGCAAACGGCAGGATGCCATATCGAGGATGCGCTCGAGGGTGTGTTTATTCGCGGCGAGGGCGGACGGCCCATGCCATGCTCGGTCACCACCGAGCCTTATCCAGGTTTCGCAACCGATTTGCAGGCGCCTTTTATGGGGTATATGACGATTGCCGAAGGGATTAGCCGTATTCGCGAGACGATTTTTGAAAACAGGTTCATGCATGTTCAGGAATTGGCTCGGCTCGGTGCCCAAATCGAGCTCGATGGGGACACGGCGATTGTGACAGGCGTCGATCAGCTGCGCGGCGCGCCCGTGATGGCCACCGATTTGCGCGCCTCGATTACCTTGGTCATTGCTGGGCTGATCGCACAGGGGCAGACCGTGATCCGGCGGGTCTATCATCTCGACCGCGGCTATGAGCGGATCGAAGAAAAACTCAGCGCATGCGGCGCGCGGATTTGGAGAGAGAGCGAATGAGTGAGGGGCTGAAGCTGCTTGCACGTTCCCAAGATGATTTGGCGATTGTGTCTGCCTGTTTGCAAGACGCTGTTCTCAAACGCGGCGATATTGCAATGCTGCCCGAGCACGCAATGTTTGTTGCCCTCGCCAATCGATATGTTTGGGAAGATGCAGAGAGCCAATTGCGCATTCGCACCGGCATACGGTTTCGCAATGTGACACGGGTTCAACACAAGGCTATCCCGGACGATCCGACCTATTTACTATATCTTCTGGCGATTCAGTATGATCCTGACAAACACCAAATTTGTCTCGTTTTTGCCGAAAAAGCGGAAATCCGCTTGGATGTTGAGGATTGCGAGGTCATATTAGAAGATATTGGGGCGCCCTGGTCGGCGCGTCGTAAGCCGAGCCATGATTAAGGTAAGCCATGATTAAGCCGAGCACGATTAAGGCGAACCATGATTAAGGCAAGTCGGGGTGAGGATGCCCTGCAATATGACGGGAACAGAATAGTGTCGGTCAGTCTGATCACCAAAAGGGACGCCAGCGTAGCCAGGGAATGACGCAAGAGTGAACACAGAGTAGTGAACACGGGTTAGTGAAGAGAGAGTTAGAACCAAATATGGCCTGCGCTGTCACATTATCGAGCAAGCAAGCGGATTTTTCAGCCGCATTTGAACGCGTCCTCAATATGAAACGCGCTCAAGAAGCGGATGTCCAAATGCAGGTAGCTGGCCTGATTGAACGGGTCATTGCTGAGGGCGATCAAGCCCTTTGCGCTCTGACCGCTCAATTCGACCGTCTGCAGCTGACGCCGGCGCAATTGCGGTTTTCTGATGAAGAGATCACACACGCCGAGGGATTATGTGCGCCGCTTGATTTAGCCGCACTCGATGTGGCCGCCGCGCGCATTCGTGCCTTTCACGAACGGCAAAAACCGCAAGATGACAGCTATACCGATGATGCCGGCGTGCGCTTGGGCCATCGTTGGCGGCCGGTTGATGCGGCGGGTTTGTATGTGCCTGGGGGTACGGCCAATTATCCATCGTCGGTTTTGATGAATGCAGTGCCGGCCAAGGTTGCCGGCGTGTCGCGTTTGGTGATGACGGTTCCGACCCCGGATGGGCGGGTGAACCCGCTGGTTCTGGCGGCGGCACGCCGCGCCGGCGTTGATGAAATTTATCGGATCGGGGGCGCCCAAGCCATTGCGGCAATGGCCTATGGCACGGCCAGCATTGCGCCGGTCAATGTGATTGTGGGCCCCGGAAATGCCTATGTGGCCGCCGCCAAGCGCCATGTGTTTGGTCAGGTCGGTATCGATATGATCGCAGGGCCGTCGGAAATTCTAGTTGTCGCGGATCGTGATAATGATCCGGCATGGATTGCTGCCGATTTGTTGAGCCAGGCCGAGCATGATCCCGTGGCCCAATCGATTTTAATCTGCGATCACCCCGAATTTGCTGAGGCGGTTGAGCGCGCCATTGCGACGCATCTCAAAACCCTCGCGCGTGCCGATATTGCGGCGGCGAGCTGGTCGACCTATGGCGTGATTATTTGCGTCGAGGATGTGATGCGCGAGGCGCCCGCTTTAGTCGACGCGTTGGCGCCTGAACATCTCGAATTGGCGGTAGCTGAACCAGAGGCTTTGGCCGAACGGATCCATCATGCGGGTGCGATTTTCTTGGGCCGCTACACGCCAGAAGCGATTGGCGATTATGTCGCGGGGCCCAATCATGTGCTGCCCACATCGCGGGCCGCCCGATATGCATCGGGTTTATCGGTTCTGAACTTTATGAAGCGGACCTCTCTCGTGGGGTGCTCGGCAGAAGCCTTAGCGGCGATCGGCCCTGCCGCGATGACCCTTGCCGACATTGAGGGCTTAGACGCGCATGGTCGCTCCATTCGTATTCGGTTAAATCGAGGGGAATAAGTCGGTGGCGCATGAGCGGATCACACATATTTCGTTTGACGATCCGGCATTGGTTGCGCGAAATCCAGACCTCGAACATGAACGCCGCGTCGCTATTTTCGACCTGCTCGAAGATAATTTCTTCAAGCTCAAAAATGGGCAAGACGGTCCTTATCGTGTGGTTTTGTCGTTAACCGATCGAGGGATTAATCTGAGCGTGCGCCAGCTCGATGACCAATTTATTTGCGATATTAAGGTGTCGATGACCCCTTTTCGGCGGATCATTAAAGATTATTTCTTAATTTGTGAGAGTTATTACGAGGCTATTCGCTCGGCCACGCCGGATCGCATCGAGACCATTGATATGGCCCGACGCGCCATGCACAATGAGGGTTCTGAATTATTGCAAGAAAAGCTCGAGGAGGATGTCAGTGTTGATCAGGAGACGGCTCGGCGGCTTTTTACCCTGGTCAGTGTGCTGCAAATGCGCGGCTAGGTTTGGCCGCGCCGAATTTTGAACAAAAGACTTGATTTTCCCCGCGCCAATGGCCATTCTCCGCAACATTCAAAGAGTGTGAGGCAATGGCAAAAGAAGAATTACTCGAATTTTCAGCGACTGTGGTCGAATTACTGCCCAACGCGACCTTTCGAGTGCGACTGGAGAATGATCACGAGATCATTGCCCATACTGCGGGGAAGATGCGGAAGAACCGAATTCGGGTGCTTGCGGGTGATAAGGTTCTGGTGGAGATGACGCCCTATGACCTCACAAAAGGACGCATCACCTATCGCTATAAGTAAGCGTTTTATTCTGGCGAGCGCGTCGCCGCGTCGCCGCGATTTACTCGCCCAAATTGGCTATGTTCCCGATCTATGTTGTCCAGCCGACCTTGATGAGGCGCCGCGCCCGCGCGAAGCCCCGAAAGCACTGGCTGAACGCCTTGCATATGAAAAAGCCCAGCATGTTGTGCGAGTTCGCCAAGATCAACATCCAACAGATGACCCCGAGCTCATCCTTGCCGCGGACACAGTGGTTGCGGTAGGGCGACGGGTTCTGCCTAAACCGGCCGATCGAGCCGAAGCCGCGCGCTGCTTAGATTTGCTTTCCGGTCGATCGCATCGCGTTTATACTGGCGTCAGCCTATGGGTTGGGACAGCGTTTATGGCACGCCGCTGTGTGGAGACGCGGGTGAAAATGAAATCTCTATCGCGCGACGAAATTACGGCCTATCTCGAAAGCGGTGAATGGCAGGGAAAAGCTGGCGGCTACGCCATTCAAGGCGCCGCCGCTCGTTTTGTGAGTGGGCTTATTGGTTCATACTCAAACGTCGTCGGTCTGCCCTTATATGAGGTTGATCATCTGTTGCGGGCTCATGGTGTGGTTCCAACAACGCTCACGAATACCTAAAGCCCAATACTGAAAGCCGGCAGACTTACAGCGCCGCGATTTGTTTTTCGGTTTCTTCCCAAAGCTGCTGCGCGATCTCTTGATCGACGGCCCAAGGGCGAACGCCATTAAAGTCTGTCGCGTCAGCGGCAACGGGGGCTGCAATATTGCAATCCTCCAAATAAACGCCTCCTAGGCCCTCTAATTTCGGCGAGGTGGCCGCAAATAGGCTTGTCCCAGCCCCTTGCGCCGGTGTTTTAAAGCCCAAGGCGGCACGCTCGGAGGGCGACCCATCCTCATTGGTCCACCCTAGGGCTACCATTTCGTCATTGGTGAGGTGGCGTTGAAGCGGTGTAAAAATGCCCCCCGGATGCACACTAAAGGCTCGAATGCCCGCCTCTTTCGCGCGATGATCGAGCCCCACAGCCAGCAAGGCTTTAGCGGTTTTCGACTGCCCATAAGACTGCCATTTATCATAAGCTCGGTGGTCGAAGTGCAGATCATCAATATGAACCGGGCTAATGCGATGGCCGATCGATGACAGCAGGACCACGCGCGCCCCTTGGGCGTTTTCAAGTGCCCCGCGCAAACGATCAACGAGAACAAAATGGCCAAAATGATTGATGCCGATCTGGCTTTCAAACCCTTGAGCGGTGCGTGCAAACGGGCAGGCCATAATGCCGGCATTGCCGATCAGCATATCTAACTGCGGATGATGCGCAGAAAAATCATCCGCAAAGCGTGTAACAGAGCGCAAATCCCCCAAATCCATCTCACTAATGTGGGCGGGTGGCAAAATGCCATCGAGGGCGCGTCGGGCCGCATCTGTGCGCCGAGCGGGCACATAGACCTGTCCCCCCGCAGCAACCAAGGCGCGCACTGTTTCGAGGCCAATGCCCGAATAGCCGCCCGTCACCAAAATTGTTTTTCCGGACAAATCAATGCCAGCGAGAATCTCACTAGGTTCTGGTCGTCCACCTATTCCCGTCTCAATGGGGCGTTGATCATTTGAAATCGGCATATTATATCTCCCTCTCATTGGACCAAAGCAAATTACGATGGGTGCAGCAAGCGCTTAAGCTGGACAGGCGAGCGGCTGGCTTCTAATGTTGGGCCTCAAAACAGTGCGAGGGCGACCGAGCGCTTAATGCGGAGCGGGTCATGCCTCATATTCGGGGCATTGAGAGGATCAAAATGGCCGATGAAGTTTTTTTAAGTATTCAAGACGGTCGGTTGCGTATTGCTCAAATCGATAAGGGTATTGTGACGCATCTTGATGCCGTATCGATGAAAACCCGAAATGACGATCCCCAATCCTTATCGGGCCGCATTTATCTCGGTCGGGTCGAACGTGTGCTGTCTCGGCTGCAGGCGGCTTTTGTCGACATCGGAGAAGAGCGCTCGGGCTTTTTGGGCGCGCGCGAAGCCCGCATCTTGGCCGAGGAGCCGCAGGCCGACACGCCCATCGAGGAGTGTTTGGCCGAAGGGGACACGGTTCTTGTGCAAGTTACGCGCCCCCCTTTGCGTGATAAGGGCGCACAATTAACCGCAGATGTCACACTTCCCGGGCGCGCTGTGGTGATCGCGCCTTGTCGAAATCGGGTCGCGATCTCTCGCGCCATTGAAGATGCGGAGATCCGCCAGCGCCTCGAAACCGACATGCAAAACATTTTATCGGGACAGCATTCAGTACACATCGATGTTGAGGGGATGGACGGCCCCGCGGGGTGGGTGGTGCGCACTGCAGCTGCCGCATTGACGATTGATGAATTAGCGCGCGATATGGAATTGGTCGCCGCGCAATGGACAAGTTTGCTCGCGCAAGCGCAACAGGCTGAACCCCCTAAACTTTTATATCGCGATCTGGATCCTGTTCAGCGGGCCTTACGAGATTATATTCGCCCCGAGACCCGCTCTGTGGTTATTGAAGGGGAGGCGGCTTTTCGCGTGGCGCAAGGATTTTGCAAAGAGCATATGCCCGAATTATTGCCGATGATCCGTCAAAGCGATGCCGATGAATATTTATTTGATCGCTATGATGTTGAAAGCCAACTTCAGGCCGCCTTAAACCCGCGTGTCAATTTGCCTTCAGGCGGCTGGTTGATGATCGAAACCACAGAGGCGATGACGACGATTGATATTAATTCGGGAAGCCACGACGCCGAACCGCGTGAGATTAATCTTGAGGCGATCCCCGTCTTGGCGCGGCAAATTCGTCTGCGCGGCTTAGGCGGCCTCATTGCCATTGATTTCATCGATATGGCACAAGAGGATGCCGCCGCCGACATTGAAGAAGCGCTTGCGCAGGCTTTTGCTGACGATCGTTTGCCGGTGCGTTTGGGCGCCATGTCGGATTTCGGTGTCATTGAAATGACCCGTCGGCGTCCCGCCCATACATTAGCGGATGCGTTTTCGGGCCGAGATGAATGACCAAGCCGAACACCAAGCCCTGTCCGATCTGCCATGAGCCGATTGCCGAGCAACAAAAAGATCCTTTTTGCTCTAAAAGATGCGCGGATATTGATTTGCATCGCTGGTTTAGTGGACGCTATGCCATTCCCGCTGAAGCTGTTTCTGATGAGCTTTTGGAAGATGAGGAGCGCAACCAGGATGCGCTGGAAAATTTGTCGCCGCATGGCTCCTATTTAAATTGAGAAAGCAGCTATCCTGGCGAGGGTGAGCTGTAACAGGCGAAGCGGAGCGATAACAGGTGGAGCGATGAATAGTTCATTCTCCGCTCTGGACACCATGGATAGGCTGGCATATAAACGGCTCATCTTAAGGCCCAGGTAGCTCAGTCGGTAGAGCAGCGGACTGAAAATCCGCGTGTCGGTGGTTCGATTCCGCCCCTGGGCACCATTTTCTCCCAAACATAATCGATCGGAGAGGCCGCCGCTCCTCTTTAGCCGGCTTTGATAGTATGGCCCGCCATGCGGGCGCTGCTTGGCTCGTTAAAAGCGGGGACATGATCCCGCGTGCCTTTTCAGAACCATGCCCGGGTTGAACCGGCGAGATGATTGGTCAATGGCGCCTTCGCGCCATTGGCGTTCCAGGCGCAGTCTTGCGCGATTATGCGAGAGCCGTCGGTCATCCGACATTTCTGATCGTCAAACTGCTACGGGTGCCCCTTGGGTTTTTTCCCAATCAGTAACTAAATCAGTGAACATTTGCCCCCAAAGGTGATAGGTGATGCGAGCGGTATCAATAATAATCGCTTGTTTTTGAGGGTCCTCGATCTGGTTTACTAAACCTTCGAAAAACTGGACATGCGACTGATCAACCGCACCATGTGAGGTTAAGTAACTAAAACCTTTGGTCGGACTTACGCCCAATCTTTTGGCGATGGAATCGGCCGCTAAAGAGGCAATATCAACCGATGTGCCCTCGAGCACATGAACCATACCGAGCATGGCATAGGGGCTGATCCGATCAATGGCGTAGTAAACATAGCCGACCATCATGCGCACTGCACGGTCGCCATTATTGTCGAGGGCGCGCTGAACCGCTTTTTGATCCCCTATGGCCTCGATATCATTGAGGATCCATCTTTCATGGCCTTTTTCGTCATCAATATACTCAATCAAAGCCTCTCGAAGCACAGTATCTTCGCTCCCGCAGCGCCCCAAGGCGGCGGCGAGCAGAGGACAGGTGTGACGGACATGATGATAGGCTTGCGTCAAATAATTCACATAGAGCCCGGCTTCTACGCCATTTTCTGCCGCTTCCAAGAGCATGGGTGTTGAAAAAAAGGCCCGCCGAGCCGCCTCTGTTTGTGTTTTTAAGGTTTCATAAAATGGGATCTGGCTCAATTGACTTTTCCTCGTTTCGTCTTTGAATAAATTCGTGGATTTGATGGCGCCGCGGTCGTCCGCTGGCTGTGAATAAGCCCTCTGCCTCGGCTTGCGCCGGGGTTAGGCATATAAAATCACTCGGCTTTGCGTAATCCGGTGCTTTTTCGCACAAGTCTCTCAAGAGGCTGAGATTATCGGAATAGCTGTCACGATCTGAAAAACTCGTGCCCAAAACGGTTGGAATGATGAGCGCGCAAAACGCGCCCTTGTCGCCATGTGTCAAGACCGCACGCGCCACGCGAAAATCACTCACCAACATGGCTTCAACCCATTCGGGAGAGACATTGCGACCAAAGCCATTGACCAGCACACTGTCTTTACGGCCATGCACGATCAAATAGCCCGCTTCATCCAACGCCCCTAAATCTCCCGTCGCCCACCGGCCCTCATGCGCTTCTCGACCGAGATATCCCGCCATGATATTGGGGCCAGCGACCGTGATTTCACCATCGATGATTTTGACATCAAGCCCGGGCAAGGGCCGCCCAACAGTCCCTGGCCGCATTGCATTCGGTAAGTTCAGAGCCACGACAGACCCACATTCAGATAGGCCATAGCCCTCAAAGGCGGGTATGCCCAAAGTCTCGGCCAGAGCAATAATATCAGGAGGGGTTTTGGCACCACCAACGGCCACAAGGCGCAGACTGTCTGCAGCCTTTTCGCTATTCATCAAGAGCGACGCACACCACGCCCGCAGTAACTCTGGCACCAACACCATGACACTGGGTTGCATCGTTTCTACAGCTTCTTGTATGGCCGAGACTTGGCCCGCCGCAACAGCTTCCGCGGCTTCACAATCAATGATGCAGGTCCCGCCCACCATTAACGGTACGTGAACGCCACATAATTCCTCGAGTAAAAGCGCAAATGGCAAAACCGATAGATAGCGGTCCTGCGCGGTGGCCGAAATCGCCTCGGCCAAAGCGCTCATTGTGTAGTTTAATTGGGCCTCACCGAGTACGACGCCTTTCGGATGCCCGGTCGTCCCAGAGGTATAAATAATCCGCTGAGCGCCATGTTTTGGGGCCAAATCCGGCGACGGTTCAGGAGCCGTCGCGGTCAATAGGCGGATCTGACGGCCAAGAGGTTTTACAAGGGGTTTTAGCCTGTCTTGATGTACATCATCGCACAAAAACAGCCCAATATCGGCTTCTTCCGTAATATGGCTAATTTGTTCGGAGGAGAAAAAGCTCGGCAAGGGCACAAGCGTCTTACCAGCGGCGCAAACGGCTAGATCAGCGATCACCCAATCAACGCTGTTTCGCGCCAATAGACCAATGACCGGTGGCGCATCGTGCAAGCTGTGGGCAAGCGCGGAGACGGCGTTATACAGGGCACAAAAGCTCAAGCTTTTCTGCGTATCGCGAAATGCGTCGTCGGTCCTATACCGGTTTTCAATCAGGGCCGCGATTGATAATAACATCGGTTAGGCAATGCTTTTTTGCGAAACAAATAAGTTTCCAGCATTGCGGGGATGATCGGGCAACAAATAGACATTTGTTTCAGGCCCATAATAATCACCCCAAGGCCCCCCCGCAGGTGCATGCTCTATGTCAGCGTGCGATAGGAAAACTGTTCTGACTTTTTGCCGCCGTAAAATGCGGCTGATCAATTCAGTGGTTGTAAAGACAGCAAGGCGTTTTCCCATGGCACGCGCCTGATCACGCGCAGATGTGAGCACTTGCATCAAATGGTCGAGATTGTCCGCGGCCAAGGTGGTGAATTCAACCAAATCCACCTGCGACGTATCTTGTCCCAAAGCGGAACTGACGGCATGGGTGATTTCGGTTGCAAGATACTGGCTTGAGATAAATCCCTCGGCCGCATCGCGCAGGCCACACGCGGCCCGCAGTCTCCCATCGCGATCATAGATTGCGATGAGTTGATTAGGAAAATGCGAGATATGCGCGCCATAACAATCGCGATATCTCTGAGCGATGAATGCTTCGACGGCGCCACGTTGTGCATGGTCGCGGTCGATCAAGAGCGTTTTAGAAGAAACCATCGAGAATTTCCTTTCCATCGGAAAGTAGCGCCCTTGGCTTACAGTCAGCTTACGATGCGGGTAAAAATTCGAGCCTGATTTCGAGGCCCCCCTGGGGCGCTCTATGCGCTGTCACCCGCGCGCCCTGAGCCTCCGCGAGACGGCGCACAATTGCAAGACCAAGGCCAGCCGAGCCATTCGTATGGGAGGGGTTGAGGCGCATAAAGCGCTCAAAAATCTTCTCCCAATAGATCTCTGCGACTCCTGGTCCATTATCGCATACCCGCACACCACCGCGACAATCATAGCTGATGAAGACCGAAACAGTATTTCCGCCGGCGCTAACCGCATTATCCAACAAGTTACGCAAGATCACTTCCAGCATGGCAACATCTGCATGCACCCAGACGGGTTCATCGAGCCCTTGAAAATCGAGTGTCAAACCGCGACGAACATAGGCTGCGCCGACATCCGCCAATAAAGCACCCAGTGTTTGGCCTAATTCGAGTTTCTTATTTTCGCCTAAAACGGCGCTTTCCGAGTGTGCCAGTTCGAGTAAGCGCGCCAGAATTTGCTCCATATGGCTGATATCGTCCAGCAGGGTCTCTTTTTCATGTCCGCTGGGCAAGCGCTCTGCTTGGCCGCGCACAATGGCTAAGGGGCTTCGCAATTCATGGGCGGCAATATCACTGAAGTTTCTTTGTTGTATGTAGGCCGTATCCAGCTTTTGCAGAGCATTATTGAATTTCGCGACCACTGGAACCAATTCACGTGGCAAATTATCAACCTCAATTCCCATTTGCCCAGATCCCGGGCGAATTGCCAGCGCCCCCGCTTCGACGAGGCGCAGAGATTTGGTCAATTGGTTCAGCACGAAGATAACGCCAATAACGAGTGCCGCGATCAGACCAATGACGACCGAGCCATAGCTTTCCAACATTTCTCTCAGAATTTCATCGACTAGGATGTCTTCATGAAGTGGGCCCTGCGCCACTTGAATGTTAACCCATTGATCTTCAGCGATATTAACCCATTTTTCGGCAGCAAAAAATTTTAAATCCTCGCCGGCTAATTGACGAATGGTTGAAAATAAGGCCAGTGACTCGTGATGCTCATCGGTTGGAATTTGGGTATTTCGCAGTAAATTTGAACTGCCATAATTCCCCAAAATCCTTCCTGTTTCATCGCTGACGACATAGATAAATTGACCTGCACCAGCCCGATAATCGCG
>Ga0181606_10003031_pt1 | contig 14288 bp, 10 predicted proteins | sample 041ome_10_FD_132994 | JGI IMG/M metagenome (GOLD analysis project Ga0181606, IMG submission 132994) | Coastal salt marsh microbial communities from the Groves Creek Marsh, Skidaway Island, Georgia - 041412US metaG (megahit assembly) | ecosystem: Environmental > Aquatic > Marine > Intertidal... | reverse complement strand
TTGATATTATCTTATTTTGTATTGATGTCTTTTACATCAAACTATTTGGCGAAAATGGGAATCGAAAGACTAGAAGAAAATAAGCAAAGATTTGAAAGTTTAGGAGACGCATTTAGTGCTTACAAATTATCAAAACTACTGAATAAAGAAAATTACTTTATAAGAAAATTTTCCTTTCATTCTAAAAACTATTGCATTAAGCAATCGAACGCTGAGATTGCTTCAACGGGGCCTCGTTATTTACTAGAGGGGATAATAGTCACTTGTACAATATTAGGCTTTATTTACATAATTTTATCAGGCAAGGACTTTTTGAATTTCTTACCACTAATTGCACTCTATGCGTTTGCCTCTTTAAGGCTTCTTCCAAGTGTTCAACAAATTGTTTTATACACTTCGAAATTAAAATTTGGAAAAGCATCAATAGAATTTTTATTTAATGAGTTCAATTCCACTAATCATCATGAGATACCCAATTCAAATGAAATAATATCATTGAGAGATTGCATAAGACTAGAAAAGGTAAGTTTTTCATATGAAGAAAACACATTACCTACCCTCAATAATATTTCAATTGAGATTATTAAAAATCAATGTGTTGGTTTGATTGGTAAAAGTGGCAGCGGCAAAACCACTCTTGTAGACATTATCATAGGGTTACTTTCACCTAGTTCTGGCAGGGTTTTTATTGATAATAAATCACTTGATGGAGAAAACTCCAGAATCTGGGGACGTTCTGTAGGATATGTACCTCAAGAAATTTATCTTTCCGACAAAAGTGTTGCTAGCAATATAGCGTTTGGAACTCCTGATGATGAAATTGACATGAATGCAGTAAAAATTGCTGCAAAGATAGCGGAAATCGATGATTTTATTGAGGATTCTCTTCCAAACGCCTATCAAACTATTGTAGGGGAGAGGGGCGTTAGATTGTCTGGAGGCCAAAAACAACGTATTGGAATTGCACGTGCAATGTATAACAATCCACAAGTTTTGGTTTTTGATGAAGCTACAAGTTCCTTGGATACAGAGACAGAAAATGTAGTAATGGAGTCGATCGAAAGGTTATCTAAGACGCGAACTATTATTATTATTGCACATAGGTTTTCAACTCTTACAAAATGTGATAATATTTTTTATTTAGAGAAGGGAAAAATTATTAAGCAAGGTAAATACGAGGATTTAATTGAATCAAAACTGTAACCAGGTTGTGCTATTTAGTTCCAAATTAATTATTCAATGTCTGAAAACAAGAAATACATAAATTACAGTAATCTTTCTCTAACAATTGATGCCGAAAAGAAAAAAGGTAAAAAAATTGTACAATGCCATGGAACTTTCGATTTGATTCACCCAGGACACATTATTCATTTCGAAGAAGCAAAATCGCTTGGTGACATTTTGGTCATAACGATGACATCAGAAAAGCATGTTAACAAGGGCCCAGGTCGTCCTTTCTTTACCGATGATTTGAGGATGAAATCTATTGCAAGTTTGGAGTTTGTAGATTATGTCTCGACGATACCGTTTCCTGCTGCCGTTGAAGCAATAGAATCCGTTAAGCCAGATATTTACTGCAAAGGTAAGGAATATGAAAATCCTGATATTGATATTACTGGAAATATTCTAGATGATGTAAAAGTAGTTGAATCTTTAGGTGGAAAAGTAGCTTATGTAGGTACAGTCGTTTTTAGTTCTTCGAAGCTAATAAACAGTCATTTTGATAGACATTCAAAGACAACAAAGGGTCTGCTTAAAAAGATTTCTGATGATTATACCTTCGATGAATTAAGAGATTTAATCAATGATTTTAAATCTCTTAAAGTACTTGTTGTTGGTGATTTAATTGTTGATAAGTACAGTACTGTTTCTGTGCAAGGTTTGACTTCAAAAAATCGCGTTTTATCAACACGATTTATTAACGAAAACATGCAGGCGGGTGGTGCACTTGCAATTTTCCGCCATGTCAGGGAATTTACAAAAAATGTGAAGTTATTTAGTGTGTGTGGAACTGAACCTTGGGCTAATACTTTTTTAGAAGAACATTTGTCGAAGAATGAAGATTTGATTATCAAAGATGACGAGTTTACTACAATAATCAAACATAGATTTGTTGAAAGTCTATCGGAAGGTAAGGAATTATCAAAACTTTTCTCAGTCAACTACATAGATAAGGATCATCCAGAGCAAAGAATAATAGATAAATTAACCAAAAGTTTGCAATTAATCATAAAAGATTATGACTTAGTTCTAGTAGCAGATTTTGGTCATGGTTTGTTAACTCATGAAGTAAGAGAAATTGTACAACAAGACTCGAATTTCCTTTCAATAAATTGTCAAACAAACAGTAATAACTTCGGATATAATATTATTAATCGTCAATATCAGAGAGCAGACTCGTTCTCGTTGGATCAATCTGAAATGAGCTTGGCTTGTGGAAAAAAGAAATTCGACGAGGTTCATGAATTAGAATTTCTTGCAAAAAATCTTTCTTCAAAGTATGGATGGTTTACTCGCGGGGGGGCAGAAACGATTGGCTTTTCCTTAAATGAATCTCACTGTAAATGCGATTCGCTGGAGAATTTAGTCGTTGATACAGTTGGAGCCGGTGATGCCTTCTGTGCGGCAGCCTCTATAGGTGCTGTAAGAGGTTTGCCATTAAATCTAGTGACTTTGATGGGTCAAATTGCCGGTGCTCAGGCTGTTAGAATTGTAGGGAACACAGATTGTATATCAAAGGAAAAATTTATGAAGTCACTAGAATCGCTTTTAAAATAAAAATTTTATTATTATTGCCTCAAATAAAGCTCAGCAATTACAACATTAGTTTCATAACAAATTTCCAGCTTTCATCTAATCAATGTCAAAATTCGCAGTAATTGGTAGTAACTCCTTTTCTGGTTCCAGTTTTATAAAGTATTTACTGGGTAACGGTCATGATGTCATAGGTATTAGTCGTTCGCCGGAAATAGATTCTGTATTCCTCGCTTATGAGGGAAAAACTGAATTTAATTTCAACTTTTACAATTTAGATTTAAATAAGAATCTTGAACTTGTGGTTCGCACAATTTCGGATTACAGACCTGATTATGTCGTGAACTTTGCTGCACAAGGAATGGTTGCCCAAAGTTGGGATAAACCTGGCGATTGGTTCCAAACAAATACAGTTGCTACCATTAAGCTTCATGATGAATTAAGAAAGTTTGATTGGCTAAAGAAATATGTACATGTGAGTACACCTGAGGTGTACGGTTCCTGTTCAGGATTGGTTAAAGAAGACAAAGCCTTTAATCCTAGTACGCCTTACGCTGTATCAAGAGCTGCGGCCGATCTGAGTCTTTTGTCTTTTATTAAATCTTACAATTTTCCAGTCGTCTTTACCCGTGCTGCCAATGTTTACGGAGAACATCAACAGCTCTATCGAATTATTCCAAGAACTTTACTTTTTTTCCTTACTGGTAGAAAATTAGAGCTTCATGGTGGAGGAACTTCGGTTCGGTCATTTATACATATAGATGATGTTTGCCGAGGTACCGAATTAGCTGCGGAAACAGGAGAAATTGGTGAGGTATTTCATTTTGCCACTCCTGAAAATATAAGTATCCGTGCCCTAGTAGAAAAAATCGCGGATCGTTTGGAAATCTGCTTTGATGATAATGTCAAAGTAACCGGTGAAAGATTGGGCAAAGATGAAGCTTATCTTCTTGATTGTAGCTTGGCTAAAAGAAGATTTAATTGGGAGCCTGTTATCTCTTTGGATGAAGGCTTGGATAGAACAACTTCATGGATACAAGAAAATTTAAATATTCTATTGGAACAGCCCCAAGACTACATTCACAAACCGTAATTAGTCACTTATCGAATTAAATTATTAAATTATGAAAATACTTGTAACTGGAGGATGCGGATATGTTGGGACTTTGCTTACTAAAGCTCTATTAGAAAAAGGTCATAGCGTGCATGTTTTCGACATAATGTGGTTTGGAAACAAATTAGAGGACCATCCAGCTCTTGAAGTAACAAACGGGGATATCAGAGATATTGAATCAGTACCATTGGAAGGGGTTGATGTTATAATTCATCTTGCCAATGTTGCGAATGACCCTTGCAGTGATTTGAATTCAAAATTAAATTGGGAAGTCAATGTTCTTGCTACGAAATTGCTAGCTGACAAGGCTGTCGAAAGTGGAGTGAGTCAATTTATATATGCTAGTTCTGGAAGTGTATATGGATTTAAAGAGGAGCCACAAGTTACGGAAGATCTCTCTCTAGTTCCACTCTCCGATTACAATAAAACTAAAATGATAAGCGAACGTGTGCTTTTGAGTTATACTGATAAGATATTGGTTCAGATAGTTCGTCCTGCTACGGTTTGCGGATATTCACCCAGAATGCGGCTGGATTTGTCAGTTAACCTTCTAACCTCTCAAGCCTTCAATAACCAAAAAATTACCGTTTTTGGTGGTGACCAAACTAGGCCAAATATTCACATAAAAGATATGATTGGTGTATACTTGCATTTTTTGGATAGAAGAGAGGAAATTCAAGGTATCTACAACGCTGGATTTGAAAATATAAGCATTATGGATATCGCTGAGCGTGCTTCTGCTAAGATAGAATCCGAAATAGTTGTTACTGAGTCTAACGATCCTCGTTCCTACCGTTTGAATTCAGACAAACTTCTTTCAACAGGATATAAACAACAGTTTACAGTAGAAAATGCAATGGACGATGTCATCAAGGCTTTCACAAATGGTAATTTGAACGATGATGATCAGTACTATAACATTCGCACAATGAAAAAACTGAAAAATATTTAAAATTTAGTTTCAAAAATGGGAAAAGAAATTGATTTATTAGCTAATTATCCAAAAGGTAACAGGAACTTGGACGAACGTGCCGCAGCCAAGTCTGAGGAAGATCGGGCTATTGCGAGGCAGTTTGGCCAAGACTTTTTTGACGGTGATAGAAATCATGGGTATGGAGGCTTCTCCTACATGCCTAAATTTTGGGAGAATGTAATTCCAACCTTTCAAAATTACTGGGCTTTAGATAGCGAGAGTTCCGTTTTAGATGTTGGGTGCGCTAAAGGATTTATGCTCTATGACTTTATGAGGTTGATACCTGGGATTTCGATTCGTGGTATTGATATTTCCGATTATGCGATAAACAATGCAAAATGTGAAACTTCCGATTATGTATCTGTTGCCAATGCGATAGATCTGCCATTCGATGACGATTCTTTTGATGTAGTCATTTCTATTAATACAGTTCACAACCTCGACGAAGATGACTGTTCAAAAGCATTGTTGGAGATCGAAAGAGTCAGTCGGGGCAAAAGCTTTATTACTGTGGACGCGTATCGTGACGAAGAGGAGAAGGATCGAATGTTCAAGTGGAATTTAACTGCCAAAACTATCAAGCATGTAGATGAGTGGGTGTCTTTTTTTAATAAAATAGGCTACACTGGAGACTATTATTGGTTTATACCTTGAGTTGAAAACTACTGCAGCAGTTTTAGAGTCACCCAATCAACCGTTAAGGGTATGTGAATTAGACATACCTCTTTTAAACGGCGGTCAAGTTTTAGTAGAGATGCATTGGAGTGGTCTTTGCCGTAGTCAACTTATGGAAGTGCAGGGTCTTCGGGGTAAAGACCCTTTTTTGCCTCATTTGTTGGGCCATGAAGGATATGGCCAAGTTATCGAAGTCGGTCCGTCTGTTAAAAAAGTAAAGCCCGATGACAATGTGGTAGTAACTTGGATTCGTGGACAAGGAATACAGGGAGGTGGATCAATCTTTTTAGACCGTAAGAGGAAAATAAATGCAGGACCCGTAGCGACGTTTGCGACAAAAGCGGTTATCTCCGAAAATTGTTGTGTGAAAGTAGATGATAATATCTCTGGAGATGCTGCCAGTTTGCTCGGTTGTGCAATTCCAACCGGTGCCGGTATAGTAATGAATGAGATGAAACCAAGGCCTAATTCAAGTATTTTGATTTTGGGAGCAGGCGGTATTGGTCTTGCTGCCATTGCTGGTGCTTTAATTTGCAAATGTAATCCAATTGTTGCGGTTGATCTATCAGAGGAAAATTTGAAATTAGCCAAAATATTTGGAGCAACGCACACTTATCAAAGTAGTGACTTTTTTGAGAATAGCATTTCTTCAAAATTAACTGGTGGTAAAGGTTTCGATTATGCGGTAGAAGCCGCTGGAAGTACCTTCACTATAGAAAGAGCGTTTAATTCTGTACGAGATTCTGGGGGATTATGCATTTTCGCAAGTCATCCTCCGGAGGGGAAACTTATTTCGCTAGAACCTCATAGTTTGATAAGAGGAAAAAAAATACAAGGAAGCTGGGGTGGGGCTTGCGATCCTGATAAAGATATACCTCTTTTTGCTGATCTTCATGCCCAGGGTAAGTTGCCTCTAGAAAATCTTATTTCTCATAGATTTAGCCTTGATGAAATCAATGATGCTTTTGAGATTCTTGAAAGGGGTAACTGTGGTAGAGTTTTACTGAATCTAAGCAACAATTGAGAGGGAGTAATTATTACTTATAACTCAAAAAATTCAATTATGGAAGATAGCTCATTTAAAATAAATCTACTTGAACGAATGAAATTGATTCGTTCTGTAGAGGAAGGAATTGCAAGTCGTTATTCCAAACAGCAGATGCGTTGCCCTACTCATTTGTCAATCGGTCAAGAGGCGGTTGGTGCAGCAGTTGGTCTTATTCTTAATAAAACAGATCAAGCTGTAAGTACTCACCGTGCACACGCTCACTACATTGGCAAAGGTGGAGATATTAAAGCTATGCTTGCTGAAATTTATGGAAAGTCGACTGGCTGCAGTGCAGGGAAGGGCGGATCAATGCACTTGGTTGATCGTTCGGTTGGATTTCTTGGTAGCACTGCGATCGTTGGTAATACTATTCCAGTTGGTGTTGGAATTGGGCTTTCGAATAAAATACAGAAAAATGGAAATATAAGTTGTGTTTTCTTGGGAGACGCTGCGGTGGAGGAGGGAGTATTTCATGAGGCTGCAAACTTTGCGGTATTACATAAGTTGCCAACGATTTTTATCTGTGAAAATAACTTATATTCTGTTTATTCCCCACTAGATGTGCGTCAACCACCTGAAAGATCAATTTACAAATGGGTGGAAGGGTACGGAATGTCTGCATACAGTGTAGATGGCAATGACCCCTTGGAATCCTGCAGGGTGGTTTCAGCTTCAGTTCAAAAGATTAGGGAAGGGGAAGGACCTATATTTCTAGAGTTCTCAACTTATCGTTGGAGAGAGCACTGTGGACCAAACTTTGATAATGATATTGGTTATCGTAAAGTTGAAGAATATGAAGAGTGGAAAAAGCAAGATCCCATAAGTAGATTGATAAAAGACTTAAAATCCAAGGAATTACTGACAGAAGAGAGTCTAAAGGAAATTGATTTTTCGATAAATAAAGAGGTGCAAGAGGCTTTTGATTTTGCCGAGCAATCTTCATTCCCCTCTCCCTCAGATGCGTTTCAACATGTTTTGGCTTAAATTCAATGACTAACAAGAGAAAAATTACTTTCGCCAATGCGATTAACGAGGCTCTCGATGTTGCTTTAGGAATAGATTCTAATGTACTTTGCTTTGGTCTCGGAGTGCCTGATCCCAAAGGCGTTTTTGGTACTACCCTTGGCCTGCATGAGAAATACGGTGTGGAACGTGTTTTTGATATGCCAACTGCAGAGAACGGCATGACGGGCATAGGTATCGGTGCGGCAATATCTGGAATGCGTCCAATAATGACTCATCAAAGGTTGGACTTTTTCCTTCTTGCTATGGATCAGATTGTTAATAATGCGGCTAAATGGCATTACATGTTCGGGGGGCAGGGTAATGTTCCGATCACAATTAGATTAATTCTTGGTCGAGGATGGGGTCAAGGACCTACTCATTCTCAAAATCTCCAATCTTGGTTCGCCCATATACCCGGGTTGAAGGTAGTGATGCCGGCGAACCCCTATGATGCGAAAGGACTTTTGCTCTCCTCAATTTTTGACCCTAATCCAGTCATATTTTTGGAGCATAGGTGGATGCATAACGCGATAGCTGAGGTACCTGATGGGGATTTTAGGATCGAAATTGGAAAAGCAAAAACTCTTAGAGAAGGCGACGATATTACAATTGTTTCGTATTCCTCAATGGTACCTGAAGCATTGGTTGCAACTGAATTTCTATCAAGAAATCATAATATTAATTGCGATTTACTAGATTTAAGAACAATAAGTCCATTGGACTGGGATTCAGTTTTTAAATCTGTCAAGAAAACCGGTCGCCTGCTCGTTTTAGATACCAGCAATGCGAATAATTCTGTGGCTGGAGAAATTGTTGCTCGTGTAACAATGGATTGTTGGGATTTTCTAAAGCAGGCTCCTCAAAGAATTGCTTTACCCGACATTCCTGTACCCACGAGTTATGCACTAACCAAGAATTTATATCCCACCCCAGATGACATAGCCCTTAAAGTTGGAGCGATGCTTAATGTTGAAGTCTCTTTGGAAGAATCTTTACTGGGATCTTCAGTCCATCATGACATACCAGGGAAGTGGTTTAGTGGACCTTTTTAAAAGAATGATTAACTAAAAAGATTAATAACTTTGAATAATAAACAATTTATTCGTGTCTTTAATTTATTCGTTTCTTTTTTAAAGGTAATGAAACCTTAAAGAGTTTGATATATGAATTGTAAACTGCATTAGTACTGAAGTTTTTATTTAAAGATTTATATATTAACTTTATATCATATAGAATATATGATTAGATCATGTTTTAGATTTCATCGTATTTCTCAATGTTTTTTTGTGGATTTTTGTAGATAATGTCGTCATTACTCAATCCTTTAATTATTCATTTAAAAAATATTTTAAGGATTTTTCTCCTTCATCAAGATTTATATGCCATTTATAAGTTGTTATTTTCATTATCTTTAAGAAAAAAAAACACGGTTTATTTGCTTAATCAAAGAAGCTTTGGTTTTGGTCATCAAATTTTAGAACTTCGGTATGCCCGAAAAGTATCGAAGAGTAGATATGCTATAATTTTATCCACCAAAAGGTTTGCTAATAAGTTTCTTCACACAAAAATGACAAGCGGTTGTATTCGTACTATAAAGTTTAACTTTACTTTTATTTACGATATTGTATCAGTTTATCTAGAATCTAAAAATTATATTGATGTAGGAGCCGCACCTAATGAGCTTTCATGTAAATTTGGAATAAAGTACGGTATAGAATATAAAATTTTTCAATATGCCAATGAAGGATATCGGAGAATTTACGATTCGTTCCCAAGTAGAGATTTTTCAGATTTACCACAGTTTTTCACTCAATCTGAAGAAAGTTCATTGTATAAAAAGTTAAGAAATCGTGGAATTAATCCTAACATTTGGTTTACCGTCTTACATATTCGTAATGGGGATTGGAGTCGCATAAGAAATACATCATTGGAAGCTTATTCTGATGCGATTGATTTTATTCTTCAAAAGGGTGGTCAGGTTCTCCTAACTGGGGATGATTTAAGCAACACCAAGGATCTCCCTTATTTATCTAAAAATACACAAGGCGATCTTCAACTTTTTGCTTTGGCTAAGCAAAAGATGATGATTGCATGCTCTAGCGGTCCTCAGCACGCATCTTTTTTATTCGATCTACCAGTGATTCTAACAAATCATATGTTTTGGGAGACTTTTCCTTGGTCATGCAAAGATTCTTCTTTGCCAAAGATGATTCGAAGTAAGAAAACAAATAAGTTTTTAAATAGATCAGAATATATGGAATTAAGAAAATCTGGTAGATATTCGATCGAAGGTATAGATTGTGATTATGAATTAGTTGATAATTCAACTGAAGAAATCCGAACTGCTGTGGTTAATAAACTAAATGAATTAGAAACTAATGATTACAAAGGCCGAAATAGTCAGTCTAAATTCATTAATTCTTTTGATGAGTCTTCTTATGTGCATTCTACTCATTCCAAAATAGACGATTCTTATTATAAAAAATATAAAAAGTATTTTGAAAACTAATGGAAGTGTATTCGCTTTTATAATTTCTTTAAATTTAAAAAATAATTAGGATTAAAAATCTATTCCATGTTGTTTTTAAATCTATTCCACTTAATTTAGTTCGACTATTTATAAGTTTTTTTTGGGCTGTTAAATTTGATTTAATTTATCGCGAGAAGGATAAAAAACTCATTTCTTTTGTTATGTTTAACCTCGGTCAGCAACAATTCTTTGTTGATATTTATAAGAAATTATCGAAAGCGGGATTGTATCAAATCATAATCGTTTACGAAGATATATATAATGACGAAAGAATTGATCCAAATTTTAAAAACATTCTTTTTTTAACGCACGAAGAATATAGTAGAATTAAAGTAGATCTAGCACTTCATTCTGAGATTCATTGTCATTCAAGATTTGCAAAAAGCAGAGTTTTCGTTGGGCATGGTTTTCCCGGAAAACATACACTTTGGGAAAAAAAATTACTTCTTAATCAGGATCATTATTTTATGTACGGTCCTAGAGACAGGGATATTCTTGCCTACATAGAAAAAAATAATCCTGGTTCTACAAATCACTTGCGGTTATGGGAAATTGGTTACCCCAAATATGATCAGCAATCCTCGATAAACATTGAAATCATAAAATATGAGAATCAAATATTTGATTCTCAAAGACTTAATATCTTGTACGCTCCAGCTTGGGATCCGGGTTGTTCGCTGCGAGTATACCGCGATGAAATTTTCAAGATTTTTTCGTCTTGTGCTGACTACAACTTTATCGTCAAGTTGCACCCAGCCATGCTTGTGCCCAGAAGAAATCCAGAATGGCAATGGTATACCGGAGGTGTAGAGTGGGAGGTTTTTGTTAAGGACAAATGTTCAAACTTAGACAATGTTCATTTTTACGAAGAGATTTCTATAAATTCTTTGTATGAAGTGTGCGACATTATGGTAACTGATTTCAGTGGTGTAGCTTTAGCATTTTTGATTAATCAAAAGCCGGTTGTTTGTATTGATATGTTTAAACATTATGCACCTTACTTGGAGTCTTTGGGTTCCGACCCTCAGGAATCTGTTAATAATCCTTTGTTTAACAATGGTCGAGAAGCATCTTACATTGTTGAACATCCTAGGGAATTACCAAACCAACTCTTGAAAATCAAAGACAACGACCATCTTTTGCAAAAAAGGCAAGGATATGCCGAATATATGTTATACAATCGAAATAAAAGTGTCGAAGCAATGAGTAGTGCAATTCATTCAATCATTTTTGATTCACAATAATTTTAAAGGCCCTTATTATTTTATAACTTTAATTTAAAGACATGTCTACACAACCACTTATTCATGGGTTGACTAAGGGACAGACCCTACAAAAATTATCTCCGAAATTAGAGGGTTTGATATTCTCAGTCCCCGAAACACACATTCTTAATGTTAGTGACTGGATGAGAAACCAGGCAAATTGCCTTAAGGTTTTGGATAATAAATTTGGAACTTCTTCTTTGGTGGTGCGCTCATCTGCTTCTGATGAGGATGGTGTGAATTCGGCAAAGGCGGGTGAATATGATTCCGTTCTTAATGTATCAAGTAAAGATCGAAAGTTATTAGCTACTTCAATAGAAAAGGTTGTCCATAGTTATCTCAGCAAGGGTTTGGTTGTAGAAGAGCAGGAGGTTCTCATTCAAAGCATGGTAACTGATGTTGATTGTAGTGGTGTAATCTTTACGCATGATTTGAATACGGGTGCTCCATACTATGTAGTTAACTATGACGATTCTAGTGGATCTACTGAATCGGTAACTTCCGGGTCTGGAGAGTATTCAAATCGTACTTTATACATACATCGTTCTTCAGTTGATAAAATTAAATCGGCTAGATTTAAAGTGTTGATTGATGCAGTCAAGCAATTGGAGTCAATCATAGGATGTGATTTCTTAGATATAGAATTCGCTATAAACAAAAATCTTCAAACTTTTCTTCTTCAGGTAAGATATATAACTACACAACCCAATTGGAACCGTGGTATTGTTCGTTCAATCAATTTTGAGTTACTAGGCGTGAGCAGTTTTGTGAAGAATCGTCTAAAACGAATTGATGGTGTTTACGGCGATTCATCCGTTCTCGGCCAAATGCCCGATTGGAATCCGGCCGAAATGATTGGGAGAGCCCCTAGGTCACTTTCCTTATCTTTGTACAGGAAATTAATAACCGATAATGCTTGGAGAATTGCTAGGGAGCGAATGGGTTACTGTGTGCCGAAAGGGCAACCGCTAATGGTTTCTCTTGCCGGTCAACCTTTTATAGATACAAGACTTAGTTTCCATTCTTACCTGCCTAAAGGTTTGCCTTCTTCAATGGCTACAAAGCTCGTAAATGAATGGATTGAGAGACTTAAAAAAAACCCTCAACTGCATGATAAAGTTGAATTTGATGTAGCGATTACGACCTTTACTTTTGATTTAGATGAACAGATTGCAAAGCTAGGTTTATCTTTAAATGAGGACGAAAGAGAAGTTTTTAAGAAAAAATTAATTGAACTTTTTTACCCTCTTATTTCTGGAAATGGACAAGGTTCAATCAAGGAAGCTCTACAAGACATTGAATATTTATCTAATATCGAACTTCCTAGTCGACAAGCCGGGCCTTTGGGATTGAAAATAATTATCGACGACTGTGTAAATTTTGGAACCATCCCATTCTCAATTCTCGCAAGGCATGGTTTTATAGCCAAGAGCTTACTCCTATCTTTAGTGTCTCTGGATATAATTTCCTACGAAGACATGAATAATTTCCTAGCTGATGTTAGAACTATTGCTGGAGATATGTTAGACGATTTGAATTCGGTTAAAATAGGAGAAAAATCAAATTCAGATTTTATGAAAAAGTTTGGGCACCTTAGGCCAGGGACCTATGATATCCTATCTTTAAGATACGATCAAACTGACTCATTTAATTCACAAGAGATAAATTCAGGTAGCTCAGGTGAGATAAAATCAAAATTTGAATTTAGCCCCGACCAACGCCAAAAGATTGAAAGTTTACTTATCGAAAATAATTTTACGGGAGTTTCTTTCGATAAACTTATAAATTATATAAAGGAAGCCATATCTGGTAGAGAGTATGGTAAATTTGTATTTACAAAATCAGTGAGTGCAATGCTTGAGATAATTGCTGATTTCGGTGAATTAAACAATCTTAGCCGAGATGAAATGTCTCATGTTCCTGTCGATGAAATCTTGAATGTAGGCATCGAAAGCAGTAGGGAAACAACGGAAGAAAAGTTGAGGACTATTGCTAGCGAAAATAAATCAAGACACATTGTAACTTCAGCTATTCGTTTACCACAAGTTTTGTCCGATATTGCAGATGTTCACATCATTCCTTTTCAAGTTAGCCTGCCTAACTTTATTACAACTAAAAAGATTAATTCATCTTCTTTATATTTAGGACTACATCAATCATCCAACGATTTATCTGATAAGATTGTTCTTATTGAAAATGCTGATCCAGGCTATGACTGGATTTTTTCTCATCCAATTTCTGGCTTAATAACAAAGTATGGCGGTGCAAATTCCCACATGGCAATTAGGTGTGCAGAATTCGGAATTCCTGCTGCAATTGGGTGCGGAGAGCAAAGGTTTGATCGATTAGTAAATTCAGGGACCATCTCACTTGATTGTGCCGCAGGTACTATTAATGTAACAAGCTAAACTTTTAAAATTTAGAAAATGGTCATTTGGTTAATAGGATTATCAGGTTCAGGTAAAACAACACTAGCCGAGCAGATTATAAGAGATATCAAGCAGGCAGGCAAAAATGCAGTACTTGTTGATGGAGATATGGTACGTGCTCTTTGGGGAGACGACTTAGGTCATGATCTAGAAGGTCGTAGAAAGAACGCTGACCGAATATGCAGATTATGTCAATTTCTTGATCAGCAGGGATTGGATGTTGTTTGTGCTATCTTATCGATTTTCCCCGAATCTCGAGAATGGTGTCGCAAGAATCTTTCTTTCTTTTATGAAGTTTTTATAGATGCTCCAATATCCCAAGTGATGGAGAGAGATGTTAAGGGAATTTACACCAAATACAAAAATGGTGAAGTAAAAGATGTTGCAGGTTTAGATTTAGAATTTCCAATACCCAGTAATCCTGATCTCCTAATTAATAATTCAGGAAGTAAGGAGATGTTGATGAAGTATTCTTCGGATCTTGCAGAAATGATT
>Ga0181606_10003030_pt1 | contig 14293 bp, 14 predicted proteins | sample 041ome_10_FD_132994 | JGI IMG/M metagenome (GOLD analysis project Ga0181606, IMG submission 132994) | Coastal salt marsh microbial communities from the Groves Creek Marsh, Skidaway Island, Georgia - 041412US metaG (megahit assembly) | ecosystem: Environmental > Aquatic > Marine > Intertidal... | reverse complement strand
CTCGAACAACCAAGAGGCAGAGTCGTTAAAAAAGAGGGAAATGGAGGAGAATTAATCGAGCTCTACCAAGAGTGAAACTAAAGCATGCAACTCTCTGCTCAGAGCTGAATGACTTCGCCTTCTATTGCGGGTCGAACGCTGGCTAACTCCTTGGAAGCAAGCCCAGCAATTTCATCCATTTTTGCATCATCGTGAGAAGGATCATGGTGGAAGAGCAGTGTTTGTTTGACAGACGCTGCTCGTGCAACCTTTACCGCCTCCTGCCAGGTCGAATGCCCCCATCCCTTAAAGTTTGGATATTCATCATCCGTGTAAGCAGCATCGTAAATCAGTAGATCTGCTCCCTCTGCTAAAAAGAGAACATTTTCATCTAGTTTTCCTTCGAAATGTTCTGTATCGGTGCAAATTGCCAATACCTTACCATCGAATTCAATTCGATAACCACAAGCACCATTGGGGTGGTTAAGAGGAGCCGTTTTTAAGACCACTCCTCCTTCTAGCTCAAAAACTTTACCGCAATCAAAATCATTAAAGCTACAGGCTTTTTCTATCAGTGAGCTGGGAACCGGGAAGACCGGGTCCTTCATTAACATCGTACCAATGATCCCTTGTAAGTCGTAGGTTATGCCATCTAGGTGACCCGCATGTAACCGTACATCGCTTTGAGGATTATACAGGGGTGCAAAAAAAGGAAGACCCTGGATATGATCCATGTGCGTGTGAGTAAAGAAGAGATCCGCATGGAGAAGGTTGCCTTCCTCAAGCATGATTTTTTTACCCAATAATCGAATACCAGTACCCGCATCCACCAAGATCCTTCGGCTGCCACAATTAAGTTCAAAACATGTGGTATTCCCACCATATTTGACGGTACCAGGACCTGGGCAAGGAATGCTCCCACGAGCACCCCATATTTTAAGTGAAAATGTTGATGAATCAGGCATGGCGAAGTTTTATATTCTCAAAATCTTCAAATAATTGGCAACTTCCAATATTATTCTCGCCAAGCTACTCCTCAAAGTCCTGCCAGGCACCATTTTCATCCTGAAAAGAGCGGCTGGTTGTTCCATCGTCCCATTGATAAATACCATCCACGGCCAAACCATCTTCAAATTCACCCACAAAAGAAGTACCATCATTAAAGTCTAAGGCTCCGCTCCCCTGTTTTTTTCCAAATTCCCATGAACCCACATAAGTAACCCCACTTAAGTCAGACTGCCTGCCCTGCCCATGAGGAAAACCGTCAAGAAACTCTCCCGTGTAAATGGAACCGTCAAGATCTTTTAAAACCCCCATTCCAGACTTTACACCTTTTTGAAATTCTCCGGTATATTGAATATTTTTTTCATCAATGAAAACTCCCTTTCCATGAAGTAACCCATTCTCAAATTCGCCGAAATAAATCTCCCCACTTACAGTATTTAAAGTTCCATAGCCATAAGTACCATCCTCATTAAAAGTTCCTGAAAATTGATCACCGTTAGACAAAAACAAGTTTCCGTCGCTCAATCGATTATTTTGCCATCTTCCATAACTTATATTTCCGGAATCGTCACGGAACTCTCCGTATTTTAAACTGTCTTGCTCCCAGTGACCTTCGAGAATGGACTGATCAGCCATGGTTAAGGCTCCAAACCCAGACCGTTTTCCACTTTCCCAGTTTCCAGAATATTTCTCAAGGTCTTCAATACTTTTATAGCGGATCGTTCCGTAGCCGTTCGGAGAACCTTTAGCAAACTGCCCTTCATATACATCACCTGAGGAGAATGTTATCACTCCATACCCATCTGGTAATCCAAGCACCAACTCACCTTCGTAAAGAGACCCATCCTCAAAAACATATCTCCCAGACTTGGCCTTCTTGTCCAGCTTATCCGAAATCTGACTAGAAGTAACTTCGAATTCAAATGGTTGGCTATCTGAACATCCTAAGATGAAAAATGTTAAAAGTAGAAGAAAATTGAGTATGGACGGCAAAGAAAGCATCATTCTTCAATAGCTAATGCTTTTACTAACTTGGAAAATACTGGTTACAATGGAGATCGCAACTAATGCAACCAATGAGAATGCAAAACCAAGGGCCAAGCCAGATATCAAATTGGTCATCACTTTAATTTTTTTCGTTAACTGATTCCGAAAGGCTTTAGAAACATCATCCATGCTGTTCCCTAGGTTTCCAGTCTTCTCCCCAACTTCGACCACATCTAGTTGCATAAGGGGCATAAGTTTAAATTTCCGGAAAGCTTCAGGCAAAGATTTACCTTCGTTCACTAACACCCTGGCCGAACGAAAGGAAGCACGCAAGAAACGATTCTTAATAGTTCTTTCACATAATCTCAAGTTTTCGGTAAGCCCTATACCACTCCAAATCAGAGTTCCCAAAAGGCTACTGAGATGGAAAAGTTCAGACAAAAAGAAAATGTTTCCAAAAAGTGGAAGCTTCAACAAAGACCGATCCAGAGCAACCCCACCCTTTTCTGTTTTGCTCCATTGCGTAAGAATTCCAAGCCCAACCAGCAAGGCAATCAGTACAAATGGACCGAACAATAAAACCAGGTTGGATCCATCTATCATTATTCTAGCCATCAGGTTTAACTCTCCCCCCAAAGATGCCAGCATCTCCTGGATTTGCGGAAGAAGAAAAAATAAGAAAAACAAGACAACACCGATCGCCATTAGACCAACAAACAAGGGATAAGTCATCCCACTCAGCACCCGAGATCGAATTTCTCTTTTTTCTTCCAAATGAGAAATGATTTTGCTCAAAATCGGAGCCAAGTTACCGGTCGCCTCTCCCGCCTCGATCACATAGGTGGAAGACTCACTAAAATAACCAGGCAAATGACGCATGGCACGGGATAGGGTTCTTCCTTCGGCAAGTTCTTTCCACAGAACTCCAGATAAACTCTTCTGCTGCGGATCAGAAAGTCGATAATTGAGCAACTTCACTGCATCGGCAACCGGCATACCAGAACCATGCAATTCTAAGAGTCGCTTTAAGAATTCGAGCCCAATGAACTCACCTTTACTAGAAAATTTATTTCTTAAGGAAGATTCTTTTTTTTCTTTCGACTTCGACTCCTTGGAATCGGCAGAGCTCGAACTCCCACCCATTTTGATCTTCAGAACCGTTAGACCGGATTGCATGATTTTCCTTCGGGCAGCTTTCGGATCTGGTGCATTGATAGAACCGTTTCGAGTCTTACCTTTCTTGTCGATGGCTATGTATTCAAAATCTGCCACAATCAAAATAAATTGTAATAGAATCCCAATTTTTGATTACAAAGAATGATCATTCTGAGCTTCGTCGATGAAGATATCGGCATATCGAACCACTTCGCTTAAACTGGTGAGCCCTCTCTTAATTTGGGCCCAACCGCTTTCCTGCAAGGTTGTCATCCCCTGAGTCAAAGCAACTTCACGAATCTCCGGTGCAGATGCACTTTTTATAATCAATCCATGAATATCATCGTTCATTCTCATCAGTTCAAAAATGCCAACACGACCCCGAAAACCAAGATTTTGGCATTTATTACAACCCACTGCACTCAATACTTTCTCAGAATGAATCACCTCCTTTGGATCAATTTCGAGCAAGGACAAAGAGGCTCGTAAATCTTCATCAGAGAGGTTTGCGGGAGTCGCACAGGACATGCATAAGCGACGTACTAACCTTTGAGCAATGACCATCTCCACAGACGACGCAATCAGGAAAGGCTCAATGTCCATATCAATCAAACGAGTGATAGCTCCAGGTGCGTCATTGGTATGAAGAGTAGTTAAAACAAGGTGTCCCGTTAAGGATGCACGGATGGCAATATCTGCAGTTTCCCGGTCCCGAATTTCCCCTACCATGATAACATCGGGGTCCTGCCGAAGGATTTCTCGTAATGCACTGGCAAAAGAGAAACCTATTTCTGAATTTACCTGCGTTTGGTTGACCCCAGAAACTTCATATTCGACTGGATCCTCTACCGTCATAATTCTTCGCTCAGGTTTATGAATTTTACGGATAAAAGCCGTTAAGGATGTTGATTTACCCGATCCTGTGGGGCCAGTAACCAAGACAATACCGTGAGGTTTCTCAAGAACGGAAACTATTTTATTTTCATCCGCTCCCTGCAGTCCAAGTTCACGCATGGAAAGAGGCTGCGATTTCTCATTAAGCAACCGTAAACTAATACTTTCTCCGTATAAGGTGGGAAGTGTCGAGACTCGGATGTCGAGGTCACTCTGCCCCAAGGTGAAGGTAATTCTCCCTCCCTGCGGACGACGCTTTTCAGAGATATTTATCGCACTCATAATCTTGATCCGGGAAATAATCGCATCCTGAAAGCTTCTTAGATTATCAGGCACACGGACGGGGACAAGTTGACCATCAATTCGATAACGAATCTGTAAAGTCTCTTTGTGCGGCTCGAAATGAATGTCAGTGGCTCTGTCCACAATTGCACGCTGAATGACCTCGTTCACAAAACGAATAATTGCAGCGTTTTGGTCCTCGATATCATCTTTTTGCTCCTCTTCCTCTTCTAAATCAAAATCAGAATCATCTAAACTATCTGCACCAATCCCAAAGTTTTCAGTCATGGCATGCACCACTTTTTCTGGCATGCCCAATTTCCAAACTGGTTTTTTTCCAGAAACAGCAAATACCCACCTGCTCATGCGGTCTGAAGGGGGCCAAGTCGTGACAAGCTCAACTATCTCTTCTGTACTGTTTATTGTCGGCAAACAGCAAAAATTATGAATCAATCGAATAGGTATAAGTTTGGTCGAATTATCAGAAAGGTGAATTTCTTCTACGAGAGGAACTTTACTACGCTCAGATATTTCCTTCACTGTTTCCTCCAATGATAGAGATACTTTAGCAGATAAAACTCGCACTCTTTCTTCGATAGGTGCAGCGAGAACATTTAGTCTATCGAGGTCCGATATTTCTCCCCACCAATCCATTTCTTGATTGGATGTACTAGCCATCTCTAAATCTAAGCCATCATTGGAGGAATCTTTCGTAACAACATCTGTTGATGGCTTAGTCGGTGAATTCAAAGCTTCATTCTTAAGTTTAACTGAGGACTTAACGGCAGGCATTACCTCTTCTGCAGTTTCCTCCGAAGCTAAAACATTTTCATCAGCACCAACTCTTACTTCCTCAACCCCACTATCTTTGACAGCATCAGAAGGTGAATCCTCCTTTTCCGTACTTTTCAACTCCTTGGCAGAAATAGGTGCCACCTCTTGACCTAAAATAATTTTGTTCTCAGACGATTTAATTACCAACTCCGGTGAGGTTGATTGGTCTATAGAGATGTCCTTGTAGCCTAAGTAATTACCCTTGGACTGCTTACTTGCTTGAGATTTTTTGGATCTTAAATCCTTGGCAATTTTGAGGAAATTAAAAATCTTGCTCCCTTTAAATCCTTTTTTCCCAACAGGATTATTTTTTGCCTGGTCAAGATTATCTTCGTTTTCAGCCGCAGAATCATTGAGGTTTATAGACTTGGACTTTTTTTTACTACCTTTTCTTTTCTTAGAAAAATACCCAGAAGTAGTAAACTTTGGTCTCAATATACTCATTTTGATGGTTAAGTTTAAATAAGGAAAATATTTAACTTTTTTTATTTTTAGAGCTTTAAATAACAGGTCAAAACTTATCTTCTCGGTTTTGGATTAGGAGGCGGAACTTTAAATGGAACAGGTTTAGGTTTGCTTTGCATTTTTGATACTGGAAGCGGCAAACTTTTTTTATCAGATTCCTGTAGGGCTAACTCTAAACCTCCAGCAAGAATTAAGACTTCCTTATCCACTATAAATTCATTGATTTTGTGCCCGCCGTCACCGATTTCGTCACCAGGCATATACCATTCGCCCTTATTTATACTTTTATCAAATACGGCAAAGTGCCAAGTACCTTTTAATTTAAAATATCCTCTGAACTCCAAATTCGGATTATGAGGTATGGGTTTAGGGGGCAAGGGTCTACTTTGTTGAACGATTGGAGCAGATGGTGTTTTACTCCCTGGTCTCAGGAAGGGATTGATCTGTGCGGAAAGCAGAGAAGTTGGATAAAGAAACAAAATGAAAAGCGATAGAGAATAAAACCGGTCTTCGCTTATCATAATTTGGGTCGAACTGCGGGTGAATCCTGCCGGGAGAGTTTATCTTGTGTTTTATCTTTGCCGTCGATATCGGGCATACCAAGAATTTTCCCAGAGGGAGAACGAAATTTAGGAACATAGTTGGCATCAATCCGGTCATCGATCTTCCTTATATTCGATGATGTCAAATCACTTAAAGGCTGAATAATTGTAGGTCTTAAAAAAATGAGGAGCTCAGTCGGAGTATACTTGACTGACTTTGGTCTGAAGAATTTTTCGCCAAAATAAGGTATATCACTCAAAAGATTGTATTTTGATTCAGTTGAATCAACCTGTACCTCCTGAAGTCCCCCTAAGACTATAATTTCTTGGTCTTGGATAGTTACCAAAGACTTAGCCTCTCTAATCTTCTTGGCAGGTAAAGACTGTCCTGCGTAGGTATTGCTCTGCGTTTCATCAAACTTTTCTGCTTTTACCTCTACTTCCATAAAAATAGACCCTGGCCTCAGTAAAGTTCCGTTTGCATCGACGATAGGAAGACCAATTTTCGGCTTTTTAATCTGTAATTCAGTCTTGGCGGTAATTTGATCTCTTTGCCCAGTATTTGTAGTACTTTCAGAATTGGAATATCCTCCATAGGTGGGCACAACGATGTTGCGTTCATCCTCGATCAGAATATGGACTTCCGGAGCATTGTGAGAAACCATGAGAGATGGAGTGGAAAAAATCCTAACATCATTCCTCTCGGATGAAAGTGCAAATATTTGATCCCACCTAATCCCGGTAAGTTTTTTGTCCTGTAATTGAAAGGCTACGGTCGTATTCAATCCAGGAACACCTAAAATACCTTGTACACTTTCACTCCCCACATTGCTGACAACAGGAGAACTGGATGTAGTTGGTTGCCCTGTAACAGGGTCTACTCCACTAACTTGAGTTGTTTGTGTTATCGGATCTCCAAATAGGTTGTCTCCTCTGGCACCTCTTGCGAACTTGGACCATTCCAATCCACCAAACAAAGCATCAATACCCCGTTGGTTTTGCTCTGTTAGATCTACCATAACAAATATAGTATCAATTCTTGCCAAGGGAAGAGGTTGGTCGAGTGATTCAATCATTTTGCCGATTTCATCAATATCTGCATTAGTTCCATAAACTAGAATCGCATTGGTTCTTTCATCCGAAGATATAGTAACATACTCGCTGAATTCATGTGCACCCTCTCCTCCGCCGTCTGCAGTAACACTTGAAGCTGCAGAGGCAGGTGCACCATTGGGGGTAGATCGGTTGACGGAAGCCTGAGTTCTTAAGCTATTTTTACCCTGAATTTGTTGCTTTATCCGTTGTTGATTTTTAATCACTTCATCAAGAATACCTTGGATATCTTTTGATTCAGCGTGCTGCAGCTTAAAGAGCCTGCTTGTCGTTTTCATTTTAACAGGGGCATCCAACTGTTCCAAAAAGTATTCAAGAGTATCAATATTTTCGTTTCTTGTGATAATAATTAGTTTCCCAGTTCTTTCATCTGAGTCGATCTGAGTCGTACCACCGAGAAATGGTTTTAAACTATTCTCGATCATTCCTTTGAGCTTGCTCTCTAATTCACGAGCACCTGCATGCTCGGCAGACCAGACATAAAAAGTGGTACCCAAATCATCTTTATTGATCGGGCGGTCTATAGTCTGTAATAGCTTTTCCATTCTTTGTAGATTAAGCAAAGCATCCGTGACTAAAATGCTATTGGCCTTTTCAAAAACCAGTAATGCACCAACTTGCGGAGTAGCAAATGGGTTCAATTGTTCCCTCACTTCAATTGCGGGTGCATATTGAAGGTTAAACATCTTGATGTAGATTCGCTGACTAGGTTGTAAGGCCAGGGACGAACCATCTAGCCAAATTGGCACATGGGTATTCATTCCAGCGGTGGGAACCGCCTTATAAAATTGATCATCAATTTTAGTAACACCTACTCCATTGATTGATAATAAGCTTTCAAGGGCGAGCAAGGTCTCCCTTTTGGTCAGCTCGTTCATACTATCAAATGTTATCTTAACCTGAGGAAGGTCTTGGCGTCGCAAGATATATTTTCCTGTTATTAACTGGATAGCATCCAAGACCATATGAGCATCATGATCTCTAATCTTGAGTCTCTCCATAGGGTCATCCAATCCATCTATCAGCTCGATTTCCATAGGATCTGAAAATAAACCTGGCTGAGGTAGATTCAATGCATCATCAATCTCAAAATTCTGTTCATCGGAATTGAAATTCTCTTGAACTGGGACTTGTCCGCACAGGAAGTAAGGCACAAGTAATGGAAGACAAATTTTTCTGTAAATATTTCTCATTTATTAATAAATTCAACAGAACTTACCTCAAACACTGCATCAAAAGTGGTGGGGGCATAGGGTTTGGAGCTTGGGGGGTAATTGGGAGAAATTTTCACCTCACTTAAAAACATGTATGGACTTTCCCCTCGAATCAAGCCAGCAAAGTCGTTTACCTGATTATAACTGGCTCGTTTAAAGGTAATTCGAACCCGATGTTGTGAGTACCTTTCCCTTTCCTCGGTATCAAGTTCCCTGTAATCACGAGCAGGAAAAACCTGGTCGGCAAGTGAAGAAACTCGATTGCTCAAGTTTTTCTTGTCATAGCTCTTATTTTGCTGAGCTATTTTTTGCTCTTCTAAGGCACGATCGATTTCAGGCTTTAATTTTAATATCATTTCATGACTCTTGATCAGTTGACTAATGTTCTGAAAATCCTGAAATCTATCGGTTGCATTTTGTAAGAGCTTATAAAATCCGACCAATAGAACGAAAACCACCGAAAAAGTAAGTAGCTTTTGCTCTCGATCCTGAAGTCTGAAAAATGCTTTTTTAAGAGACTTCATTTAGAATTACTCGCATTTTTAGGAGAAGATGAATTAGCCGCACTTGGTTGAACTTGAATCTCCTCAAACATCTCAAATTCAACCTTAAAAGAAGTAGACCCGCCACCACTTTTGATATCTCTAATTTCGTCTCCCGATCGATCCTTCCGAACCACAGCGATCTTATTCGTCTCTAATTTTTCTATAAAATTGTTGATAGACTCTACATTTCTTCCCTCCCCTTCCAGTTTTACATGATTGCGGGTTTCGAAGTGTGCTTCAGAAAACCATACATGGGGGTCATCATCACCTCCGCCCCGATAACTGGCCACACGCATGATCGTGCCAAAAGGATCAATCCCTCCAAGCTGATTTTGTTTTAATTTCTCCAGTAATTTTTGTGACTCTAAAACTAATGGAACCTGAGTGCTCATTAGTTTTTGCCGATCCGAGTAGGCTAATAATTGTGAGTCCGTAATTTTAAGTCCGACAAGCCCTAAAATTAGGAATAAGGCAACAGAAGCTCCGACCTTCAAGCAGTTCCACCTTACACGCTCAAGACGTCTTCTATTTTTCTCAACTAATTTAAAAGGTAAGCCTCTTAAGTCATGCTGCCAAAGCTCATCGGCATCCATTGAAACATCCTGATCGAGGCTCAAGCTTGGATCCTTCCCATTCATCCATTGGTGCTCAAACTGAAATGTATGATTATCTGTTCTGTAAACCTCCTGAGTTGTTAAAATATCAGGTAAAAGCTGGTATTTCGATAAATCAACTAAACCAATCAAAATTGCTTTTGCTTTATCTAAACTATCTGCCTCCTCTAAATCAATCGACCTAGAATACAAAAAATCAGGCACACTACTTCCGGACCGAAAGCAACCTAGGGTAAGGGTTTCCTCACTAAGCAAGAAAATTGCTTTGGGCGATTTATACTTTTTCCCGAATAAACTGACAAAAGAAGGAAAGACTCTCCTGAAAAGCTCGAGATTTTGCCATCCTAACTGTCGAAGCCTTCCCAAAGGAGTGGCAAATATAAAAGCCCTTTTTGAAAGTTCACATAAATGATAGCCCCATGCTAGCTGATCTACTGGATATGGTGAAAAGCCTTCGCTATTCAAAAGTTCTGATAAGTAATTGTCCCAGATTGAGACCTTGTCAGAAGATTTACTTTCAGGATCTTTGGGCGGAACTTCTGGCAGCATAACTGTCTCGCAAAAAAAACACTCACCTGGAATACGGAGGGTGATTTCACGCAATTCGCCCATTGGTATAACAGGTGTGGATACTTGCTCGTCCGGCATCTTATTCAAAATTAATTTTGGGGCTTCTTTTAGTCGATCAAATTCTCGTTTTCTCGAAGTCTCAATATCCTAGCAGGATACCTCAAAGCTTCGTTCTGCTTACTTCTTGATTTGTGCTTAAAACTAGGTTCGAGCTTTTTTACGGGTTGGGTAAAAGTGAAAACCGCATGTAATTCAAAACGTGCCTTTCCTTTACTCACTGAAATCTCAGCAAGAAAGGTTTCATTAACTCCCTTAGATAAAGAAAACTTGGTATTAATCTCCCCTAAATTTCTTCCAGAATAAGGATTCCAACCCATCAGGTCCTCGTATAATTGCTTATCATCACCAGCAATATATTTCTTCAAAAAAGAAGATGCCGCACAAACATTTAGACCTCCATCGTGATAAAAGGAAAAGGAATCTCGAAAGTTCCTCATGTTGGAAGTCTCGTTTCCAAATTCATTAAAAAAAAGACCGCTTTTCCTTGAGTTGTCATGATCAAACCCAAATCCCCTGATCATACGAAACTCTTCAAAGCTTTCTACATTTTTACCCGAGGTAAAGTAGGGAGGATCTTTTGCTTCATAGTAATCGTCTTCAGCACCATCATCTCTTTCATTTTCGTCCTCATCTTGCCAATCCATCCATGCATTGTAGTAGGGCTCTCCATCTTTTTCATCGATCAGTCCAAAATCTCCCTCATGCATGATTGCAAAAATTTCTTTGAAGACTTTCTCGTTCGTCTTAAATAAAGGTAACTTACCAGACTCTCCTTTTAAAGAGACTGACCACTTTACCCTTTCATCCAACGGCTTTATTTCGCTCCATTGTAGTGGGTTTCCCCACCCACCTCCCGACTTTAAGGATGGCTCGTCTAGCAAACGAAATTCATTCAAAACGCCAACTGTAATATCAAGTAGCGAATAAGCATGAAGCCTTAGATCATCCCTTTTATGATACTGACTAACCAGCCTCAATTCCTTCACGGTTTCTTTCATCAACCTAAGGCATAAGGAGCCAAGTAAGACAACAAGTCCAAGTACAAATACTAAGATTGCACCTTTTTTACTTCCGTTACTTTTCCGCATCACCTGGGCTCTTCCTCGATTCCACTCGGGGCAGGCTTTTTCACTGCCAGAGTAATTGTTCTCTCGAGTCCTTCTTCTCTCCATCGAAAGACGATTTTAACAAAATCAGGTATTCGGAATTCCCCACTATCTATATTTTCTTCTAGTTCGGGCTCTATGTACCAGCTCTTTTCATCATCCTGGGTATCGTCTTCTTTACCATAATAACAGTAGTATACCTCATCAAAGTATGGACTGATTTGTGTACGAAATAATTGCTCCTCATCCTCTAATTGAAGTTTACCTGAATCCGACTTCTTAAGCTCCTGCAGTTCGGAGTACCATAAAAAGTATAAACCTTCGCCCTCTTCGAATTGAAAATAAACATGAACCCGACTGGCGAGACCATGAGGCCAGTAAAAAAAAGGAGGAGCTTCCCGCAGATAAAATTTGATCAGCGGATCATCTGTTTCAGAAAATCCGACTGGTCGTGAAAGTTCTACTACATCAAGCCCATCGGAACCCTCCTTGGGAAGGGAAGCCTCTTCAAGCACTGCAGTCAGGAAATGAGCAATTCCATTTACATGGGCATCGAATGCATCCCTCGTCGCCGGTCGGTTCGCCCAAGACTGTGAGATGGTCACCAACAAGGAGCTAGCTGCCATTAGAACAAGCCCCCCCACTGCAAGAGCGAGCAGTACTTCAACCAAAGAGAAACCAGCTTGCTTTTTCATAGACTCTTCCTTCGTCGTTCTTCCTGGTGGTCTCGCATTTTCGATCTTCGATCTTCCAGCAAGCGACTCCGATCTGAAGAGAAATCTTTGTGAAAACTCCAAGTTGGGCGAAATAAATACATCTCGGACTCGCGTATTCCGGGCTGAATTCCAAAATCTTCATTTCCTTCATATTCGAGACGTAGAAGAACCTTATACAGATCGAGCACATCGGTCATTTCAACTTCGGTTTCCCAAGTAACTTCACCCATAGATAAAGCTTCAATTTCCCCTCCTTCAGAAAACTTTTCATAATCTGAAGTCCCCAGAATCTGAGATCTGGCCCAGATTAGGTCCTGTTCCAACTCCCGAGTGTCCTCCATTTCTCGAGCAACCCGAGTGGCGACAAAAGCACCATCCACTAAAATGACAGCGGATAACCCAAACAAAGCTAAGGCAATCAATACCTCAACCAACATGAAACCGGACTTCAAACTTTTCCCCATGATCCAAAAATTAGTCTTTATTTTTTAAGACAAATCCGGAAAAGGGATCAAACCTGTGCCGAGAAAGTTGTTCACTAAAATCAATTTCAACTTCAAAGGGAACACTGCTCCCATAATGAAATGAGATCCGGGTAAGAATCAATTCTTCTTCATCATAAATCGTAGATCCACCATCCGGTCCTGAACTAGGGCCAATCGCCTTGAAAATAACCTGTGGAACCTCTTTTCCGTCATCCAATTCCCCCTTGTAAATGGAATGACTATTAATCTGCACCCCAGCCCGATCAGTAACCCGAAAAGAAGACGAGTTTTTCTCGAAACTTAAATAGATTGCCCGCTTTGATTCCGAGGATTCATAGATGGCATCTAGAATTGCTTTCTTAAGTACACGTTCCGGTGGTTCAAATTGAGCCCCGGTTATGAAAGCACCAACATTTCCGGCAACTAAACCAGTGATAACTCCAACCAAGGCCAAAACCAAAAGCACCTCCACGAGGGTAAATCCCGCGGGATGCCGGAACCCTGATCGTGGGGTCAAATCAATTGCTCGTAGTAGAATCCCAGTTGCCTAAAACCGTTCCATCAGGTGCTGTAGTTGACAAGTCAAAGCTTCCTGTATTCCGAGTTCCAGGGTATTGGTAAGAGTAGTTCTTGCCCCAAGGATCCTGTAAATCCGAAGCCCTTTTCACAAATGGGGGCAATCCATTCGGTGGGTTTTGTAAATCCGCTAAACTTTTGGGGTAATCACCCACCATCGCCAGGTAACTATTCACATATGCCTCGCCGGTACTATTAACCCAAGTTTGTGCAGCTTTTACTTTTCCGCCTCCAAAAATTTCCCCAAGGTTGGACATCGCCAAACCTGCAACAATTCCAATTAGGGCGAGGACAATTAAAATCTCAACCAAGGTAAAACCTCTCTTGAGGCGTTGGGGTGAAGATCTCCATTCACGACGGTCGATGTTCATACTCATGAATTAAATCTTAATCTGTCGGTGAACACATTGGCAAGCTCGAGAATTTCAAAATTTGATACCTAACCACCTTGATTTCTTCTTGCCTAAATCTTCTTTTGAGATCATCAAAAAGGTGTGAGTTTACCTGATTTCTTACCCGTTTTAATCCAGATTGTTCTAGCAGTCGGAATCGGTATAGGCATTCTTTTCGCCAGTCATTTATTTGGACAAAAAGCCTCCCGTAGTAAGATCAAAGATTCTCCATACGAATGCGGTTTATCTTCCGAAGTTGAAGGAACAACTCGCTACTCAGTAAAGTTTTATGTAACCGCGATGCTTTTTATTCTTTTCGATATCGATGTCGTTTTCCTCATCCCCTGGGTCCTCACCCATCGAGAACTTTCCTTCGCCGGTATTCCCGTTCTTGGACCCATGCTCTTTTTTACTTTTGTTCTCGTTATTGGTCTTATCTACGAACTGAAGAGTGGAGCCTTGGAGTGGGAAAAATAAGGGTGCTTCCATTCCAATCATGGGGTGCAATTTCACCCTTTGTCACCCCGATCTCTCCAATTTGAGATGAGAATAGACCGTTACATATCCTCCAGTAGGGTGATAGACCTGAGCAGCCAGGATCTAAGAACTGCTTATGCAGAACTTCTCGTGACCTTCAAAAACTTACTGCCCTCTCCGAAATCGAGAAAGAAAGTTTTGCAAGAATTAATTGCCCGGGAACATGCCATCACCAGTTATTTAGGAGAAGGGGTCGCTCTGCCCCACTCCCGTGTCAAAATG
>Ga0181606_10003021_pt1 | contig 14308 bp, 10 predicted proteins | sample 041ome_10_FD_132994 | JGI IMG/M metagenome (GOLD analysis project Ga0181606, IMG submission 132994) | Coastal salt marsh microbial communities from the Groves Creek Marsh, Skidaway Island, Georgia - 041412US metaG (megahit assembly) | ecosystem: Environmental > Aquatic > Marine > Intertidal... | reverse complement strand
CCGCCTGCAAGTTGATCGGATTTCATTAAAAATAATTCGCCGTCTTCGTTTCTGCGTATTCCATAAAAATATCTTTTGATAAAACTGTCAATAACGTCAGTTGGGCTTGTACCTATATAATATGTCATTATGTTATCTCCACATAGCTGACTATAACGTCAACCGAATCATCTACACTTGATCTAACTAGCAATTGGTTACTTGGTGCTAAAACAAGTTTTTCACCTGTACTAACTGCTCTTAAACTTGTTCCTGCTGGCAAAATACTGTCTTTCAAATAATAACCTGTAACACTAGTATCGTCTTTAATTAACACATCACAGTAAATAAACTGATCTGTAAGATTAGTAAAACTTAATCCTAGTATTGTTACTCGTGTTGTTGGTAATGTTTCATAAATTAAAACAGGTACTGTTCCACAATTTTTTATTACTGTATTTTTTAATATTGTTGCCATTTAACTATCCAAAAATTAATACTTTCTCAATTGCTATTTCTTCTGCTTGAGCAAAGGAAATACCGCCACTTGCACCAGCTACACTAACCCAGCTAGTACCGTCATATAATTCTACTCTAGAATCGTCAGTATTAAAACGGACCATTCCTTGAACACCTGATGGACGAGTAGCGTTTCCTCCTATAGGTAATACTACACCTTGTGTACCATCGAATTTTACATAACCGTCACCTGTATTTTCAAATACTGTAACAGCACCACTTACTGTGTTTTTGATAGTACTATCTGTAAAACCTAAATTTTCAAATTTTACAAGTCCAGTACCATTTGCAGTCAATTCTAAGTCTGTATTAGTAGTAATACTACTTATCACATTACCGTCAATCTCTATGTCATCTACGGTTACACGATTAGTATTAAATCTGCTTGCATTCATGTCTGCTACAATAGCACCATTAATATAAAATCTAATAGTATTATCATTTGCGCCAGGTGCTAATTCTGCTGTAATTTTTGTATTGCCATCTAAATCTTGCAATCCATCTAGTTTTATCCAATTTGATCCATCGTATCCTTCAAATCTCGCAAGTTCGCTGTTGAACCTAAATTGTCCTGCTACCGGTGTTGGACGTTCTGCTGTTGTACCTGATGGTAAATTTAATGCTCCGGTGCTGTCAATATCTACTATTCCACTACCCGGTGTAAGTGTTATATCGCCTGTGCCTGTTATTGTGCTACCTTTTATCGATAGTGTGTCAATTACAATACTACCAGTTCCTGCAGCTCTTAATTCTAAATTACTATTGCTGTTTGTGGTAGTAATAAAGTTATCTCTAATTGTAATATCACCAGTATCAAACTGTGCCGATGTAATTGTTCCTGAAGAAATTAGATCAACAAAATTAGTTGTACCTCTAATAGTTAAATCATTTGATATAATAACATTATTATTTGGAATAATAACATTACCAGTTCCGTTAGCTCTTAGTTCTAAATCTGCATTACTGCTTGTAGTTGTAATAACATTATCGTCAATTAGTATTTCTTCAAATTGCGCAGCCGCTCCGACAGTTAGATCTTGTGTGACACTTACATCTCCGGATACACTAGCATTACCCGTTTGTGTATGTAAACCAACAAGTGTAACTGTTCCAGTAACATTTGTATTACCAAGTGTTGCAGTTCCGGCAATAGTTAAGTTATTATCAACTTGCAAATCATTAGTTGGTAATACAACTTTGCCAGTACCATTTGCTCTTAACTCTAAGTTTGCATTACTAACTGTCGATGCAATGTAATTTGTATTAATTTCGATATCGTCTACAAAAAGTTGATCTACAAATAAGTTGCCCCATAAGTTTGTAGTAGAACCTAGTGAATATCTACTTGTAATATTTGGTCTTAAATCTGATGCAATACCAGCAACAATTTGTAAATTATCATCGCCGCTATCACCTAGTGTAATGTTGCCACCAATTGTTACATCACCGGTAACATCAATATTACCATCAATTGAAACATTGTTTTCTAAATTAATTTGATCTGTAGCAGATTCAAATATTAAATTACCAGATAAACTTTCAATAGTATTTCCACTAATACGAATGTTACCGGTATCAATTCTTTCGCCGTTTATAAATGTAGTGTTACTACCATCAGTAAATGTTGCTCCAGTAGTTAGCGTAATATTTAATGATGATGTGTTAAACTCAACTGTACCAGTTTCTTGATTAACATAAAATAATTCACCTACTCTAAAATCGCCTTTATGATCAACTGAGCTGTATCTTACTTTTGCACCGTTTAACTCAACTACTTCATTTGGTTGATTAACACTTTGTGGATCATTAGTAACTTCTTTGCCGTTACCAATATATGCTAAATTTTGTCCAATAGCATATACAATTACGCCTTCACCGTCACCGTATAAACCGTAGTTACCATAAACATTTGCACTACCAATCATACGCACTTCTGCGCCAAAATCTCTTACGTCAATGTTTTCTATAGTAGTAGCACTGCCGCCACCGCTAAAGGAAATAGTTTGAGGAGTAGTATCAAAATTTAAAAGATCTGTATTTTTACCATCAATGATTAATATATCACTGCCACTAACACTTTCTATGTTGAGCGGTCCAACTACTGTTGACGCATCAGTTGATGTAAATGTTACTGTTTGTCCGCCAGCTGGTGCAGGACCAGTTAGACCACTTAATCTAATTCTTGTCTTACCATTACCGGCTAATCCGTCATTGCTATCAAAAGCATACAAACCTCTGTTTGCAAAATATGTAAAACAGTTTAACCATTCAATTCTTGCGCCGTTAGTAGCAACTAATCCGTCAACACCTGGTGTAATAAATGTTACACTGTGGAACAGCATAGCTGCTTCTCTTGAAGATGCTGTTGCATATGCTCCATCAACATAAGCACCTTTACCAGCGTCTCCTGATAAAAATCCTCTAGGGTCATCACCTGTTATAGTTGTACCTTTGGTTATCACTGTGACGTTTCTAATATAAGGTGAACGAGTAGTTACTTCAAAGTCAGTTGCAAAACGAAATCCGTATCCGTTGTCTGGAAATACTCTTGTGTCACTATTACAACTAAATGTTAGATTTAAAATGAATACATTGTGTCCTACATAACTATCATGCGGAGCACTTGTAGTAATTTCTAGTACACCTGTGATATGATTGTATGTTGCTGAACTAACATTAACCGGTGCAGTGCTATCACTAAAATCTACAGTTCCTCCACTTACATAAGTGTGTGCAAAAGGAGCAGTTCCTACATTTACTTTAAATGTATCAGCATCAACTACTTCTGTAATTGTAAAATAATTACCACCGCTATAAAAATCTTTCACAGTTAAATCTTCAACAGTGCTTTCGCCATTTAGCAAAAACGCATCATTATAGCGTGTTTCAGTAGTAGGAGAAATGTTTACACTTCTAAGGCTGTGTCCTTTAACAGTAACGCCTACAGGAACTGTCATAGGAAATTGTTCTGTATAATTTCCTGGATAGATATGGATTGTATCACCATCAGTTGCTACACTTAATGCTTTTTGGATTGTTGCATAAGGATCTTGTGGATGATCACCTGTGTTCGTATCGTCACCGTTCTCTGCAACATAGTAAATGTTACCTTGTCTTAAAGTTAGATCAATTCCGTTTACAGTTAATGCATCTGTTACGATAGAACCTGCATTAAAATTACTAACCCAAACATCACTCCAACGCTTTCCTCCTGTTGCAGGATTTGAACCTAGCGTATATGTATTGTCAACATCTGGAACAATATTACTTGCAACTTCTGCATTTATAACAATGTTATCTGTGTTTGCATCACCAATAGTAATGTCGCCATCAGATGTAATACTACCAGTTGCGTGAATGTTTCCTGTAACATTCATATCTGCTAGTATTTCAACACTGCCAGTTCCGTTAGGATTAAATTCTAAATTAGCATTAGAGTCGTTAGTTGAAATAGTATTGCCTTCGATATCAATACTATCAACTCTTAATTTATTCTGATAAATTACATTATCTAGTGTACCAAGATTTAAATAATTTTGTGTGGTAGATATTGTACTACCTTGTATGTTAACATTAGCAAGATCTGCTGATGTTGTAACAGTAAGATTGTTTGTTCTTGTAGTTCCGTTGACATCTAACTCGTGTTGAGGAGAACTTGTTTTGATACCAACACGCTGGTTGATAACATCCAGATATAATAAGTCCGTCTCAAAAGCCAGATCAATCCCGTTTCGAACGAGATTCGACTTTAAGAGAGGACCAGATATGCGACCAACTGCCATCTCTACTCCTTAACACGGGGATCCTGTCCCACCAACCACCTTACATTGCGGGTTGACCACAGTTCGTCCTGCTATCGGTTTGGTCTACCTTTTATAGCATTACTATTATTTATCGTTTATTGTAATAATAGCTGATTAGCCGTAGATTAATGACTGAACTAGAGCTTCATCTTCCATATCAGCAACACTAACATTTTCAAATTCTCCAGCGGCAGTTACCCAACTTGTTCCTGTATAAACTTCTAATTCGCCGGAATCTGTGTTTACCCGAGTAAATCCTATTTCAGGACTTGCAGGTCGTTCGCCTGTATTTCCAGGAGGCATTAAAATTGCTCCAGGTCCTGCAAATTTCCAGTATCCGTTATTTGAGTTAGCTAAATGTGTAATTTCATCTGGTATAGTGTTTAATATACTGTTGCCACTTATAGTAATACCTTCAATAACAACATCACCACTTCCATCTGGGCGTAACTCTAAATCACTATTACTAACATTTGTGCTGATTGTATTAGCATTTAAATTTATGTCTTCAACTTGTAACGAGTGTAAGTTAATGCCGTCACTATCAAAACTTCCTAATAATGCATTGTTTATTTTAAGTAATAAAGTATCATTTGTAGGATGCGCTGTAACATTGGTTGTTAAATTATCTGAGTAAACTCCTCCTAGTGCAACACTAGAATTAACAAAAAGTTCAAACACATTATTAACTGAGTTAAATCTTATATCACCTTGTGTTAAAGATCTTTGTAATATATTTCCACTTGGTAAATTAATAGCGCCTGTACTGTTTGTAATTAAACTTTCTGTAACATCAAAAGTTATAGTTCCACTATCCTCAATTTTACTTCCACTAAATTCTAATTCTGAAACTTTTACATGTCCTGTTCCTGCATATCCTAATTCTAAATTACTATTACTATTAATTGTTGTAATAATATTATCGTATATGTTTATGTCGCCGGCGTCGAAGTCTGCTGATGTTTTTATTAAATTTAAATCAACCGCGTTAGTAGTTCCGTTAACTGTAATGTCTTTATCTACAATTAAACTAGTTTGTATTTGTATCTTGCCGGTTCCAGATGCTCTAATATCTAAATTGTCGTTATTTGAATTTGTTTCAACAACATTTCCATTAATGTTTATTTTTTCTAATTCTGCATTGTTAATATTTAAATTCTGACCTACTACTAAGTTACCATCTACATTAAAATTATTAGATATTGTATAATTACCGGTTAGTGTAACATTTCCTGTAACTCCAACATTTTGTAAATTAGTATTTCCCTGTACTTGTGCATTAACATCTATTTGTACATCATTATTTTCAATATAAATTTTACCCGTACCATTTGCTGTTAATTCTAAATCTGAATTTGATATGTTAGTTGTAATAGTAGTGTCTACAAACCTAACATCGCTTATATTTGCTTCAGAAAAATATCCGCTTAACCATTTATAGTTTGCACTACCGATATTATAATACCCGCTTATATCCGGTATTACATCACTATTAATGTCTGCATTAAAGTTTACAGTATCTACACCAAAAGTATCTCCAAATACTACAAGTTCTCTGCCTACACTTATATTACCTGTAAGTGACAAATTCTTTTTAAATGAAACATCATTATTAAAAACAATGTCAACAGCACTATCAAGATTAATTGGTCCTGTTAATGATTGAATTGTGTTTCCACTAATTCTAAAGTTTCCAACATCAACTAGCGTTGGGCGTATAATAGTCTGTCCACCACTAGTAGTAATAGTTAAACTTGAAAGATTGTTAAATTCTGCTGCACTTAATTCTAAACTAGTTTCTCCCGTATCAAAATCAATAAAGAATTCATCACCAATTCTAAAATCGCCGCCGTGATCTTGTGATACATGATAAATTTTACCACTGTTTAATTCTATAGTTTCTTGAGTTTGAATAGCTCTACTAGGATCATTATCAACAAATTTTCCTGCACCTATGTAAGCAAAGTTATGTGCTATTAAATACATTAAAGTGTCAGATCCGTCAGCAACTGCACCATAATTACCATAAACACTTGCTGATCCTATACTTCTAATTTCAGCACCGTACTTTACAGTACTTCCGTCTGTGCTTAAATGTCCTGTTACTCCATTTTTAGCGTATAAACCTCTATTAGCAAAATATGTAAATGAATTTAACCATTCGACTCTAACACCATTAGTCATCGTAATCGCATCAACACCTGGAGTAATAAATGTTGCACTATGGAACAACATACTTGCCTCGTTACTTGCACTTAATACATCAGCACCGTCAATTAACGCACCTTTACCAGCATCGCCGCTTGCAAATCCTCTTGGATCACTTACACTTGTTGTAGTACCTTGTGTTATAACTGTAACATTTTGAATATAAGGTGAGCGTGTGTTTATTACTGTGTTAGGTGCAAACCGGAAAGCATACCCTGTGTCATTACCACTATCGTAATAAAAGTCTTTAATTGTTAAATTTTGAATTGTACTTTCACCATTTAGATGAAAAATATCTTTTGATTGATCAGAACTAACAGGACGAATAATTGTATTTCTAAAATCTTCACCGCGAATTGTTACATTGCTTGGCACAACTAAAGGAAGTTCTTCTTCATACCCGCCAGGCATTACATGAATAACAATAGGTCCGCCTGTGCTTGCATCTGCAGCATCTAATGCTCTCTTTAAAGTTTTAAAAGGCCCGTGCGGATGATCTCCTACATTTGTATCATTACCATTTTGTGCAACCCAAAATGCATTACCTTGTCTATTAGTTAATGGATTTATACCACTCACATTTACATTTCCACTAGAAACAGATCCTCCATTTAATAAATCTGAATAAAGGTTTTTCCAGCGTTTGCTAACAGAACCTAGTGCATGTAAACTATCAGTGTTAGGAATAATATTTGAATTAATTTCAGCAGCTAATATTAAATTATCTTCTGCACCGTCACCGATAGTAATACTTCCGTCTGAGGTAATATTTCCTGTCGCATGTATATTACCTGTGACATTTACATTGCCGATAGACTCTACGGTGCCTGTACCGTTAGGATCAAATATAATATTAGTATTACCGGATTTAGTTGATATAGTATTATCTGTAGCATAGAATTGTGCAGTTTCAAGATTAGATAGTACAACTGCTAAACGAGCATTTAAAAAAATGTCTCCACTGTTTACATCTATATTATTTGAGTTTATATTATAGTTGGCTATATCACTAACAGATGTAGTTATATAATTTGTACTTCTAGAGTTACCTTCAATATTTAATTCAACTAACGGTGAATCTCTGTTAATACCTATTTTATTATTATTAACATCTAAAAAAAGAAGTTGTGTTGTATCTGAGTCGTTACGAAACGCTAGATTAATGCCATTGCGTTCTAGATTTGCTGTTAATAATGGACCGGATATTCTACCTACTTGTGCCAATTTTATTCTCCTGACACAGTATTTATTGTATTATTTGTCGAAGTTGTGTATAACAGTTATAGGTTTATCTAAATCAGGAGCACTTGTAAATTCTAAATACCAGCCTGGTAGATATGGACCTGTTGCTGTACCTGCTCTAAATATTTCACCGCTGTTAGGTACATAATTTGCAATGTTACCGCCTGATGTATCAACACCTACTTCAATCCTGTTTAGTGCAGGAATGTTTACAATAGTGTGACTGCCCGGTGAACTAGAATCATCAGTGTTTAAGTTTTCTAGTGCATCGTCAATTGTGCTTTCAACTTCAGTAATGTAAATTAAATCATTTACAGTGTAACCGTGATTTGTTGCTGTTTCAATTATCGTTGTAGCACCTGTACTAATAACACTTGATATTGTGTTTTGATTTCCTGGATTCTGTACTAGAGAATAGTTTGTTCCTGAAATTTGAAAAACATTTTCTACAAAAACTAAAACATTAGCCGCTGCGGAAGGTACTGGATAAAATGGATCGCCACTGTTTAGCGGACCAAAAATAGTTTCAACTGCATCTCCGCTTCCGAGATTTTGTTGTGTAATTGGAGCATATGCTGACGGCGCGGCAGTTTTAAGGCCATCCCACTGTCCTGCTTCGTATGCTTCAAATCTGTTGTCAGTTGTGTTGTATCTTATATGACCGTTTACTGGAGAAGTGGGCCTTTGTGCTGTAGTGCCTTTAGGAATTAACAAAGTATTTGTGCTATCAAGTATTACTTGATTGTTCACATCGTACTTTACACCTTTACCATAGATGTTTCTCAAATTAGTGGTTTGAGCTTTAAGTAATCTCATTATACTTCCAAATAACTAACTGTAGCTGCTAAATCAGTGTGTCCAACAAAAGACACCATGTCGCCTGTTTCTAGAACAATTTTTTCGCTATCAAATGTAAATGTTTCTCCTGCAGGTAAATCAAGGTTGTTTACAACTCGTGTAACATTGTTATCTAGTGTACCAGGTGAACCTCCTGAATTTGCAATTAAATGCAAATCAAAAGTTTGTGTTCCACTAGCACTATTATTGCAAACCAAAATATTAGTAATTGCATACCGTTTACCTGACGGTACTACTAAAACATTATCTTGTATTCCTGTTAATCTTTGATTTACTATTGCCATCTTTTTTCCTTAAAAAATCATGCTATAGAGCAATGATCTGTTATTACTAATTATTTCGTCTCTTGTACTATTACTATTTACAAAAAATATTCCAGTACCGCCTGTATCTTCGGTTTTAACATATAATGTTGTACCGTTACTAGGTAATAATGGATCTACAGCTGCATCATCAGCGTGTGCAGTTGAAGTTAATTGAAGTTTATCATTGACTTGTACACTGCCTGTGCCAGCGGCTTCTAATATTAAATTTTCATTGCTGTCAGCAGTACTAATTTTATTTTGTGATATTTGTATATCTTGTATTGTAGCAACTTGAAATGTAAAGTCTGCAACAACTGCATTGTTTACACCTAGTTCTACTCTACTTTGTTGACCGGTTACATCAAATGATTTTGCTTCTACATAAGAAATAAATGTAGTGCCTTCTTCAATTCTATCTTGTAATGATGTTGCTGTAGCATATGCAACATAATCAACAAGTGCTTTAGCATTAGGAATTACATCGTCATCTATTGCAGCTCCAGTAATAACTCCGCCGGTATATGGAAAAACATTTGTTTCGTAATCAGTAGCATTAGTAACACTAATTGCATTATTACCTGTGTCTATGTATAATGCAGCATTAGATTTTATTCCGTCTAGGACAAGAGTAGTTTTATCTCCTGCTCCTGTAAAAAATTTAAATCCACCTGTGCCAGCATCGCCGCCAATATTCCAACTTACAGAGTCATCAAAAACAAAATAAGCATCGGCTTCTGAACCTCTATCAATTTGTATACCTGCTTGATAATTTTTAGATGCACTTATTCCTGCACCTAGTTGACCATTGTTTAGTGTTAAAATGTTATCATTGATTAAAGTATCATTACTTTCTACGGTTGTAGTTGTACCTTCAACTTCTAAACTTCCTCGTATAACAACTGTGCCTGCAGGTTTACCACTTACAAAAGCACCCCTTGAAGTGTCCAGGATGATTTCTCCTCCTGATTCAACTTTTACAGTATAATTTCCATTTTCTACACTTAAAACTTTTGACATTTATATTTTTCCCAGGTAATGTAGGGGCATTACACCCCTACAAAAACTTTAATTATGGTCTCTGTACTGGTAATGCAACACTTATTACTGCATTTGGTACATTAGCATCTTCTTCTGGAAATACACCTAAACCATAAATTGCGTTATTCGCATTTGGTAAAGTTGTATCAGCACCAGAACCTTCTATCTGTACAGTTTTATTACGCAGTTTAGTTACTTGATATACAGTACTATCACTTGAACCAACAGTATCAATTGTAAATTCGCCTGCTTCAAGTGCTTCGCCGCCGCCTGTACCTGTTTTGTTAACAAGTTTTAAAATTTCATCATCGGCATGATCTCTTGGCGAGAAAGGTCCGCCCGCATCATTGTTTGAATCTAATCTAACAACAAATTTTGCATCTCCAACTTGCCTTACAATGTGTGCTGCTGTAGTTGCTTCTGAGCCACCTGTGAAATAGTGGCGTGTTACTGCGATACGGCCATCTCCATATCCTAGTTTATCTTTGTTTACTGGTCTTCCCATTTGTTTTCTCCTTTATAAGAGCCCGATGCGGGTTCTATCCGCTACGCAGTTGGTTCTGCATAAGTCCGCCTCGCGGCACACTATCTGACATATGTATTTATCAAAAGAAGAAAAAGCTGAACGCTTGTGATAAAAAAAGGGCGAACCTTTCGATCCGCCCTTTTATACTTTCTACTAAAGTATCTTAGCTGAAGCTTAGATTTGCAGTTGTTACGGCTACTTTTTCTAAGTAGTCTGCTGCATTACCAAGCGATGATGCTGTGTTTGAAAGCTCAACATAACCGTAACGAGTCATAAAGCTCACTACTGGTTCGAATGTTGACGGATCTAGTACAACACCAGAGCTCATTAGCGGGATGTATGGGCAGTAGAATGCCGCTGCATCTGATTCGCTTGAACCCTTGTAACCAACTAGTACATCGTCATTAGCTGCATATGTGTTTACATAAATTCTCATAGCATTGTTTAGAGTACCAACGAACTTAGTGTTTGTCGGAGCTTCAAACGCACCTTCTGTTGTTCTTGCGAACGCAGAAGTTGTTGCTGACTGAAGAACAGTTAACATAGCAGGTGAAATAACAGCCCAGTTACCAGCACCACGACGTGTACGCTGTGCAATTCTGTTAGCTGCACGGTTGATTAGAACTGCTAAAGCAGCATGTTCGTCACCAACAAATGTAGCTGTACCAGATACAGCGGCCTGATCGTATGTATCAGTTTGGCCTGCCAAAGTTCCTAATGAACCAATGACTTCTTGGTCAATTTCAGCTGTAATTTCTTGAGCCAAAGCAGCCATAATTTCTGCTTCAACATCAATACCGTGCTGAGATTGTGCATCCTGTGCAGATTCAAAAGTCCAGCGAGCTGATAGCTTTCTGGTTTTTGCTTCAACAGTTTGCTTCAAGATTTGAATGCTTAGTCTATTACCAGCAGCACCTTCAAGTGCAGCAGTAGCGTCTGCTTTACCTGATGTAGTGTTACCTGAATATGCTTCAGCAATCTTGAATGGTGAAAGTGCTTCTTCACCTGCTACTGCACCGCTGGCACCTGTGCCTGCTGTATCTGAGTAGCGTACTCTTAGTGTGTGGATTTGACCCACTGGTCCTGTCATTGGCTGAACACCGACAATTTCATTCGCGATAACTGTAGGCATTACTCGTCTAATGACGGGTAAAATAACTCTGTTAAGAGTTGCAACATTACCGGCAGAAGTTGCACCAGCTGTGGCACTCTCTGACAAATACTTTCTAGTATTTTCAAGAGTTGTTGCCATCACCTGTTTCTTTGTGCCATTTAGGCCTTCAAGAAGTGCAGTTTTTGTGTCCTGCCAGCGACTTTCTAATAGTTCTGACATTTGGTTTCTCCTTAATTTAATCCAGCAAGTTTACGCAATTCTATTACATTATTGCTATCGCTTGCATTGTCACTATTTGTGTTTTCTTCTCTATTGCCTGTTATTTCTTTGCCTTCTGTAATTACTGCCTTCTTCGCTGGAGTTTTACCGTCTATCACTGCCGGTAGGTATTTGTCAAACGCAGATCTTAATTTCTGAGTCTGAACTGATTCCAGTAAATCCATCATAATTTCTCTTTGGCCTTTATTTAGCGGGCCAGTCAATTCATTTATGACATCTTGTCTTTGAGCTGCTTCAACCATGCGCTTAATTTCAGCTTGTTTAGCTTCTGCTAAAGTTTGCTTTTCACTAATTGCTTTTTTGGCTTCTGCTAACTGCTTGTCTTTAATCTCAACTACCTTCAGTAACTTGGAAGTTTCTGAATTTTCGTTGTGATAGCTATTGCTGTATTCTGTAGCAAATGCTTCAAACAGTTTACGCCCAAAATCATTTTTGCGTGCTGCTTCAATATCTTCTTTAAGTTGACTAATTTCTTTATTAAGAACTTTATCAACGATACCGGATACCTTGGCCGCACTCCTTTCAACAAACTTAGTCTTAAGTTCGTTGAAGTGTCCCTTAGCTTCGCGAATTAATCTTACTTTCGTTTCTGCTAAGTCTTTCTTATCTTCGTTAAACTCTGCAATTTCTTTTGCAAGTGATTCAACTACGAAATCTTCAAGCATTTTAAACTTGTTAGCCATTGTTTTTTGATCTTCGTGTAGTTCGTTTACTTCTTTTGCTAGTGATTCGGCAACAAAACGCTTCATTAAATCAGCATTTTCACGCATTGCAACGGCATATCTTGCTTTTGCTTCTGCTAGTTGTTTACGATCGTCGGCAAATTCAGCAATTTCTGAAGCAAGACGCTCACCAATCATAGAGTCGATAGCCTCTACCATTGTTGTTTTGTCATGCTCATACTTTTGAGCGAACTCTTCACGCAGTTCGGCTGTAACCTGTTGACGGTTTTCTTTTACCTTCTGGTTCCAAGCTTCTTCGATTTCGTGGCGCACTTCTTCTGATACTACATCGTTTTCAAAGAGTGTTTTTAGTGCATCCAACATTATGTTTCTCCTTTTATTGGAGTCTCGTGATCAAGTTGATCAGAGATTCTTTTAAATACTTCTGTGCCTTTTTATCGTCTTTAGTAGCCTGTGCAAGTTCGTAAGCCTTGTAACCACCTCTGGTATTCATTAAATGCTCGTAAATGGGCGTAGGATACGCTCCTGGAGCACTTGGTTGTGCAACTACGTCAACAGTAATAATCTCAAAATCTGAAACTTCCCCGTTGCCATCTTCACTAACATTACCGGAACCGCGTGATGAGACGCCTAGTTTAACTCCGCTTTCAAGCATTGTTTTAACTAATTGTCCCATCGGTGTCGGTAAAATTTTCATTTTGCCATAACCATTTGGACCATCCATCCACATTTCGGTAATCATGTGGCTAACCCTGTCCAGGTTAATGTTAAGTCCTTCCGGATGATCTACTTCGCCGAGTACACTGTATCCTCCGCTAATCTGATCATTGAGAGTTTTGACAGCCCTGCCAATTTCATTCACAGGATACACACGCTGATTAGCGTTGCGTACTCCGCCTTGAATACAAATACCTTTCATAAACAAGTCTTTTCCTTCGTTGGCATTCTCAACCACCATTTGGGCTTGGTCGAATGTCAGGTGCTCTCGTAAGTAATTGTTCATCCCTCAGTCCTTTATTAGCTACCGATCATTGATTTTTTGTCGGGAGCCGCATCGCCTTGGCCCTTTTTCTCAGCGCCATGGCCTTTTGACATAGGCTTCATTGACTTCGCAGCTTTACCACCAGGAACATTTACATTACCTGCATTATCTTCCTTTGTTGATGGTTGAGCTAGTCCGCCTTGTGTGCCGCCGTTTCCGCCGTCACCGCCTTGTGCCAAGTTTGAAGCAGTGCCACCCATGTCGTTTTTACCAGCTACGATTGACTTGGCGTTTGCACCATTGTCACCCATTTTAGCTGTTACTTTTTCAACATATTCACGCATCTGCTCACCTACAGATTTTGGTGCTGATGTTTCTTCAACACTGTCGTCTGTATCTTCATCGGCTTCGAATTCAAATGACTCTTCTTCAGCTTCGTCACCTTCTTCGTCACCCATATCCATATCCATATCCATTTCGCCTTCTTCTTCTTCTTCGCCACCTTCTTCTTTGTCGCCAAGTAGTTCTTCGAATTCAGCTTTTAGATCTTCTAATTCTGCTTCTAGGTCTTTAATATCACCTTGTGTAGCTGGTGCATCGTCATCGCCTTCAGCGTCCATGTCCATATCCATGTCATCTTCGCCTTCGTCGCCCATGTCCATTGCCATGTCACCTTCTGGGTCACCCATGTCCATGCCGTCGTCACCTTCTACTTCAAATTCGTCAAGATTAAAATCTTCATCTAGATCTTCGTCATCGTCATCATCTTCGT